>Ga0209628_10000029_pt1 | contig 65141 bp, 52 predicted proteins | sample TergutCu122P4_FD_187285 | JGI IMG/M metagenome (GOLD analysis project Ga0209628, IMG submission 187285) | Cubitermes ugandensis P4 segment gut microbial communities from Kakamega Forest, Kenya - Cu122 P4 (SPAdes) (version 2) | ecosystem: Host-associated > Arthropoda: Insects > Digestive system... | reverse complement strand
GCATCATTCGCACAAGTGCCGGTCAACACCATCACCATCTCAGGCAGCGCCGGCACCGGCGGCTCGATCAGCCCGACCTCCACCACGGTGAATTCGGGATCGACCTACACGTTCACGATCACGCCGAGCGCGGGGTATTTCATCAACACCATCAGCGGTTGTAACGGCGCGGCGTTCACCGGCACCAGCGCCAACACCGCGGCGCGCTCCTTCACCACCGGCGCGATCACCTCCGCCTGTACGGTCTCGGCGACATTTGCCAAGCCCACTACCATTATGATCTCGGGCTACGCATACGCCGGCGGCACGATCAACCCGACAACCACCACGGTGACTTCGGGATCGACCTATACGTTCACGATCACGCCCAATTCGGGGTACTACATTACCTATATCTGGGGTTGCAACGGCACGCAGTTCAACGGCACCACCACCAGTACCGCAGCGCGCACTTTCACCACTGGCGCCATTAGCGACTCTTGCATAGTTTACGCATCATTCGCACAAGTGCCGGTCAACACCATCACCATCTCAGGCAGCGCCGGCACCGGCGGCTCGATCAGCCCGACCTCCACCACGGTGAATTCGGGATCGACCTACACGTTCACGATCACGCCGAATTCCGGGTATTACATCAACACCATCAGCGGTTGCAACGGTACGGCGTTCACCGGTAATAGCACCAATACCACGGCGCGCTCTTTCGTCACTGGTGCGATCACCAGCGCTTGCACGGTCTCGGCGACGTTCTCGCAAGTGCCAGCCAGCGGCTACACGGTAGGCGGCACGATCAGCGGTTTGAATGGCACGTTGGTGCTAAGCCTGGCCGGCAGCAATCCAACAACCAGCCAGACCTTGCCTCGTACAACCAACGGCAGCTACACGTTCTCGACGCCGTTGCAGGCCGGTTCAAGCTGGACGATCAGCGTAGCGACGCAGCCGGCAGGCCAGACTTGTGGTGTAGCGAATGGCTGGGGTTCCAACATCAACACGAATGTTTCGAACGTGAATGTGACGTGCGTCAATAACACGCAAACCTTTACCGTCACGGCCAGCCCCAGCACGGGTGGCACGATCAGCCCTTCAGGGGTTACCACAGTCAATGCCGGCAGTACCGTGAACTACACCATTACGGCAGCCTCAGGGTATATTGTCAGCGTTGTTTACGATAATTGCAGTGGTACGGATTACGGCACCTATTTTTCAGGTGGCGTTTACACCACCAAGCCGGTGACCACCAATTGCCGTATTGCGCCAACATTTATCAAGACATACATCGTCACGCCCAGCGTTTCGGGCGGTGTTGGCGGCACGATCAGTCCATCCACGGGTTTTTCGGTTAACAGCGGAAACACTACCAGGCTCACTCTTACGCCCAGTGCGGGTTACAAGATTGCGTCAGTGGGCGGCACTTGTCCTGCCGGTAGCTTTAGCTCCGGCGGTATAGGCAGTACAACTGCGAGCAGCTACGCGACCAGCTCGATCTATGCCGACTGCACCGTGGTGGCAACGTTTGCCAAGCAGTAAGCGGGGCAGTGAGCCATGTGCTACAGCGCTTGCGGCGTAGCCGCCAAGATGCTGCCCCCCATCCCACCCTTCCCCCGTACACGGGGGAAGGAGTTTCCTGCAACGCGTTGCCAATGTCGCATTTCTAACTTTCCCCCACACCGGTAGGAAGGAGCACCTACGATGAAGCGCAGGATTTCTTCGCGCTTTTTGCGTTCTTTGCGGTTAAATTTCGTTTTTGATTTCCGGGGCGGCGCTTCGCTTGTCCGGGTGTTGTGATTTACGCGCAAGCGTTAGCGCGTCATGGGGTTTCAGTGCGCTGCTCTCTCTTCCCGCCAGGCTGCCAGCGTTCTGAACAACCAACTGCGCGGAGGCTCGATGCCGGTTCGGATCAGCGGCAGCGGGCTGGGTGTCAGGTAGTGCAGTTTTTGCAGGGCTTCGACACCTTTGGGGCCGGCAAAAAGAATACGATCTCCCGATTGCAATTGGACATGCGATTCCGGAAGCAGGGTTTCCTCGTTGTTGCGTACCAGCATCAGCGCCGTTGCCTGTAAAAAGCTGGATGGATCGTGCGGATGGACAAGCAGATCACCGATCCGCAACGGATTTTCCGGATCGTATCCAAACGCTTCGCGCAACCCTGGATACGCCGCCATGCAGCTGAACACCCAGAGGAACGGCACACGATCCTGAACGGCGGCTTCGAGCTGAGCGCTGACGCGCTGGGCAAGGTCGCCGGTATCGGCGCGCAATGCCAGCAAAAAGCGATTCAGCAGCGGTGAAGTGATCAGTTGCCGCACTTCGTGCGACGTGATTTCGGCCTGAATGAAGCGCAGGTCTGCCTGCGTTGCTTCAACAAGGCTGGCGTTGGAGGCGTGCATTTGTCGAACTGCGACGAAAAGATCGGGGTTCAGCACACGGGCGCGTCGTACTGCCGCCAAATTGATCGCATCGCGGTCGGTGCAGGCAACGATACCGACTGCTTGTTCGATCCCGGCTTCGGACAACGTTTCCTGACTGTAGCTTTTCTGGATGAGCGACGACTCTGGAACGAACGCCGGATTGTCGTCAATAGCCGTCCAGGTGGCGCCAGCCCGCGTCAGCGCCTGGGCGACGTAATGACCGAAACGTCCGAAACCGCAAATCACCCAATGTCCAATCGGCAATTTCAGCACTTCAGGGCGCCTGGCTCCGGGCAGTCCGGTCAGCCATTCTCTGACTTGCAATTTTTCCGGCGCGCTGAAGTCCTGACCGAGGTTAAGCGCAAAAGTTTCGTAGGGATTGACGATCTCGATCCGGTTGAATGACTCGAGATTGGCCACGGCCATCTCCGAGCGCGCCCGCGTGATGATGCGAAGATTCGGATTCATCGCCGAACCGCCGATCGCCACCGCCTGCGACGTATCGTCATCGCCAGCCAGCACCACCATCGCCTGACATTGCGCGTGCGTCACCCCGGCGTCAACCAGTGTTTCCGGCCAGCGCCCATCACCAGCGACGAATAACGGCATTCGCTGGTATTCCTGCGTTTCGATTCGCGCCACCCGATCCGCCAGCAAGTCAACGACCACTGAGTTGTAGCCGATGCGATCGAGCATCCGTACCAACACATTCCCGCTCTGACCATAACCGACAACCAGAATAAACGGATCCGTTTGGCGCCGCACCCGCGTCGCAAAATGGCTGCGCGCCAGCGCCATACGAAACGCCGGATCGCGCGTCATATGGAAAATCACGCCCAGCACGTACCCCCAGGAAATCACCAGGATGTACATTGAGAAAAGCATCCAAAGGTGTTGGGCAGCGTTAAACGGATAGGGTATTTCGCTGAAGCCTAAAGTCGTGGTGACTTCGCTGATAATGTAAAACGCGTGAAAGTACCCGAGCGGCGCCGGATTGCCGTTTTCGTCAACGCCGGGGATATTCGCCAGCCCCAATACCGTGATGGTGACGGTAACGACAACCACGAGCAGCGGCTGCCGCAAGCGGCGCAAAATGAGAAAAAGCGGTTCACCCATGTGAGCGATTGTCTTCAGCTATTTTCCGGCGACCTGTTACCGGGTATGCCGCAAAGTTTCACCGATCAGCAGAACGACCGAGATCACGTTGGCGACCAGCGCCCCTCCCGACAACGATACAATGGAGGACATCGTCGCCGCATCCATCGGCTGTCCGCTTATCTGCGTATGCCACAGCCACACCAGAGACGAGAGGATCAGTTGCAGCGTCGCTGCCAGGCTGGTCGCCATTTGCAGCGCGCCGATTTGGGTACGATCGCCGATTTTCAATATCACGACCACGATATTGATGACCAACGCTCCGAATAACTCGGTAGAGTTGTGGATATGAATCACATCAATATCGCCGAGGAAGAACCCCGTGTTCAGCGTACAGGCAAGAATGACAAAAAAGCCAAAAATTACTTTTTCCAGATTCAAAATTATCTCCCCGGGAAAACCCGACAGATGCACATCATAGCCTTTTGCCGAACGAAACGCACGCAATCGACAGGATTTGTGACAGCCGACTTGATAAAATAGAGACACTTGCGCCATCAGGCACTTTTAACGCCTGTTTCATGATGATTCCCGATATGAACCCAGCCCTTTCCGCCGTCAAGCGCCGCCTCGATTATCGCCCGCCGGCTTTTCTTGTTCCTCGCATCGAGATGGTTTTCGACCTTGATGCCAACGCCACCGAAGTCACCGCAACCTTGCATTTCACGCGCAACCCCAATGCTTATGCCGAAGACCACCACGCGCCGTTAACGCTCGACGGCGAAGCGCAAACTTTGCTTGCCGTCGAATTGAACGGCGCGCCGCTCGATGCTTCGCGCTATCAATACGACGATGCCCGCCTTGTTCTCTTTGATGTTCCCGATAGCGGTATGCTCACCGTCACCACCCGTCATGCGCCCTCGCAGAACACCGCGCTTGAAGGACTTTATCTGTCGTCGGGTGTGTTTTGCACCCAATGCGAAGCCGAAGGCTTCCGCCGCATTACTTATTTCCCGGATCGCCCCGATGTACTGTCGCGCTTCGATGTCACGCTGCGCGCCGACCACCGGAAAGTTCCCGTTCTTCTTGCCAACGGCAACCGGATTGACGCCGGCGAATTGCCCGGCGGCCGTCACTTCGCCCGCTGGCAAGACCCGTTCCCCAAACCCTGCTACCTTTTCGCGCTGGTTGCCGGCGATCTCGACGCGCTGCGCGATACTTTCGTGACCGCCTCCGGCCGCAACATTACGCTCGAAATTTATTCGACGAAAGAGAACATTCCGCGTTGCGCCTATGCGATGGGCGCGCTGAAACGCGCGATGCGCTGGGACGAAACACGTTACCGCCGCGAATACGACCTCGACCGTTTCATGATTTTCTGCGCCGACGATTTCAACTCGGGAGCGATGGAAAATAAGGGGCTTAATATCTTCAACAGCAAACTGATCCTCGCCGATCCGGCCACCGCCACCGACGATGATTACCACGCAATCGAAAGCGTCATCGCTCACGAGTATTTCCACAACTGGACCGGCAACCGCGTCACCTGCCGCGACTGGTTTCAACTCTCGCTGAAAGAGGGGCTGACCGTTTTTCGTGACCAACAGTTCTCATCTGAAATGCGTTCGGCAGCGGCAGAACGCATCGCTGTCGTCGATTTCCTGAGAAAGCGCCAATTCCCGGAAGACGCCGGGCCGACCGCTCATCCGGTGCGCCCCGACGGATACCGCGAAATCAGAAATTTCTACACGATGACCATCTATGAAAAAGGCGCCGAGGTCATCCGAATGCAACACGAACTGCTTGGCGAAGAAATATTTCAGCGCGGCATGGATCTTTACTTCGCGCGTCACGATGGGAAAGCGGTCACCTGCGACGATTTCGTGCAGGCGATGCAAGACGCTTCAGGTAGAGACTTAACACAATTCAAACGCTGGTATTCGCAAGCGGGCACGCCGGAGATTCGCGCTTCCGGCAGTTTCGACGCCGAAAGCCGCAGCTACACCTTGACGCTTGAACAACACACCGCGCCAACACCGGGACAACCCGACAAAGCGCCGTTGGCGATTCCAGTCGCTATCGGCCTTCTCGATGATCAAGGAAATGATTTGCCGTTGCGGTTGGGGGGCGATACCGAAAGCCCTCCCCTTCAAGAGCCTGCCGAACCGATCGGAGGGGTGGAAGAGGAGGAAGCTCTCTCCTTCAAGGGGAGGGTTGGGATGGGGGCTCACCCCCTTCTCTCTCCCCTACCCCCCTTTTCAAAGGAGGCGTCAGCGAAGCCGACGGGGGTTTGCTGCCCGCAAGGAGAGAGTGGAGCCGCGATCACGCGCGTGCTGTTGCTCAATCAGCCGAAGCAAAGTTTCCGCTTTGAAAACATCGACGCTTGTCCAGTGCCTTCGCTATTGCGTAGCGGTTCGGCGCCGGTACGCCTGCGCTTTGATTACGACGAAGCTGCGCTGACTCACCTTGCCCGTTACGACAGTGATCCGGTCAACAGATGGGATGCTGCCCAGCGCGCGCTGACATCGGCGCTGGTCAAACTGGCGCGCGCGCCAGGAGAAAAAGCCCAACTCCCTCCTTCGCTGCTCGAACTTTATTCGGCGCTGCTCACCGATGAATCCAGCGATCCCATGTTGCGGGCGCTGGCGCTCACCCTCCCCGATCTCAACGCGCTGATCAGCCAGTACGCACCATTTTCGGTCGAAGCGTTCGTCGTTGCTTTGAACAACATGCGACGCGCGCTTGCCGAGGCGCTCGCCGAACCGCTCATCGCCACCATCGAACGCCACGCCGTACCACCACCGTACACCCCCAGCACTGAACACGCTGCCCATCGCAAATTGCGCGCTCACGCCCTTTCCCTGCTGTGCGCCGCTAACCAAAAAGAAATACGCGAAAATGTTTGTCAGCGCGCCGCCGCGCTCTACCGCAACGCCGATAACATGACCGACACCATCGCCGCGCTTGCCGCGCTGCGCGATGTCGATCATACGTTACGTGCCGAACTGTATGGCGACTTTGAAAAACGCTGGCGTGATAACCCGCTGGTGCTCGACAAATGGTTTGTGCTCGAAGCCTGCGCATTTCACCAGCACAGCGCCGACGCACTCGCCCGCGTGAGCGAATTGACGCAACATCCGGCTTTTTCCCTGAAGAATCCCAATCGCGTGCGCGCTGTACTCGGCGCTTTCGCGCAACGAAATACCGCCGCCTTCCACGCCGCCGACGGCAGCGGTTACCGCTTCATCGCCGACCATATCGCCACACTCGACAACCTCAACCCGCAAGTCGCCGCAATGCTGCTCAACGCTTTCACCCCTTGGTCTGACCTTGCTGAGCCACAACGCAGCCGGGCGCAACAAACGCTGGAAGCGCTGGTGGAGCAAGTTCGCTCGCCGGAAGTGGCCGAATTGCTGGAGAAATTGTTGGCGTAAACCACGATTGAAAAAGAGCACCCTCTCTCTCCTCTCCCGCAAGCGGGAGAAGAGCATATGAAGGGGTATAAACCCACTCTGCGTTCTCCGCGCCTCCGCGTGAGAATTTCTCTGTGCTCTTTGCGTCCTTTGCGGTTGATTTTTCTGGATTGCTTCGCTTCGCTCGCAATAACGCATTTCTGATGCCTGACCTCTTATCCCTGGCTACATCTGCGCAATCACCCGCTCGCCGAACCCTGAACACGATACTTTCTGGGCGTCCGGCATCAGGCGGGCGAAATCCATGGTAACGGTTTTGGCGAGGATGGTTTTTTCCATCGCCGTGATGATCACGTCCGCCGCCATCGTCCAGCCGATATGCCGCAACATCATTTCCGCCGACAGAATTTCGGAGCCGGGGTTCATCGTATCGGTTCCAGCGAATTTGGGCGCCGTTCCGTGTGTGGCCTCGAACACCGCCACTGAGTCGGACAGGTTGGCGCCCGGCGCGATGCCGATGCCGCCGACTTGTGCGGCCAGCGCATCGGAGATGTAATCGCCATTCAGGTTCAAGGTTGCAATCACATCGTAGTCTTCCGGCACCAGCAGAATTTGCTGGAGGAAGTTGTCGGTGATCGCATCCTTGATCACGATTTCGCGCCCCGTTTTCGGATTCTTGAGCAAGCTCCACGGCCCATCGCCGATCGGTTGCGCGCCGAACTCGCGCTGCGCCAGCGCGTAACCCCAATCGCGGAACGCGCCTTCGGTGTATTTCATGATGTTGCCTTTGTGCACCAGCGTCACCGACCGACGGTCGTGGTCAATCGCGTACTGCACGGCGCGGCGCCCCAGCCGTTCGGCGCCCTCGCGGGAAACCGGCTTGACGCCAATGCCGGAGGTTTGGGGAAAACGTATCTGGGTCACGCCCAGTTCGTTGGTCAGATAAGCGATCAGTTTTTTCGCCGTCGCCGATTCAGCAGGCCATTCGATCCCGGCGTAAATATCTTCGGCGTTTTCGCGGAAGATCACCATATCGACTTTTTCCGGCGCTTTCACCGGACTGGGCACGCCGCTGAAGTAACGTACCGGCCGCAGGCACAGATAAAGGTCAAGCGTTTGCCTCATCGCTACGTTGAGCGAACGGATGCCGCCGCCGATCGGTGTGGTCAACGGCCCCTTGATCGAAACCACAAACTCTTTCAGCGCCCGCATCGTTTCATCCGGTAACCAGGTTTGCGAATCGTAAACGCGCGTCGCTTTTTCGCCGGCATACACTTCCATCCAGTGCAATTTGCGCTTGCCGCCGTAGGCTTTCGCCACTGCCGCATCGACCACTTTGATCATCACCGGCGTAATGTCGGCGCCGATACCGTCGCCCTCGATGTACGGAATGATGGGGTTGTTGGGTACGTTGAGGGTACCGCTCGGGTTGATGGTGATGGGAGCGCCATCCTGCGGCACACGAATGTGTTGGTACGTCATCATGAACTCTCTCAATAAGCTGAAACAAAAAACGCGCGCCGGTTTGGAAAGCATTACCCGCGGCTGTTGTGTAAACGGGTATTATTCTCTCACGTTTGTTTCCAGCAAAATCCCTATCCATGGCACGGCTATTGCGCTTCCACAAACCCTATGGTGTGCTGAGCCAGTTCACCGGCGATGGCGTTCGCCCGACGTTGGCGGATTTTATCAGCGTTCCCGGCGTTTATGCCGCCGGTCGGCTTGATGCCGACAGCGAAGGGCTGCTGCTACTCACCGATTGCGGCCCCTGGCAGGCGCAGATCGCCGACCCGCGCCATCGTCTCGTCAAAACGTATTGGGCGCAAGTTGAAGGTATTCCCAATGATGAAGCATTGCGTCATCTGGCGCGTGGCGTCGAATTGCGCGATGGTTTGACCCGTCCCGCTGAAGTTCGACGAATCGACGAACCGCCGAATTTGTGGCCACGCGTTCCGCCGATCCGTTATCGCGCTGCGATCCCGACGGCCTGGTTGGAATTGCAACTGAGCGAAGGCAAGAACCGCCAAGTGCGCCGGATGACCGCCGCCATCGGCCACCCGACGCTCCGGCTCATTCGTGCCCGCATCGGGCCGTGGGCGCTCGGCGGCCTCGCCCCCGGCCACTGGCAACTCGTTGATAATCCGGCGGACATGCTATCATTGCCCAATATGACCCTTTCTGCAGCCAAGCCTGTGCCGTCCCAACGCATCCGACAAAAGCAACGATCAGCGACGTCGCGCCCGCCGCCCGGCTCGCGTTCCAGACATTCATGATCGGTCGCTTCATCACCCGCCTTTTGCCGCAGCGTTTCAAAAAAACGCCGCGTATTTACAGTGCCCCCCAACACAACATCCGCGCCGACGCTCTCGACGAAACGGCGTTGACGGTCGTGCGCCGTTTGCAAGGCGCCGGGTTTCAAGCGTTCATCGTCGGCGGCGCTGTGCGCGATCTGATGCTCGGCCGCCGTCCGAAAGATTTTGACATTGCCACCGACGCCACGCCGGAGGAAATCAAACCACTGTTCCGCCGCGCCTTTATCATCGGCCGTCGCTTCCGGCTGGTTCATGTCCACACCGGCCATGACGTTATCGAAGTTTCAACTTTCCGATCCGCGCAAACCGACGAGGAGGCTACCGACGAGCATGGCCGCCTGCTCTCCGACAATGTTTATGGCACGCAAGCCGAAGATGCGATGCGGCGGGATTTCACGATCAACGCGCTTTACTTCGACCCGGAGACCGAAGAAGTCTGGGATTACGTCGGCGGCGTCAACGATGTACGAGCGTACCGCCTCAAATTGATCGGGCCGCCAGTCACCCGCTACCGCGAAGACCCGGTGCGAATGCTGCGCGCCGTACGATTGGCCGCCAAGCTCGGATTGACGCTGGCTCCAACATCGGAAGCGCCGTTGACCAAACTCGCTGCCTTGATGCGCAACATTCCGCCAGCTCGACTGTTTGAAGAAACGCAAAAATTACTGCTCTCCGGCAATGCCCAGGAAACTGTCGCGCAAGTGCGCCGCTATCAGTTGTTGCCATCGTTTGATGCGCTGCTCAATACGCCGGCAGCAGAGCGCTTCGCCGCCATCGCGCTGGCGCATACCGATGCACGGCTGAAAATCGGCAAAACCGTATCGCCGGCTTATCTGTTTGCCGCACTGCTATGGCCAGCGGTGATACGCGACCGCGACGCCAACCTCGCCACCAACATGAAGCCTGCTCCGGCATTCATCGCCGCGATGGATACTGCGCTCGAAGAGCACGCCAAAATGCTTGCCGTACCGCGCCGCTTTCAAGGCATCATCCGCGAAATCTGGAGTCTACAACCACGCTTCGAACAGCGGCAAGGGCAGCGCCCTTACCGCCTGCTTGAACAGCCTCGTTTTCGCGCTGCTTATGATTTTCTGTGTATGCGCGCTGAAAGTCGGGAAGTGCCGCAAGAACTTAGTGAATGGTGGGAGAAGTTCCAGGATGCCGATGCTGACGCCCGCAAAGCCCTGTTGGCGACAGCGCCAAAGCCGGAGGCTGGCTCCAGCCCACGACCGCGGCGGCGGCGTAAAAAACGTCAGAACGGCAAGATCGCAACCTCTGCCTAGAGCGGTTGGGGGTTCGTCGTGTGCTTTCCTGCGCCATTTCCCCCCACCCTAACCCTCCCCCGCGCGCGGGGGAGGCAACGGAGTTCCATTCACGCAGAAGCGGGCGGCAGGTTGCCTCCCCTGCAGGCAGAGCGTACCGATCATGCCACAGGGGCGGCAATCTGCCGCCCGCCTCTCAGAGGGCAATGCCCATGAAACCTCCGGTTCGCGCTTACATCGGCCTCGGCAGCAACTATGGTGATTCGCGCCGCCATCTTGAACGTGCGATAGCGCAACTCGCTGCCTTGCCGCAGACCCAACTCACTTCACAGGCGCGCTTTTATCGTACCAAGCCACAAGGCGTTTTTCGGCGGCAACCGCCGTATCTCAATACCGTTATCGCGCTCGACACTCTGCTGTCGACTGACGTGCTGTTCGCCGCGCTGCGCCGCATCGAGCGCGAACACCGCCGCGCGCGACCTTACCCGAAAGCGCCGCGCACATTGGACCTCGATCTTCTACTTTACGGCAACAAGATCAGCCACAGCCGTCGCATCACCCTGCCCCATCCGCGTCTGCACTTGCGACCATTTGCGCTGATTCCGCTGCTCGGTCTTGCTGACGCGGCAATCCCCGGCAAAGGGCGCGCTTCCCAAGCGTTGTGTCGCTGCGCGTCGACAACCGTCGCTCCCGCTTAAAAACGGTAGCGCTCATCGCCCTGCTTACTTCTTCGCCGTTTTCTTCGCCGTTTTTTTGGTCAAAGCCGCAGACGATTTTTTGCCCTCTGCAATATTGCTCTTGTTTTTTGGAGGGCTGCCGCTCTTACCTGTTTCAAGCCATGATTTGATACGTTTCGCGTCACCCAGCCGCGTGTATTTGCCGGCCGAATCAAGCAACACAATCACAAATTCTTTTTGCGCAATTTTCACCAGCATGACCAGACAACGCCCCGCTTCATTGATGTAACCGGTTTTTTGCAACAAGATGTCCCAATCGTTATCGGTACGCACCAAACGGTTGGAATTCCGGTATTCCAGCACCCGCCCGGAAGGCTCCGATTCGACGCTGTATTGGGGAGTCGTGGTGTACTCGCGAATCAGTGGATAGCGCGCCGCCGCCTGTACGAGAGCCGCCAAATCGCGCGCCGTCGAAATATTTTCCGGCGACAAGCCGGTAGAATCGACAAACGAGGTTTGCTTCAGCCCCAATTGATACGCCTTGGCGTTCATCTCGGCGACAAATGCCTCACAGCCACCGGGGTAATGCCGCGCCAAGGTTGCCGCCGCGCGATTTTCGGACGACATCAGCGCCAATCGCAGCATTTCACCGCGCGTCAGCCGATACCCAATGCGCAGCCGTGAATGGGTTCCTTTGAGATCATCGAGGTCGTCGCCATCGACATCGAGCGCTTCATCGAGCGACAAACCGGAATCGAGTACAACCATTGCCGTCATCAACTTGGTCAACGAAGCAATGGAGCTGACACTGTCCGCTTTTTTCTCATACAACGGTGATGAAACGCCCTTTTCAAGAACCAACGCGCGGTCGGAAGCCAGCTTGAGCCTGGCCGGGTCCGGCGCCGCTTCGGCGGCCCCCAGGAAAAGCGAAAAGAACGTAATAACAGCAATAAAATAAAAATGTTTCATGAGGCTACCAAATTCCTGTCTGATGCCGCAACCGTGTCCGTGTCGTCGGTTGCGCTCCTTTCTTTTACTATTTTATAGCGCCGCCGACTCGTGGTGCCGAAAATCTTCGGCTTCCTGTCCAGATTGCCTTTGTTCCGCTCGCTGTTGTTCCGCCTGCTGCAAACGCCACATCCGCGCGTACAGCCCCTTGCGAGCCAGCAACGACGCATGTTGTCCACGCTCGACGATCCTACCATGTTCCAGTACCAGAATTTCGTCGGCATCGACAACCGTCGAGAGACGATGCGCAATGATCAGGGTGGTATGTTCACGGGCAATGTCGCGTATCGCCGCCTGAATCTGTTTTTCAGAGCGCGAATCAAGCGACGAAGTCGCTTCATCGAAAATCAGAATTTGCGGGCGTTTCAACAGCGTGCGGGCAATCGCCACCCTTTGTTTTTCGCCGCCTGATAATTTTAAACCGCGCTCGCCGACCTGCGTCGCGTATCCTTCCGGCAACCGGGCGATAAAATCATCGAGCTGCGCCATCCGTGCTACCGCCTCGACTTCTTCGTGCGTCGCCGAAGTTCGACCATACGCGATGTTATATTCGAGCGTATCGTTGAACAATACCGTGTCCTGTGGAACGATGCCGATAGCGGCGCGCAAACTTTCTTGTGTGACCGCGCGGATATCCTGACCGTCGATCGAAATGGCGCCTTCTGTCACATCATAAAAGCGGAACAACAGCCGCGACAGCGTTGATTTCCCGGCGCCCGATGGTCCGACAACGGCGACTGTTTTCCCAGCGCCGACAGCAAACGACACATTCTCCAGAATCGAGCGGGAAGCCTCATAGTGAAAGCTGACGTTGTCAAAACGAATTTCGCCGCGATCCACCTGCAAAGGAAGCGCGTCCGGCGCATCAGCGATTTCCACTTTCATTTCGTTGAGGGTAAACAACCGCTCCATATCCGCCAGCGATTGACGGATCTCACGATAGACAAATCCGAGAAGATTCAATGGGATATACAACTGAATCATCAGCGCATTGACCAGCACCAGATCGCCGATCGTCATCACCCCGTTCACCACACCGACCGTAGCGCGCCACATCATCAGCGTTACCGTCACCGCGATGATCGCCGACTGTCCCAGATTCAGCACAGACAACGAAGTTTGGTTGCGAATCGCCGCCTTCTCCCAAAGCATCAGACTTTCGTCGTAATGCTTCTCTTCCCACCGCTCATTGCCGAAATATTTGACTGTCTCATAATTCAGCAAGCTGTCGGTCGCCCGGGCGCTGGCCTGCGAATCGAACTCGTTCATCCGTCGCCGCATGTACGTCCTCCACTCCGTTACCAGAATGGTGTACGTTAAGTAAGCCGCTAAAGCCGCTACCGTAATGACCACAAACGTCCAATCGTAACCGTGAATCAGCACGGCAAGCACCAGCGTCACCTCGACGAGGGTCGGCAAAATCGAAAACAGCGTAAAGTCAATCAACGTCGTGATGCCGCGCTGCCCGCGCTCAATGTCGCGCGTCAACCGTCCGGTTTGCCGCTGCAAATGAAAACGCAAACTCATCTCGTGCAGATGACGGAACACCTGCAACATTACCGCCCGCGTCGCACGCTGGGTCACCTTGACGAACAATATCTCGCGCAGTTCCGTGAACAGCGTCGTCGATAAACGCAAAACACCATAAACCGCCAGCAATACCAGCGGCACGGCCAGCGGCGCATGGGCAACATCCAGCCTATCGACGATTTGTTTCATCACCAGCGGCACACCGACATTGGCGAGCTTGGCGAGCAGCAAACACGCCAGCGCCAGCATGATGCGGCCAACGTAAGGTTTCAAGTACGGCAGAAAAAGTCCAACCACCTGCGCATTGCTGTAAGCGGCAGGATCACGACGACGTTGGGGAAATATTTTCACAGGCTTTTTACTCTCCCCATCCTTTAAGGGGATGGGATTCTATTCGCTACGCACTACACGTTATTCTAACCTATGCCCCTGCATGAACCCATCACCGGGATTACGGCTTTCGCTTTCTTTACGGTGACGCCAGCTCATCCGGCGTTACCACTGCCGTTCCGAATTTGCCGACGACAATACCGGCTGCTTCGTTGGCGAAATAAACTGCTTCCCGCAACGGCGCACCCGCCGCCAAAAAAACACCCAGCGTCGCCACCACAGTGTCGCCCGCTCCGGAAACATCGTAAACTTCGCGCGCGCGAGTCGGAATATGCCAGACGCCCTCTTCGGTAAAAAGGCTCATCCCTTCTTCGGAGCGCGTTAACAAAAGCGCCGATATTTTCAGCTTCTGCCGTAGCTGCGCCGCTTTCGCCGCCAAATCATCTTCATCACGCCAAGCGCCGATCACTTGCTGCAATTCGCTACGATTGGGTGTGATGATGAACGCGCCCCGATACTTTTCCCAATCGCTGCCCTTGGGATCGACCACGACCGGCTTCCCCGCCGCTGCCGCACTTTCGATCATCTGCGCGATGTGGCGCAAGCCACCTTTACCATAATCGGAAAGCAACACAACGTCCGTGTTCCCGACTTGCCCCTTGAATTCGGCGAGCTTTCCGGACAAGGCTTCGCGCGACGGCAGAGTTTCAAAATCAATGCGCAACAGTTGTTGTTGCCGGCCGATCACGCGCAGTTTTACCGTCGTCGGCAGTTGCGCATCACGTTGGAACAGCGAAATCACACTTTCGCTGCGGATTAGCGCTTCCAGCTTTTCTCCAGCCTCGTCGTTACCGACCACCGACAACAAAGTCGCTTGGCTACCGAGCGATGCGGCGTTGCGCGCAACGTTGGCCGCGCCGCCGGGGCGCGCTTCTTCCCTCACCACTCGTACCACCGGCACCGGCGCTTCCGGCGAAATACGCTCGACATCACCGAACCAGTAACGGTCAAGCATCACATCACCAACAACCAATACTCTGGCTTTCGCCAGTTTGTCTTTCCAGCCGGCGAAATGAAATTTGCCGTGATAAATGCACGTTTCCATAATGGGTCTACTTCAAATACGTTTATCGGCGGCAACCACAATATCCAGAGGATCGCCCCTCTCCCGCAAGTGGAAAAAGGGCGCGTTCATTTGCACATTTCCGATTTTTTCTTTGCGATCTCTGCGCTCCTTGCGGTTAATTTCTTCTCCATCAACCTAGCGCCGCCCTATTCCAAAATACTCCAGCCCCGCATCACGTACACTTTGCGGATCGTAAATATTGCGCCCATCAAACAACAGCGGCGTCTTGAGTTGTTTGCGAAGCTCCACAAAATCGGGGGAACGAAAGGCTTTCCATTCAGTCATCAGCACCAAAGCATCAGCGCCACGCACCGCTTCCATTGCCGAATCGGCGAAAAACAAACTCAATTCCTCCTGCTCGAAAACGCGACGCGCTTCTTCCATCGCCACCGGATCATAGGCCACCACTTGCGCGCCACGCTGTAACAATTCACGGACAACCACCCGCGACGGCGCTTCGCGCATATCGTCAGTGTTTGGTTTGAACGCCAGACCCCACAAAGCAATCGTGCAGCCGGACAAATCGTCGCCGAGGCGCGCACAAATTTTTTCGATCAGTACATGCTTTTGCCGCTCGTTGGCGCGCTCGACGGCGGCCAACACATGAAGCGGCGAGCCTGCCTGTGACGCCGTTCGCATCAACGCTTTAACATCTTTGGGGAAACAGCTTCCGCCGTAACCGGAACCCGCATACAAGAAGCCGTACCCGATCCGCGGATCGGAACCGATGCCTTGCCGAACCATTTCGATATCCACGTTCAACCGGTCAGCGAGATTCGCCAGTTCATTCATGAACGAGATGCGCGTCGCCAGCATCGCGTTGGCGGCATATTTGGTAAATTCTGCCGAGCGCACATCCATCATCATAAGCCGCTCGTGATTTCTGTGAAATGGCGCATAAAGTTCCCGCATCGTTCGCGCCGCCCGTGCATGGTCGGTGCCGATCACAATTCGGTCAGGCGTCATGAAGTCGTCAATGGCCGCGCCCTCTTTCAAAAATTCGGGGTTCGAGACAACGGTAAATTCAACCTTTGAGCGGCGCTTCTCAAGCTCTTCGGCGATCACTGCCCGCACCCGATCGGCGGTTCCAACCGGTACGGTCGATTTATCGACGATGATCTTCCATTCGTTCATCCGCCTGCCGATATTGCGCGCTGCTTCCAGTACGTATTGCATATCAGCAGAGCCATCCTCGCCGGGGGGTGTTCCCACCGCGATGAATTGCAACGCACCAAAGGCAACCGCATGATCGATGTCGGTTGAAAAGTGCAGTCGCCCCGCCGCCACGTTGCGTGCGATCATTTCCTGCAAACCAGGCTCGTGAATCGGCACACCGCCGTTTTGCAAAATGTCGATTTTGCGTTCGTCGATATCGAAACACAACACGTCGTTACCGACTTCGGCAAAACATGCGCCCGTTACCAGTCCCACATAGCCAGAACCAATCATGGTAATTTTCATAATATCTCTTTTCGCTCAATAAAAACGCTTTATTTATTTTAACCGCAAAGAACGCACAACGTGCATAGAGAAAAATCTGAAGCCTCGCTCCTGTTTTTTGCAAAAAAACAAAGAAGCGAAACTCACTGGCGCCGACTCGAAACCGGGGCTCAGCTTCACTCCATTCTGGCCTACTGCGCTTTCTATACGATCTTTGCGGTTCATTTGTTTCTAACGGAATCCTTCCGGCGTATCACTACGCCGCGCCTGGGTCGTTTCCCATTTCTGGCAACCTGGGCAACGCCAATAATACTGGCGCGCGCGGAAACCGCAGCGCATGCAACGGTACTGCCCCATCTTTTTCAGATACGGTGCCACCTGATTCTTAATCAGCAACAAACTCTGTTGCGCCTCCGGCGATGAAGCCGCGCTCAACCGCGCCAACAGCCAATGGTCGAGGCTGAACAAACTTGGCCGCTGCTCAATTTCATCGCGCGCTCGTTGCGCCGCTGCCTGTGGCCCTTCTACCGCGAGGCTTAAATGAAACAGTGCATGGAAAATATCGAGTGACGGCGCTTCCTGTTGCCAACGCGCCAACAGCCGCAACGCATAGTCCGCCTTCTCTGTCTCCTGACACGCTTTAACGACCCGTTCCGCCGCCAGCCCCAGCGATGCGATCTGGTGCGAAGCGATTTGTTCCCATGCCGCCAATGCCTTGTCCGGCGCCTTCCGCGCTATTTCAATGTCACCCTGAATCAGAAAAGCGCGCACACAAGCGCGGTACTCAGCAAACGCCTGTTCCACGCTCTGTTGCGCCTGATCCAGATCGCCGCGGACCAGTGCCTCTTCCGCCATCTCACAATGGTAATGCGCGATTTCCTTGAAGTGCGGCGTTTGCGCTACAGCCTCCATCTGCCGCGTCACCCGAATCGCTTCCGGCCAGTGCTTTTCGGTTTCATAAATTTCCAGCAAATAACCCAATGCTTCATGCTCGAAACGCGTTCCTTCAAGCTTTAAAAACAGCGTTTCGGCGCGATCCAGCAACCCGGCGCGGTGAAAATCCTGCGCCAACTCGAATTCGGCGCGCTCGCGATCGCGCGCCGCCAGCTCAGGCCGCTCAAGCAGCGCCTGGTGCATTCGAATCGCCCGCGAAAATTCCCCCTGTCGTCGAAACAGCGTCCCCAGCGCAAAATGCAGATCAAGCGTTTTCGGGTCTTTTTCGGCAACAACCATGAACGATTCGATCGCCTGATCCGGCGCTTCGTTCAGCAACGAATTAAGCCCTTCAAAATAAGAACGCGGTAACTCCCGCGCTTCCGCCAGCAATTGCCGGATATCGATCCGCGCCGCTATCCAGCCCAGCGTGAAGAACACGGCCGGAATCAGCAACAGCCACCACAGTTCGATATACATGATGCGTTATTCTCTATTATTAAAGCGTTTTCAGTCCGACGAAGCAGGTGGCGGTGGGGCGGTGGCATCTACCGTCTGTTCCGTTTCCTTTTCGTAAGCCAGTAACGCTTTACGAGCTTTTTTCAATTCCCGGTTAAGTCGCGCCGTTCGGAAAGCGCCCGCCAGCAGGCCGCACGTCACGCCCAGCGCGAAAGCGCAGAACACGACAAAAATCAACGGCGCCTGCCAGCTTCCGAATCCGAAGAAATGCAGCGTCGCCTGCTCGGCATTGGCGAACGAAAACAGCAAAGCGGCGAGAAAAATGACAACCCCGATAATCCAGCGGACGATGTTCATAGCGCATTCCTTAAAATGAAAGGCTTACAGACACTTTATAAACCGGCTTCGCTTAAAAAGAAAGAGGCGCCGTCAAAAAACAGCGCCTCTTTCTTTTTTATAACGCCCTACGATTTCTCTCTCAAATCCACGCGCTCGCGTAATTCCTTACCGGCCTTAAAGTGCGGAATGTACTTTTCGGGCACCTGCACCTGCCCACCGGTTTTGGGATTGCGTCCGAGGCGCGGCGGCCGGTAGTTGAGCCCGAAACTGCCGAAGCCGCGGATTTCAACCCGCTCACCACGAGCCAACGCCTCCACCATCGCATCAAGAATCGTCTTGACGGCAAACTCGGCGTCTTTGGCCAGTTGCGGGAACTGGGCGGCCAAACGGCCGATCAGTTCCGATTTCGTAATACTGCCGCCGTCGTTCACGCGTTATCTTTATTGTCGAGTTTGGCTTTCAGCAACGCGCCGAGATTGGTGACGCCGACATTGGCGTTAGCGTTCTCGGTTTTCATCCGCTGCATCGCTTCGTTTTCATCGGCGCTGTCCTTCTGTTTGACAGACAGGTTGATGGCGCGACTCTTACGATCAATGTTGATAATCATCGCCGATACCTTGTCGCCCTCTTTCAGATGCTGGCGAATGTCCTCGACCCGATCGCGCGACAATTCCGATGCTCTCAAGTAGCCCTCGACTTCGCCCTCAATCAACGAGATGATGGCGCCTTTCGCATCCAGACTCTTGACGACGCCTTCGACGATGCTGCCCTTGTCGTTGACAGCGACGAAGTTGGTAAACGGATCGCCTTCGAGTTGCTTGACACCCAGCGAAATACGCTCGCGCTCGACGTCGATCGCCAAAACGATCGCCTCGATTTCCTGTCCTTTTCTGTAATCGCGCACCGCCGTTTCTCCCGGCAACGTCCATGACAGATCGGACAAATGCACCAGCCCGTCGATGCCTCCCGGCAGACCGATAAAGACGCCGAAGTCGGTGATCGACTTGATCGCGCCCTTTACATGATCGCCCTTCTTGTGGTTGATCGAGAATTCTTCCCAGGGGTTAGGCTTGCATTGTTTCATCCCGAGCGAAATACGACGACGCTCCTCGTCGATTTCGAGAATCATCACTTCGACTTCGTCACCCAGTTGGGTCACTTTGGTCGGATGAATGTTCTTGTTCGTCCAGTCCATCTCGGAGACGTGCACCAACCCTTCAATACCCGGCTCAACTTCGACAAACGCGCCATAATCGGTGATATTCGTTACTTTGCCGAACAGATGCGTGCCCGGCGGGTAACGGCGCGACAGCCCGTTCCACGGATCGTCGCCAAGCTGTTTGATGCCGAGCGAAACGCGGTTCTTGTCCTGATCGAACTTGAGAACTTTGGCCGTCACTTCGTCGCCCACCGCCAGTACTTCTGACGTATGTTTGACCCGACGCCAGGCCAAGTCGGTGATGTGCAGCAAACCGTCGATGCCACCCAAATCAACGAATGCGCCGTAGTCAGTGATATTTTTGACGACACCCTTGACGATGGACCCTTCGGACAAGGTCGCCATCAGTTTTTCGCGGTCTTCGCCCATTGTTTCCTCAAGCACGGCGCGGCGCGACACGACGACGTTGTTGCGCTTCTTATCGAGCTTGATGACTTTGAATTCCATCGTTTTGTTTTCAAACGGCGACGTATCTTTCACCGGCCGCACATCAATCAGTGATCCCGGCAAGAAGGCACGGATACCGTTCATCATCACTGTCAGGCCGCCTTTGACCTTACCGGACACCAGGCCCTGCACCAGCGAACCTTCTTCCATTGCCATTTCAAGGTCTTGCCAGGCTTTCAGCCGTTTGGCTTTGTCGCGCGACAGGCGCGTGGTGCCGAAACCGTCTTCGATCGAATCGATCGCGACCGTGACAAAGTCGCCGACCTTGACTTCGACTTCGCCGTTATCATTCTTGAATTCCTCGATGGGAATAAAACTTTCCGATTTCAAACCGGCGTTGACCACAACGATGTTGTAATCAACTCGCGTCACCTCAGCGGTAATCAGTTCGCCTTGCCGCATTTCCTGACGAGCAAGCGATTCTTCAAACAGTGATGCAAAACTTTCAGAAGCTGCCGGAGCAGCGGAGGGAATAGCAGTAGCCATTGGGGTTGGTTCCTTAATTCTATAAGACCGTCGTGCGAGAACCCTGTATCTCGCTATCAACGGGCCAGTTCATAAAATGATTCCCCTGCCGCCGGCTAAAGCAGCGGAGAACGGTTGTTTTGCAGAACATCAAACGGTGGATTTCAGACGTGGGCGACAATACGCCAACGCCTGCGCCAATACGGCTGACGCATCCAGCTTCGTCGTATCGATTTCCAGAGCTCCCGGCGCCGCTTTTAGCGGCGCTACATCGCGCCCGGCATCGCGCGCGTCGCGCTCGCCGATTTCCTGCAAAAGGGTAGATATGTTACTCGGTAATCCTTTTTCGATCAACTGTTTATGGCGGCGTTGCGCCCGTTCTTCGACGCTGGCGGTAATGAAAATTTTGCAAACAGCCTCCGGGAAAACCACCGTCCCCATGTCACGGCCATCCGCCACCAACCCGGGCGCCCGCCGCGCCATGCGTTGCGCATGAAGCAGCGCCGCCCGCACCTCGCGCAGCGCCGCTACCTTCGACGCCGCCGTCCCGACCTCCTGCTGGCGCAATGCCTGCGATAGCTCGCGGCCATCCAGCCAGACTGCCTCACCGTCAAACCTCGTACGTAAGTCGGCCGCCAATCGCGCCAGCGCCACCTCATCGGTCAACGGCGTCCCGCTATCCAGCGCTTTCCAGCCAACCAGCCGGTAAAAAAGTCCGCTATCGAGCAGATGAAACCCCAACGCTGCCGCCAGCCCCGCCGCCAGCGTGCCTTTACCGGACGCGGCTGGACCGTCGATCGTCACGACGGGAGCGGAAGAAGGCATCGAGAAATTCATGGGGGCATTTTAGCTGAGGCGAAATAAACTGCACAAACAGCCTACGCGAGGCGCATAAAAAAGGACGGGATTACCGTCCTTTTTCACGCATCGGTGAAAACCGATTATTTATGGCTCAGCGCCGATGTGACCATCGCCTTGAGCTCGTCGTCAGTCGCCGCTATTTTCATATGGCCTTTACCTTCTTTTTGCTCCTTGGCGATTCTTGCCACCGCGTCCTTGTCGTTCGCGTACTTGGCCGAAAGCTCCTTATAGCTCGGGCCCATTTTCTTGGCTTCGACATCGTGACAGCTAAAGCAACCTTTGCTCTTCATCAGAGCGGCCGTATCCTGCGCCGAAACCGCACCCGCCGACAACAGAGCGCCAGCAGCCGCTACCAACATCATTACTTTCAATTTCATACCTTCTCCTTCTCCATGCGCCCGATCGCGCGATTAAAAGTTTTCAGAATATAACTTAAAATACCCCAAAAAACAACCGGCGGGTCTTATTCCGGCGCTTTATGCGCCACGCCCTTATGGCAATCGATACAAATCTGTCCGCCCGCCAACGCGCTGACGTGCATATCCTTCAGGAACTCTTTTTCCGGATTGTTGATCGTGTCCATGTAATGGCAGTTACGGCATTCCTGAGCACCATTGGCCCGGAGCCGCGCCCATTCGCTTTCCGCCAGTTCCTTGCGTTTGGCCTCGAACTTTTCAGGCGTGTTGATCGTGCCGACAAAATGCGCATAAACTTCTCCGAGCGCTTTCGTCTTGCGCACCATTTTTGGCACAAACGATTGCGGAACATGGCAATCCGAACATCCGACGCGCACCCCATATTGATTGGTGTGGTGTTTAGAGACCACCCATTCTTTGCCCACATCGTTGGCGTGGCAAGAAGTACAGAACTCGCTGGTGCCGGTTTCGTGCAACGCATAATTCATCGTTCCCAACCCGGCCACACCGACAATAATTCCCAGAATCAGCCACCACCATGCAATTTTTTTCTTCATCAAAACATCCCCTCTTTAACAAACGGTCCCCTGGCTCGTCCGCCTGGCTTGCTCGCCCTGCTGCCCGCGCCCCTGCTGTAACAATCGCGTGATGCTAACACGCGCCACAGGTTAATGCCATAGCATTTTACCTTAGAGCGATGTTAATTGAATCCAGTTGCTATTCGTTTGCCTATTTCTGATCCAGATCAAAAACAGACGTTTTTCACACCAGAATAAAAATCACCGCCCCAGCCAATGCCGCGAAAACGACGCTGGCGCGCAGTGTCACACGCAGCATCGTCGGCTCGCGCCCTAACAACCCCACGGCGACACAAGCGACCGCGATCGACTGCGGCGAAATCATCTTGCCGGCGGCGCCGCCCAGCATGTTGGCCGCCACCAACAAAGTATCGGAAACGCCGATCTGATGCGCAACCGTTGCCTGCAACGGCGCGAACAAGGCATTGGACGATGTATCCGAGCCGGTCAGAAAAACCCCGAGCCAGCCCAGTGTCGGCGCCAACAGCGGGTAGGCTTTGCCGCTTTCGGCAAGCGCCAGCGCCAGCGTCGCCGACATTCCGGCGTAATTGGACAAAGTGGCAAAGGCTAGCATCAGGCCGATCGTCAACGCTGTTGGCCATAAACCGACACACGTCTCCCTGAACACCCCCAGCACAAATTTTGGCCGCCAGCGCAGGCAAACCGCGGACAGCAACACTGAAAGAAAAATACCAGTGCCCAACGCGCCGAAAACATCAAACCTGAATACTGCCGGATACAGCGCCATACCCTCGGCAACCGGCGTCGTTTTGTAAACAACCCCATGCAGAAACGGCACCTCCAGCCAGCGCGTCGTTGCCGACAACACACCACCCGGCGCGAACCATGCCTGAAAGCTCTTGTTGCCCCACACCACGACACCCGCTGTCAACAACCCGAACGGTAGCCAGGCATAAGCGGTGCGGCGGGCGGTCAGCGGCGGCGCCTCGATCATCGCCGGATAAATCGGCGTGTGCTCACGCAACAGCAACGGTTTGGCCGGTTGCCAGAAACGCGATAACACCGCCAGCGACACCATGCAAGCAATAGAAGACAAGATTGCCGGCAATTGTGGGCCGATCCACAACGCCGTCGCCATCATTGTTCCGGCAAAGCTCACACTCGCCACCAGCAAAGCCGGCCAGATATCGCGCGCGCCGCGCCAACCGCCCAGAGCCACCACGATCCATCCCAGCGTCAGCAACGAAAACAGCGGCAACAACGTCCCGGTAATCGCCGTCAGCGTCGCCAAATCGGTATGACTCACTTGCGCCGCCACGGTAACCGATGTTCCCATCGCGCCGAAAGCCACCGGCGCCGTATTGGCGATCAGACACAAAGTCGCCGCCCGCAGCGGATCAAAGCCCAGCCCGACCAGCAGCGCCGCAGTAATCGCCACCGGCGTACCGTAACCGGCAGCGCCCTCGAGAAATGCGTTGAATGCGAATCCGATCAAAATCAATTGCAGCCGCGCATCGGGCGTGACCGATACAATCGACGCCCGTATCACCTCAAATTGCCCGCTTTTGACCGTCAGCCGATACAGAAACACAACGCCCCCGATAACCCAGACAATCGGCCACAATCCATAAGCAAAGCCGTAGAGCACGGCGGCAACCACCGACGCCGCCGGCATCCTATAGACCGCCACGGCGATCACAGCAGCCAATAGCAAAGTCCCGAGCGCCGCCCAGTACAAGCGCCAATGAAACACCGCCAGCACTACGATAAAGAAAAGAATCGGCAGCGCTGCCGCCAGCGTCGATCCTGCGACTTGATGCAGAGGATCGTAAGATTGCAGCCAGACAGTCACGATATTCCAGCCCCCTTTTCAAAGGGCGTCGAAGACGGGCGGGGGGTTGAAACTCCCTCCCCTTCAAGGGGAGGGCTGGGATGGGGATGGGGTTGCTCAGGCATCAGAGGTTCCCTCTCCCCTTGTGGGAGAGGGTGGCCGAAGGCCGGGAGAGAGGTATGCCCCATCAACTTAATAAGCCATAAAGTTATTTCTTTCTTCCCCCTCTCCCCTACCCCTCTCCTGCAAGGGGAGCGGGGGTTCGAAAAGCGGTGGCGCACCATCGTGTGCCGAACAACGCTCCTCACCCCATCATTCCCGCGAAAACGGAAATTCAGCGCCTGATAAAAGCGTAGACGAGAGGACACCCCAATCATGAGAAATAGCATCCTGTTTGCTATTTCTTACCGCACGACGCCCTGTGTCGCTGCGCCTGCGTTGCCGCCAGACAGATCCCTGCGGCTACCGAAACGTTCAGGCTTTCAACCATTCCCAGCAACGGAATGCTGACGACGCGATCACAGCGCTCGCGCGTCAGCCGCCGCAAACCGCCCCCCTCAGCGCCCAACACCCAGGCCAGCGGTCCGCTCAAATCCGCGTCGTACACATTCTCACCGTCGCTGTCCGCCGCCACACACCAGACACCGCGCGCTTTCAATTCCTCCAACGTCCGCGCCAGATTCGTTACCGTAATCACCGGCACCGTATCCGCCGCGCCGCACGCCACTTTCGCCACCGTCGCGTTGACGCTGACCGAACGATCCTTCGGCAAAATCAACGCCTGCACGCCGAACGCATCGGCGCTGCGCAAACAAGCGCCCAGATTGTGCGGATCGGTCACCCCGTCGAGCACCATCAGCAGCGGCATCTCGGCGCCGTCAAGAATATCGTCGAGCGTTAAATGCGGCAACGCAGCCGTCACCCGCGCCACCACCCCTTGATGCCGCCCCAGCGGCGCCAAGCCGTCGAGCCGCGCCGATTCGACCGGCTGCACCGCGCAACCAGCCAGTGCCGCCCGCTCCAGAAGATCACGCAAACGCGGGTCTTGCCTGTTCGCATCGTACAAAAGCGCTTCCACCGAATCAGGATGTTGACGCAAACGGGCAATCACCGCGTGAAATCCGAACAAAATTTTGGAAGCAGACATAAGCGCGCAAAAATAAACAACAGCAGAAGACGTCGATGGTATAGTGTACGCAGACGCTTGTTAAGCCTTTTCTGACACATTTTTTGAAACCCGTAAGCCTCAGCCTCCCCTTGCCTCGTCATTTCCGCGAAAGCGAGAATACAGCCCAGAAAAAAGGGAAAGAGAAGGAGCTTAAAAGCCTTCCCTTCAAGGGAAACACCCCTCGCCTGCTTGCGGGAGAGGGGGCTGGGGAGAGGAAACTCAAAAGCCCTCCCCTTCGAGAAGCATCACTCGCCTGCTTGCGGAAGAGGAGTTGGGGAAAGGAAACTCAAAAGCCCTTCAAGGGAAGCATCCCTCGCCCGCTTGCGGAAGAGGGGTCGGGGAAAGGGAACTCAAAAGCCCTCCCCCTCAAGGGGAGGGTTTGGGTGGGGATGGGGTTAAGTACGCGTTTTGTTTTTAGGTTTTTAGCGTAGTTCCTGAATAATTTCCAGGCCATTTACAATGTCCTTCGATTTACGCACCATCGTCGAAAATTTCGTCCTCGTCATCGCCGCGCTGATCCCCATCGTCAATCCGCTGGGCGCCGCACCGGTCTTCGTATCCATGACGCGCTCACTGACACCCGCCGCCCGCACCCCGCTGGCGCGCCGTGTGGCGCTCAACGCCTTCCTGCTGCTCGCCGCCTCGATGCTCATCGGCAACTATGTCCTCGGCTTCTTCGGCCTGTCCGTCGCCATCGTTCAGGTTGGTGGCGGCCTGATCGTCTGCTCGGTCGCCTGGGCGCTGCTGAAACAAGAACCGGGCGCCGCCCCCGACCCGCAATACATCGTCAAACCCGACGACAGCCCGGCCAAAGCGTTCTACCCGCTCACACTCCCGCTAACTGTCGGCCCCGGCTCCATCAGCATCGCCATCACCCTCGGCGCCAACCATGCCAACAACGTGCATTCACTGCTGAACGCCGCACCATCGTTGATTCTCGGCGCAGCGGTGGTCGCATTGTCGATTTACCTGTGCTTCCGTTACTCGTACCAACTCACCGCCGCCCTCGGCGTCACCGGCACACTGGTTTTCCTGCGCCTGTTCGCCTTCATCCTGCTGTGCATCGGTGTGCAAATCATCTGGAACGGCCTGTCAACCCTGCTCACCACGTTTCATGACCGCCTGCCGTGCTTGTAGCCGTTTTTGCAGTAGCCATTTTCCAGCAAGGCCGTTATAATATTAGATTCGCGCGGTTGGTAAGAGAATACGCCGCGCGCTATCAACATCCAACGCCGGTGTAGCTCAGCTGGTAGAGCAGCTCATTCGTAATGAGAAGGTCGGGAGTTCGATTCTCTCCACCGGCACCATAAAGTCGCCGCAAACGCAGCCAAAACAATGCGGCCACGAAAACTCGATTTCATAGAGAAACTCCTTCCGCTTAGGCCGGGAAAAATTCCGCCATCCCAACAAACAGACCGGAACCGTTATGGGTTCCGGCCATCGTTCATCAGTTTTTTATTGACTTGGACAGGCATAACGCTTTTACGCTTTATCTGTTTGCACATAGTGCGCCCGGATCAGGGAGAGCCAAGGCCGTCGCGGTTATCATCGTAAGGCGTCCACGGCCTGAAGGTTGATCTGGGTCGCCCAGCATAATCTCCACTACTGATGTTTCCTGAACAATGAGGCTCCTTGGCCAGAGTTACCCAAGAAGGATAAGTCCGGCCAGTCGCTTTACTCGCTACGACATCTGTCCAGTCTTCATAAGGTATCCGGCGCCCACCAGGTACAGGGACAGCACTGTTCCTGTTCTTGGTGTACCACTCCATACTTGAGTTCGTGCGGTAAATACCTGCCGCCACATCCCAGGAAGTTATTGAGTCACTACACAGATTCAAAGTGTGAATGCTGGTATAGCCGAAACCATAGAGCTTGCTGTCTTCTGTCAAATAGTAAACCGTCTCTTTTGATGATCCGATACTTTTAACGATTCCTGTCGTTTGATGTCGTGTCGGATAAGGGCCATATGTCTGATCAAACGCGCTGCCACCCGTCCACCCCCATGTATAAATTGCCTGAGGGTCATCCGGCGAGTAAGCAACAGCCCCCGCGTAACGGGCCTGCAGCTTGGTAACCGCTGGATATTTCGTACCCGGTCCCATGATCAGCTGCGGCGCACACACGCCGGAAGTACTTGAACCATTGCCTATCCCTAAGTGTCGCGTCATTCCATTAGTGAGGACACGCCCATCCGACAGCAGCACAACTGTCCATGCATAACCACCATTGACGTAAACGATGTCTTTCGCGTAATTATCATAAGCGTGCATTCGTACCGGAATATTCGTGGACGATGCAGACGTAGCGCCCGCCAACCCGCACGCAAAATTGCGCCCCCACCCCCATAAGGTGTACTTCCCGTTCTTGTCAACCGATACGGCGTATTGCGACTCATAAGCACCGCCTGCCAGAATTACCTGTTCCCCCCCGAAAAATTTGGTAATATTGACCGGTGTTCGCTGAGAAACAGACGCGCCAAGATTCGTGATTTGACCAAAATTGTTCCACCCCCACGAATAAACTTCTCCGCCATCCGTGATGGCAATCATGTTGTATTCCCCGCCACTCGTAAACGCAACCTTTTTCTTGATCCCTTCTCCTGTTATTGGACCAAATGCAGGGCAAGGCCGCCCCTGTCTGGCTTGGGTAGAGCCTTGATATTTACTGCTGGTATTCCCCCAACAACCCGAAGTTCCATAATCGGTGTTCCCCCAAGTCCACAATTCACCCTCTTCGGTTAAAGCAGACAATGTATATGCTGTCGTGTACAACCGTATGACTTTCTGACTGTAGAGCGGATGAGAGGTATCTTTGCTAAAAGCCCCAACGCTTTCAAGCCTGGGAATCGTGTCGTTAAGAGTAGCGTCGACCACATCCGTACCACCGTTATAGTCGTAATTTCCGCTCTGCCCACTGCCGCGGAAACCCCATACGACAACGTCACCGCCGGTACCGGGTATATCATTACCATTTACGTCCTTCTTTTTAGGGGTTGCTAATACGGCTGTTGTAATCAAACTGCCCATCCCCAACCCTTCCGCTTGGCCCCTTAGCTTGGGTCCGGGCAAAACAGGGTCGTGATTATCCGCCCATACCGCGCCACTCAAAAGAAGAGCCAGCGACGAGAACACGATCCAAAAAATCTGCCGTTTCATATTGCACCTCCGATTCTGACACTTGCCGTTTTTCAGCATCACGTATTCTTTCCGCGCTCGAAATCACCGATTGATAAAGCGAATGCTGCTTCGCTTCGGCGCGCCACTAGCGCCGGTCGCTTGATCCTTGTCCTTGGTGTTGTGCCGCCCTCTACCGTGGCCGTAATAGATTCCCGGACTTACCTTGAGTAGTACGTTACTTCCATCTCTGCGCTTGATGAAGCTCGGCGACGAAAGACCTCCTTCATCAGGATTATTAAAATTGGGGGTAACCAACGCAACTCCCGTGCCTATTTCCCGCTCATAAAGCAAACCGTTGAACGGCAGCGTCTCGCAAAGATGTCCGTCGTCGACTTTTTGACCGCTCCACCAAACATACTGGTTCGCCACAAACGCAACATTCCCGCCCAGCGCGTCAAAGTTGTTGATGATCTGATACCCTTTCGGGAGGAAATTGACCCATCCGCCGCTACTGCTCAAAGACGGAGTGTCAACACCGGTAATGTTGTCCAGACCACCGCTTGTGTACGGAAGCTTTGCAGTAGTGCTCGGCTTCTTGGCATCCCCATCTTTGAACGCGAACATACCGTGAACCACATCGAGATAATCAGGCGGCGTTTTTGTCCAATCGTAGAGATCCGCATCATCGTAAAAACGTCCGGTTCCCACCATCACCCAGCGCGTACCAGTGGCCGGATCCACGTCCACCTGCGGCTCCGTATTGGCCGGTAAAAACTTGCCGCCGCTATCGGCCAGCACCGCCAATTTATCGACTTTCCAGTTTTTGGGATCTGTTGAGGTCAGATCAAAGCGCCAGAAATTCCCCAACTGATCGCCGCCATAGACCGCGTCCGCGAGCTGGTTGCTGGAGCCTCCTGTTACGAAAGCGCGGATATACGCCAAGCCGCTGGGCTGATCCTTCGATCCCTCGCTCGTCCCCCCTGCCCCCCCGGCATCTGCCACGATTTCCCAAAGTTTTTTTCCTGTCTCCAGATCGACAAAGAAAATGCGGCCTTTGCCATCTCCTCCGTTTACGGGGCTTCCCGAGGCGTCTTTCATGGGTTTAGCCCGGCTATCGCCACTTGCTCCGTTGTTAATCCCGGACGGCAATATCGCTACCCATTTATTGTTCCAGGCATTCGTTTTCACCATCAGCGCACGGCCATAGGTGTATCCCATGTTGTCATCGGTGAATGTCCATTTGAACATCTTTTCGCCCTGCGCGCCTGAAGCTCCCGGATCATCTCCGTTCGTGACATCGAGCGCGTAATACGAAGTGCCGCCCTTGCCCATCCCGCCGATCAGCATGGTTGCCCAGCCACTGCCGTCGCCTTTGAGGTCAACGTCGATAACGCGCGGCGTGGCGTCAACGTAGTAACGGTGCGTCCATGAATTATCGACGGAATGCGTCAGGTTAATAATCCCGCCCTCGTCCGCCGGGCGGAAAAGATCGGGGGGGATGAACGCCCACAATTCATCTCCTCCTTTGCCACCGTTTCCTTTACTATCCTCGAAAGCGTGCAACATGCCGTCGTTTCCTGCTGCGTAAATCACCCGAGCCCGATTTTTATTATCATTCTTGAAATTTGAATAGCCCGGGTTATCGGCATTGGTATATTGAAAATCCGGCGCCGTCACCACCACCGCCGAAGAATGGACGAAATCACCAAGGAAATGCTCTCTCCGACGATACTTTCCGCCGCCGGGGCTTTCTTCGTTTTTCCAGTCCCCTCTAAGGTAATTAACAACATTATCTTGCTCCGTCGTATTCGACGTTTCGAGTATCGTCGAAAGCGCCGAGCCGTAACCGGAGGCCATACCGCTTCGAGTAAACGCGATACCGCCCCCCCCTGACGTTGCCGTGAAAATCTTTCTACTATCCACCCAAGTGGCATCCTGCGGTTTTATGGAAGATTTCCCTGATGACTTACCTAACTTGCTCGCCATCGCGTCTTCCGCGCTCCATATCACTTCGCCGGACGGATTAACGTCAAGAATCGTCCTCTTGACGAGGTCACCTCCCCAGCCGGGAGCGAAGCTGGCGCTGTAACCGCACATCTGGCTTCCTTTACTACAGTTGTTATCTATGGTGTTCTGAAAATCTTTCGAGGGAGGCAGCCCCAGTTCCGAGAAAGACATCCCGCGATTAAAAATATTTTCCAGATCGGCATCTATCGCGCGGCTAAAATCCTGTTGCGGATCAAGCCCGGGCGAAAATCTGTTGAAACCGCTGGAGACGGTTGCATGCCACAGGTCGTCAGCCGCCGTCGGCCACAAGAAGGAATAGTCGATGGAGGTATAGTGCGGAGGGGGCGTCGTCACGAACCTGACCGGCTGAGAAGCAGGCCATCTCCTGACGTTGTTGGTGATATCGAAAAGCGTTTGTCTAAGCGCCGCGTTCGACAAACCGTTATAGGCCGACGCTACGGCGCCCGGAGCAAAGTCGGTACGTGCTGTCGGCAATCTCCCGCCTCCCGCATAGGCCAACGCCTGCGTATTGAGATGCTTCCAACCCGCCGGATCATATACGGCTCTATCAGCCTCATAGTATTCTTTATTAACAGTGTCTTGATTCTTGGGGCCGCCTTTCAACTCTTTCAGCCAGGCGTAAAGTGAAATATCGGAAAGCGTATCGCTCTTGACCACGTCTTCAAGTATCGGGCGCGGCCATGTCGCGCCTGCGCTCAGGCCAACCCCTAACTGGTACGTATTCGGCGCCAGCGTATTCAATACGGGCGCACTGATCGTAACCGTATTGTCCTGATCCGCCGGCAACACTGTGGCGCTATCATTCCATCCGCCGTCGGACAGCGTTACCAGGTAGTTCCGCTGACAGGAGTTGCAAATGAGAGAGCTGCTTTTGTCGTCAAATTTTTGGCGAACTCCGTCGATGGCGGTCTTGAGCGGCGTTCCCTCGTTGGTGGCGGGCACAACGCTTTCAAGAAGCGCTTTGTAAATATTGAACTTATTCGTCTTCCTCGTACCGGTCTCTTTTCTAAGATCAATCAGCCCGGCCAGGCCGCTACAGTTGTTTTTCCCGCAGTCGCTGACCGACACAACGCCCATCCTCAACCAGCGATCCGGGTCGATCCCCGCCAAAGCGTGAGACGCAACCGTCCGTGTCGCCGCCGCCCGGTTGCTGTAATAGGCGTACCAATTGGCGTAGTTTTCAAGCTCTTTCGCAGGCGTTCGACTTCCCGTCTGCAATACTCCGTTTTTATCGACATAGGTGTATGTTACAAGAGCCGTTGCGCTGCCGTTTACTTCGCCTTTCGCGTAATCCAGTACAACCACTTCAAAAGAAGGGTATTTCGTGTGATCTTCTTTGTTCGGAGTCGTATATTTTCCGTTCGGAAAATAATAGTAAGGATATTGGTACGTAGGCGTACGGTTGTCCTGGCAATCTTGAGGAGAAGCAGACCCCAGATACAATGTCCCTTCGTAATACTGCGACGGGGTTATCGGATTTCCATCCGGCGTCGGTGATTGCGACTGGTAATACTTGCACCATTTCACGCTGGTTTTAAAGTAATGCATGGGCATGACATCCGCCAATAAAGCCAATTGGCTCGACCCGCTCATGTACCTTAGCTGCAATGAGAATCGCTGATCCGGATAATAAGTACGTGCTTGCGGAAATTTCGTCGTTACATCTTTCATGTTGATCGTAACAGGAACTCCCTGGGGGCGATTTATCGCGCCGGAGCTCGTCGCCACGCTCGTCGGCCAGCCAACGCTACTCCAGTAGCTACTGCCCATCGACGGAAAGCTATGTATTACGGGTTTTTTATTGCCGTCTATATCTACGTACTCTGCTTGATCTTCGTAAACCGGCGGCAGGTAATCAACCTCCGGATGGTAGACCATCTTGTTGAAACCGGCGGCCATCAACGGCGGCGGCACCAGTTTTACTGCGATCTCCTCAGGAGTCACACCGGTACCCAGGCTCGGGTATCCCGAACCGCTTCCGGGGTAAGGGTTAGGATAAGGATACCCACAAACATCCATGGTCAAACATTGCGGATCGGACGGCGAGCAAAGGAAAACGCCTCCGATCACTCCATCCGCCCCGCGCCAGCACGCTCTCTTGATGTCGCCAAGCCCTTCCGGCGCGTGCGTCCAAGTCATACTTCCTGAATCATCGACGAGCAGTAACATATTCGTCGGGACAAGTTTCGTCGGATCAAACAGCACTCGGCTCGGGATGTCCGAAATTTTGACCGGCGTGCTCGGATTCGCCGCATATGCAGAAACGGCAAGCACGGATACCATCGCCGCCAGCATCGCCGGAAACAGGGCTGCAGAAATCGAAAGCTGTTTGGGTCGTTTCATGGAAAACTCCTCTTGACTCTTCTTGGCTTTTCAGCCTTGAACTTGAATACGTCGAATATCTCAGTCGATAAACGCTTGCGCAAAAACGGTGGTGTTTTTTACACCGTCAACGCGCATGGAAACACGATATACAGGCGTACCGGTGGCAGGCGCCCCGCCGCCGCCAGCTCCAGCGCCACCGCCAGCGACTGCTCCTAATCTTCGGCCTCCATCAGCATAGACTTCTCCATCTGCGCCCGGAGCGCCCCCGCCCCCCCCACCGGTTCTGCTCAACAGGCAATTGGCAGAGTTCACCACGCCGCCCGGGGCAGCGCACATTTGCTCGACGATGTACGTCACTAACATACCGGAAACCGAAATAGAGCATGTGTTCGGCCCCGCAGGTTGGCTGAGCAACAATGTCGGAATGCCTTCGGCGCTTTCGTTTTGTCTGAAGGAATAAAAACCGGGGCAGCCAGTAGGCAATGTTCCGCCGCCACCCGCATCGGAAATAGCCTGCGCTGCCAGTTCCACCGCCATGTTCGCCGGCGCTTCCGCCGCCTGCCGGAAAGACAGGTTGTTGACGACCTGAACAGAAGTGCCTGTCGAGCGCAACAGCGCCGTCGATACAAGCAACATCGCGACCAGCGCGAGCAATGTAATGATCAGCACCATCCCGCGCTCCGGATGGCGCAGGCTTCGTGTTCCGCGGTTGTAAAAAGATCGGCTCATTGGAAAACCTCGCCTCAATTCCAGATGGTGTTTTGCAGGGGAACCGTCGTTTCGTATTTACGGTAGCGCCAGCCATGCAAATCACCGGCTTTCGATACGGTCAGGTTGATGTCGATGCCGCCATTCGCAGGATTACACGTCAATCCAGTGGGGCATGGGCACGTCCACCCGCTGGGGCAATCCGCAAATAGGGTTTCCGTATAAGTAACGTCCGATGCAGTTTCGTTCTTAAGCGCAGTGTCCGGCTCGGTGGCGCGCACGATCAGCCCGAAACGTATCGCCTTGATGTCTCTCGCTTGTATCGTATTGGCCATGATCTGGGCCAGCGTCCCATTGTCGGGCGACATCCACCTATCAATGGCTCCATTTGGCGCCGACGCCATGCCGTACTGCACCTTGAAGGCTTCGACATTCGTAGCGATAGGGACGGTTCTGCTCTCTATCCAGGTGTTGTCGCCTTGATTAGGATCGACCCGCCATATTCTCATTTGCAGTGTTCCCTGCGTATCAACGAAAAAATGACGCCGGACCGCGTTCCCCATATCGACCAACCTTGTTCCGGGAGACACGCCAGCCAATGACCCCGATTGCCCAGAAGCAACTGTCATTTGCACGTCTCCTGGTTGCGAAGTGACCGGCGCTGCGTTTTGAGTTATCAGCGCCTGGCAATTTGGCGATGTTGCTGCAATCAGCACGCTTCCTGCAGCTGGCGCCGGCGGCGGCGGTATCGTTACGGTAAGACTGGGCGAAGCAACGGTTTGTACCGTCAACGCCAAATCGGTGATGGATCCCGTTCCGTAAAGAACGAAAATTTCATCAGGGAGTAACTTGCCATCAGCGCCGACAACGGGATTTGCTGGAATGATCGCTACAGGAAGCGGATACAAAGGGAGATGTTGGCTGGCGCCTGGGTCGTCTTTTGCCGGAAAGATTATATCCTTGGTGCACGTTCGGAGGAGATCATAGTTACTCATCACCCCAGCGCCGGCGTTGCCCAATTCCTGGCTGATCGCAAAAGTCGCATAAAGCCCTGTCATCTGTGCTTCATTGGTTGTTTCCGATGCGCGGTAATTTTTGTCGACGTTTTCAAAGATTTGATAAGTAGCGTAAACCGCCAGCAAGCCGACGACCACGCCGACCATCAACTCAATGAGGGAAAATCCTTCCTGTCGCCCGCTTCTGTCACTCGCTCGCTGCATTTCTATCACCTTCCCCTGACGTTCACCGCTCTGCATCCGGTTGCCCTTTTTCAGTTATTCCCGATAACGCTGGTCTGTGTATATCGGTGAGTCACGGCCACCCCTTTCGAGTCTTTCTCCCCAGGCTGCTGCCAGGTTACCGTGATGTCAACACACCGCGACGTTGTCGGAAGCCCCGCCGGGCAAGAGCTTGGAGAAAAATCAACCGTATCCACACTTGCTTCCGGCAATTTATTCTTCAGTTCGTTTTCAAAAAGAAGGAACTCGCTTCCCCCAGCCCCAAAGTCGGTCACCACATTTGCAGCACCACCATCTTTAGCCGCAGGCGTCATCGCTTTTATCTTTCCCACGTAAGCATTCACCAGATGAATGGCCTCTGCCCGATATTGCACGTTTCCCGTATTTTTAAAAGACTCGGCCTGAAGCCCGGCAATCGCCAGCATTCCACAGGCGAAAATCAGCACGGAGACCATTACTTCCAGCAATGTGTCGCCCCGCATTTTCCTGAACGGTCTTTTCAGTTTCTGTTTCCGATCGTTCATCTTCCTCACCTCTTCCTTCAATTCCTTTTTTCTGCCGCTCTTTAAATACCACTTTCGCCTTACTGTCACGCTTTCACACATCACGGACACGTCGGCGAAGCGCTTACACTTGCACCCTTGCATCCTTTCGGGTCTGTTGAAGGAAGCAGCGGATCGCATACTTTTATCCCTCCTTCAACAACCGTAACCAAAAACTTTCTGCTCCCCGGTCCGCCGCAAACTTCAAACCAATCCGGAAGTTTGTTTGGGTCGGATGAATCCGACACTTTGCTGAAGGTGTCAAACGCTATGGCCGTGTCCGTCAATGCCGTGTTATTTTTTTTCATTGCTTTGACAGAAACTGACGACCAGTTGGCATCGGCACCGCCCCAATTAAATGTTTCCAGGGTTTTCGTTGTCAGCACTGATGTTCCGCTTCCATCGTCTTCAAACCTCTGCTGCGTTATCGTCCACGTCGTATGACCGTCCCATGTAAAAACGGCTGGGGTATTGGCATTCGCCGCCTCTGACACCGCCCTGAGCATTCCATAATGGAGTGACTCGGCAACATTCCTGACTTTGCGGTCATCCAAAAAACGGCTAAAGGACGGCGCCGCCAATACCAGCGACAGCACCAAAATGGCCACCACTGTCATCAGTTCAATCAGCGTCAACCCTTTAGAATGTCGATCCGTTTTCATGTCTTCGCTTCTTTATCTGATCGCCGAACAAGCTCTAGCAAGTCCCATCCTTTTTCAACACCCAACAAGGTTTATTCATCGTCGGCCACCCCGCATGGTTTGTCTCAATGATCGTCGCTTTGCCACCCATTTCGTTTATCGTGTAAGAGAAGCCTGCCATGCTCCTCTCGGTGGCGTCATCTTTGCCGCTCACGGTCAGGGTATAGGTCGTCGCAGTCGCCACACAACCAGTCACGTCAAAATATCTCGTACTTATCTGGGGAGAGGGTAAATAACGGTTACACGCATTTACCGTTGTACCGCCCGGCAAGGTGCCGTTGTACACCCTGTTATCCGCAAGAAATTTTTCCATCACGATCTTCTCATTCGACAGCAGCGCCAACCCTTCGGGTATCCGCCCACGAATGATGTAATCCCTGTAGCTGGGGTATGCGATTGTCGCGAGGATCCCGATGATGGCTATGACTACCATCATTTCGATCAACGTAAAGCCTCGTCCCTGACTGTGTTTCATGGATGCCCCCAATCAAAATAGTTTTTTTACGCGACCAGCCCGATCTGGCGCGGCTTTGCTTAACTAGACGAATTAGCCAATATTACAGCTAAATACATTTTACGACGCTATTCATAAGTATCATGCTTCCGGGGACATATTTATGTCAAGTTTAAGGAATGAAATTTATTGCTCTTTTTTTAAAAAACAACATTAAAAAACCTTTATTTTTTAGACTTTCTCCCAATAATCTACAGAGGCGATAAACGCCTTTAGCTGGCACAGAAAAATATAAAAATATAATTCACAATTAGTATCAATAAATTTAACTTGAATAAATACAAAAAAAGAATTTTCAAAATTCAAACCAGTAACATATTTTTACATTCGGATACTCGCTTGGTATGTTTTTTATTGTTTCTTTACCTTTTCTATTTTTCAGTCGTCACCATCCTGAGAAAAAATGCTCTCGCAGAAAATAAAAAGGGCTTGATCGAAAAAGCATCCAACCTGACTGGCCTTGTGAGAAGCTGGATGGGTATTTGAAACTCTGTGGCTTTGTGCAAAGTGGATTTTTTCCCTCTCTTTCAAGGAGAGCCGGGGTGAGGGTGGGTTTCCGAGCGTTTGCGCGTACAGATCATGCTTTTGAAAGGGAGGGTATCCGTAGCGAAACAAAACCGCGAAGAAGAATATTCCCCTCTTCCAAAGGGGAGAAGAGAAGCAAGGCGCAACACCTTCCCCACAGGAATGTGTCTGCTTAAATCGAAAATGATCTAACGAAATTCTGAAGCGGCAAGCAGAAAAACTGTGAATTGCACGCTGTTCAACCCGCCTGCCAGGACGCCTGCGCCGCTCGTGCTCTGTTGAAATCAAGCGCCCAAGTTGCCGCCAGCCCAAAGACTGTGCTCATCAGCAAATAATAGGCAGGCACCATCAGATTGCCGGTCTCTTTTAACAGATACGTCAGATAAAGCGGCGCCAGTCCACCGAACAGCGCACCGCCAAGGTTGAACGACAGCGATAAGCCGGTGGAACGGATGCGCACCGGGAATAGTTCGGCCATCGTCGCCGGCATCGGCCCCCAGAAGAAGCTCATACAGACCGCCAACGAGCACTGCGTCAGGATCATCGTCATCAGCGACGCGCCCATCAGAAGATGCGAAAAAAGCGGATACACCACCAGGCCATAAGCGATGATCGCGATGAACAGCACCGGCTTGCGTCCGAGCCGGTCAGAACAGTAGCCCGCTATCGGGCACAGTATCAAAAGAATGAGGCACGCCAGAAAGGTGCTCAACTGCACCTGTCCAAGCGTCAACCCCAATTGCTTGACGCCGAAAATCGGCAGGTAGATGATCACCACATACGAAGCAGCCGCGCCAACAACGATCAAGCCGAAGCCGCACATCATTTCTTTCGGGAAGCGGCTCAACACTTCGATCAGCGGCGAGCGTATCTGCTTCGGTTGCATTTTCAATGCTTCAGCGAACTCCGGCGATTCACCGACCCGCTGGCGAATGTAGAACCCGATCGGCCCGATCAGAATACCGAGTAGGAACGGAATTCGCCAACCCCAGCTTTCCAACGCTTCCGGCGACAATCCCTGCGTCAGCAGAAACGCCGACAATGAGCCGAGGCTGAACGCCAGCCCTTGCGACGACATTTGCCAACTTCCGTACAGTCCGCGCCGATGTTTCGGCGCAAATTCGATCAACATCGACACGGCGCCGGAAAATTCGCCGCCCATTGAAAAGCCCTGGAGCAGCCGCGCCAGAACGACCAGTAGCGGTGCGGCGATGCCGATGGCCGCGTAAGGCGGCACCAGCCCGATCATGCCGGTACCGAGCGCCATCAATATCACCGTCAGGCTCAACGCTTTCTTGCGCCCGGCAATGTCGGTGTACATCCCTAGCAATATGCCGCCGATCGGTCGCAACACAAACGCTGCTCCGAATACGGCAACTGTCGCCATGATCGAATTGATGTCGTTGACCGCCGGGAAAAATACTTTCGCAATCACCACTGCGAACATTCCGTAGATGGCGAAGTCGAAAAATTCGAACGCATTGCCGAGTATCGCCGCGATCACGGCGCGGCGACGGATGGCGGGAGCTATAGAAGCTCCGTCGATTAAATTTGACATGGTGTTCCGTTGATAAAGTGACAGGGTTTGTTAGGGAACCTCTGAAAACTTCTCCTGTCATTCTTCGCGTAACGAGACCACAGGATCTAGACACTGCGCGGATACTGAGGCTCCGCGCAGAATGACAAGAGGGCTTTGCAGAGACTCCCTAGACAAAAAAGTAAATCGTTGGCTCCCGTCCTATCCTTTTTTCACCACCGTTGTCGCCGCCGCAATCAGCCCGGCCATATCGGACAGGTTGGACGGCACGATGAGCGTATTGCCGGTCTTGGCGAGGCTAGCGAAAGCTTCGATGTACTGTCCGGCCACTTGCAGGTTCAACGCCTGCATGCCGCCTTCGCTGCTGGACGCCGCGCCGATCTGCCGTAACGCCGTCGCAGTCGCTTCCGCCTTGGCGAGAATCGCCGCCGCTTCGCCTTGCGCGCGGTTGATCGCCGCCTGCTTATCGCCTTCCGATTCAGCGATTTGCGCTTCACGCGCGCCGACCGCCAGATTGATCTGCTCCTGCTTCTTGCCTTCGGATGTTGCAATCACCGCCCGCTTTTCGCGTTCGGCGGTGATCTGCTGCTGCATCGCCCGCAGAATTTCTTTTGGCGGCGTCAAATCCTTGATTTCGTAACGCAACACCTTGACACCCCAGCTCGCTGCCGCTTCGTCGAGCGCGTTGACCACGGTGGCGTTGATCTGATCGCGCTCTTCAAACGTCCGGTCAAGCTCCATCCGGCCGATCACCGAGCGCAATGTCGTTTGCGCCAGTTGCGAGATTGCGATCACATAATTCGACGAACCGTAGGAAGCGAGCTTGGCGTCGGTCACCTGAAAATACAGAATACCGTCCACCTGCAACTGCGTGTTATCACGCGTAATGCAAATCTGCGACGGCACATCGAGCGGAATTTCGCGCAAATCGTGACGATAAGCCACGCGATCAAGCAGCGGAATCAGGAAATTCAGCCCCGGCTGCATCACTTCGTGGAAGCGCCCCAGCCGTTCGACGATATACGCCCGCTGCTGCGGAACGATCAGGACAGTCTTGATGATAAGCACGACGACCGCTATGAAGAATACTATCCCGACAAGATTGCTGATATTGAAAGGCAATGTACTGTACATTGAAAACTCCTTCGTCAAAAACGTAATAAAAAATCAGCTTGATGCTTGCAGCGGGTTTTCACCCAGCACCAGCACCGAGCCGCGAACTTCGACAATCACCATACTGTCGTGTCGTGGCGTTTCTGGCGTCGCCACGATGGCGTCCCACCATGAGCCGCGATAGGAAACCCGCGCTGAGCCATCGTCGTTCCAACTCAACACCTGCACCCGCTGGCCGACATCAAACGCCACTTGCTTCTGCGGTTTGCCGCCGCCTCTATGGTGCCAGTAATACGCGGCGAGACACCCGATAACGCCTACCATGCCCATCGTGAACAGTTGCCAGGCAAAGCTCCCGCCCAGCCAGCCGACCAAGCCACCGACAAGCGCCGCCACTGCCAGCGCCAACAAATAAAACGTTCCGGTCAGCATCTCGATACCAGCCAGTATCAGCGCCAACACCCACCAGATCCACCCCGGCATATGCGTCTCCTTTGCGTCAGGTTTTTACTGCCAATGAAACGTTATCATAACAGTTTTACCCGATGCCGGTTTCGCTGTGGCACTATCCTACGTTCATGCGTTCTGTCATTCCAGACGAAGAGAAGCGCGTCATCCTGCACAGTTCACAGGGTACAGAATCCACCAGCACGGTTGCTCCCATCCTTTCCCCAGCGGAAGGGGTAAAGCGTTTCGTTCCGATCCCTAATCTCTGGCCTCTGTCTCCTGCAAATTTTTCGGCAGAGGAAACGAAACATTTTCAATAACGCCCTCGCATTCGCGTACCTCGTCAGCGCCGAGCGCCCGCAGATGCGTCACCACTTCGCGCACCAACGCTTCCGGCGCCGAAGCGCCCGCCGTGATGCCGATACAGCGTTTACCGTCAACCCATTCCGACGACAGCTCGGCAGCGCTGTCCACCCGATAGGCTGCGATGCCGCGCCGCTCCGCAGTTTCGCGCAGCCGGTTCGAGTTGGAGCTGTTGCGGCTGCCGACAACGATCAGCGCATCGACTTCTTTCGCCAGCGCACGTACTGCGTTCTGGCGGTTTTGGGTGGCGTAGCAAATGTCTTCCTTCTTCGGCGCCAAGATTCTGGGAAACCGCCGCATCAACGCTTCGACGATTTGTGCTGCATCGTCCTGCGACAGCGTCGTCTGCGTCACATAGCCAAGGCGATCCGGGTTCCGCACTTGCAGCCGCTCGACATCGGCAACGGTTTCGACCAGATGGATATGATCGCGCATCGCCCCTTCACACTGTCCCATCGTGCCTTCGACTTCCGGGTGACCGGCATGGCCGATCATCACGATTTCGATCCCGGCCTGCGCCATCCGGTTAACTTCGATGTGCACCTTGGTCACCAATGGGCACGTTGCGTCGAACACCGTCAACCCGCGCTGCGTCGCTTCGTCGTAAACCCGTTTCGGCGTGCCGTGCGCGCTGAAAATCACCGTCGCGTCGTCCGGTACCACTTCAAGCGACTCGACAAAAATCACGCCCTGCGCTTTCAGCCGCTCAACCACGAAGGTGTTGTGCACGACTTCGTTGCGCACATAAACCGGCGCCCCGGCGCGCTTCAACACTTCTTCGACGATGGTGATGGCGCGGTCAACACCAGCACAAAAACCGCGAGGATTGGCAAGCAGGATTTTCATATTGGCTTTTCTGAACTTTTAACCGCAAAGAACGCATAGGGCACAAAGAAAAATTTCTCACGCGAAGCCGCGAAGGAACGAAGCTTCCCTCTCCCCTTGCGGGAGAGGGAAGACATTCTTGCTTCGTCACTTCGTTCCTCGCAATGACGCATTTCTGATTTCTGACACTTGATATCTGGCCTCTGTCCTCTGACAACCCCATCCCCACCCCAACCCTCTCCTTGAAGGGGAGGGCTTCAAAGCACCTTCCTCTGCGCCTTCGCGTGAGATACAAGGCCGGGTTTGAAACCCGCCTCTACACGCGAAGACGATTCTTCTTTTGCGCTCTAAGCGTTCTTTGCGGTTCATTTTTTCTGGATTGCTTCGTCACTTCGTTCCTCGCGATGACGCATTTCTGATCCCTGGTCTTCATAAGCCGCATATTTACGCTGCCGCAAGCCGTCGGCAAACAACAAAGCTACGCCGACGACGATCGCGCTGTCGGCGATATTGAAAGCCGGGTAAGACCATTGCTGATAATGGAACAATAAAAAATCAATCACCCGGCCATGCGCGGCCCGATCCCATAGATTACCTAATGCGCCGCCGATAATCAGCACCAACCCCAAACTGAACCAGCGGCTACTGCTGCGTAACAACAACCATGAAAGCACCAGACACACTGCAACACTGATGACGATAAAAAGTGGCCGTTGCCAACCGCCGGCGTTCGCCAGAAAACTGAATGCCGCGCCAGTATTGAAGGTCAAAATCAAACTGAAAAACGAAGTTACCGGCCGCACTTCGCCGCTGTAAAAGGTTTCGTACACCCACAGTTTGGTCAGGCGATCAAGCACGATCACCAACGCGCTGATCAACAGCCAACCGCCTTTGCGCCAATCACAGCGCGCGGCCTTACTCCAGGGCGTAACACCGTTCTCACGCATGTTGACGCGCCTCGCCTTCGCCGAACAAGTTGTCAACGCAGCGCCCGCACAACGTCGGGTGCGCCGGGTCCCGGCCGACATCGTGTCGCCAGTGCCAGCAGCGTTCGCACTTGACGCCGGTCGATGGTGTCACCGCAATATGAAAAGCGTCGCCCTTGGCAATACGGGCAGCGGAAGTGATCAACACGAAACGCAGATCGTCGCCAAGCGTTTCAAACAGCGCATAATCATCCACTGTCAACGTCAACTTCACTTCTGCCTGCAACGATGAACCGATGTCGCCCGCTTCGCGCAGATTTTCCAATTCCTTCAACACCAGCGCGCGTACCGCGAGCAAACGTTGCCATTTTTCCAGCAAGCGCGGTGCTTCGGCTACAGAAGGGAACGCATCTTCCCAGCGATGCACAAACACCGTCGGGTCTTCAGGATGCACAATGCGCCAGGCTTCTTCCGCCGTAAACGACAAAATCGGCGCCGTCAATTTCAACACCAGATCGCGGATATGATAAAGCGCCGTTTGCGCCGAACGCCGCGCCAGGCTCATTTTTCCGGCGGTGTAGAGCCGGTCTTTCAACACATCGAGATAGAAACCGCCCAATTCCTCCGAGCAATACGTTTGCACTTTTTGCACTGCCGAATGGAAATCGTACTGCGCGTAATCTTCGCGGATACTCGCCAGCAACGCGCCTGCTTTCGCCAGCGCATAACGGTCCATCTCAAACATCGCATCGAGCGGCACGGCATCGCGGGCGACATCGAAATCAGATGTATTGCCCATCAGAAAACACAGCGTGTTGCGAATGCGGCGGTAACTTTCAACCACGCGCTTCAGAATCTCATCGGAAATTGACAGCTCACCCGAATAATCGGTCGCCGCTGTCCATAATCTTAAAATTTCCGCGCCCAGCGTATCGCCGACTTTTTGCGGCGACACCGTGTTGCCGCGCGATTTCGACATCTTATGGCCTTTGCCATCGACGGTAAAACCATGCGTCAGCAAATTCTTGTACGGCGGTACACCGTTCAACATCGACGACACCAGCAGCGATGAATGGAACCAGCCGCGGTGCTGATCGGAGCCCTCGAGATACAAATCCGCCGGAAAGCGCGTTTGGGCGCCGTGCGAACCCAGGCCTTTTTCGCGCCCGTGCGGGCCGCCCATGACTGTCTGATGCGTCGAGCCGGAATCGAACCAAACATCGAGTGTGTCGGTCAGTTTGCGATACTGTTTCTCATCGACGCCGAAATCAGCCGCCGTCGCTTCGTACCAGGACTCGATGCCGTTCTGCTCGATTTTCTGCGCCGCTTTTTCAAGCAGAGCCAACGAATCAGGATGCAATTCATCGGTCTGTCGATCGACGAAGAACGGCAACGGCACGCCCCATTGCCTCTGCCGCGACAGCGTCCAATCGGGGCGGTTGGCGATCATCGCGTGCAAGCGCGCTTTACCCCAAGCCGGATAAAACCGCGTCGCTTCAATGCCCGCCAGCGCCGTTTCGCGCAGCGTTTTTCCTGGCTTCGTCCCATGGAAGCCGGGAACGCCATCCATGCCGGCAAACCATTGCTGCGTCGCCCGATAAATAATCGGAGACTTGTGCCGCCAGCAATGCATATAGCTATGCGTGAATTTTTCAGTGTGCAACAGCGCGCCGACTTCGCGCAACTTTTCAACGATTTTCGGATTGGCGTCCCAGATCGACAGCCCACCGAAAAACGGTAACACCACATCAAACTTGCCGTTGCCTTGCACCGGATTGAGAATCGCTTCGTCCTTCATGCCGTACCTGCGGCAACTCTGAAAGTCCTCAATGCCGTAAGCAGGCGCGCTGTGCACGATGCCTGTGCCGGCTTCAAGCGTAACGTATTCAGCAAGGTAAATCGGCGAAATACGATCATAAAACGGATGCCGAAATGCTAGATGTTCGAGCGCGGCCCCTTTTGTCGTCGCAACGACACTGCCTTCCAGACCAAAACGCTTCAGGCACGTTTCGACCAAATCCTGCGCCAGAATTAAATACTTTTCCGGCGTTTTGACCAACGCGTAAACCAGGTCGGGATGGACGTTGAGCGCCTGGTTCGACGGAACCGTCCAGGGTGTCGTCGTCCAGATCACCGCTTGAACCGCGCCCTCTGGTGCCTGCTTCAATCCGAACGCCTGCGCTAATTTGGCGCGCCCACTCTCATCTTTGTCATCCACCAACGAAAAGCCGACGTCAATGGCGCTGTCGGTGCGGTCTTCGTATTCGACCTCGGCCTCGGCCAGCGCGCTGCCGCAATCGAAACACCAGTTCACCGGCTTCAGGCTGCGGTAAAGATAGCCTTTCTTCAGAATCTCGCCGAGCGTACGCACTTCATCGGCCTCATTGCGAAACGCCATCGTGGTATAAAGATCATCCCAGTCGGCCAACACCCCGAGCCGCCGAAAACCTTCCCGCTGCCTGGCGATCTGCTCTTTGGCGTAAGCGCGGCACAAACGCTGCGTTTCCGCCGTCGATAAATGTTTGCCGTGCGTTTTTTCGATCTGCACTTCAATCGGCATCCCGTGGCAATCCCAGCCCGGCACATACGGCGCGTCGAAGCCCGCCATCGTTTTACTTTTGACGATGATGTCTTTCAGAATTTTGTTGACCGCGTGGCCGATATGAATGTCGCCGTTGGCGTAAGGCGGCCCATCGTGCAAAACGAACAACGGTCGTCCGGCACACGCCGCCCGTATCGCTTCATAAACTTTCTTTTCCTGCCACTCAGCCACCCAGCCCGGCTCGCGCTGCGCCAGGTTACCGCGCATCGGAAATGGCGTTTCCGGCAAATTCAGCGTACTGCGGTAATCGTCTTTTTTTGGTTCCGACATCGTTGTCTTTCTCTCTATAGTGAACTGCGTAAACCTTCATCCTTTGTTGGCTTCGCCTTGCCGTACTATTTGTACTGTCTGCGGCTCACCGCCTCATCTGAAAATTTACGCAGTTCGCTCTATTTCATCTTTACGACGCTGCGCACAACATCGGCGAGAACACTTCCCGCGCCCGGCACACATCGTCTTCAATCTGTTTCGCCAGCGCCGCCATATCGGCAAAACGTATTTCTTCGCGCAATTTTTCGACGAACTCCACTTCAATGCGCCGCCCGTACGCATCCTTATCAAAATCGAACACATGCGTTTCCAGCACCGGTCTTATCCCGGCCGCCTTCACCGAAGGTCGTACGCCAAGATTCGCCACGCCCTCACGCACCGCCCCCAATCCGTGTACGCGCACCGCGAATACGCCGGACAACGGCGGCTTGAACGTCAACGGCAGGTTCATCGTTGGAAAACCGATGGCGCGTCCGCGCGCATCGCCGTGCGTTACCCGACCAGTAATCGTGTACGATCTCCCCAACAAGCGTTCGGCTCGCGCGAAATCGGACGCTGCCAGCGCTTCTCGCACCGCCGTGGACGACACCCTCGCGCCGTCGATCTCGACCATCGCCATTGCCTCGAGCGTAAAGGTATTAGCGCGCGACCATAAAAAATCCAGCCCTCCCTCCCGATCTTTTCCGAAGCGGGCGCCATGGCCGATCAATAACCAGCGCACATTCAGTCGTTGCTCCAGCAAATCGCCAGCAAAGGTTTCGGCATCCATCGCCGCCAGCCGCGCATCGAAACGCATCAAATGAATGCGGGCGATGCCGATCTCGGCGATTCGTTCAAGCCGATTGCGCAAGGGTAATAATCGGGGCGGCAATCGCGGTAACGATCCGGCCGACGCGGTTGTCGGCTCTGCCTTCAGCGCAAAATACTCGCGCGCCATCGGCTCGAAAGTCATCACCGCCGGCACGAGGTCAAGGTCGCTGGCCGCCTCGACGACACGCCGCAGCATCGCCTGATGCCCCCGATGCACACCGTCGAAATTGCCCAGCGCCAGCGCAATCGCAGGCCCACCCTGACCGGTTATCGGCAAGGTACGAATGATTTTCACGAGATTCCCACCACGTCTGCCGCGCTTACCACGCTTACCCATCTATCGCGGCGGCATTTTCTCCGCCACCCGATACCCAAAAGAAGAGAATTTTATCCCAAATCCGAAAATTTTAACCGCGTAGAACGCCAGCGCGTCAAGAGCTTACGCTTATTTTCTGGCTACGCCGGCCACAAGGAAATCGTTCAGAGGCTCTTCAGCACATCGTGAAAATCGGAAACATCCTTGAACGAACGATAGACTGAAGCAAAGCGAACGTAAGCAACTTTATCAAGTTTGTACAACTCTTCCATCACCATCTCGCCGACCTGCCGCGACGGCACTTCGCGCTCGCCCAGCGAAAGCAATTTCTGGATGATACGCTGAATCGCCGCATCGACCGCTTCGGTTTCGACCGCTCTTTTGTGCAACGCCCGCTGAAAGCTGACGCGCAATTTGTTCTCGACAAATTCGACACGTGTCCCATCGCTTTTGACGATCTGCGGCATCCGCAACTCTACCGTCTCGTACGTCGTAAAACGTTTCTGGCATTCCGGGCAACGACGACGGCGACGAATCGAATCGCCTGCTTCCGACACCCGCGAGTCGATCACTTGCGTATCTTCGCTACGGCAGAACGGGCATCTCATCGGCGACTCGCTCAACCCCGGTAAACGGGAAACTTTGCGGTCAGCACCGCCACTTCCGCTTTCACCCGCGCCAGCGCTCTGTCGTCTTCCGGCGCATCGAGCGCGTCGGCAATCAGATGCGCGAGCTGTTCGCACTCGATCTCGGAGAAACCGCGCGTGGTCGATGCCGGACTGCCGATGCGAATACCGGAGGTCACGAACGGTTTTTCGGGATCGTTTGGAATCGAATTCTTGTTGACCGTGATGTGCACTTTTCCGAGCACTTCTTCGGCCGCTTTGCCAGTGATTTTCTTGGCGCGCAGATCGACCAGGAACATGTGTGAATCCGTTCCACCGGAAACAATGCGCAAGCCGCGCTCGCTCAGGGTTCTCGCCAGCACGCGGGCGTTTTCCAGAACGCGCATTTGATACGTCTTGAAATCTTTGGAAAGCGCTTCACCCAGCGCTACCGCTTTGGCTGCGATCACATGCATCAGCGGCCCGCCCTGCAAACCGGGAAAGACGGCAGAGTTGATCGTTTTTTCGTTCTCCGCCCGCGTCAGCACCATGCCGCCGCGCGGACCACGCAGCGTTTTGTGCGTCGTCGTCGTCACATAATCGGCAAACGGCACCGGGCTCGGATACAAATGCGCCGCTACCAATCCAGCGTAATGCGCCATATCAACCATCAGCGGCGCTCCGACATGATCGGCCACTGCGTGAAATTTTTTCCAGTCAATCACCCGCGAATACGCCGAAGCGCCGGCCACAATCAACTTGGGTTTGTGCTCTTCCGCCAGCCTCGCCATGCTTTCGTAGTCGATCAGTTCGTTTTCGTCGAGGCCATAAGCAACCACTTTGAACCATTTTCCGGACATGTTCACCGGCGAACCATGCGTCAGATGCCCACCGTGCGGCAAACTCATGCCGAGAATTGTATCGCCCGGTTGCAGCGTCGCAAAAAATACTGCCTGGTTGGCCTGCGCGCCGGAATGCGGTTGAACATTTGCCGCCTGCGCGCCAAATAATTTTTTCGCGCGGTCGATCGCCAGTTGTTCGGCCTGATCGACGAATTCGCAGCCGCCGTAATAGCGCTTGCCCGGATAGCCTTCTGCATACTTGTTGGTCAGTTGCGAACCCTGCGCCGCCATCACGCTTGGGCTGGCGTAATTTTCGGAGGCGATCAGTTCGATGTGGTCTTCCTGCCGCTTTGTTTCGGCGGCGATGACCGCCCAAAGTTCAGGGTCGGTTTGTGCGAGCGTCGTAGAACGGGAATACATGGTATTAGCATTACCTCTGGCTGAAAAGCGAAGTTTACACGCTCACCGCTATTTATGGGGATTTTCGCGCTTGCTCCCCGTAAATAAGGGACTTCCCCCTATGCCTTTCCCGCTGCTGGCAGCTCTTCCTCGCTGACAACATCGGTCAACAGCGGATAATAATCATCCTCGCCAACGGGGCGCTCCGTCCCTGCGCCGGACGGCGACGCCAGCATCACGTTTGGCGGCGCTCTTTCAAGAGGCGTCGCCGCAGCAGCAGGTGGCGAAGCTTTAGCCGCCTGCTTGACCGGCTCCCTGGTCGGCTCGCCGAAAGTCGAAAATGAAGAATCATTTTCCATCAGCGCCAGCGCCAAGTCCGGCAAAGGGGAAGTGCGTACCGGATGGGGTGTAGCTGCGACCGCCTTGATATTTTGCGCCTGGGGGTTCCGGCGCTGGTATTCCGTCAACAATTGCGCAGCCGAATAACGCACAGCATTCGCCCCCTCCTCCTGCCATCGCCGTTCGGACAACAGCATCGCCGCTGAGGCCGGAGAAACGCTCTCTGTCGTCAGCGACGCCGGTATGGAATCTTTTGAAACCAACGCGAACGCGGAGGTCTTTTCAGTATCCATCGGGGAAGTTCCCTCAACATGAGAAACCGCTGCCGACATTCCCGGCGCTTTCTCCTCCGCAGCGGCGGCGACCGCGTCAAAATGTACGTCAGACTCAGCTCTGCTCGCAATTTTGCCCTCGGCCTTTATCCCGGCCACCGGTTCAAGAATTTCCGGCTCGACAAAAAGCGCTGTCGCGCCCTCCCTCTCACCTCTCTCCGCCGTATCACCGCTCCATGCCTCAGCCCTCTCTCTTTCGCTCTTCTGAAACGGTTCAAGCGCCAACAAATTGGGGGAAAGTAGCGCATTTTCGACCGCGTTTTCCTGAATTTCCTCTGCCGCTTCCGGCTCTACGAGGCGCCACGCCGCCGACTTGGGAAGTGGAATGTCTGTCAGGTTTTCTGTTACGCTTTCCGCCGCTTCCGGCATTTCCGTGTCGGTCAACAACCCCAACGCTTCCGCCACTTCAACCTCCGCCCCGGCATCAAGAGCGGGAGCGGCTTCGCCCGTTTCTTCGGCGAATAACCAGTCGGCCTCTTCGGGGAATGCTGCTTTTTCCTGAGAGGCTTCTTGCAGAGCCTCCGGCATGGCTCCTGCCACCGCCTGTTTTTCTTCTGCCGCCAAACCGTCAAACACCACGGTCGGCGCCGTCGCCATGTACGAAACGGAGCCTTGCGACGGCGAAGCCAACACTTCGGGCGCTGACAGAAATGAGAATGCGTCGGAAAACGGCGATGTCGAAGAGAGCGGCTCCTCCTCCGGCAGGCTTATATCCCCAGTTCCCGCGAAGGGTGGTTCGGCCGCCGCCTTCGGCTCCGGCGCCATAGTGGGCGTGGACGGCGAGGCAAATTCCCACAGCAGCAGATCGTCTTCCGCCCATGAGGGCGGGCTTTCCAGCGCGTTCTCCGGCGCATCCATGATCAGAGCCGGTTCCTCAATCGTCGCCTGCACTGGCGCAGTAGCGTCGGTTTCAGTCGACGGAGCGCTCTCCATCTCGATGCCCGCTTCAGGCGATGCGCCGTCCCTGTTTTCTTCCGCCAACAGTGGTTCGAAAGTTTCCGGCAACAGCGGCGAACTTGCTGCTGATGGTGCTTCGCTTTCAAACCGCGATAGTTCTTTGGCCAACTCCGCCGCCAGTTCGGCTTCAATTTCGGCAGACAGGCTTTGCGTTTCCTCGTCGAACACTGAAGAAGCGATGTGTCCCTCCGGTGGCGGCAACGACACAGATCCGGCTCGCCGGTTACGCCGCATCAACGCGTCAACGCTTTCAAACAATTCGTGCGCCGTCGGCGCCGATTGGGAAATTTCGGGCTGGTCTGTCATGACTCGCCTCCACCCCGGCGGGGAACCGCCAGATTATGGGCGCGTAGCTCGTAACCGCGCTCTTGATAAAAACGGTAGCGTCGGCGACCTTCCGCCAGCGCAGTTTCATCGCTGCCGATAACTTCCGCCAGCCGTTCGAAACGACTGAAAAACGGCGGTAACGCAGCCTGCGTGTTGATCAGCACAGCAGCAGGACCGTCGTGCTCAGCAAGATGGTCGATCAAAATCGGCGTTTCCGCCACCAGCGGGCTGCTCAGCCGGCAATGCGGCAAAAAAGCATGCGGCGGGTCGATCCACAAACGCTGATCGAGCGCCGCCGTCATCGCTTCGTTTTCAGTCAGGACACGCACCCGCCCGTGTTGCGTATAAGCCTTCTCTACCAGCCGGACGACAACTCCGAGCGGGTCGCTGACATGCGTGTAAAAATCGATAACGGTCATTCCGATATGATAACCCTCCAGCCGTCATCCGTCACGATTTTCCTGATTGAGCAGCCAGTTGACCAGCAACGGCACCGGTCGACCGGTCGCTCCCTTTTCCTTGCCCTCTTTCCAGGCCACCCCGGCAATGTCGAGATGTGCCCAATGGTACTTTTTGGCAAAACGCGACAAGAAGCACGCTGCGGTAATGCTGCCGGCTGCGCGTCCTCCGACGTTGGCCACATCAGCGAAGTTGCTCTTCAACGCATCGTGATACTCATCCCACAGCGGCATCGCCCAGGCGCGGTCAGCAGCATCGTCGCCAGCTGTCACCAACGCTCGCACCAACGCTTCGTTGTTGCCGAAAACGCCGCTGGCCACATGCCCCAGCCCAACCACCATCGCGCCGGTCAGCGTTGCGATGTCGACCACCGCTTCCGGGTCGTAACGCTCGGCGTAGGTCAACGCGTCAGCCAGAAGCAAGCGGCCTTCGGCATCGGTGTTAAGAATTTCGATGGTCTGCCCTGACATGCTGCTGACGATGTCGCCCGGCTTGCTCGCGCGACCGGAAGGCATGTTTTCGCACGACGGAATCAGCCCGACCACATGGAGATCCGGCTTCAGCTCGGCAATCGTGCGGAAAACGCCGAGCACGCTCGCCGCGCCGCACATGTCGAACTTCATCTGATCCATATCGGCCCCCGGTTTTAACGAGATACCACCCGAATCGAAAGTAATTCCCTTGCCGATCAGTACGATTGGCTTTTTCTTGACCCCCGAACGTTTGTATTCCAGCACGATGAAACGCGGGGCTGCTTCACTGCCCTGCGCCACCGACAAGAACGCCCCCATCTTGAGGTCTTCGATTTCCTTGCGCTCCAGCACCTGCGTTTTGACTTCAGTAGAATACATCGACGCCAGCCTGTTCGCCGTGTCGGCGAGGTAAGCAGGCGTACACAGGTTACTCGGCAGATTGCCGAGATCCCGCGTCAGTTCGGTTCCCTCGCCTACCGCCATACCGCGTGCCAGCATGGTTTCCCCGACCAACAAGTCAGAACGCATCGGCACCGACAGCGTGAGCTTGCGCAACGGTCGTCGCACATCCGAGCTTTCTGTTTTCATGTGATCGAAGCGATAGGTCGCTTCGCAGGCTGCAATCACCGTATGCTCAATGCGCCAGCCGATCTCACGACGGCGAACCTTCTCCTCCGTCAGATAAATCACTGCCTCATAAGCACCGGTTTCGTTCAACAGCTTTACCGCACTGTGAACAGCCTTGTAATATTCGCGATCGCGGAAATCGCGCTCGCGCCCCAGACCAACCAACAGCACACGATCGGCCAGCGTATTTGGTACGTTGTAAAGAAGCAACGTTGAGCCCAGGCGCCCTTCCATATCTCCGCGCCGGACAATGTCGCTGATGTAACCCTTTGCCGCACGATCGATCCGTTCGGCAGCCAATGAAAGCTTGCGATTATCAAATACCCCCACTACCACACAAGCTGTTCTTTGTTTCTCAGGATTCCCGCTTTTTATGGTAAATTCCATTGTGTCCTCTTTTGTGTTTTCTCTTAGAAGTGCGCCGACCCAAAAGGCGCTAAGATGCATTATCGACAAACTGCCGTAGAAAATCAAAACTTTTTTTATGATCTTCAGACGCAGCCTCATCCGCGAACTCACCATCAATGCCACCGGTTTGTTTCTTGTTGCATTCGCCATCCTATTTACCAATCTGGTATTGCGCCTTCTGGGCCGTGCCGCCAGCGGACAACTCGATGCGGAAGGTCTTTTGCCGATGCTGGGCTTCTATGCTCTGCAATATCTCCATGTTTTGTTGGCGATCACATTGTTCCTGACTGTCTTGCTGTCATTGACACGCGCTTATCGCGACAGCGAAATGATTGTTTGGTTTTCGGCCGGACAACCGCTTATCGCCTGGGAACGACCGCTCATCGGTTTTGCTGCTCCTTTTCTGCTCGCTATTGTCGTTTTATCTCTGTTTTTAACGCCCTGGGCGCAACAGCAACGGCTGCAATATGAGAAGCAATTGGAGTCGCGTGATGACTTGTCGATGCTGGCGCCGGGGTTGTTCCGCGAATTCAAACACGTCGGTCTGGTGGTCTATATCGAAAGCATCAACCCGTTCACCGGCACGATCAAAAATGTTTTCTTGCAGTCGATCGACAAGCCGCGCAGCGAGACCTTGTCAGCGCAATCAGCCATCATCGAGACCCTTCCGAACGGCGACCGTTTTCTCGTAATGTCGCAAGGCATCCGTAACGTCGGCACTCCGGGCAAAGCCGACTATCAAATCGTTGAATTCGAACAGTTGGGACGCCGCATTGAGCCTGCCGCAACCGAAGCCATCGAGCCAACGATCCGCGCGGCGCCGACATTGGCGCTGATAAAATCCGGCGAAGCGCCGGAAATTGCCGAACTCTTCTGGCGCTTTTCGATTCCGATCATGGCGCTGATGCTTACCCTGATGGCGTTGCCGCTCAGCTACGTTAACCCGCGCATGGGGCGCTCGTTCAACCTACTGGTCGCCGTGTTGCTGTATCTGATCTACTCCAACAGCCTCAACGTCATCCAGAGCCTGATCGCGCAGGAGAAGTTACCGTTTTGGCTCGGCATGCTGTTGCCGCATGGCACGGCAGCCTTGCTGACAGCGTTGCTGTTGCACCATCGTTCCCGGATTTATACATTCTGGCGACGCCCGCCCACAGACACTCCTTCCTCCGTCTCATGAGCACACTGCGGCGCTATCTCCGTCGTGAAATCCTGATCGCTACGCTGTTCTTGTTCGTTCTGCTGGTGACGGCGCTCGCGTTTTTCGATCTCATCAATGAGTTGGGCGATGTCGGTCGCGGCGGCCGAACGCTCTCTTCCGCCTTTCTCTACGTTGCACTGCGCCTGCCGTCGCGAATTTATGAAATGGCGCCGGTCGCAGCGCTGATCGGCACTCTGTATGTACTTGCCCGGATGGTGTCAAGTTCCGAGCTTACCGTGATGCGCGCGTCCGGTATGTCGCTCGCGCAGGTCAGCCTCGCTATCTTCCAAGTCGGCATCCCCATCGCCCTCGCCACCTTTCTTGCTGGCGAATTCGTTGCGCCGCAAGCCGAACGCCTGGCGCAAACCGCCCGCGCCGTTCATCGCAGCGGCGGGCAACAAATGATTACGCAGCAATTTTCCTCCGGCTTCTGGTTCAAGGAGCAATACACCTTCGCCAACATCCGCGCCGCCACGGCCGACCATGTGCTGATGGGAGTGCGACTGTACGAGTTCGATAACGCCATGCGCCTGCAACGAATCCGCAGCGCCGCACGCGGTATTTTTTCCGAAGACGACAACACCTGGCTGCTCGATGATGTCGAGACCACGGAAATCAGCAGCGGCAGTCGTACCCTCGTTTACTCTGATCCTTCCTATGTCTGGAAAACCGTCCTGCGCCCGTCAATCCTGACTGTCTTTCAGATTCCTCCCGAACAACTTGAAATCAAAACGCTTTTCGATAACATCAGCATTCTTGAAAAAAGTGAACAGCCAACCTCGCGTTTTGAAATCGCGTTGTGGATCAAGCTCGTTTATCCCCTCAATGTTTTCGTGATGATGTTTCTGGCGTTGCCGTTTTCGCAATCGCAGCGCCGCCAAGGCGGTCTTGGTTTTCGGCTTTTCGTCGGCTCCATGCTGGGCATCACTTTCCTTCTGCTCGGGCGACTGTTTTCCTCACTCGGCGTACTGAACAATTGGCCGCCGTTGACTTCGGCGTTAGCGCCAACGATTGTCTTTTTAGGCATGGCTTCCGCTTTGCTCTGGTGGCAGGAACGGCGATAGGGGCGAGCGTAACGAGCCCCGACATTTACCTCCCGCAAAACCACGAAGAAAAGCCTTTAACCACGAAAGGTGGGAAAGATACGAAAAACGCGAAAGCACAAACCCCTTCCTCCGCTTGCGAGGGAAGGTCGGGGTGGGGGCGTCTTGTACCTTCGTGTGAAATGCTTTTCTGATTCCAGACCTCTGATAGCTGACCTCTGACATGGACACCTTCGCGCAGCGCCTCTACCCGATCATCGCCGCCATTCCACCCGGCAAAGTCACCACCTACGGCGCCCTTGCCCGCCTCGCCGGTTCTTCGCGCGCCGCCCGCCAAGTCGGCGGCGTCTTGCATCGTTTGCCCAAAGGTACGACCCTGCCCTGGCATCGTGTGATCAACCATCAAGGCAAAATTTCGCTGACCGGAAGTTCCCTTCTTCTTCAAAAACGCAAGCTGCGAAAAGAAGGCGTGGTATTTTGCAAGGATGGTTCGATTGATTTGAAAATCTTTGGCTGGAATATCGAAATATCGTAGCCCGAACGGGAGAGGGTTGGGGGAGAAGGAAAAGTAAAGGAATCTTTCCACACCCAAACCCTCCCCCTGATCAAAATCACTTGGGGGCAAGCTCTTAAAGGGGAGAGAGTTTTTTGCTCCTTCGCGCCTTCGCGTGAGTCCAACCGTCGCGGTTCCCGCCACGCTTCGCTCGCGGCCAAAGGCCGCTCACCAGCAACCAGTGCACATTCGTGTCTTTCGCGCTTTTCGTGGCTAAACGCTTTTCTTTGTGTTCTTTGTGGTTAAAAAAACAGGGCGGGTTTGAAACCCGCCCCTACAGACTCTGATATCTGATTCCTGACCGCCGAATCAGTTCTTGCTTTGATCCACCAGGCGATTCTTCGCAATCCACGGCATCATCGCCCGCAATTGTCCGCCCACTTGTTCGATCTGGTGCTCTGCCGTCAAGCGACGACGCGAGATCATGCCCGGTGCGCCGGCCTTGTATTCGAGGATGAAGCGTTTGGCGTATTCGCCAGTCTGAATGTCATCGAGAATCCAGCGCATCGCTTCTTTGGTGTCTTCATTGATAACGCGCGGGCCGGAAACATACTCACCATATTCGGCATTATTCGAGACCGAATAATTCATATTGCCGATGCCGCCTTCGTAGATCAGATCGACGATCAACTTCAATTCGTGCAGGCATTCGAAGTACGCCATCTCCGGCGCATAACCAGCTTCGACCAGCGTTTCGAACCCCGCCTTGATCAGCTCAACCGCGCCGCCGCACAACACAGCCTGTTCACCGAACAAATCGGTTTCGGTTTCTTCCTTGAACGTCGTCTCAATCACGCCGGCGCGGGTGCCGCCCATCGCCGCCGCGTAGGACAGCGCCAGATCGCGCGCTTTTTTCGTCGCGTTCTGATGAACAGCGATCAGCATCGGCACACCGCCACCACCGACGTAGGTCGAGCGCACGGTATGTCCCGGCGCTTTCGGCGCGACCATGATCACGTCGATGTCGGCGCGCGGCGCGACTTGTCCGTAGTGAATGTTGAAACCGTGCGCAAACGCCAGCGCTGCGCCTTTTTTAAGGTTGGGTTCAATTTCGGCCTTATAAACATCGGCGATATTTTCGTCGGGCATCAACAGCATCACGATGTCGGCGCTTGCCGTTGCTTTGGCGATGGTGTCAACCTTCAGCCCGGCTTTCTTGGCCTTGTTCCACGAAGAACCGTCCTGGCGCGCACCAACCACCACCTTGATGCCGGAATCGTGCAGATTCAGCGCGTGCGCGTGCCCTTGCGAGCCGTAACCGATAATCGCCACCTTCTTGTTCTTGATTAACGAAAGGTTAGCGTCTTTGTCGTAATAAACTTTCATGAAATCTCCTTGCAAAAAAAGAAAAACAAACTCAATGAATCCGATATTTCAAAATCCGGTCACACCCGCAAAATACGTTCGCCGCGCCCGATTCCGGACGCGCCCGTGCGCACCGTTTCCAGCAATACGCCGGGCTCCAGCGCCTCCAGAAACGCATCCAGCTTGGAGGAGGTGCCGGTCAATTCGATGGTGTAACTTTTTTCAGTCACGTCGATAATGTTGCCGCGAAAGATGTCGGCCATCCGCTTCATCTCTTCACGATCCTTGCCCGACGCACGCACCTTGACCAACATCAACTCACGCTCGATGTGGCTGCCGTCGGTCAAGTCAACCACCTTCACCACTTCAACCAGTTTGTTTAGTTGTTTGGTGATTTGTTCGATGACATCGTCGGAGCCGGTCGTGGTGATCGTCATCCGCGACATGGTCGCATCCTCGGTGATCGCCACGGTCAATGATTCGATGTTGTAACCGCGCGCTGAAAAAAGGCCGGCGACGCGCGACAGCGCACCAGCTTCGTTTTCTAACAGAATGGAAAGAATATGTCTCATGATCTCATCCTCAGAGGCGCTTACGGCGCGTCAAACAACACCATTTCGGTCAGCCCTTTACCACCCGGCACCATCGGAAAGACGTTTTCTTTGGGGTCGGTATGAATGTCAAGAAAGACGAGCCTGTCCTTCATCGCCAGCGCTTCCTTAAGCGCCGGTTCCACGTCATCGGGCTTGTCAACACGGATCCCGATATGGCCGTGCGCTTCCGCCAGCTTGACAAAATCGGGCAGCGTATCGAAATACGATTCGGAATAACGCGAGCCGTAAAACAGTTCCTGCCACTGCCGCACCATTCCCATATAACCATTGTTGAGATTGACAACCTTGATCGGCAAACGATACTGTTTGCACGTTGCCAATTCCTGAATGCACATTTGGATCGACGCTTCGCCAGTCACACATACAACGTCACGATCCGGGTTGGCAATACGCGCGCCGACGGCGGCCGGCAAGCCGAATCCCATCGTTCCCAAACCACCGGAGCTGAGCCATTGCCGCGGTTGATCAAGTTTGTAATATTGCGCCGCCCACATCTGGTGCTGGCCAACATCGGTTGCAATGATCGCCTGCCCTTTAGTCAGCCGGTGCAAAGTTTCAATCACATACTGCGGCTTGACCTTCTTACCGCTCATGCTGTACTTCAGGCATTGCTTGCCGCGCCAGGCCTCGATCTGCGTCCACCAGGCGTCAAGTTCTTTCTTGTTCGCCGGTTTCGGCGATGTGTCGAGCAGCTTCAGCATTTCGCGCACCACATCGCCGACATCGCCAACAATGGGAATATCCACATGGACGCGCTTGGAAATCGACGACGGGTCGATATCGACATGAATGATCTTGCGGTCAGGCGGGCCGGAGAAGTGTTCGACATTGCCGATCACCCGATCGTCGAAACGCGCACCGATCGCCAGCAACACATCACAATGCTGCATCGCCATGTTCGACTCATAGGTACCGTGCATCCCGAGCATCCCCGTTGACAACGGATCGCTGCCGGGAAAACCTCCCAGTCCCATCAATGTTTGTGTACACGGGAAACCCAGACGGCGCACCAGTTGCGTCAACTCCTCCGCCGCATTGGCGAGCACCACGCCGCCACCGATATACACCATCGGCCGCTCGGCCGCTTGCAGCAACTGCATCGCTTTCTTGATCTGCCCGAGATGCGCTTTGACGACTGGATTATACGAACGCATCGTCAGCGTCTTCGGGTAAGAGAACTCGGCGACGGCCTGTGTCACGTCCTTGGGAATATCAATCAGCACCGGCCCCGGTCGGCCGCTGGTCGCCAGAAAAAAAGCTTTCTTGAGCGTCAGCGCCAGATCGTTGACATCCTTGACCAGAAAATTGTGTTTGACGCAGGGTCGTGTGATGCCGACCGTATCGCATTCCTGAAACGCATCCTGCCCGATGTATGGCGTCGATACCTGCCCCGAAATGATGATCATCGGAATCGAGTCCATATACGCTGTCGCAATGCCGGTCACCGCGTTGGTCAACCCCGGCCCGGAAGTCACCAGACACACGCCGACTTTCTTCGACGACCGCGAATACCCGTCAGCCGCATGGGCGGCGCCCTGTTCATGACGTACCAGAACATGGCGAATCTTGTCTTGCGCGCACAACGCATCGTAAATGTTCAACACCGCGCCGCCCGGATAACCGAAGACGTATTCCACGCCCTCTTCCTGAAGCGCACGGATAATGATTTCTGCACCCGTCAGTCGCATCATTTCTGCCTCTGCTTTCGTCTGTTACCTGTTGATCGAAAAAAAACCGTCAACCATCACCGGCTTTGCAGCCGTTGCTGTAACGCCTTGGGTGAGCGTCGTCTTGGCCAATCGCAATCGGGTAGATCGTAATCGTCGCAATGATGATGTCCGGCGCGCCGTATCCGGGAAACCCGCTGAGGCTTATGACCCGCGCGGGGAACGAAGCACCGTACCGCTTCGGGATGGAAACATCCCGAACGGGATACATTAGCCGGAAGTCAGCAAAAGGTCAAGAGGCTTGCAAACCTTTCTATGCGCTCATAAGAAAGCTCGTATTCGCAATATCAGTACAACGCGCCCTGTTCATGCTTCTTGTAAAATGCGCAAATGCCCACTTCTGCTGTTTCCGACCCCTCGCCCCGCCCCCTTCCCCGCTTTTACCGCGGACGCTTCGCCCCTTCGCCGACCGGCCCGTTGCACTTCGGCTCGCTTCTGGCGGCGTTGGCAAGTTACTGCGACGCCCGCCATGTCGGCGGCCAATGGCTGGTGCGCATCGAGGATGTTGACCGTAATCGTGAAGTTCCCGGCGCCGCCGAAAACGTCCTGCAAACGCTGCGCCGATACGGCTTCCGCTGGGACGACGAAGTGCCGCGGCAATCCGCGCGCAGCAACCGCTACCGGCAAATACTCGATACGTTGATCAACGCTGGACGTGTCTATCCCTGCTCTTGTAGCCGCCAACGTTTGCAACATGCGCCGCTCGGTGCGTCGGGCGAGCGCGTCTATCCGGGATACTGCCGCCCGGCGCCCGGCGCCATTTTCTCTTTTGAAAATCACCCAACCGCTGCTTGGCGACTGCGTGTCCCCGAGACGCCATCCTGCTTCACCGATCTCGTACAGGGCGAGCAATACCAGCATTTGCCCAGCGAATGCGGCGATTTTGTTCTGAAACGACGCGATGGTTTTTACGCTTACCATCTGGCCGTTGTCGTCGATGACATCGACCAGGGCATCACCGACATCGTGCGTGGCGCCGATTTGCTGGCGTTGACGCCGCGTCACTTGTGGCTGTACGAATGCCTCGGCCATCCGCCGCCCTCGTATTTGCATATTCCAGTCGCCACCACACTGACAGGACAAAAGTTGTCCAAACAAACGCGGGCGCCGACGCTGCCGGAAAATCCGTTGCCGGCATTGCTCGCCGCCTGGCGTTTTCTGGCGCAGCAACCACCGCCCCAGTCCTTATCAACACCAGCCGCTTTCTGGAACTGGGCAATAACGCGCTGGAATCCAAACACCATCCCTCGTGTCATCTCGTTACCGGCGCCGTTTTGATGCCCGCGATATGACGGAACAGCCGCGTATAATTGCGCCTTTCGCTTTTTATATAACGAAACGAGACAGTTTTCATGACCACATTGGTTGTTGTACGTAAAAACGATGAAGTTGTCGTCGCTGCCGATTCACTCACCACCTTCGGTGATACCAAACTGGCCGCGCCTTACGATCAAAGCTTTGAAAAAATTCTGTACCACCGCGGCAGTTACATCGCACTGTGCGGCTCGGCTGCGCACCAACTGGTTTTTGAAAGCCTGCTGGCGCAGAACCCACTCGATTTATCGAACAAGACGGCGATCTTCGAGAGCTTCCGCAAACTGCACCCGCTGTTGAAAGAACTGCATTTTCTGAACCCGAAGGAAGAAGAAGACGATCCTTACGAATCGAGCCAGATGACGGCGTTGATCGCCAACGCGCAAGGTATTTTTGGCGTTTACTCGATGCGTGAAGTGTTTGAATACACCCGCTTCTGGGCGGCCGGTTCAGGCCGCGATTTCGCCCTCGGCGCAATGAATGCGGTGTACCCACACATCGACAGCGCCGAAACCATCGCCCGGCTGGGAATCGACGCTGGTGCGGCGTTCGATAAAAACACGGCATTGCCGCTGACGCTTTACAAAACCCGCCTGCAAGCTCACGAATGAGTACGCCTTCTCGCGCCGCCGCCACATCAACCGCAAGCGCGGTTATTGCGGCGGTGCGTGCCGACAAGTGGTTGTGGGCGGCCCGCTTTTTCAAAACGCGCGGGTTGGCTGTCGAAGCGATTGATAAAGGCCATGTGCGGCTCGGCGATGAACGGATCAAGCCGTCGCGTTTGTTGCGCATCGGCGATACGCTGACCGTTCAGAAAGAAGGGCTAACATGGACATTCACCATTCGCGCACTCATTGATCGGCGCTTGTCAGCGCCGCTCGCCGCAGCGCTCTATGAAGAAACCGCCGCCAGTCTCGCCGCGCGGCAAATACTGCTCGACCAACGACGCGCACAGGCAACACCACGTTTTCCGGGACGCCCGACCAAGCGCGACCGCCGCGCTCTTGAAGATTTTTTGAGCGAGGCCTAATGGCGGAGAGTAGGCTGGGATAGCGAAGCGTATCCCAGCATTAATCTCACGCGAAGGCGCGAAGCCGCGAAGAAGAACTCGTCATTGCGAACGAAGCGAAGCAATCCAGAAAATGTGTGCAACGAAAAAACGTTGGATTGCTTCGTCACTTCGTTCCTCGCAATGACGCATTTCTGATACCCGATATCTGGCCTCTGATCCCTGACACCCCATCCCCGCCCAAACCCTCCCCTTGAAGGGGAGGGCTTCAAGGTGCATTCTTTGCGCTTTCGTGTTTTTCGTATCTTTCGTGCCTTTCGTGGTTAAGGTTTTTTTCTTCGCGGCTTCGCGTGAGATATTCTTTGCATTCTTTGCGCTCTTTGCGGTAAAAAAACAGGGCGGGGTTGAAACCCGCCCTTGAACACTATCCCGGACAGCGCTCTGCTCGTCCGGACGACACGAACCGAATCAACCCAAAACAACTGCCTTCGTATCGCGTGCAATCACCAGTTCTTCGTTGGTGGGAACCATCATCGCTCTTACGGTCGCTCCAGCCGCCGAAAAGTCCATGCATTTTCCGCGCTGGGCGTTCTTTTCAGGATCGACTTTCACTCCCAGGTAACCGAGATAAGCACAGACTTTTTCGCGAAGCAGCGCGCTGTTTTCACCCAGCCCAGCAGTAAACACGATCACGTCCACACCGTTCATCGCAGCCGCGTACCGGCCTATGTAATTCGCCACCCGGTAATAATAAATTTCCAGCGCCTCGTCAGCATGCGCGTTACCGTCCTGTTTCGCTTGGAGGATGTCTCTGAAATCATTGGACACGCCGGACAAACCCAACAGACCCGACTTCTTGTTGAACATATCGATGACTTGCTGCGCGCTCAGCTTTTCCTTTTCCATCAGGAAAGGCACGAGAGCCGCGTCGATGTCGCCGGTGCGGGTGCCCATCACCAGTCCTTCCAGCGGCGTGAAGCCCATCGATGTATCGACGGAGCGACCGTTCTCGATCGCACAGATACTGGCGCCGTTGCCCAAGTGACAAGTAATGATTTTCAGTTTGTCGTACGGGCGTCCCAACGCTTCCGCCGCTTTCATCGACACATATTTGTGGCTGGTGCCGTGAAAACCGTATTTGCGTATTTTGTGATTGTCGTACAGCGCATAAGGGAGCGCGTACAGGTACGCTTTTTTCGGCATGGTCTGATGAAACGCCGTATCGAAAACGCCCACTTGCGGAATCCCCGGCATGTTCTGCTTGGCGGCGCGGATGCCGGTAAGGTTCGGCGGGTTGTGCAACGGCGCCATGTCGAAACAAGTCTCGATCGCTTTTTCCACCGCGTCGTCAATCAGCACGGAATCGCTGAAAAATTCGCCGCCATGTACCACGCGGTGTCCGATAGCTTTTATTTCGTTGATGTTGGAGATAACGCCATGTTCTTTGCTCAACAACGCATCCAGCATGATTTTGATGGCGGCGCTGTGATCCGGCATTGGCGCTTCGGTGACGAACTCTTCGGAACCGCGTTCATGTTTCAAACGTCCGTCAACACCGATGCGCTCGCAGAGACCTTTGGCCAGCAAAGTCTCGTCATCCATGTTCAACAGTTGGTATTTCAACGAGGAACTGCCGCAGTTGATAACCAGAATCTTCATATTCGACTTCTCCTTGGCTGTGCCCGTTATTTACCTTGACCCTGCGCTTGCACGGCGGTGATAGCGACCACGCCAACAATGTCGTCAGCAGAACAGCCGCGCGATAAATCGTTGACCGGCTTGGTGATCCCCTGCGTAATCGGCCCATAAGCCATCGCCTTCGCCAACCGCTCGGTCAGCTTATAACCGATGTTGCCTGCATCCAGATCGGGGAAGACCAGCACGTTCGCTTTGCCGGCTGCCGGATTGCCCGGCGCTTTGCGCTCGCCGATGGAGGGAACGATCGCCGTATCCAACTGAAATTCGCCGTCCACTTTCAGGTCCGGCGCCGCTGCTTTGACGAGCCGCACGGCTTCTACGACCTTGTCCACATCAGCATGTTTGGCACTGCCCATCGTCGAATGCGACAGCATTGCAACCACCGGCTCAGCTCCAACCAACTGTCTGCACGTAATCGCAGCGCTCTGGGCAATCATCGCCAGTTCTTCGGCGGTCGGGTTTTGCACCAAAGCGCAATCCGAGAATACGAAAGTGCCCTTCTCGCCGTATTCGCAGTTGGGAACGACCATAATGAAAGACGAGGAGGCCAGCTTCACGCCTGGCACCGTCTTCAATATTTGCAGACAGGGGCGCAGCACATCCGCCGTCGCGTGAATCGCACCCGACACCATACCGTCAGCGATGCCCTCCTTTACCAGCATGACCCCAAGGTACAGCGGATCGTTTCGTAGCAGGCCGGTGGCCTCGTCAAGCGTCATACCTTTGGATTTACGCAGCTCCGCCAGCTTCGCCGCCAGTCCGCCCATTCGGCCATCAGTAGCGGGGTCAATAAACTCGGCGCCGTTCAGATTCAAGCCGCTTGCCTTCTCCATGATAGCTTTACGGTCGCCAATCAGAATAATACGCGCCAGCTTTTCCGCCAGCACCGTATGGGCGGCCTGTAAATTCCTCGGTTCAAAGGATTCCGGCAGTACGATTGTTTTTAAATCGGCCTTGGCGCGTTGTTTAATGCTTTCGAGAAAACCCATGTTATCGCTCCTTTCGTTTATTGAATACGAATTCAATACACTTCAAATTCCCGCCCAAACCCCTGCGGGTGTTTTTCCGGCTGCTGTGTAGCGGCAGCATTTGATCCATTCGCCGTATGGCGCTTGACCGTTGTACACTAGCGCAGCCCCGCCTGAAAATCAACCGCACCGGCTTTGGGGGTATCAGAGATCAGAGGTCAGATATGCGTCCTGAAGCCAGTGCTTTGCGTCCGATTCAGGAAACATTTCGCGTCATGACTTCTGCTTTTTTTCCTCTGGCTCCTGACCTCTGACGCCGTCGCGCGCATTCATCTGACCACGCATCCGCTCCAGAAAACGCCGGTGGGTCAGAACCCAGACAATCGCCGGGATCACCGTCGGCAAAATCAGCGAACCGAATTGATAGGCAAACGCAACGACTTCGCGTTGCAGCGATGAAAAGCCAACTTGCGCCGTGACGAAAGGCCCCGCCGAAAAATTGATGTTTTTGAGAAAGTCCGCCGTCACGCCCCAAGTGATGAATGGTACAAGAACGAGATAACCGATCAGCAATTTTTTCCAGCCGCCCTTCTCGCGCGCCGCCAGTATCAGCGCCGCCAGCATCGGCAAGCCGAACGAATACAACAGCGCGTTGACTTCGACGCTTATCACGGCATTGTTGGGCATCGACTCACCCGGTCGCAGCGACGTGATGAAAACCAGCTCGCGCGACTCCATCAAAACCTGCTTCACCAGATCGCCGAAAGCGAATTGCGTGAACGCTTGCGCCAACAACTTGACCGGAAAAATCAGAATGGCCGCAGCGAAATACCAGATCGCAAACATCAGCGGCAGCCAAGCGAAAGTGATAAGCACAAAACGCAACAACGGAGAACGCCCGCTTTTTTTCGGCGCTTCGGGTTCTTGCGGCGTTCCTTCTTTCGGCGGCGTCATTGAGCCGTTCCTCACGTCGATTCCGCTACCTGCTGCACTGGCGCTGATTCCGCCGTTGCCGCCGTTGTTGCCGCCATCCTCCCGGAAGGCGCGGCAGCGCCGCCGTCCCGGTCATCGCCCTCATCCCCGGCTCTCGGCAGCAGCCTGATCCAAACGAGAAAAACGATCAATACGTCAAGCATAATCAACGCCTGCCAGACATAAAGGTGCGCCCAGTCAAACGCAGTCTGGCTCCATTGTCCGAGATAAAACAGGCTGATCACGCGCACGACATTAAGCGCCTGCACCGCCACGAAGCCACTCAAAATACCGATGATTTTGTGCTTCCACGGCGCCGGAAACGCCAGCATTGCCGACACCAGCACAATCGTCGCCTCAATGCCGTTGCACCCTTTTTCGATCGACACGCCGAAGCCATTGCTGAGGCTGCGCATCACCCGCCCCGTCGCCTCGACCTGCCCATCGAACAGCGTGACGAGCCAAGTCGAAATATGAGCGAGCATAATCGTCCACGGATCCACGAACCAACGCTCCGCCCAAGGCGTCAGCTCAAGCCCGAAGAGAACAGCAAGCAGAACCAGGAAGAGAATGAAAAAGCGAATCATAGGGTCAGATTTTACCATTGCGCGGACATCATTAACACGGTTTTGATTTCGCGGGCGCATTCCGGTAAACGCGCGCTGCACCGCGAAACCGGGCGCACGCAAGGAGCCATTGATACCCAATGGCAACTCGACCCCATGGGCCGCACCCTGCGCCACTGGAGCGCGCGCACGGGCCACGGCCCACGGCGCACCTTCTTG
>Ga0209628_10000028_pt1 | contig 67199 bp, 60 predicted proteins | sample TergutCu122P4_FD_187285 | JGI IMG/M metagenome (GOLD analysis project Ga0209628, IMG submission 187285) | Cubitermes ugandensis P4 segment gut microbial communities from Kakamega Forest, Kenya - Cu122 P4 (SPAdes) (version 2) | ecosystem: Host-associated > Arthropoda: Insects > Digestive system... | reverse complement strand
CCCGCGAATAGAAAACAACCAACTGATTTTAGCCCCTGCCGGAAAAGAAATACTGATGGCAGGAATCGATTGCGAAACAGGAGAAATTGCTTGGCAAACACCCAATTCGGTTGGATATAAAATGTCGCATTCATCCATTATGCCAATGACACTTAGCGGAAAGAAAACGTATGTGTATGCCGGAATCGGAGGCATTTGCGGTGTATCAGGCGAAACATACGATAAAGGTAAATTGTTGTGGAACGTAGCATGGAAACCTTCGGTAATCGCACCTTCTCCATTGCAATTATCATCTTCAGAAATGGTAGTAGTAGCCGGTTACGGAGCCGGAGGCGCCTTGCTGCAAATAAAAAATACAGACGGCAGATGGACGGCAACCATCACCGACCAATACAAACCGAGCGAAGGATTATCGAGCGAACAGCAAACTCCAATATTGTACGAACAAATGGCGATAACCATCCTGCCGAAAGATGGTGGTGGAATGCGAGGAAAATTAGTCGCCTATTCGCCAACCAATTTGCGCACACCCATTTGGGAATCGGCAGCAGATGAGCGTTTCGGATTGGGGCCTTACATGATAATCGGCAATCACCTGTTTGCCTTGAAAGAAGACGGAGAATTGTATATCTATAAATTAGAACCGAAAAGAATGTCATTTGTCAAAAAACAACGTATCATGGAAGGCATCGATGCGTGGGGGCCAATGGCATACGCTGATGGATATTTATTATTGCGTGATGCACATTGGGTTTATTGTTTAAAAATAGAACGCGGATGACGCAGATAACGCGGATTTACACAGATTTTTTTAAATTTATTATCCGCGAAAATCTGCGTTATCTGCGTCATCCGCGTTCTAAAAAATAAAATTATGAATAAAAAAACTTTGAAAATAGCTTTAAATATCTTTGTATTCGTCCTGATTGCCGGATTTGGATATTATATGATTCGTTCGATAATGTCGGACGAAGATACTACTCAATCGGGCAACGAAAATACAAAAGATACGTTTGTTTCGCCTTACGAAAAAGTGGGCAGTTTTGATGCTGATTCCGAAATATGGTATTTCTATATTTACGAGAATGCCATTTATGTTGCTTTGCAGGATAAAGTTTCTGTTTTCGATTTATCGGGTAAGCATCAACACGATTTTGCGATAAAAGAAAATCCCCGCGAAATTGCTGTTGATGAAGCGGTAATTTGCCTGCTGTATCCTACCAAAATAAATGTATATTCTTTTGAAGGACAGATGTTAGGCGAATGGGAGGCTTGCAGTGATAATTCTGATTTTTGCTCGTTTACAATAACCAAAGACTATCTTTTTATAACCGATGCGGGAAATAAAAACATTGCTCAATATGATAAAGAAAATGGCAATTTAGTGCGATTTATCGAAAGCCCGGAAAGGTTTGTTATCCCAAGTTACGCATTTGATATTATCAGTATAAACGACACGATTTATTGTGCCAATTCGGGCAGACATCAAATCGAAAGTTATACGCTCGATGGAAAGTTTATCGCGTCGTTTGGCGAAAGTGGAGCGCAAGCCGGAGCCTTTGCCGGATGTTGTAACCCAATTTATCTTGCCAAAAGTTCCGATGGAAATATCCTGACCTCGGAAAAAGGAAATCCTCGCATTTCTTGTTATGGAAGAAACGGAAAATTCCGCACGATTTTATTCGATGCCGATATGTTGGGTGGTGGAACTGATGCTTACGAAATGCAAGTTTCGGGCGAAAACATATACATTGCAAGCGGAAAAACAATTTCAATTTATTGTAGAGACGTTGCGCGCGGTGGAGACGTTGCGCGCAACGTCTCTACGGAGAAATCCTGTGCCGGTTGTGAAAAAGATTGTCCAATGCGTAAAGGGTTAAATTAAAGCTAAATATGAAAGCATACGAAAGAAGGAAATTTCTACGCACCTGCGGACAAGTGATTGCAGGCGGAACAATATTAACGCTTTTCGGACTTTCTCTTCGCAGAGCAATGGCCAAGGGAGTAACTTATTTCTGGCAAATCGACCCGACAAAATGCACTTTTTGCGGACGTTGTGAAACCAATTGCGTATTACCGATGTCGGCCGTCAAAGCTGTACATGCAGTAGAAATTTGCGGGTTTTGCGATTTGTGCGGAGGCTACTATCGTCCCAATGTAAAAGAACTGAATACTGCAGCCGAAAATTTGATGTGTCCGACCGGAGCCATCAGCCGCAGATTTATAGAAGAACCTTACTTCGAATATAGCATCGATGAAGACCTCTGCAACGGTTGCGGAAAATGCGCCAAAGGCTGCAACTCATTCGGCAACGGCGCACTTTATTTGCAAATCAAACAGAATTTGTGCAAAAACTGCAATGAATGTGAGATAGCGAAAGTTTGTCCGGCAGATGCCATCAGGCGTGTTCCAATTGCAAAAGCGTATAATTTGAAAGGATAAGATTTAGATTATGGAAATAATAGAAACAGAACGTTTGACTCTTCGTGCTATAACAGAAAATGATGCAGAAGCAATATTCGAATACTGTCAAAATGAGAATGTTGGCTCTAATGCAGGATGGAAACCGCACGAAAACATAGAAGAAACGCGAGAAATTATGAAACTTGTTTTTTTAGATAAAGAAAATGTTTTCGGTATAGAATTGAAAGAAACCGGTCAATTATTAGGGTCAATCGGACTTATATCCGATCCTAAAAGACAAAATGATAAAACACGAATGTTGGGCTATGCTATCGGAGAAAATTATTGGAACAGAGGCTATGCAACCGAAGCTGTACAAGCACTTATACGTTTTGGGTTTGAGAAATTGGGGTTACATTTGATTTCTGCATATTGTTATCCCTTCAATGAAAAGTCGAAACATGTATTGAAGAAGTGCGGATTCGAATACGAAGGAAAACTTCACTTGGCTGAAGAACGCTATGATGGTAAGATTCTTGACAATGAATGTTATTATTTGACTGAATCTTAAATTTCGTAATCTTAAAAAGTATAGTAAATGACACGAAAAATATTCTCCTCCATTATTTTGGGCATCATTTCAACAGTAACATTCGCCCAAAATAGGTTTCCGAAACCCGATTTCGAATCGGGTTACAATTATCCGGAACGTCATTATTTCATTCCGAACGAAACTTTGTGGTCGTACATAGATATTGCTATGCTCGTGTTGCTGATGAGTTTTGTAGCTTGGGCAGTCATTAAAAAACAGATTCGGTGGCCTGTTATCCTGACGTCGATAATTTCGGTGGCCTATTTCGGATTTTTCAGATACGGCTGTGTTTGTAGCATTGGTGCGGTTCAGAATGTAGCGTTGACTTTAGCAAGCGATTCGTATACAATTCCATTGTTTGTGCTATTAATGTTCATTCTTCCCATCATTTTTGCGTTATTTTTCGGAAGAGTATTTTGTGCCGGAGTATGTCCTTTTGGAGCATTGCAAGAATTGGTAAATATCAAAAATTATAAGCTATCGAAAACCGTTACAACCATTCTAAGTATTTTCCCTTGGATTTATTTGGGTTTTGCAGTGCTTTTTGCAATAACAAACAGTCGTTTTATCATTTGTCGTTTCGACCCTTTTGTCGGGATTTTCCGTCTGGGAGGCGAATTGCCTTTGATTCTTTTTGGAGTAGTATTACTGATTATTTCAGTTTTCACCGGACGACCGTTTTGCCGTTTCATCTGTCCTTACGGTGCTATCTTGAGCCTTTTTTCAAGGGTTTCATTTTTGCGAGTGAAAATCACCAAAAAGGAATGTATCAATTGCCAACTTTGTCACAATGCCTGTCCGGTCGATGCGATACGTGCGCCTTATGAAAATAAAGTCAAAGAAAACCGTTCTGCAGGAGTGAACCGAATTTTACGATATATTGTTTTCTTACCGCTAATGGTGATAGCAGGAGCAACTATTATGTATTTGCTGAGCGACAATTTCAGTAAAGTAAACAAAGAAGTTCAATTGTATTGTAAGGTAATCGAAAACGAAATCCGGCCGCAAGAAATACAATCGTTGGAATTACAAGCTTTTTATGGGCAAGGAAGAACCGTTAAAGAACTCGAAACTCAAGTTGCCGCCATCAAAAAAGAATTTCGCATATATTCGGGAATAATCGGTGCATTTTTCGGATTGGTTATTGCACTGACACTCATTAATTTATCAACAAAAAGGACACGAAAGTTATACGAGATTGATGGTGCTGATTGTGTTAGTTGCGGAAGATGTTTTAAGTATTGTCCACAGAATCAAATAGAACGCGGATGACGCAGATGACGCGGATTTCCACGGATAAAATAAAAAATCTGCGAAAATCTGCGTCATCCGCGTTATCTGCGTTCCAAAAAATAAAATATGAATAAAATATGAAAAGAACGATAAGCAGAAATATAGCCATAGTGTCGGCAATCTTCATTGTCGCTTTCTCCATTATGCTTATAACCAACTATTTTCAGGTTAGCAGCTCGGATACTATCCAGTCGGAAGTGATTGAAAAACTAAAGCAGGCAAACGAAGAAAACAGCGATAACCCACAATTGCAAGGACAAATCAGGGAATTAGACCTGTTAGCAAGAAAAGCATATTTTACCAACCTCGACAGGCTGAAAGTCGGAGCTGTCATTTTGTTGGTCATGGTCATCGTGTTTGTGATTTCTCTGCGAATTTATTTTGCAAAAAGCAAAAACATTCCCGACAAAGACATCGACCCCATCGACGATTGGATAATCAAATCAAAAACAAGAAAATACATTATTTGGATAACAGGTACATTGGCATTAATCGGCATCCTTTTTGCCGTATTAACTTCTCCTCATCTAAAAAACAAAACTCAAAAAACAATTTCAGAAACCGAAACAATCATTTCAGATTCCTTAGAGCCTTTAAAGCCCTTAGAGCCCTTAGATTCCTTAGATCAAGAAACCCCAACCGACACCACAGCCACCCCAATTGCAACCGACACCATCGAAATCTCAAAAGTAACCCACAACGCTTTCAGAGGAAATAGTTCAACCGGTATAAACAATGCAAAAAAAATCCCGACCTCTTGGAATTTATCATCAAGCAAAAATATCTTATGGAAAGTGAAAGTGCCGCGCAAAGGCTATAATTCTCCGATAATCAACGGAAACAAAATCTTCTTTTCCGGAGCCGACGAAAATGCGCGTGAATTATTTTGCTACGAATTAAGTTCGGGCAAGGAATTATGGAAATTAGCAGCTAAAAATATTCAGGGTTCACCAAGTCAAGTGCCGGCAACGACTGATGATACCGGATTGGCTGCTCCAACCGTAGCAACCAACGGCAAACAGGTATGCGCTATTTTTGCCACAGGAGATGTTATTTGTGCCGACATGGATGGAAAACAACTTTGGGCAAAAAATATCGGTGTTCCCGACAATCATTACGGATACGCATCTTCACTCCTTATTTTCGGAAATTCATTGATTATACAATACGACAATTTGAATGCGAAAAAAGTTATCTCATTAGATTTGATGACCGGCAATCAACGTTGGTCGAAAATTCGAACGGAAAAACATCCGTCATGGTGCAGTCCGATAATTGCATACGTCAACAAAAAACCGCAATTAATTTTAATTGGAAATCCGGGCATCACCTCTTACAACCCAAATAACGGGGAACAATACTGGCGAGTGGAAGCCATGTCGGGAGAACCTGCTCCAAGTCCGGCATACACTAACGGAATCATTTTCGCAGCAACCGAATATGCAACACTGGTTGCCATTAATGCGGAAGACGGTTCGGAACTTTGGCGAAACGATGAATTTCTGCCCGAAGTATCCAGTCCTGTGGCCACAAAAGACTTTGTATTTGTAGCAACATCCTACGGTGTAGTCGCCAGTTTCAATGCACAAACCGGCGAATTGATAAAATCAATGGAAACAAATGTCGAATTTTATTCTTCTCCCATAATTGTTGAAGGAAAAATTTATTTAATTTGCACCAAAGGAAAAGTATTTGTCTTTTCTGCGAAAGGCGATTTCAGTTTGATAAACTCTTTTGAAACCGGACAGAAAACATTCGCTACTCCGGCATTTACGGATAAGAAAATTGTGATTAGAACGCAAGAGAGTATTTATTGTGTGTCGTCTGAACTGTGATTTATGTGATTAATATGATTTAAATATGGAAACACAATTATTAAGAAAACAGGAGATTTTCCCATCAAAGGAAGTTTTGAAAGACGTGCTTGGCGATGTTTACGCTGTGTTTGAAGCATTAGAAACACAAGTTACGCAAGACGAATTTGCTTTAACATTCGATTGGCATTATTATAATGATGGAAAATCGTGGTTGTGCAAAGTCGGCCATAAGAAAAAAACGGTCTTTTGGATATCGGTTTGGGATGGATTTTTCCAAACAGTTTTTTTCTTTTTGGAGAGACATTTAGAAGGAATCGCAGCATTAGAAACTGGCGAAAACAGTTTCGTAATAGAAAAAAATGTGGGCAAACTTATTCCGATAATTTTCAGAATTAAAAGCGAAAAACAAATCCCTGATTTGTTGAAAATGATTGAATTTAAAAAGAAAGCGAAGTGAAATTATGGATAACTTACCATTTTGGATATTGACAGTAGCATACGCAGGGCACATATTAGAAGAATACACGTTAGATTGGCGCAAATGGGCACAAGAAACATCAGGATTGAAACTTGAATGGACTGAGTTTTTTGTTGCAAACTTTGCAGTTATTGTTCTGGGAATTGCTTGTTCGGTTGTAGGTTTTGATTGCCCTGTTTTCTCATATATATTTATTGGCTTGGCTGCGACAAATGCAATATTTGCACATATTGGCACAACGATTGTCAAAAGAAGATTTTCACCGGGATTAATCACTTCAATTTTTCTATTTATCCCTATTTGTATATGGGCTTACATCATTGCCGGAGAAAAAGGAATATTGACCTTTCCGTTTATCCTGATTACTCTTGGAGGTGGATTATTAATCATGTTATTTCCTATATTTCTGCAACTGATTAAACATAAGATCAATCAGAAACAATGAACTGCACCTGTAACCATAACAACACCCCCGATTTCATTGCTCAAACCGATGTTATCATTCAACGAATCGGAACATCTCGAAGTGATATTATCCCTTTGTTGCAGACCATACAAAATGAGTTCGGTTATCTGCCGCACGTAGCTATCGAACGTATTTACGAAAAAACAGAAATCGACCGGGCGCAACTGATTAGCGTTTCTACTTTTTACTCGCAATTCAAACATGCTCCTTCGGGAAAGCATATCATAAAAGTTTGTACCGGTTCGGCATGCCATATCAAAGGAGCAAGTAATGTTTACGATGCTTTTGTTCGCGAATTGAAAATCAGCGAAGGAGAAATAACTACTGAAGATAAGTTGTTTTCTATCGAGAAAATTGCCTGTTTGGGATGTTGCACTTTGGCTCCGGTCGTACAGATTGGCGAGAAAATATACGGTCATGTTCAATCCGGAAAAATCAGCGAAGTCGTTGAAGATTTTCTCAGTCATTTCGAGCAAAGCGAGAAACCTCAAGATATTGAAACCAAACAGAAATACGCTGTCGGAGAAGTTCGTTTGGGATTGGGTTCTTGTTGTGTTGCAAGCGGTTCGGGAGATATTTATAAAGAATTGTTGCAAGCCTCCCGTCAACTGGGAATCGAAATTCATATCAAACCGGTAGGATGTGTCGGTGTTTGCAGTAAAGTGCCTTTGATAGATATTGTCCAATCCGATGGTTCGGTAGTGCGATACCCGAATGTGAAAGCAGCCGAAATAAAGGAGATTTTACATCATCATTTCAAACCGGCCACATACTTTAAACGCTTAAAAAACAGTCTACTGGGGCATTTGGATATGTATCATACCGATACAACTTGGAATAACGTGGTCTGGAAATCGGAAAATGAACGTACCGATACTATAAACAACTTTCTTTCCAATCAACTGCACATCTCCACTGAAGGTTATGGTAAACTAACACCCTTAAATATTGACGAATATTGTGTGCACGGTGGTTTTGAGGCTTTGCGAATAATATTAAATGGAACGCAGATGACGCGGATTGAGCAGATTTCCGCGGATAATAATTTAAAAAATCCGTGTGAATCCGCGTCATCCGTGTCATCCGCGTTCCATAACAGAGAGCAAGTTATTGACACCATTCTAAAAAGCGGAATACGCGGGCGAGGCGGTGGCGGTTTCTCGACCGGACGGAAATGGGAAATTATTTCAAAAACAGAAAGCCCGGTTAAATATGTGATTTGCAATGGCGACGAAGGCGACCCGGGAGCATTTATGGACAGGATGTTGCTGGAATCTTATCCGTTTCGGGTAATTGAAGGAATGTTGATTGCCGCTTATGCAGTCGGAGCCTCCGAAGGCATTTTTTACATCCGTGCCGAATATCCTTTGGCCGTTACACGCATTCGCGCAGCCATAGAAATATGCAAAGAGCGTAAACTAATCGGAGAAAATATCCTCGATAGCGGATTTTCTTTCAACGTTGAGGTTTACGAAGGAGCCGGCGCATTTGTCTGCGGTGAAGAAACCGCCTTAATAGCCTCTATTGAAGGGAGTAGAGGGTTCCCCAAACAACGCCCGCCTTATCCTGCTGAAAAAGGATTGAATGGTTTTCCAACTTTGGTCAACAACGTAGAAACATTAAGCCAAATCCCTTATATCATCAGAAATAATGCTGAAAATTATGCGCAAATTGGCACCCTTAGTAGCAAAGGTACCAAAGTTTTTGCCCTTGCCGGAAAAGTCAAACACGGTGGTTTGATAGAAGTACCGATGGGCATAACGTTGAATCATATCGTTGAAAAAATCGGTGGAGGAGTGGAGGGAAACACCAAACTCAAAGCTGTTCAGGTAGGAGGCCCTTCCGGAGGATGTATTCCCGCAGAATTGTGCGATGTTCCGGTCGATTTTGATGCTTTCAACCGCATGGGCGCCATGATGGGTTCCGGTGGATTGGTCGTATTGAACGAAAAAGACTGTATGGTCGATGTGGCGCGTTATTTCCTCAATTTTTCCTGCGAACAATCCTGCGGAAAATGCACATTCTGTCGTGTCGGCATCAAAAGAATGCTCGATATATTGGATAAAATAACATCGGGAAAAGCCGAACCGGCCGACATCGACAAATTAGAACAATTGGCTTTGAACATCAAAAAGGCCTCTTTGTGCGGACTTGGAAAAACCGCTCCCAATCCGGTGCTAACTACCATCAAATATTTCCGAAAAGAATATGAAGAACATATCAACGGTGTTTGCCAAACCGGTGTTTGCAAAGCGATGGTAAAATACGTTATCAACGACAATTGTACGGGTTGTACCAAATGCGCTAAAGTTTGTCCGGAAGATGCTATTCCTTATACGCCTTATCAAATCCACACGATTGATGTTGAAAAATGCGTGCAATGCGGGCTGTGTATTGATGAATGTAGTTTCGATGCAATTATTAAGGTTCCTTGCAAGCTCTAACAGTTTTCTTTCCTCGACATTCAAGAGAGGGACTATATAAATTTTCGTACCATCCGCTTAGTGTATGAATTTGCATTCCTGTGTGAGAGTGCTCCATTTTTTTATACATCTGTTCCAATTGTTTATACATTTCTTCTTGATTTGGATAGTCACATGTATAGGTACCATAAATGATTGTTTTATTTTTCTCTTTAGCATATTTAACAATATTCTCCCCGTACTTTATTTGTTCTACGGCAGTTTTTTTATTTGATTGAATAAAAGTTCGTTCTCCCTCGTCAACAAAGACTTTAAATAACGCCATTTTTTCCCCACGATAATTTACTATGCTATCATATTTACCAATAAAAAAATCTATTTGTATTTGATGCTCTATGAATTTATCCTTGAATTTTCTAATAGCACTATCTACATAATCGGCAAATTCTTGATACAACTCTGGCCTTGCAGCATGGTTTCCTGTACTATCCGCAAGCATCTCCAAATCAAAATTAATACCAGCCAATTTCAAACTATCCGGAACGCTTCGGTTGTATTCAATTGTTTGATTAATCTGAAAATCTAATTTCGGTGTGATTGAATCAAAATTATCAATTTTACCAAACGAGATTAATCTGAAAATTTTTATATTTCTTTTGTTGGCATTGCTTACAATGCTTTTTGTTTTTTCTGTATATTTAGGAGTTTCAAAGTTGGCACAATCTTGAAAAATATAAATTTCATTAACTCCGTTTTTTTCTGCAAAGTCCAAATAGGCATTGCAGATTTTTCCATCCGCTACCCAAAGATAGGTTCCCAAAGTTTTGAATTTATTTTTAAGATTAAATCCCTCTCCATTCGCACTTTGTGCAAAACCTAATACTGCTATCATATTACAAAGCAACAGTAAAAGCAGTTTATTTTTCATTACAAAAATGTTTAAATTCGTTTTAACACTTTACAAAGGTAACATTATTTAAGGATTTTGAATCTAAGCGAAAAATTATATCTTTGTGAAAATATTAAACACTGGAAAAAGTATATATTGATGCTTAACTATAATTAGACAGTTTAAAAATTATAACCAAGATGAAAATCAAAATAAACAACAAAGAAATAGAGACTTTCGAAGGCGAAAAACTAATAGAAGTTGTACACCGTCATGGAATTGAAATACCGGCTCTGTGTTATGCTTCCGGCTACCAACATCAGGCATCTTGTATGGTTTGTGTAGTGAAAGATTTGATTGCCAATCAAATAATCCCATCATGTACTACTTTGGTAACCGAAGGAATGGAAATTGATACGGAAAGTGAGGAAGTAAAACAATTGCGAACAATGTCGCTCGAATTATTGTTAAGCGACCATATTGCCGTGTGCCGCCCACCGTGTAATCCGAAAAAATGTAAGCTCCAAAAATATGCTGTCGCTTATCGTGCCAAATGGAATAGATATTCGCGCTATTCGGCAATAAAAGCAATGCCACCTCAACACATAAAAGGCAATTTTTGGTTTGATGTTACCAAATGTATTCGCTGCGGCTTGTGCGTGTATAATAGCAAAGATGGATTTACGTTTAAAGACAGAGGATTCGGTATGCAGGTAGTATTACCCGAAGAAAGTGTAAATAATGTGGATGAATCATTGTGTGAAATCTGCCCGACACAGGCGTTATACCGTCATTCCGAACGCAGTGAGGAATCTACTCCTAACTAAACAAAATGAAGAAAACGATAATCTTTTTATTACTTGCTATTATTTTCTTTGCTTGCACAAACAAAGAAAACAGCAATGAAACCAATTCCGACGATTGGAGCATTTTTAGAGGAAATCCATCGCTTAGTGGTTATACAAATGTATCGTTACCGGATAATCCTGAACTTTTATGGACGTTCAAAAGTGATTCTTATACTAAATCTTCGCCTGTAGTTTATAATCAAGTAGTTTATTGGAGTAACAGGCGTGGACGTATTTATGGTGTGAACAACGAAGGAAAGCAGGTTTTCGATTATCCGATGGAAACAGCAGTCGATGCAACTCCAATGATTTATGATTCGACGTTGTATATCGGACGCATCGACGGTAAACTATGTGCCATCTCTTTAGAAAAACAAGATACTTTATGGACTTTCGAAACGCTCGGACAAATAGTAGCCTCTCCGAACAGGATCAGTTTTGAAGGGAAAAATGCCATTGTCGTAGGAAGTTACGATAACTATCTCTATTACATCGACAGCAGCGATGGAAAAGAAATCAATCGTTTCGAATCGGGTTACTACATCAATGGAGCAGTAGCGCGGAGCAATAATTTTCTCGTATATGGCGGATGCGATGGTTGGTTTAGGGTGGTCGGCTGCATTTCCGGCATACAAACCGATTCATTGGAAGTTGAAACTTACATCCCTGCCTCTCCCGCTATTCACGACAATTGGTGCTATATTGCCGACCATTCGGGAAATGTTTACGAAATCGAATTAAATAAAGGAAAAATCGCCTCATCCAAAAAAATCATCGAATCGCAAGAAGGTTCGCTTGTTTCGGTTCCTGCCGTTTCTGACACAATGGTTTATATCGTTTCCGACGACAGAAACATATATGCAATCGACCGTAAAGATAGTTCTATTGCATGGAAATATCTCTTGAAAGGCGATACCGGAGAAAGTTCTCCTGTCGTTTGTAACGATAAACTACTGGTTTGCACCAAATCGGGGATTGTTTCCATACACGATGCAAAAACCGGAAACTTGCTGTGGGAATACGATACCGGAGAGCAAATCATTGCCTCGCCCGCGGTAATCGACGGATATTTTTACGTTCTGACATTCAAAGGAACATTGTTTTGTTTTGGAATACCCACAGGTTAAAACCTGCGGTTAAGCAAATATCGCTCTACGAGCGAATAGCGATACTCGTTGTCCGTAGGACAATATATGAATAACCACAGGTTTTAACCTGTGGAGAAAATAAACATGGAAGAAATAAACAAAAAATATGATACGACTATCAGGAATAACAAAAAAATACCCCGACGGAAAAAACTCATTCAATCATGTGCTCCGTGGAGTAAATATGAATATTGATAAAGGAGATTTTATCGCTATCAAAGGAGCATCCGGCTCCGGTAAAACCACTTTGCTTTCAATTTTGGGAACGCTACTTCAGCCCGACGAGGGAAGTTATGTGCTGGATGGTATGGAAATCAACACGCCCGGAGTGGATTATTCTGCCGTTCGCAACCAAAAACTCGGATTCGTTTTCCAAGACCATCGCTTGCTACCTCAGCTTACCGCATTGGAAAATATATTGTTGCCAACATTGGCCTTTCAAAACAAAACCGAAGATTCGCAAATAAATTATGCCAGGCAGTTAATGGAATTGATTGGCATCACTTCGGTTGCCAGACAATATCCCGACAGCCTTTCCGGAGGAGAAACCAGTCGGGTAGCCTTGTGTCGTGCGTTGATAATGAAACCCTTACTCGTATTGGCTGATGAACCTACCGGACAATTAGACGCAGAAAATGCCCGCAATGTTGCTCTATTGTTGGCAGAAATAAATAAAGAACTGGGAACAACTATCGTAATGGTAACACATTCAGACGAAACGGCTACTGTTGCCAATAGAATTTTAACATTAAAAGATGGAGTTTTATCGTGAACATCAAACATTTAATCATACGGAACATTTCAAAGTATAAGTCGTTTTATCGCCTGATTGCCATAGCGGTGATTGTGGCGGTGGCGGTTATCACCGGAAGTCTTGCCGTGGGTGATTCGGTGCGCAGTACGTTAGTCAAACGGGTTGACGAGCGTTTGGGCAAAACCGAAACAATCATTTTTTCGCAATATTCTTTCTTAAACGATTCAATTGTAGATAAAATTTCTTGTCATTCCGAGCGCAGCGAGGAACCTCCCGATCACAATACAAACCCCCGCGGCATCTTACTCTCAAACGGTTTTGTCTCCATATCAGGAAGATTAATTCCTGTAATGGTTTGGGGTGTAGATGACTTGGAAATAGAAAAAGGCCATGCAAAAATAAATCATACATTATTCAACGAAATAAAGCCTTTGCCGGCAAAAGAAATCGTTTTGCGATTGCCTGCTGCCGGAATGGTTCCTTTAGGCTCTATGTTTGTAACCGACACTTACACAACAAGTTTGAGATTGACGTTAGATTCCGTTGTATCTATTGAACAGGGTGGAAACATAAACCTGAAAAACGAGCAAACAATCCCTTTCAATATCTTTGTCAACAGAGGAGAGTTAGCTGACGCAATGAATACTCCGGAGAAAATCAATGTTATCCTATCCGACCGGATTATTTCAAAAGACGATTTTTCCTCTGCTTGGAATTATACGATGTCGGGATTAACTGCTCGTCATTTCGAGCGTAGCGAGAAACCTACCGCCACTATCACTTCCGACCGTATTTTTATTCAAAACAAAGTAGTTGAAACACTGACGAGTCATTTGGCTAATGCCGAACGTTGTTTCGAACGCAGTGAGAAACCCAACCGGATTTATGCCTACTTAGCCAACTCCATTCACAAAAACACCAACAGTATCCCTTACTCATTTATCACAGCCGTTGATTATTACAAAGGGCAACGCTTGAATCCCAATGAAATCATCCTTTCGGATTATGCTGCTCGAAGACTGAATGTCGGCTTAGGCGATACCGTTTCCATTAGTTATTTTGTTTCAAAGCAATTCAAAACACTAATCACAGATTCCATTTTTTTGAAAATTGGAAAAATTGTACCCTTAGCAGATTTACAAGCCGATAAAACTTTGATAGCAGAGTTTCCGGGTTTATCCAATGTAGAGCGATGCACCGATTGGAACAGCGATTTACCCATTAATATGAATCTGATAACCGATGAAGACGAAACCTACTGGAGAAAATATAAGAACACGCCCAAAGCAATCGTTCCTTACTCCACTTTGGCGCCTCGCTGGAAAAATGCTTACGGCAGCGCGACTGCTTTGCAAATCGAAGACACAAGCCGGTTAAATGATTTATCTTATGAAATGTTCGATATTCAATTAATTTATCCTCGCGAATCGGGAATTATCGCTGCCAAATCGGGAGTTGATTTTTCAAGTTTATTTCTCTCCCTTGGATTTTTCATCATCATTTCGGCAGCTATGCTAATGATTGTACCATTGTCGGAAATGCTTTTCCGCAGACGCGATGAATTGAATCTGCTGCACGCAACAGGATTTTCAAACAAGCGTATTTTACGATTGCTTTTACGCGAAAGCACACCGATTGTTTTCGTTTCTGCCATAGCAGGCGTGATTGCCGGATTGCTTTATACTTATTTGGTTTTATATCTTCTCGGCACGGTTTGGAAAGGCGCAACACACACCGATGGTTTTCGCGTATATCCCGATTTAACAACCATCGCCATAGGAATATCTGTCGGCATCGCTCTCTCTATGTCGTTGTTGTATATTTGGATTATTCGGGCGTTGAAAAGAACGCGGATGACGCAGATGAAACGGATTTACGCAGATAATAATTTAAAAAATCCGCGACAATCCGCGTTATCCGCGTCATCTGCGTTCAAAAAACGGAGACTGACATGGGCATCGATATTTTACAACAAAAAACAGGCATTACTGTCGTTCATCACACTGGCTTGTGGCGTGTTGATTGTATTTTCGGTGGGACTTAATCGTCGCAGTTTTGCCGACAGTTCTCAAATCCGCACAGCCACAGGAGGTTTTTCGCTTTGGGTCGAAACTGCCGTGCCGGTTTATCACAATCTCCAGACCGAAGAAGGACGCGCTAAATTGGGGTTGAAAGATTTACCCAAAGATGCACATATCATACAACTTTTGAAATACAGTGCCGATGACGCGAGTTGCCTTAATTTGAATAAAGTGATAACTCCGAATGTGTTGGGCATAGATATGGCCGAATTGAAAAATGTTAATTTCAAAATCGTTGCAAATTCCGGTAGAGACGTTGCGCGCAACGTTTCTACTGCGCGTAACGTTTCTACTGCGCGCAACGTCTCTACGAAAGGAAATTATCCCGCATTAATTGATGAAACCGTTTTGCAGTGGAGTTTGGGCAAAAAATTAGGCGATACCATTTTTTACACAGGAGAAAAAGGTGACACCATTTCCATTGTTTTAGCCGGAACACTTCCAAATTCTATTTTTCAAGGTTCTATATTGATTGAAAAAGCTTTGTTTTCGGAAATCTGGAGCGAAATTTCAGGCAGCGAAATTATGTTGATTAAGGTACCCGATGACAAAATCAGTGAAACAAAAATGCTAATTTCGCAGGCATTGAATAATTACGGTGTACGGGTAATGACCACCGGAGAACGCTTGCAATTATTTTACAGCATTACAGACACTTACCTCACTATTTTCCTGACTTTGGGAGGATTAGGCTTGCTGCTCGGTATTTTCAGTTTCATTATTGTTGTCCGAAAAAACATTATTGCTCGCAGAAAAGAAGTAATGCTATACCGCTCATTAGGATTTGATGAAAAACGGATATTCGGTTTGCTTTACAAAGAAAACATCATCATACCGCTTTGTGCCATCGCAACAGGAACATTGGGTTCTTTGTTGGGTGTAGTCATGGGATTTGGCAATGTGAGCGTTGGCATTTGGCTGCTTGCTCTTGCCTTCTTAATTCTTCTTGTTTTTTGTGTGATTTGGTTTGTGAAAAGTTCGGTAAAAAGCTATTTGAAACAAGTAGATAATATGCAAAGCTAAAAGCCTAACAATCCTTTGGTTACATAATATCTGAATTCCAATAATTTTTTTCCTTTGCTCATTTTCCCTTTTATTAAAAACGAGCAAAACAAAACTATCGAGGCTGCCCACTTTATCTTTTCTTGAATTAATCGCTTGATAAAAAACATGTTGGAGACAGATAAAGTGCGGATGCGCTCACTGACTCCAATCGAATAAGTAAGTTTCTTAAAATGGGATTCCGTTAATTTTTGAGCAGGTATATAATGATAAATTCCTGCTTTGGGAACATACCACACTTTTTTCTTGACGGCAAAAAGGCGTGAAAAGAAGTCTTTCTCTTCCGCGCCAATCAAACCGTTTCCTTTTCTTCCTAATTCGACATTGAACAAACCGAATTTCTCAAAAACTTCGGCACGATAACAGGCATTGCCTCCTCCGGGAAACTGACCATGCTTAAACGGAATAGTTTTCTCTCCCTTGTATAAATAAGCGGTTAACAGCACTTCCGTATAATACGATAACCATTGGGGAGGTTCAGTTTCGTAATGAGGAATAATCGGGCCTCCCGCTACCCATTCGGCCGGATATTTTTCGAAAAATTCATCGTATGCTTTCAAATAATCCGGAAAAACTGTCGCGTCGTCATCCACATAAACGAGCAATTCTCCTTGGCTTTCTCGAATGCCTCGATTGCGGGCGTATGATAATCCCTGTTGATTTTCAACACAATAAGTAAAAGAAATATCAGGATATTTTTCTCTGAAGATATTACATAATTCTTCTGTCGAATCGGTAGAATTATTATTTATCAAAACAATTTCGTATTTATTGCGCGGATAATTTTGCAAGGCAATACTTTCCATTGCTTTGTAAATGTACTTCTCCCGGTTGTAAGTACAGAAGATGACTGAAAATCTAAACGGATTATCCATTGCGGGTAGGTATTTTTAAATGATGCAAAATATATTCTGTCTATCAGATTTGTTCTTGTTTTTTCAGGTATATACTGTAAGCATAATAGTAAGCGTCTGATATTTCTTTCCCTACTAATCCTTCAGATTTTAATGTTTCAAATATCATTTCTCTTCCCATTCCTTGTTCAATCAGCTCTGTAGCTCTTTGTAAATGTGTCGGTGATATTGATTGCGGAATATCTACACTCACTTCTTCTTCGTCTGTTTGATTTTGACGATTGGGTACCATTCTAAAAATACTGATAAAAAGAAAAATAAACCCGACTATGGCTAATGCCCCGCTACTATTTGTTCCTCTCAGTACCAAACCGCCGCTTAGACCTCCAATAATAAAGATAATACTGATAATAAGATTAAAAATTGCTCTTCCCATGATAAAGAGATTTATATTATTTAACTTTCAAATTTACAAACATTTCTTCATTGTAGGCTTGTGCTACCTTAATCATTCGTGTCAGAGTGGAATAGGTGTAACCTTTTCCAAACTTCTCGGTTAATCTTTGCGACAGTGTCGCAAGAATTTGTTGTCCGTTTTGGGAGTAGGTTTCATACTGTATTTCTGTAACAATGTAATTCCCGATTGATTGTATATTTAATTTATTCTGTAATTTCCACATAATTCTTTTCGGGGTCTAAAACGACACTTTCGTAATATCCATCGCCTGTTGTTCTTGGTTCGCTCACAATTGTGTAACCATCCCTGCGTAATCTTTCAGTAAGCGCATCTACGGTTTCCTTTCCGCCTACCGAAATGGCAAAGTGAGCCAGTCCTTTCAAATTTTCCCTGCGGGCAAGATTTTCCATATTCGGAATGTGCATTAACTCTAATCGGGTCTTTTCATTTCCGAACGATAAAAAATAAGACGTGAAGTTTTTTTTGGGGTTCACATATTTTTCTCCGCAAGATACATTAAAATATCTCACATAGAACTGGCGAAGTAACTCTATGTCATCAGTCCAAATCGCTAAATGCTCAATTTTCATTACATTCATAACTGTCTTTCTTTTTCTGTTTGCACTGTCGCCCGCGCATTGCTGCTAACGGGAAAGGACACGAACTTGATTGAATAAGACTTCTTTAACTATTACGATAATGCCGTCGCAACAAATAAATAACAGAACCCAATAACAACAACACCAAAATGGCAGAGAAAACGGTAGTGATTATGCCGACTACCTTGATAGCGTCATTATCGAATACCATTTCTATTTTATGCTCTCCGGCAGGAACCACCAAGGCGCGGAGCGTCCAGTTGGCACGACTGATTGGCGTTTGCTGTCCATCGATAAAAGCCTTCCATCCATAAGGATAGTAAATTTCAGAGAACACAACCAAACCTTCTTTTTGAGAAGAAGATTGATATTTGAGTCTGTCAGGAGCATAATGAGTCATTTCAATTTTTGCAGTAGAATCGGGAACAATTTGTAAATCTTTCAGGTTAGATTCAAATTTTATGTCCAACACAGCCTCTGTTAAAGGCATCAAAGTATTCAATGCAGCCATTTCTTCATCTGCATTGTTCACAAAATGATAAGTATCTACAAACCAAGCGTTTCCATAATGAAATGGATTGTAAAGAGGAAGTTGAGAAGGATTATAAATAATGTACTTCGTATTCAACATATTCAAAGAAGTAGTTTTTTCTAACGTTTGTAAAATGCTTTCTTCTGTCGGATTGTTGCTCAACGTGTTGATTATTGATCTGATTTCTCCGTTCAGTCGCCTGTCGATTAAATCCTGATAACGTTGTAATTTAGCTGCATGATAACCTCCGATAGATTTATGAAAGTAAGAAGTAAAGGTTTCATTAAACGGATTATTTAAATTCAATACCCTGAAAGAAAGAGCAGTGTCTGCTAAAATAGCTTCGTCGGCAACAGATTTCTTGAATGTTTGTTCTTTGAGTTTTTTCGGAGATACAAAGTGGTCATGATTCAAGTAACGCTTATTTACTTGCCATAAATCAAGCAAACACAAAATAATCAAACCAATAATGACCAATACACCGATTTTCTTTTTATCTTTCGCTTTGATATATACATAAAGCAGGAGTGCAGCAAGTAAAACGAATATCAAAGAACGTAAAGCATCTGCTTGCAGCAAAGCTTTTCTGTCGTTGGCCAAAGCATCTAAAAACCATCCGGGTAGGCCGATTTTTATTTCCTCAACCGTCAAAAACTTTAAGAATGCGCCCGGCATTATCCAAAAAATCAGACAAATTCCACCAACAATACTTACGGAATAAATAAGCGCTTTATTCAATTTTTCTTTCGAAACGTTTCCGGCAAATAATTCTTTCAACGCCATAACCGACAGAATCGGGAAAACAATTCCCGGAATAACCAGCGTCATTTCGACCGTGCGGAAACGACTGTAGTATGGGAAATAATAATACATAAAGTCGTTGAACCAAGCAAGGTTATTTCCCCAAGCCAACATGGTAAAAAATACAGCTGCTCCCAGCAACCACCATTTTTGCTTCCCGGGAACGATAAAAAATGCAAAAAGGAATAACAAACAAACAATTGCTCCAAAGTAGACGGGACCGGAAGTAAAAGGTTTTGAACCCCAATATTGACGGGCAAAAGAAAAGAATTGCCCGGCAGTATTTCCGTCGATTTGTCCTGTCTGGACTTTATTAACCAATATTTTATAAGTTTCCGAATCTTCCCCGAAATTTCGAGATACTCCTCCCATAAAATTAGGAATCAAAAAGGTAAAAGTTTCGGCTTTCCCATAACTCCATGCAAAAACATAATCTTTATCCAAACCTTTCGGGGCGGAAGTGGATTCGTTACTTTCGAGAGGTGTTAATTCGGTTTTTCCGCGTGTACTTTCTCTGGCTAATTCGCTGGTTTCGTACAGATTGGTGATGTTTGTTCCGACAACAAATAATACCGCCAATGCAAAGATGCCGGTAGAAATACCTAAATGTCTGAAATCTTTAATTTGTATGCAGTATGTGGCAAAAGCGATGAACAGGATAAAACAGAAAATAGCGGTGTAATACGTGATTTGAAAATGATTCGCTGCTACCTGTAAATACAAACCGAATACAAAAAGTAAAAATCCGGGCAAATATCGTTTTTTAACTATAGCTGTAAAACCTGCCAATATCAGTGGCAAGTAGGCCAAAGCCCATATTTTAGCTATATGTCCTGCCTCAATGATAATGAAATTATACGATGGAAATGTAATGCCTATTGCTCCAAAAACGGCCAAAGGAATCCTTGCTCCCATGAACAAGAACAAAATATAAGAGCAAATCAACATGATAAAAATAGGACTTGCTGTTTTGGAATCCAACACATTGGTTAGGATATTTTTTATATAGTCCATAAAGTTAATCCCATGTCCATAGGCGTAAACCTGATAAGACGGCATTCCGGAAAACATGGAGCCCAACCAACCCGAAGGTTCTCCATGTTCGATTAATTCTTGAGCCATTCCTTCGTATTTGATGGCATCACCCTGCGGCAATACTTGTCCATCAAAAACAGGAAAAAAATAGAAAAATACGATGATAAAAAAGAAAAGAATCACGCCTAAATGAGGCAAAGCTGTTTTGAAAAGAGGCTTAAATTTATTCATTGCGAAAAAATCAATTAAATTATTTAGCGACAAAAATAATATATTACCACGAATTTACCGCCTTTTTTTATACATACACAAAAAATAACTACTTTTGCTGTGAAATAACAACACAGCTTGTCGTAGTATAAAGATGAAGAATATCTTGATTGTTGAGGATGACCTTACGCTTAGTCTGATGCTGAAAACATGGCTTACGAAAAAAGGATTTGAAGTAAGAACCGTGTTGAATGTAGCCGATGCAAAGCGAGAAGCAACTGCCGCTATGCCGGATTTGGTTTTGTCGGACTTAAGACTTCCCGATGATAGCGGTATATCTTTTCTAAAATGGGTCAAAGAAATCAACGAGAATGTCATTTTTATCATGATGACCGGTTATGCGGAAATACAAACTGCCGTAGAATCAATCAAGCTTGGCGCTTTTGATTATATTGCCAAACCGCTTAATCCCGAAGAACTGCTGAAAAAAATAGAACAAGTCTCTAAAAAGCAGATAGACGACAAACAACAAAAGTCCAAAACAAAAGAAACAAAAGAAGAATCTTCCGATTTTATTGTAGGAAAATCTCCTGAATACAAACGTTTATACGAATATGTAGATTTGGTAGCACCTACCAAGTTAGCCGTTTTGATACGGGGAGAAAGTGGTTCCGGAAAGGAACATATCGCTCAACTGATTCATGGAAAAAGCGAACGAGCCAAAGGACCGTTTGTCCCGGTTGACTGTGGCGTGCTTTCAAAAGAATTGGCGGCAAGTGAATTCTTTGGACATGTAAAAGGTTCATTCACAGGAGCCATCAACAATAAAACAGGCCATTTTCTGGAGGCCAACGGAGGCACCTTGTTTTTAGATGAAATAGGGAATCTCCCGACCGACATACAAATACAACTTCTTCGCGTATTGCAGGAAAAGAAAATTAAACCGGTGGGAAGTAATAATGAAATTCCTGTTGATGTAAGAATCGTTTCTGCCACGAATGAAGATTTGGACAGCGCTTTAAATGGAGGAACTTTCAGGTTGGATTTATATCATCGGATCGATGAATTCACCATTCAAATGCCAAGTTTACAAGAATGTAAAGATGATATAGAGTTGTTTGCTCATCATTTTCTGAATATTTCTAACCGCGACTTGAATAAAAATGTGATTGGTTTTACTCCTGAAACTATGGATATGCTTAAGAACTATTCATGGCCGGGCAATATTCGGGAATTGAGAAATATCATCAACCGGATGGTATTGATTGCGCAGGAAAGCCATATTACACCCAACTTGCTGCCTCCTTACGTTTTGAATGAATTTACTTCTAAACAAACAACGGAAAATGTGCTTGAAAAAAGCAATTTGAGTTTGAAAAATATTAACGAAAAAGAACGTATCGAAGAGGCTTTACGACAAGCAAAAAACAATAAATCGAAAGCAGCAGATTTGTTGGATATTGATAGGAAAACATTGTACACTAAAATGAAACAATATAACATCGAATTTTGAAAGCGAAACGACATACCAAAGGGATAGTTATCATTGGGTTTATCATTATGATAGCCCTGTGTATGTTAGGTATTGCGTTGATATATTTCGAGTTGTTGAATTTTTCAAAATACAACGGTACTTCTACCGAGCGAACAGAATTAGTCACCGCCAATAGCCTTTTGGTTTCCCTATATAAAGTTGAAAGTGTCGGAAACTTGCTCATGATAAGTGCATCACCTGATTTAAAAAACGAATATGATTCATTGATGCAAGAAGCTCATGAGCAAATAGAATTATTGAAAAGCATTACAAACGACACGGTTGTGATGGTACACTTGGATAGAATTGCTCATTTGTTGGATCTTAAAAAAGCAAATGTTCAACGAATGGCCTCGTTGCTGGATTCGATTAACACTGAATTTCCTAAAGAAATTGTAAAGAAAACTGTTATTTCGGGATGGGATTGTGACAATCTTGAAGACATCTTGCAGCAATCGGTTAAAAAAGTCGCTAATATGATTATGGAAGATAGCACCTTTGTTTTGGCAAAAAGAAAAGGTTTCATGGATCGTGTGCGAAATGTATTTGTCCCTAAAACCGATTCTTCTCTGGTTGTTTCTAAAACGAGAGAGGAAAGGAAAGACTCTTTGTTAATCCCTGTTTTGATAGATACCCTTACGCAATATATACAAGAACTTTCATGGAAATATGAAGAACGACATTGGAGACTGACACAACAACTTGCCAACAAGCAAAACCTGATATACGAAGTAAATAGAGACCTTTCGTCGCAGATAAGTATTTTGCTGCATTCTTTAGAAGAAAGAAAACAGGAAACATCGATGAGTTTGTTAAAAGAAAAAGAAACTACACTTAAGCGTTCTTCAAGGATTGTGGCCATAATTGGATTTTTGGCAATTATTACCGTATTGGCCTTTCTGATAATGTCTTTAACCTCGATTACCCACAGTCAACGTTACAGAGAGCAATTGGAGGATGCGAAAAAATACTCGGAAGATTTATTAGATGCTCGGGAACGATTGATTTTTTCAATTACCCACGATATTAAAGCGCCCATCAGTTCCATTATCGGTTATATGGAATTGTTATCTAAAAATAAGCTTTCGAAAAAAGAAGAATACTATGTAGAAAATATGCAGCATTCTGCCGAGCATATTTTAGAATTAGTAAGAAACCTGCTCGATTATCATTCATTGGAATCGGATAAACAGGAAATCCAAAATATGCCGTTTTATCCTGTTATTTTGCTGAAAGATATTTACCGGAGTTTTGTCCCGATGGCTCAGAAATCCGGAATCAACCTACTGTTTGATTGTCAGTTAAAAGAAGATCAGGGCTATGAAAGCGATCCGCTCCGGATAAGGCAAATCGTTGAAAATTTGCTATCGAATGCCATAAAATTCACAGGCCCCAAAGGGAAAGTTGTATTTTCAGCCTCTTTTGCCCCCGTTGATGAAAATGTTGATTTGATACGTCTATCGGTTAAAGACACAGGCCCGGGAATAGAGAAAGAATATCAGGAGATCATATTCGATGAATTCACTCGTTTGGATTCTCGTAAGTCAACAATAGAAGGTACCGGATTAGGGTTGCCTATCGCAAAAAAAATAGTCAATCGCTTAAACGGCACAATTTCAGTAGATTCGGAATTAGGCAAAGGAAGTGAATTCACGGTTGAAATTCCATTGAAAAAAACAGGAGAAAAACAATACGATAGCACTGCAACGTCTTCCCCTGTCTATGAGATAACTCACAACGAAGAGAAAAAAATATTATTTATTGATGACGATATCGTTCTGTTAAATCTTTATTCGGAATTACTCAAAAACGAAGGTTTTCAAATCACAATATGTCAAAATTCGTTAGATGCGTTATCGCTCATACAAACCAACCGGTTTGACTTGATATTTTCAGATATACAAATGCCCGACATGAATGGATTTGAACTGGTGGAACGCATCAGAATGGGAACTTTTGCCGGAGCTCAAATCGTCCCTGTTGTTGCATTATCCGGAAATTCCGATATTTCGGAACAAAAATTCAAAGAAGCCGGTTTTTCAGCATTTATTTCCAAACCATTTACGTCAGAATCGATATTGGGAGTAATACGCCAACTTTTCAGGGCAAAAGATTATCAATCGCCCTCACTTACCGAAAAGAAAGAAAGAGGCTTTGCTGCCTTGTTGGAATTTGCCCCTGAAGACGTTGAAGCCGGAAAAGCTATTATTCACTCATTTATAAATGAATCGAACAAAAATATACAAATCATTACCGACGCTTTAGCCGGAAATGACTGGGAGTCAATCAAAAAAACGGCTCATAGAATGTTACCGTTGATGCGAATGATTTCTGCGGAAGAACTGGTTTCTGTTCTTGTCGAATTAGAAAAAGGTTCCACCGGGCATGAGAAAGTAGATCAATTGGTTCAATTAACAAAAAAACAGTTACAAGCTGCCGAAGAATTTTTAAAAACAATATAAACAAAATGAGTTAGTAAGTTGGTAACTTACTAACTTACTAACTTAAAAAAACAATGAAAGTATTAGTAGCTACAGACAAACCCTTTGCAAAAGAAGCTGTTGAAGGTATCAGAGAAGCAGTTGAGAAAGCCGGATTTGAACTGGCATTGTTGGAAAAATATACAGAAAAATCCCAATTGTTGGATGCTGTAAAAGACGCAAACGCTATCATTATCAGGAGTGATATTATAGACGCAGAAGTATTGGATGCTGCCAAAAATCTGAAAATAGTGGTTCGTGCCGGTGCCGGATACGACAACGTGGATTTGGATTCGGCTACCGCTCACAATGTGTGCGTGATGAATACTCCCGGACAAAATGCCAATGCCGTTGCAGAATTAGCATTCGGAATGATGGTTGCCGGAGTTCGCAATTTTTATGATGGCTCTTCAGGAACAGAATTGTTGGGTAAAAAATTAGGAATTCATGCTTATGGAAATGTCGGACGCAATGTTGCCCGCATAGCCAAAGGTTTTGGAATGGAAGTATATGCTTACGACGCTTTTTGTCCAACCGATGTGATTGAAAAAGATGGTGTTAAGGCATTAAATTCGGCCGAAGAATTATACAAAAACTGTCAGTTTGTATCGTTGCACATTCCTGCAACTGCCGAGACAAAACAGTCTATTAATCATGCTTTATTAAGTAAAATGCCTAAGGGCGCGATGTTAGTCAACACTGCTCGAAAAGAAGTAATCAATGAAGTTGAATTGGAAAAATTGATGGAAGATCGTCAAGATTTCAAATATGTAACAGATGTTATGCCCGGTAATCACGAGAAACTGATGGCATCGTATGCAAAAAGGTATTTTTCTACTCCTCAAAAAATGGGAGCTCAAACAGCAGAGGCCAATATTAATGCCGGAATTGCAGCAGCACACCAAATCGTCGATTTCTTAAAAAATGGAAACGAAAAATTCAGAGTAAATAAGTAAAAAGAAACGTCTAATCAAAATGTAAAGGTAATTTATTAAAAATGAAACAAAAAGAAATCATAATGCCGAATATTATAACATTAATTAATGCTTAACCTCTTTTTTTATATAAAAATTATTATTTTTGTGTATATAATTCAAAATAAAATTATTACCTTTGCACTGTTTTAATAGGTAGGGCGTTTTCTCGAAATAGCTCCTATGTATCAGTCACTTACATCGGTTATAGATAAATTATCAATAATTAAAAACAATTATTTTTATGATTAACACTAAAAATGCAAAATTAAATGCATGGGTAAAAGAGTGGGCAGAAATTATGCAGCCCGAAAATGTAGTGTTGTGTGATGGTTCTGAAGAACAAAATCAAAGTTTTTTAGATGGTTTCGTAAACGCCGGTCTTGCTGTTAAGTTGAACGAAGCAAAACGTCCGGGTTCGTATTATTTCCGTTCAGATCCGAGCGACGTTGCTCGCGTAGAGAACCGCACTTATATTTGTTCGAAAACGAAAGAAGAAGCCGGTCCTACCAACAATTGGGAAGATCCTGAAAAAATGCGTGCTACTTTGTTGGCAAAATACGCAGGCTGTATGAAAGGCCGTACTATGTATGTAATGCCTTTTTCAATGGGACCTATCGGCTCGAAAATTGCTCACATTGGTGTTGAAATTTCCGACTCTGCATACGTGGCTATCAATATGCGCATTATGACCCGTATGGGTAAAGCTGTTTTAGATGTTTTAGGCGAAAACGGCACATTTATTCCTTGCGTACACTCAGTAGGTAAACCATTGGCAGCAGGCGAAGTTGACAAATCATGGCCTTGTGCTCCAATCGAAGAAAAATATATCGTTCATTTCCCTGATACTTACGAAATTTGGTCGTATGGCTCAGGTTACGGTGGTAACGCACTATTAGGCAAAAAATGTTTTGCACTTCGTATCGCGATGAAAATGGCTAAAGACCAAGGTTGGTTGGCAGAGCACATGTTGATTTTGGGTCTTACTAATCCAAAAGGAGAAAAGAAATACGTTGCTGCTGCATTCCCATCGGCTTGCGGTAAAACAAACTTGGCAATGCTTATCCCTTCTATTCCGGGCTGGAAAGTTGAAACGGTAGGTGATGACATTGCTTGGATGAAATATGGCGCAGACGGTCGTTTGTATGCTATCAATCCTGAAGCTGGTTTCTTCGGTGTTGCTCCGATGACTTCTATGGAAACAAATCCGAACGCCATGTTGACGATTGGAAAAAATACAATCTTCACAAACGTTGGTTTAACTCCCGACGGTGATGTGTGGTGGGAAGGTATCGGTCACGATTGCCCAGCCGGCACAATCGACTGGAAAGGAAAAGTTTTCGATCCTGCATCGGGCGAACCTTGCGCACATGCTAATGCTCGCTTTACTACTCCTGCATCACAATGTCCTTGCATTGATTCTGAATGGGAAAACCCGGCAGGTGTTCCGATTTCGGCTATCTTGTTTGGTGGACGCCGTCCGACTACAGTGCCTTTGTGCAGTGAAGCAACAAGCTGGAATAATGGCGTATTTATGGGTTCTACCATCGGTTCTGAAGTTACGGCTGCTGCTATCGGCTTGAAAGCAGGTGTTCGTCGCGACCCGTTTGCGATGTTGCCATTCGGCGGATACAATATGGGTGATTATTTCGGACATTGGGTTGAAATGGGCAAGAAAACGTCTGCCGACAAATTGCCTAAATTCTTCATGGTGAACTGGTTCCGTAAACAAGACGGAAAATGGTTGTGGCCGGGATATGGCGAAAATAGCCGCGTGTTGGCTTACATTTTCGACCGTTGCAATGGAGAAGGAAAATCAGTTGACACAATAATAGGTAAAGTTCCTGCACCGGAAGCAATTAACGTAGAAGGGTTGAATGTAACGGCAGAAGATATGAAAGCTGCTCTTGCAGTTAACGCAGATGAGTGGAAAGACGAAGTTGCGATGATTGAAGAATACTATGCAACATTCGGTTCTCACTTGCCAAAAGAAATGCAAGCAGAACTCGACGGTTTGAAATCTCGCCTTGGAATGTAATTCCGAACGCAGAGAGGAACCTCTAACGCAGAGAGGAATCTCAAGAATATACAGAAAAAACCGGTTGGAAACAGCCGGTTTTTTCATTTATACGAATTATAAATACAGAAAAATGCGTATGTTTGCAGCAGAATGAGCGAAAAATCCCTGAAAGAAAAAGCAGCTTCCGGTTTTGTATGGAGCATTACCGACCGTTTCGGACAACAACTTATCGGAATGGTTGTGCGCATCATTATTGCCCGAATACTTTTCCCCGCTGATTTCGGGGTTATTGGTATTTTGTTGATTTTCAATATATTTGCTAACTTAATTCAAGACAGTGGTTTTTCCATTGCACTTATCCGGAAAAAAGATCCGACCATTGTTGAATATTCCACGATTTTTTATTTCAACGTATTTATAAGTATTCTCGTTTATCTATTTTTTTATATTACTGCTCCACTTATTGCCGCTTTTTATGAAGATGCCCTTATTAAAGCCTCTTATGAACAGTCTTTTATGGTCGATTTGTCGAGGGTATTATTCCTGACTTTTGTATTCAATGCGTTGGGAATTATTCAAAACGTAATGATTGTGAAAGCACTTGATTTCAAGAAGAATACAATCATTTCTATAGTAGCAGGAAGTCTTTCGGGAATTATAGCCGTCATAATGATTTTCACAGGATTTGGCGTATGGAGTTTAGTTGCACAAGTAGTTCTTTCATCTTTATTCAGAACAATACTTTTATGGATATTCGGGCATTTCCGGCCGGTATTGCAATTCAAAAACACAGTGTTGAAAGCATTTTTTCCTTTCAGTTCCAAAATGTTTATGACCGGAATATTGAACCAAACAAGTAATATCGTATACACTTCGGTCATCGGAAAAAGCTTTAATCTGTCGCAAGCCGGATTTTACACTGAGGCCGTCAAGTATCAGAATATTGCAATGGACACCATATCAGGAGTTATTAACAATGTTGCTTTTCCGGTACTTTCTTCAATAAATGAGGCAGAAGAACGCCTGACCCGTGTTTTCAGAAAACTGCTGCGTGTTGCTGCTTTCATTTCTTTCCCGGTCATGTTGGCTTTGGGAGTAATTGCCAACCCTCTGATAATTTTGCTTTTAACTGAAAAATGGCAGCCGGCTGTTCCTATGTTGCAAACTTTATGTATAAGTGGAATGTTTTATACACTAAAAAATACAAATGGAGCCTTGTTGATAACAAAAGGGAAATCGGGCATTATTTTGAAAATGGAACTTATCCGAAATGCCTTGCTTGTTGCTGTAGTCGTTTTTCTTCTTCCTTTTGGAGTTATGGCTTTGATTCAAGGGTTAGTTGTGATTAATGTTTGTCATTATATGCTGTTCGTTTTTCAAGTAAAAAAAGTCCTTGCATATCCGATTATTGACCAATTGAAAGATATTTCCCCCTATTTTTTTATCTCTTTATGTTGTTTTTTACCTACGCTTTTCTTTCAACAAATAACAACAAACCTCTATTTGCAATTATTCTTGCAGATAGTTTCGGGAGCGGGATTATATCTTATTCTGTGTAAGTATCTGGGATCGAAAATAATTGAAGAGGCGCAAAATTTATTGACAAAAAAACGTTATCTAAAATAGATAATCTAAAATAGATAATCTAAAATAGATAATGTCGAAAAAAGTATTATCTTTGCGGAAAATTAATGTAAAAATGGAAGAAAGATACAATCCGTTTCTGATAAAAGGCTACGATTCGGCAGAATTATTCTGCGACCGTGAAAGCGAAGTAGAAAAGTTGTATCAAAATGCAAAAAACGACATTGATACAACCTTGATTTCGCCACGCAGAATGGGTAAAACAGGCTTGATATTTCGTTTTTTCGAGTTTTTGGGAAAAGACAAGAATTTCAGGGCAATTTATGTAGATATTTATGCTGCTCGCTCACTGTCGGATTTTATTAAATTATTGTCGGAAGCCATTTTAAAACAATTCCCCGAAACAACAACCATTGGGCAAAAGTTTTTTAATATCATCAAAGGATTGCGACCGCTTATTTCGTATGATAATATTTCGGGCGAGCCACAGCTACAAATTGTTTATCAAACGGAAGGAGAAAAACAACAAACATTGCAAGGTTTACTCACTTTCCTTGATTCTCAAGAAACAAAAATTGTACTCGCTATCGACGAATTTCAGCAAATCGCTTATTTCCCCGAAAAAAACATCGAGGCGCTATTGCGTACTTATATTCAGCGACTTAGAAACGTACAGTTTATTTTTTGCGGTAGTCGGAAAGATATGATGACCGAAATGTTTTCGTCGGTTAAGCGACCTTTTTTCTCCTCTACTCAATACCTTGTGTTGGATAAAATTGATAAAAAGATTTACGCTGATTTTATCGTAAAAACTTTCAAAAAAAGCAACATCGAAATTGAGCAAGATGCTCTTGATTTTACTTTGGAATGGACAAAAACATATACTTTTTACACGCAAAGCGTTTGCAATATGGCATTCTCGCTTGCGAATAAAAAAGTTGATTTGGAGGTAGTCAAAAAATCCTGTGCCGAACTTTTGAAAAATAATGAGGCGGCATTTTTTCAATATCGAAAATTGCTTACACCTGCACAATGGGAAGTTTTGATAGCGATAGCCAAAGAAAACGAAGTTACGCAAATCACTTCCAAAAAATTTGTGGGGAAATACAATATTGGTTCGCCCGCTGATGTGCGACGAATTACCAAAGCATTGATAGACAAGGAACTTGTACTCGAAACGGTTACAAAAACCGAAACAATTTATCAGGTATACGATGTGTTTCTCTCGCGTTGGTTGGAAAGAGAGTATTAGTTAAAATTAAGACAAATGAATTTCATTCAAAAAGCAGAATTAGCTTACAGACAAATTAAAAAAATTGGTTGCAATGTATCGACATTACAATTGATAAGAAAAATATTTTTTTGCAAAAAAAATAATCTGATATGCTATATTTCAAAGCATTACAAAAATCCTATCTATTTGAGAGCAAATACTTCGGATATTGCTGTATATGATGAAGTTATTTTAAAAGAAAGTTATCGTATTAATACCCCGATAGAGGCTACGACAATTCTTGATTGTGGTACTAATATTGGGTTATCTGCTGTTTTTTTCAAAAATAGATTTCCGAAAGCAACAATTATTTGTGTTGAACCTGAATTGTCTAATTTCGAAATGTTGTTGAAAAATGTAGAACAATACAATAATGTAATTACCTACCATGCAGGGATATGGAATAAGTCAACATATTTGACTGTTATGAACGATAAAGCTGAAAAATATGCTTTTATGGTATGTGAAACAGAGACAATTTCAGATAATACTATCCGGGCGATTTCAATCACTGATATTATGAAAGAAAATCATTTAGAGGTAATTGATATTTTGAAAATTGATATAGAAGGGGCAGAAAAAGAGATTTTTTCTTCAGATTATGATTATTGGATGTCTAAAACAAAATTAATTGTTATAGAACTACATGATCGAATGAAATCCGGATGCTCGAAAGCTTTTTTTGATGCTTTAACACACTATAATTTTGAAATTGTTATTAGAGAAGAAAATATTTTTTGCTTTATGAAACATATATGCCCCCTTCCCATATCCGCCATAACGGAAGAAAAACAATTTTAGATTCAAAAAAGTATAAAGTTAATTGTACCTTTGCGTTTTTAAAGAGAAAACTATATGAAAACAGTAGCATTTGTTCCCATACGACTGAATAGCGAACGTGTATTAGGAAAAAACTTGAAACTTTTAGGCGGACGACCTTTGATGTCTTACCTTCTTAATACACTAAAGGAGGTAAGTGTTATTGATGAGATTTATGTTTTCTGTAGTTCGGAAGATATATTGCCTTATATTCCTCATGGCATAAAACTCTTAAAAAGAGATGAACGATTAGACCGTAATGAAACTTTAGGAGAAGAAATCTATGATGCGTTTGTGGAAAAGGTAGATGCCGATTTGTATATTTTGGCACATACGACTTCTCCATTCATCAAAGTGTCAACTATTGAAAATGCAATCAAAAAAATAAAAAGTGGAGAATATGATTCTGCTTTTAGTGCCGAAAAAATCCAAACTTTTACATGGTATGACGGGAATCCTCTGAATTATGCGTTAAACCACATTCCGCGCACACAAGACTTAAAACCGATCTTTGTGGAAACGAGTGCGTTTTTTATGTTTAAAAAAGAAACTTGGACGAATAAACGTCAGCGAATCGGAAATAATCCGTATTTTGCAATAATAGATAAAATTGAAGGGATAGACATTGACTACCCTGAAGATTTTGAATTTGCCGAGACAGTTATAAATAGCAAATTATCTGCTCGAAATGTTTGAAAAATCAATATAAAAACTGATGAATAGACAAAAAATTTTCAATGTTGTAAATAAGATATGTAATTATTTGCCCACTCGCAAAATTCCACGTCTCAGCCGGAAGTATGCCGCTCGTATATTGAATCTGAAAGACTATTCTTTAAGTAGTGGTGAACGGCAAACATCCAAAACATTAGACGGGATTCGTGTCGACCATACGGCAAGGTACGGGGTAGCCACTGATTTCTTGCAAAAATATTTTAAGAATAAACCGATAAAAGGATATGATGTTTTTTGCGGAATAGGCTATGGTGCTTATATGCTCTCAAATGCCATGCCTAATGCCACGTTGGAGGCAATTGATGGCTCGGACGATGCTATTAAGCTGGCTCAAAAACACTATCAAACAGGCAGGATAACTTTTTATCAAAAATTTTTTCCATTTGAATTGTCCACTGTAAATGCCGACTTCTTTATCTCATTAGAATCGATAGAACACATAGAAGATGATACCACTTTTTTGAATCTGATAAATAAAACTTTAAAACCCGGCGGCATCTTGATTATCTCTACACCTAATCTTGAAAAATGGCCATTAGAAAACAATCCTAACCATTTCCATTATAGACATTATAAACCGTCTGAGTTTATTCAAGATATTGAATCAAAAGGATTTAAATTACTGTATTCGTTTGGACAAAACATTTACAAGATGAACAAAAAAGGAGAGATTCAAGGTGTCTTAGAAGATAAAGATATGGAAGTAAAGGCTGATTATGAAGGGCAAAATTGTATATATATTTTTCAACGGAATGATGAGTGAACAAAAATGATGGAATTACAATCATTTAAAAACAATATATGGTTACATCAATAGACATCGAAAAGCTTAGTTTATGGGACAAATTTATTGACCTCTTGAATCGAATATACTATTTTCTAAATTTTAAAAATCGCAAAAAATTATCCTCATTCAAAGATAAACATAAAGGAGAAAAATGTTTTATTATCGGAAATGGCCAGAGTTTGAAATACGAAGATTTGGAACAATTAAAATATGAAATCACAATGGTTTGTAATTCCATTATAAAAATTTTCGACAAACTGTCATTTACTCCCACATATTATTTCTCACAAGATGCTACGGTAGTAAAAGACAACTTAACCTATATGCGAAATACCGAAGGTGTAATAAAATTTATTTATTCGTATTTTAATCAATGGCGTTATTATGTGAAAGGTGCGATTAATTATATTTCAAAAAAAGAAATGATTGGTTTTAGCGACGATATTACAAGAGGCGTGTATGGAGGTTGGACTGTTACTCAAAGTATGATACAATTTGCTGTATATATGGGCTTTTCTGAAATTTATTTATTGGGAGTTGATTTTAACTATGCGAATAATAATACCGAGATTAATGCAGATTGTTATTTCGACAAAACGATGTTTAACTCTAAATTGAATTATGCTTTGCCGAAAACCGAAATATCACTTGCGGCTTTTGCCCAATCGCGAGAATATTGTGAGCAAAATGGTATAAAAATCTATAATGCTACTCGTGGAGGGAAATTAGAAGTGTTCGAACGAATAAATTTTGATGACCTATTTCCTTCTTATGATTAATTATTTGCCTCTCATATCTGTTCTGATGCCCGCCTACAATGCGGAGAAATATATCGCAGAGGCAATTAAAAGTGTGCTTGACCAAACTTTTACCGATTTTGAATTGCTTGTTATCAATGATGGTTCAACAGACAAGACGGAAGAAATAATCCTTTCTTTTGAAGATAAACGCATTCGCTACATAAAAAATGAAACAAACCTGAAATTGATTACCACACTCAATAAAGGCATTGATTTAGCCCGTGGAAAGTATATAGCCCGAATAGACGCAGATGATATTTGTCTACCCAATCGTTTCGAGAAACAAATTAATTTTTTGGGAAAACATTCCGATTATGCTTTGTGTGGATCGTGGGCTTATTTGATTGATTCAAAAGGAAAGAAAACAGGGCGAATAAAATATATTGATGAAAATAAACTCTTGAAAATTTCTCTTTTGTTTTCTTGTCCTATTGTTCATCCAAGTACGATGTTGAGAACTGATATTTTACAACAATTCAAATATAATCCCAAGGCATTGCACACCGAAGACTTTGAATTATGGTTGCGCATAGTAAATGCCGGATTAAAAATTGCCAATATCCCCGATTTTTTAATCAAATACCGCTGGCACAGTACAAATATTTCGGTCGAAAACGAAACGTTTCAAATGGAGAAAAAACTGGAGTTGCTAAAACCATATATTGAAAATTTTATTGGCAGAGAAATTTCAAAAGAAGAACTTGATTTACACTCATTTTCATTTCGTTTGTATCATTTGGGTGAAAAAAAACATATTTCAAATACCGATTTACAGGCAGAAAAAAAGTGGTTCGAATTTTTGTCGCATCGAAATAGAGAAATAAAAAAATATTGCCAAAATGACTTTGATGCGTTCTTATGGAGCCGTTGGATTGTGTGTTGTATTGCCACACGGAGAATTTTATCCATCTTTGCAATACGCTTGGTATGGTATAAGCCAAACGTAGTTTTTAATACAATTAAGTTGTTGATTTATAAATAACAGACATAAAAATAAATGAAATGATTAAGTTATTTATTTAAATAAACCTTATATTTGTGGCAAGAAAACTTTATTGAAATCTGATTAAAATTTACAGTAATGAAAAAAGTAGCAATTTTATTAAGTTTAGGAATATTCCTAATTGTTTCGTGTGCAAAGGAGGTATTGAAATTTCAAGTTTCAGATCAAGTTTCGAGTGTGAATTTTACGCCATGTAAGCAAGACAATCTGAAAAGTGCTGGAAATTCGAGCAAAATAGGTGTAGAATTTACCAATAAAGGGGTACAAATTACATACTATAATTTCGAGGTTACATGCGACTTTAGCGATGTAAATGTAGCTTATACATTTGTCAACGGATTTTTGAACATTACCCAAAAAGCCTCTCCAAATCAGGCAGATTGTATATGTTATTCCGATGTATCATATACAATAGAAGGTATTTCAAAAAACGAAGTAAATGTAATTTTTATCAATGGTAAACAAGTCTATTGTTATAATGACAATGGGAATGAAGAAGAATCGCGCAATGTTGAGGTATTGAACAAGTTTGCTCAAGTCAATCAGTATTCTTTTTCTCTTGGTTTCATTCACAATGAGTATGCAGATGAAGATTTAATCATATCGTATACGCCATACAATGAGTATTCAACCTTGAGAGGCTTTGCTATAATTCGTAAAGGCGTAGTGTACAATACAACTTTTAACATTCCGAGTGCAGGTAATAATGAGACACAGTGTATTTGGGCTGGAGATTATGTCACGATAGCCATAAGAGGTAGTAACAACGACGAATCAACGGGATTTTATGGTTTTCGAATAAATAATAAGGATTTGTCTCAACCGGCTGTAAAGTTGTGGCAAAATACAGATTATGGATTAAGACATATCGTGGTTTCTCCTTTTTGTGAAAAAATAAACGAAAATTACTACTTTGGAGGAGAGCGCAACAATATTCATCGCTCGTCTTTTAGGTGTAATATGGTTACAGGAGAGGTGTTGTTTACTGATGATGTGCAGGTATGGCGTAACTTTTCGCCCATTGTTTATGCAAATGGGTACTACTATGGGTCTTGTGGTATAGGAGGTGCTGATAAATTTTGCATTGCCCGTGCCCCACAATACTATAGCAATACTGAGTTTAATACTCAACAATTAAGCGAAACGAATCTGACGGCTTGGACCCCGGTTGGTCCTTTTGATTTCAGTAAAAAGCGATGTGTAATAACTGCACTCGTTAATGAACGACGTTATCCGGTATATTTAAGTAGTGGGAAAGTTGATACATCTGTCCCCGGACTTTTAGCCTTTCCTGTATACAAATATAAAGGTAAAGGTTACATGAAACGAGATGCTATGTATCTTGAAGAAATAGGCGACATTTCATATATATTTGATGATAAATACGTTGCGCTGCCTTAAAATGATCAAAAAAATTAAATTCGCAGTAATAGGGCAAGGCCATATCGGAAAACGTCATGCAGAAATGGTGCGAAGAAACGAGCATTCCGAATTAGTGGCCGTTTGTGACATATTACCCAAAGAGGAATTAGGTTTAACCGACATCAAAGAACCATTCTTTCATTCAATCGACGACTTACTGAATTCGGGATTAGAAATAGATGTTGTCAATATTTGCACTCCCAATGGTTTTCATGCCGGACAAGCTTTAAAAGCACTGGAAAAACGCAAACATGTAATCATTGAAAAACCTGTAGCATTGACTAAAGCAGATGCCGAAAAAATCCTGTTCAAATCGCTGGAAGTTTCCTGTCATGTGTTTTGTGTAATGCAAAACAGATATTCTCCGCCTTCTGTGTGGCTCAAAGATATTATTACAAACAAAGTGTTGGGTAAAATATACACGGTTAAATTAGACTGTTTTTGGAATCGTGATGAACGTTATTACAAAAAAGGAAACTGGCATGGAGATGCTCGATTAGACGGAGGAACACTTTTTACCCAATTCTCCCATTTCGTAGATATTATGTATTGGCTTTTTGGCGACATCACCAATATCAACGGAAACTTTGCCGATTTTTGTCATCAAGAATTGACCGACTTTGAAGACAGCGGTTGCGTAACATTCGATTTTGTCAACGGAGGAATGGGATGCTTGAATTATTCCACAGCCGTTTGGAACACTAACCTCGAAAGCAGTATCACCATTATCGGAGAAAAAGGAACTATAAAAGTAGCCGGACAATATATGAACGAAGTCGTTTACTGTCATGTGAAAGATTACATAATGCCGGAATTAGCCCCATCAAACCCTCCGAATGATTACGGAGCATATAAAGGCTCGGCTCAAAACCACCATTATGTAATCGAAAATGCTGTCGAAACCATCCAAAATAAAGGAACCATTTCTACCAATTTATTGGAAGGCTTAAAGGTTGTCGATATTATTGAACGTATTTACGACGTGCGGGACAAACTTTTTAAGAAAAAATGAGTCCCGCACACCGTAAACAATCTTAATCCTTGATGTTCGGAAGTTCTAATCCGATACCATTTTTCTTATCTACAACTTTAAGAATAAGACCTAAAATCAAGGCTGCAACGCCAAGTAATGCCAACATCAACAACGGATTGGTATAATCGTACATTACCGATTTTTGCGCAACCGTCAAACTCTCATCATTGATTATGTTTTGATTGGAAGCATTCAAAATTCTACCGATCAACATGGGGAACAGCCACAAACCGATGTTCTGTATCCAGAAAATCAAAGCATAAGCCGAACCGATTACCTTGCTGTCGACCAGTTTAGGTACACTTGGCCACAACGATGCAGGCACCAACGAGAAGGATGCTCCAAGAACAAGTATGGTAACAAAAGCCAAAATAAATCCACCGACAGAGGCAACTTCGCCTGTTTCAGGTCGAAACATCGGTAAAAGAAAAGCAAATGTTAAATGACAAATAATTAACAGCAGCGATCCGAAAATTAACATGGTGGCGGCTTTCCCTTTTTTATCTATATAGTTACCCAAAATCGGTGTGATTCCGACTGCTAACAATGGGAAAACAGAGAAAATAGCTCCTGCAGATTTTTGTTTGTATACTAAATAACAATAGATTAGCAAAAATGTAATCGAACACAACAACAAGGAAGTTTTTAGTGCTTTCTTTTTGGAAAAGTTACTTGCGAATGCCGTAATCGCCACTATTAACATGATACCGAATGTGATTACTTGTTGACCTATTGAGGTTGTTGTACTGTCTGAAATCCCTAAATTGCATTGTAACATATTTACTGCATATTTTTGAAATGGGAAAATGGCTGAATAATACAACACGCAAAGCATCGCCACCAACCAAAAACCACTGCTTGAAAGGATTTTGCCAATATCACGAATCATAAACGGGTCGTCTTTTTCCTCTGCCTCACCTGTTTGTGCATCTAATTTTTTGTCCATAAAGAAGTAGACGATAAACATGATTAAAGCAACCATCAGCAAGATTACCCCAAAAGCAACCGAACGGGAAACATCAGGTTTACCGAACATATTGGCAAATACCGGCGAAAATATCATACAGGTAGCAACACCCAAACGAGCCAAGGCCATTTCGGAACCCATGGCAAGAGCCATTTCTTTGCCTCTAAACCATTTTACGATACCGCGCGAAACGGTTATACCTGCCATTTCCACACCGCAACCAAAAATCATAAAACCTACCGCAGCAAGTTTGGCAGATGCCGGCATTCCCCGATAAAAGGGCGAAACACCTAATTCGTCAAACAAAGGGATGTAATTCAGGTTGTTTGTAAACCATTTTTCCAACCCTGAGCCGATAAACGTTTCCGTTACTGCATGCCAATTTATAACTGCCCCGACAAGCATTACGATACCTGATAAAATGGCAGTAAAACGAACACCCATTTTATCCAAAATAATACCCGCAAAAATCAGGAAGAAAATAAAAACATTTAAAAAGGTTTCCGAGCCTCCATAAGTGCCGAAAGCAACTGAGTCCCAGCCTCGCGTCGATTCCAATAGGGATTTAATCGGTGAAAGTATATCCATAAAGATATACGAACAAAACATGGCGAATGCCAATAATATCAACGCAGTCCAGCGAGCTGCTGCAGACTCTCTCAATGAGGTTGTAATTTTTTCTGACATAGATTTTATTTTAAATATTTATAACTTATTTTCAGCCGACAAATATAAGACAAAAATTGGAAAATATTATTTTCTTTTTTTCAATAAAAACAGCTTTTCAACGTTTACTATAGTAGGTAAGTACGAAAAAAGTACTACTTTTGTAGTTTCAAAAAAACGACAGTCGACGATTTCTCGTAAGTCGTTGTTATATATACATTTATAGCATTTAAGGTATTGCATTATGGATAACGGAAAAACAGCACAAAAAACTATTCAAAAAAAAGACGACTTTAATCTAAAAGAACTCATCACATTATTTACTAAAAATTGGAAATGGTTTGCATTAAGCGTATTTCTTTGTGTTTCTATGGGAGTAGGGTATATTTTAAAGAAAAACCCTGTTTTTTATGTAGATGCCTCTGTTTTATTGAAGGAAAATAATAACAAATCGGGAGCGTCATCAGCCTTGTCGATGCTTTCCGGTCTTCCCGGAATCGGCAGCTTGGGAAATATGATGGGAGGAAGTAGCAATGTTGAAAATGAAGTCGGCATTTTCAATACCCGTATGATGTTGAAAGAAACTATTAATGAACTTGGACTGAATGTCGTATACACAACCAAAGATGGTTTGAGAACAGTGGATATGTATCCGCAGATTCCTTATTTCATCACAGTCGATTCGGAACAAGTAGATACTGTTAGGAATACGATTAGTTTGAGAATACAACCAACTAAAAATAACCAATACAAAATCTCAGGGAGACAGAAAAATAAAAAATTCACAATTGTGGTTTCGGAATTTCCGGTTGTTATAAAAGAAACTACTATCGATGTCAAAATAGACAAAAATCCTGCTTTCGATTTAAAAGAAGATCAACAAGTAAAAATAAGTATTGTCAATCCCAATGTGATGACCTATTTATTAGGCAAAACATTATCTGTCAAAGCCGCGAAAAAAACGACTATAATACATTTAGGATTAGAAACTGAAAATGTCAAAAAAGCTAAAGACTTATTGAATTCGATAATTGCTAATTATAATAAAGAAGCGGAAAATGATAAAAGACTAGAGGTCGACCTCACTGCTGCTTTTGTAGAAGAACGTCTTGCTCTTATTACTACGGAATTAGAATTAGCAGAAAAAGATGTCGAACGATTCAAGAAAGAAAACAATCTGACAAATATTGAATTGGATGCTAAATTGTTTTTGGCGCAAATGGGCGAAACAGAAGCTAAACGTGTTGAAACTCAAATCCAAATAAATATGATTCAATATATAGAAGATTATATTCAAGATGAGAAGAATAAAAACAAGATGATTCCTGCTGTTGGATTGGCAGATCAGGGTTTGCAAGCTATCATATTGAAATACAACGAACTTTTGATTGAAAGAAATACATTAGAAAATACAACTTCTTCTACTAATCCGGTTTTACAAACGCTTAATATTCAGTTGGTATCCATGCGCCAAAATATCCTTGCAAACATAAGGAATGTGAGAGGTGGTTTGAATGTAATGTATCAAGATCTCAAGAATCAAGATAAGTTAGTGAATAATCGGGTTAGGAATATCCCTCGTCAAGAAAGAGAATATGTTGAAATTGCTCGCCAAAAAGAAATTAAGCAAGCATTATATCTTTTCTTGTTACAAAAAAGAGAAGAAGCAACGATGGGTTTGATGTCTACTACTCCTAAGGTAAAAACTATCGATGTACCAATGCCAAACCCAACACCTATAGCACCTCAAAAATCTAAGATTTTAGCAGCAATGTTACTTTTAGGGTTTGCCTGTCCGTTTGCATTTTTCTATCTAAAAAAACGGTCAAAAACAGGAATCAATTCAAAAGAAGAGTTAGAACAAACGTGCAAGGCTGAAATTATTGAAGAAGAGAATGTCGGATACGAAAATGTATCAGAGAATAAATAATTAAGATTATTCTTTATGCAAGCAGCAAATAAAGTAGCTCTTAATACGCTTATTTTATACGCTAAAATGTTGATTACAATGGGTATCTCACTGTACTCAACACGTTTGGTATTGAATGCGCTTGGCGAGTCTGACAATGGAATTTTTTACCTGATTGCGGGAGTTATCGCCATGCTGTCGTTCTTGAATGCTGCCATGACAGTTTCTACACAACGCTATCTTTCATATCATCAAGGAACGAAAGATTTCGAGATGCAGAAAAAGGTTTTTACCAATAGTTGGATACTGCATATTGCAATAGGCTTAGTTGTCGTTGTGTTGCTTTTGGCACTTGTTCCGTTTTTGTTTGGCGGGTTTTTGCATATCCCTCTCGACAGAATATCAGCAGCAAAGACGATATATTACTTTATGTCTGTTTCTGTATTTTTTACTATCATATCGGTGCCATTTACTGCCTTGCTTAATGCACGCGAGAATATGTTGTGGATAGCGGTTGTAAATATTATTGAATCGGTTGTAAAATTAGGCATAGCATTGTCACTGTTTTGGCTTATTCAACCTGAACGATTGGTGATTTATGGAATTTTAATGACAGTATCATGTTTCGTTAGTTTTTTATTGTATGCCGGTTTCTGTTTGAAAAAATATGAAGAATGTTCTATCAAAAATTATGAAATAGAGAAACCTTTGATAAAGGAATTAGGTAGCTTTGCTGGGTGGAATACATTAGCTGCAATATCTTATCCTGCAAGAACACAAGGAATTGCTCTTATTTTTAATGCGTTTTTTAACATAATCGTAAATACGGCTTTTGGCATTGCCGTACAAGTTTTTGGACAAGTAAGTCTTTTATCGGCAACATTGCTTCGGGCGTTTAATCCACAAATAGTGATAAGTGAAGGAATGGATGACCGTAAACGTATGTTACGCCTTTCTATGATGGCAAGCAAATTTAGTTTTTTTCTCGTTGCAATTATTGCTATACCTTGTATATTCGAGATGTCGTCAATACTTATATTTTGGCTAAAAAATGTACCTGATTATACTGTAATGTTTTGTTCTTTGATTTTAGTCGCACTTTTGATAAACCAACTGACAGTAGGGTTGCAAACTGCAGTACAATCGGTTGGAAAGATAAAATATTACCAAATTATTATTAGCATCATTTATTTACTGAATTTACCTTTAGCGTATATTTTATTGAAAGCTAAATTTCCTATAAATTCTGTTTTAATATGTTTTGCTTTTATTGAATTTGCAGCTTGTATTTTCAGAATATTTTACTTGAAAAAAGTTGCGGATTTATCTATTAAAGAATATTTTAACAATGTAATTGAACGGATAATAATACCACTGTTGGTATTAATTTTAATATGTTGGATAACAACTGCATATTTTTCGTTTGAATACCGATTCTTTTTTACGATAACGGTTTCAATAATAGTCTTTACGACAAGTATTTATTTTACAGGATTGTGCAAAGACGAAAAAATACTGGTTAATGAGATGATAAAGAAAGTTATCGAAAAAAAAATAAATTTATAATAGAAAACAAATGATACTCAAAAGAATAAAAAACAATTATTATTGTTGGCGAGAGTCATTGCTTTGGTTATTAATAAATACTTTTGTTTCAAAATTTCCATCGAGACATATTCGATTATCTTTGTTAAGAATGTTAGGAGCAAAAATAGGAAAAGTGGCGATGTATGCCGGCTTTGAAATTAGGAATCCTAAAGGATTGACAATAGAAGATGGATGTTCAATAGGACCGAAAGTTCGATTAGACGCTCGCAAAGGATTAATAATTAAGAAAAATGTTACCATAGCAACAGAAACGATTATTTGGACTTTGCATCACGATTATAATGATGATAATTTCAAAACAATTGGCAATACGGTAATTGTTGATGAATACGCTTGGATATGTTCTCGATCAATTATTCTTCCGGGAGTAAGGATAGGTAAATGTGCAGTAGTTTCCTCCGGAGCAATTGTAACGAAAGATGTACCCGATTATGCTATTGTCGGAGGTGTTCCTGCCATGGTTATTGGGCAAAGAGAGAAAAAAGAATATAAATATACACCTTATCATAAGCTTCATATCGTATAAAAATATTATACAATTTGAGTATGGATTTGACGATAAAAAATATAACAATAGTGAGACTGTTATTAATAATAGTTTCTATTTTTTATGTTCTATTTATTTGTGATGAGATCGCAACCCATTTGCAAGTTTTTACAGGAGAAGAGATTATCGGAGGTCTTTCAAGTACTTTAAAGATAATTGGGCCAATAATAGCTGCTTGTATCTTATATTTTATCATATTTCCGGGACAAGAAATAAAAACGTCTATTTTTTTTAAATTTTTCCTTCTGTGGACAATAGTTGTCAGCATTAATATATGGCTCAACACGCCTAATCTGTACACAACTACAGTGATTGAATTAATTCTTCGACAGGCGTTTGTTCATTTTTCTTTGTTTGCTTTTTTCTATGCAGCATTCAAATATTATGGCGACTCATTATGGACATTATTTAATTATATAGTTGTTGGCTGGTACATAATTATAGCGCTTGCTTATTCTGTCAATTATTCTGCTTTGGCTGTCTTGGCACTCGGTGGCAAATCAAATATTTTAGGTGTTTCGTATGTTTTATTGTATCCGCTGCCTCTTGCCTTGTGCCTGAAAAACAGGTTTTGGAAATGGTTTTGTGTTGCTATCGGAGTGATTGTCGTCATGTCTTCTATTAAGCGAGGAGGTATTCTTGCCTTAACATTCGCAATGTTGGTATATTATTTTGTTCACAGTGTGTATATAAAAAAAACGGAGCATCCTGTAAGAAATATTTTATCTGTTATTTTATCTATAATCATATTAATTGCAGGAGTTGTAATATTTGACCAAAAAGTAAATGATGGTCTTATTATTGAACGAATCAACAGTATATCGGAAGACGATGGTTCCGGTCGTGGAGAGGTAGTGGATTATATGATAAATTACCTTCCGGAATTAACTGCAAAAGAATTGATTGTAGGAAGCGGTTTTGAAGGGTCAATAAATTTTTCTCCATTAGAACTGACTGCACACAACGATTTTTTGGAAGTATTATATGATTACGGTTTGATTGGTTTGATTGTTTACCTTTATTTTTATGTGCTCCTTTTTAAAAAATTGAGGTTGTTGATTAGGAAAAAATCAGAATTTGCAGCACCATTAGCCGCCGGCATTGCATTGTTTTGTTTCCTTGCCATGATATCGCATATTATCATATACTTGCATTTTGCTTGGTTCGCAATAATGCTTGGTGTTTTTGAAGGCATGGATGCTAACAGTAATGAATGTGAATGCGAATACGAATGCGAATGAAACGAACGTTATATTTATCATCAATTGTTTTTATCATTTTTTGCATGTTATCATCTTGTGCAAACGAAACGTCAGATCATTATATCTTTATCGGAGATTCTTTGATAGACAACTACGATACGGAAAAATATTTTCCTTCATTATACGCCAAAAACATGGGAGTTTCCGGCTATACAATACAAGATTGTCGGAATTTGAACTTAGATTGTCGAGGATCTGTTGTTGTTTTGCTTGTTGGCACGAATAATTTGCATAGCGATTTTGATGATAATTTTATTAATACTTTTATTGAAGAATACTCAGATTTAGTAGATAATTTGAATGCCAACAGAGTGATAGCTATTTCTCTCTTACCACGAAGAGATTATGACAATGTAAAAATAAAGTCTTTGAATCAATCTTTATGCGACGCTTTATCTTTCAAAAATAATGTGGTATTTTTGAATGTTTTTGATGATTTTTTGAATGATAATACTTTGAATCCTGAATATACCACCGACGGACTTCATTTGAACTTTATGGGATACACTTTATTAACGCAACATTTAAACAAAGTTTTATGAAATATCACCTACTTGTCTTTTTATGTTGTTTTGTAACAATAGCTTTATCTGCACAAAACATTTCGATAGGAATGAGAGATAATCAATATGCAAACATACAATATGTTTCTAAATTGGGGTTGTTGGCAGAAATAGAAAACAGTATTTTTTCAACAAAAATAAAACATCAGCATATTCGCGGAACCATTGGTTACAAACATGATTTTAAACATTTGACAGGAGATATTCGTGCTTATTACGGAACAGCGTATGACAATGATTATGATGCCTATGGTGTGAAAATTCTGGCGAAAAAATCTTTTCTTCAAAAATGGGGAGCAGAGTTGGCATTGAATCCGCATAATGATTCCGATTATGGTTATACAACTTGCTATGGTGTTTCTTTGCATCGTTACATTTTCAAAGAAATTGCAGTTGAATTGACATCATCCAATATTCCGGAATACAGAGAAACTGTTAATCGTGTTAAAGCCGGTTTAATATTCAATTCGGGAAATTTGCGTGTGAGACCGCAGATTTCGATTCCCACAGAAGGACACATGAAAAATATTCGAGTTCTTTTTAGTTTTGATTATCAGTTTAATAAATAATTCAAAAATGGCTAAATTAAAACAAGAGTATGTTTCTTTTGAAGAGACGAACATCATAAAAGGTATTTTGATGTTGCTTGTTATTGCAGGACATTGTCATTATTTGATCCCTATTGATAGTTTGCCGTTTCGGTATCTTTACCACTTTCATGTATTTTGTTTCTTCATTCTTCCCTTTTTTTATGATAAAAGAAATAATTTTACTTTTTCTAAGATAAAAAACACAATTATAAAATGTTATGTTCCTTATTTTTTCTTTTTTGTTTTGTGTACAATTATTTATTTAATGGTAGATAAAAGTTGGGGAGATTATAACGGTGGCAAGTCAGTGCTTGCTTTCTTTATTGGTAATGATCAATTGCTGAAAACACAAACAGGATTTTACTACCTTTGGTTTCTTCCTACTTTTTGTTCTTTTACAATAATAAAATACTTTTTTGAAAACAGATACAACAAAGATGACAAAAATAAATTTATAGCATTTACTTTGGCAATGTTGATTGTCATTACTTTTTTTATTTTGCCGGAGAAAAAGGTGCTTTTTATTTCTTCTGTTGTGCCATTTGCCATAACTCGAGCATTGTATTTGTTTTCTTGTGGATTTGTTACTTACCTTTTAGCAAAGATTCCTTATGGAAAGTATGTGGGTGGCATCGTATTTGTTGTCTTGAGTTTTCTTTATCTGTTAAATAATGGAAAGATAATTGTTCCTATTTACTTGTTTCCTGCGACGGCTTTTTTATTTCTTTTATCAATCAAAGGAATCGTAATGCAAATTTTAAATATTCATCATTTGCAGTTGTTTGGCAAATTTTTGCAATTACTTGGTAAACTTTCTTTTCCTATCTATTTAGTTCACGTTATTATTTATAATGTTTTGGAAAAATTGTTTAATTACACCGTATTAAACAGTATAATTACCTTTTTATTGACAATTTTATTATCAATAGCGGCAGCAATGTTGATGAATAAAATATCATTGATACAAAAACTCGTTTTGCCTAAAGGATATAATGATTTTAAATCTCTATTTGTAAAAGCAGTTCGTAATCCACAAGAAAATTCATAGATGAAAATCGGCATATTAACATATCATAGGGTTTGCAATTTTGGAGCACAGCTACAAGCTGTTTCAACAGTCGGATTTTTTAAGCAAAAAGGCTATGAACCGGTTGTGATAAATTGGTACCCGAAAGATTTAGATGAAATGTATCAAAAAAGAGTTTCATCGGAACAATACAAATGCCATATTGATTTTGTAGAACAAAATATGCCGTTGACAAAATTGTGCCAAACCGAAGATGAACTGCTACAAGTTATAGATGAAAATAATTTTGATGCAATAATACTTGGCAGCGATGCACTTTTCAAATACTTGCCGATAAGCGAACGGAAAGTTTTTTCTTTGCGCAAGTTACGCTTTGTAAATATATATCCTACTTCCGATCAAATATTGAAAGGGAACCCATTTTGGGGAAGTTTTATTCCTAAACTAAAAAAGAGCATTCCGGTTGTTGTATTTTCTGTTTCCTCCCAAAACGCTCCATATAAAAAAACTAATGAGCAGGAATACGACGAATTAAAAAAGTCATTGGAACGTTTCAAATATATTACCGTTCGCGATGAATGGACCAAACAAATGGTGCAATATTTTTTAGGCAATACAGATATTCCTGTAACTCCCGACCCTGTTTTTTCGTTCAATCAAAATACTTATTTGCCTGTTTTGTCGAAACAAGAATTAAAAGAAAAATATAATCTTCCGGACAAATATGTACTGCTAAGTTTTTATTTTAAAAAAATAGACATGTTATTTGTCAAGGAAATAGCTGGCCGGTTAATAACAAACGGATATACACCCGTGGCATTTCCTCATCCTGAAGGATTAGAGGACTATGATGGAAGTACTCATAAAATTTCTATGCCTTTATCTCCGTTAGAATGGTATTATTTGATAAAATATTCTACCGGATATATCGGAGAAAGAATGCACCCGATTATAGTATCTTTGCACAATGCCGTTCCGTTTTTCTGTTTTGATGAATATGGAACGACCCAAAAGCTTATTCCATATATCGATAAGTTTGGAAAATTCATTTGGAAATCAAGTAAAATATATCATATCCTGTCGAAAGCGGGATTGTTAAACAATGTCGTTTCAATAAAAAAACTGTCAAAAATTACACCGCAGATGGTTGTCGATAAACTTTTAACATTTGACAAACAAAAAGTGTTAGCGTTTTCGGAACAGCAACAACTTGATTATAAAAATAGCATGAATGACTTGTTGGCGTATTTTGAATAATTAACCGGATAACATGATGAAACAAAAAATTTTGATAATATCGTCATATTTGCCCTATCCGCTCAATACGGGAGGGAATATAGGCGTTTTTGAAATGATTAATCATTTCAGAGAAAAATATGATTTATCTTTGCTTGTCTCGGGTTCTTCAGGGAAGATAACGCCTGCTCTCAATGAATTAAAAGCCTTATGGCCGGATGTTGACATTTATGTGTTTAAGAGAACTTTTTGGCAGAGAGTGCCGAATTCTTTGTTTTACAGGCTGCAAAAAGTTTTTTATAAGGTTTTCAAAAAACGTTATTTTAGAGAAACAACTTGGTGTAGGAATGAATCCGACCTTGTAGAAAATGCGTTTAATTATACGAGTCATATTTCCGACAGGATTTTTGCCAACTATGCAAACGATATTATCGAAGCCAAGGAATTCGACCTGATACAGGTGGAATTTTATGGAAACATTTCTCTGCCCATTTTTTTGAAAGCCGATTGTCCGGTTATTTTCATTCATCATGAATTGAACTTTGTAAGAGCAGAAAGAGAATTCGCAACCATTGCTCCCGACGACAAATATCTGAAAGCAATGCTTGCTCAGATAAAAGCATACGAAATTGAGGTATTAAAGAATTACGATAAAGTTGTTTTATTGTCGGAAATAGATAAAAATATCTTGTCTCCGCATCTTCCTGAACAACTATTATATGTTTCTCCTCTCGGAATAAAAAAGAAAACACAACATGTTGCCGGTGAAAATTATTCATTCAATAATACGCTTTCTTTTTTAGGTGGAGGAATACATTATCCCAATAGAGACGGTTTGATTTGGTTTTTGGAGAATTGTTTTCCTGAATTAAAAACAGAACTTCCTGCCATAAAATTGCAAATTATCGGGCAATGGGAAAGAGAGTTTATATCAAAATATGAATCTGAAGATATTAAATTTCTCGGATTTGTTGAAAGTCTCAATGAAACGCTTGTAAATAGCATTATGATTGTACCTATTCGCATCGGTAGTGGTATACGGATGAAAATTCTCGAAGCCGTGAATCTCGGGATTCCTTTTGTAACAACATCTGTGGGAGTTGAAGGATTAGATTTTCTAAATAATGAAGATTGTTTCATTATGGATTCACCGAATAAATTTGTTCAGAGTTTGGAATTGCTTATAGACAATCCGGACATACAAATTCGATTCATAAAAAGTGCAAGGAAGCGAATGGTTGAGCTGTGTTCTTATGAGAAAGCCATTGAAAAGAGACAGACTTTGTATGACTCTTTGATTTGAAATAATGATAAAGTAAATTACATGATGGATTTTGAAATAGCACTAACAAATAATATCGAATTATTGCCTAAAGTAACAATAATGATTCCTACATATAATCAAGAAAAATATATTGTCGAGGCTATAGAAAGTACATTATCTCAAGATTATCTTAATTTGGAAGTTGTTATTTCCGATGATTGTTCTTCTGATGCAACAAGTGAGATTATACAACGTTTTTTATTGGACAATCGAGTGAAATATTTTAAAAATCCTCAAAATCTCGGACGTGTTCGAAACTATCACAAAACACTTTATGATTATGCAACCGGAGATTGGGTTGTAAACTTGGATGGAGATGATTATTTTGTTGACAGTACGTTTATTTCGGATTCAATCAAACTAATTCAAGACAATGAAAATATTGTTTTTGTCTTAGCATCATGTAATGAAGGTGTTAAACGAGCAAGAAAAAAAGTTAAACATACTTCTATAGGAAAAGAAGAACTTTTATTATCGGGAAAAGACTTTTTTCTAAGTTTTTTCAAAACAAGAGAATTTTTTCATCATTCATTAATTTACAACAGGAACAAAGCAAAGGAAGTTGGTTTTTATGTCAATGACAGTTTAATTTCTGATTTTCATTCCGCTATGCGATTGGCATTAAGAGGAAATGTTATATTATCATCAAAAAAAGTTGCACACTGGAGAACACATGATAGTAATTCGAGTATTACGGAAACGAGTACTTTTTTAATAAAAAATACTACTGCATTTATAGAGATTGCAAATGATGCACGGCAATTCCTTGCACAAAATGAACTAAAAAAATGGGAAGAAGAGTCAAACAAATTTGTAAAAGACAGATATATATTAACAGTAGCATTAACAGGAACGACTTTAAAAGAATTTTTATATGTGTTGTCGAATTTTAGACTGAAGAAATGGTTTATATCTTCATTTATAAAAATGATTTTGCGTAATTTGAATATAAGTAATTGTAGATGAAAATAGTTTATTGTATTATTGACTGTTCTCAAACCGGAGGAATGGAGAGAATTATTTCCTGCAAAGCGAATTATTTGGCAGATGTTTTGGGGCATGAAGTAAAAATTATTACTACAGATCAATCTGATAGGAGTAATTATTATGACTTCTCATCTAAAATAGAGTTTTATGATTTAGGCATAAATTACAATGAGTTGGAACAATATTCTTTTGTAAAACGAATATGGGAACAACTTAAAAAACGAAAAGAACATAAATTAAAATTGTCTCAAATCCTTAAAAAATGGCAAGCTGATATTGTAATATCGACTTATAGTCACGAGTTTACGTTGTTACACAATATTTCAGATAACAGCAGAAAAATTGCGGAAATTCATTTTTCAAAGGAACATAGCGTAATTGGGAATAAATATAAAAAACAATCTATCCTATTAAAAATAAAGTCTTTATTGGCAGAATGTCGAAAGTATCTATACATAAAAAAATATGAAAAGTTTATTGTTTTGACAAAAAAAGATAAAGAGAACTTTTCAAGAGTATCCAATTCGGAACAAATTCCCAATATGTATTCTTTTTATCCGGAAAAATCAGCAGATCTTAACTCTAAAAGAATAATAAGCGTTGGAAGACTTTCGGTAGAGAAAAGATTCGATTTGTTAATTGAGGCATGGAGTATGATAAGTGAGGAATTTCCCGATTGGCGATTAGATATTTTCGGAATGGGAGATGAATATTCAAAGTTGGAAAAGCTTATTGATACGAAACATTTAAATGATGTTATAAAAATAAATTCTCCGACGAAAAATATCGTAAATGAATATTTAAACAGTTCTATCTTTGTAATGACCTCTTGTTATGAAGGTTTTCCCATGGTTTTACTTGAAGCAATGGCTTGTGGAGTGCCATGCGTTTCATTTGATTGTCCCCATGGTCCTTCTGCTATTATAACAGATAAGGAAGACGGATTTCTCGTTGAAAATGGCAATGTTGCTTTGTTGGCTGAAAAAGTAAAATTATTAATACAGAATGAAAATCTCCGAATTGAAATGGGTAAAAAGGCGAAAGAGAATGTGAAAAGATTTTCTCCTGATATTATTATGAAACAATGGGATAATTTATTTCAGCAATTAACGCTCAATAAGAATACTCCGATCAATGAAAAAATGATCATATAGCTCAATAATTAAAATTTTGATCACATGCAAATATTGCTGATAAATTTATAGCAGCAATCTCCGATTGTCTTTATTGCAACTTTAAATCCGGAATTTTCATCAATTCTTGTATCCGAATAGGGGTGAAGGTCATCGGGCATCATGGTTTGCGTAATTGTTTTACCTGTTTCCGGATCTATATCTTGAGCCCAGTTTAATTCTTCCCATAATTTCAGGGAAGGGAAACAACTCCAATATTCGAATAACGTATTTTGAGCAAGATAAACTTGTTGTTTCCGATCCGATTCATAATGCCCTATAAATGCTATTTTTTGATCCGGATTATATTTCAAAATAATATCAATAAGATAATTAACAGATCCGATAAAACGGTTTCTGTCATTTCTGATTACTGGTACGGCAATAGCATTTGTTTTATTATCGTCATACCACTCTTTCATATCATTATGACCATGATCTATGACAATAAGGTCAGGTTTCGCTATAAAATTAGGATTATTTGTATCTAAATATTTTTGAATCAATTTAACTTCATAGCTACAAGAGATAATAAAGTCTTTATCAGCCTGAGTCAAAAATTCTGGAGCGTTAAGACATAGGTCTTTCCATCCGTGTGTGCCATCTTTTACAATATTTCCAAACTCATCTAAGCCGAATTCAAAATAATCAATTATTTTGTGCTTTTCTTCAATAGTTTGGGTTAATGATAGAGCCAAATTGGCCCAGAGCAATCCTTTCCAATTTCCTTGATAATCCGCTACCCTAATCATTGAACTTCCTACTGATTCATTATGAATAATTGCATTTAACTGCTTGGCTGTATATGCAGGATAGCTGTCGATATTACCTCCTCCGGCAGGTATAGAAGTTCCCAACCATACAATGTGTTTCCCATGCCAATCGTATTTAGGATCAATAATTTCATTGTTTTTCTCACAAGACGAGAAACCTGTGAATGTTGCAAAAATACTGAGAGATAAAAACAAATATTTCAATAATTTCATATCATAACTTTTAATTCTACTTTACAAAGGTAAGAATTATCAATACTTATTCTTCGTAAAGTAGAATTATTTTAATTAAGTATATTACACGACTATTTGTTTATCAATATTTTTTCTCTTTTGATTTCTCCATTATCATTGATTGTTTCAACAATATAAATCCCTTGACTTAAATTGACTGATTTTACATCAAAGTTGGTTGTGGAAGAATAAACCGACAATCCGGTAATAGAATAAATATTAATAGTGAGAATTTGTGATGCCAGTTTAATTTCATCTACATTTGTCGCGGCTATATCATTTTCCGAAAAGTTGGATTCATCATCACTACTTTCTAATAGAATATTTCCTGCATCACTAGATCTTAAAGAACTATTTCCTATAGTCAACTTTAAATTAGAACCGTTCTTTATATGTGCTTTGGGTTTGAGTACAATTGATTCTTTCCCTTGAATGATACCTTTCAAAACACCATTTAAGCCACTTGCAAAATTCAGTTTACAGGATGATATCCTAAAATCATAATTACCTATGATTGATCCTAATTGCGATGCGTTACTATAATCTACCAAGACACATCCATCTTGTATGGTAAGATTCATATAGGAAGTCATATAATGGCTCCATCCTCCAAACGCGTTAGGCAGATATTGCTTTACTGAGATTTGAGTATTTCCTTCTTGAATAGCTTTCAATTCTATAAACTCGCCACTTCTTGATCCTCCTGTCATTTGAAGGTAAGAAAAATCAAAAAACCACTCTAGTTTATCATCTAATGCCCCCAAGCAACATATAAAAACATCTCCTTTAGCAACTATCTTAGGTCCCATTCCATCGTATTCATAGGTTGGAACAGCATGAGATATTAATGGATTTAGTAATCCGATAAGGCAATATAACAAATATTTCTTCATGGTATTTACTTTTTAGTTTCCAATTTTTCAATTTTTTCTTTCAATACATCAATCATTTCCTGTTGTTGAATGGTATAGAGTGTAAGTTCTTCAATTTTTTGCAATAACTTTGTGCTTATCTCGCTTAAACTAACACCTTGTTCGGCAACTTCTGCGGCAGAAGGAATATTCGGCAAATGTTTGTTTTCTTGAATATGTTTCGATACCGATTCGAGTGATGGAAGTTGATAATCGGGAGAGAAAACATAATCGGGCCAATTGGTATTTTCAACTATCACTTCTTTCGTGCGGATAGTGCCGTTAACTTCAAGTTTATTGGTTGGATTGGTAATGCCAATACCTACATTGCCGTTAGAATTAAGTATAGTTACTCGATCTGTACCATTTGTTTGAAGAGATAAATTAGTAGTTCCGGATAAAGCATTGGCTTTTATTGTTCCGGGAACTTCAAGCATAACAGTAGGACTAGGGATCAAAGTCATAAGGAGAGTCATTTTTCCAGCGTTATCGTAGTCATAAAAGGCAAAACCGCCAAGACTTCCACCAGCACGATTAGAAATAAAATTTTGCTCACCCTTACTACCCGAACGATTCCAACCTAACAACAAACGCCCTGTGTTTTTAAGGAATGTTAAATCGTAATTTTGCGTAGGGTCTATATTAGCTGCAGATACAGATAAGCCTAGAGAAGTGCCTACTTGAAATTTTGTTTGTGGGTCAGTTGTCTCTATACCTACATTACCATTTGAATTAAGTATCGTTATTCGATTAGCGCCACCTGTTTGAAGGTATAAATTACTGGTACTATGCGAACTTAACGTTCCGGTGTTGATATGGATTGGTTTATTGAAGTAGAAGATCGGTCTATCTGTTTCTAAAAATTGATAAGTTGTGTTTCGCGACCCTATGTCTATATAACCATAAGAGGTTTGTATCTTTAGTAATTCTCCGCCTCCTGCATTTCCTTTGATACTTCCATTGAAAGTTTGTACTCCGGTAAAAGTATTACTGCCGGTTGTCGCATATTGCTGCGCGTTTACTTGAAAAAGAAGACTTAATAAAATAATTGATGCTAAAAAAAGTTTTTTCATGATGATGAATGTTTGTTAATAAATTAATAATTGATACGTTTTTTGATTTTCTTTTGCGCAATGAAATCGCAACAAATATATTTAGAATAGTTAAAATATAAGGCATTGGAAAAGTGGTAAAAAGTGATATTTTTTGCACTTCTATTTGTTTGAATATTAGATATTTATTCAACAACGATACATTTTGCAGATAAAATGTATTATATTTGTCGCAAAATGATAAAAATTATGAATGAGGAAATAGTAGGAAAAATAAAACGACTTCGTGTTGCCAAAGGATTAAATCAAACTCTTATGGCTGACAAACTGAATATTACACGTTCGGCTTACCAAAAAATAGAATCAGGTGAGAGTTATGCTTGGGCTAAGTATTTGGATAATTTAATGGAAATATTGGAAACCACTCCAAAAGATTTTTTCAGCGACATTGGTCGTAAGATTATTAACTATAATTTTAAGGATGGTGCTATCGGATATGTAGAAACATTGCATCAAGAAAATCGAGAAATCTACGAAAAACTTCTTGCCTCAAAAGATGAGCAAATTGCTCTTTTGAAAAAATTAACCGGCAAGGGATTGTAAGTTTGATATAAGAAAAGGCTTTTCAAGCCTTAGAAAAACTTACCTTTAATCTAAAAATAAAACACTTCTGTATTCCAAAAAATAATTGTATCTTTGTGTCGATATTTTTAATATGAAAAATATCTAACTTTCGATAAAAATTATATGAAAAGAAAAGTAGAGAACACATTATCAATATGGAATGGGCAGAAAAAGCCATTACCTTTGATGTTGCTTGGCGCAAGGCAAACAGGAAAAACTTACATTCTGGAAGATTTTTGCAAGCAAAATTTTGAGAATTATGTTTATCTGAACTTCTTTGAAAACGCCGATTTTTCCTCGTTTTTTCAAAATTCGCTTAACGCTCAAAATATTCTAACTAACATTGAACTCTATTTAGGCAAAAAAATGGATGTTGAAAACACCGTGTTTTTCTTCGACGAAATTCAGGAATGTGAACAGGCAATTGCCTCACTCAAATTTTTTGCAGAATCACCCTTGCCATTCAAAATTGTTACGGCAGGCAGTTTGCTCGGCGTGAAACTCAATCGGATGACGTCGCCCTTTCCTGTGGGAAAAGTGCAAATAGAAACACTTTATCCAATGGATTTTGAAGAATTTCTTTGGGCTATGGATGAAACGTTGCTTGCCGAAAACATCAAAGAACATTTTTCTATCAATCAGTCTTTCCCTGAAATCGTTCACAAAAAGGCAATCAATCTTTACAAAAACTACCTCTGCATCGGCGGAATGCCTGCAAGCGTGAAAGATTTTGCCGAAAAACAACAGGATTTACTCCTCGCCGACAGTTCCATAAAAAACAATATCCTAACCGGTTATCTTGCCGACATGACAAAATATGCAGAAAATGTTGATGCCGTAAAAATTCACCAAATTTATCGTACAATGCCTGCACAGTTGGCAAAACCGCAGACCAAATTTATGTACAAAATGGTGGAGCAGGGCAGCAATGCCGAAAAATATCAAACGGCTATTGAGTGGCTTTTGGAAGCAAATATGTTGCTTCGCTGTTCGCTTATAAACAACATTCAAGTGCCGCTTTCGGCTTTTGTGGTCGAAAATTTTTTCAAACTTTATTTGTCTGATGTCGGTTTGCTTACCTCCTTGTCGCGTATAAAATACAGCGAAATCGTACAAACCGACAACAGAACTTTTTTAGGTTTTTTGACAGAAAATTTTGTGGCACAGACATTTATTGCAAATAAAATTCCGCTATATTATTGGAACTCAGGCAATCGCGCCGAAATAGATATTGTAGCGAATCTTGCTGACGGAATAATTCCGATTGAAGTAAAATCGAGTCGCAATGTCGGCTCAAAAAGTTTGAACGTATATATAGAAAAATTCAAACCGCGATATTCCATTCGCATTTCCGCCAAAAATTTCGGTTTTGAAAACGGCATAAAATCGGTGCCCTTGTATGCAGCGTTTTGTATTTGAAAAAATTAACCGGCAAGGAATAATAATTTCGCCAAAACAAGAAAAAACCTTACCTTTGCCGGTAAATGAAAATATTACAAATCAATAAATATCATTATTTTAAAGGCGGTGCGGAAACTATTTTCTTTAATACCATTAAGTTATTGGAAGAAAACGGACATGAAGTTTTCCGTTTTTGCCTGAAAAGTAATAAAAATCTTCCGTATAAAGATGATTCTTATTTTGTAGATTATCCTGAAATGTCGGAAGTCGGATTCTTTAAAAAAATCAAGCATTTCTTTTCTTTTTTTTACAATAGAGATTCCAAACGAAAAATAGAACAATTAATTTTGGATAAAAAACCGGATGTGGCGCATATCCATTTGCTTTTTAATGGTATTTCTGTTTCTATCCTACCCGTATTAAAGAAGCATAATATTCCTGTAATAATGACGGCTCATGATCATCGGTTAATTTGTCCGGCTTATGCTTTTCTTGATGGCAATAATAAGCCTTGTGACAGGTGTATTAATGGGAATTACTTGAACTGTGCAATCCATAAATGTCATAATAGAAGTTTTTTTTCAAGTTTGATGCTTGCCTTTGATATGTATTTTCGGAATTGGTTTTTCCCTGTGCCGAAATATTTGAATCGCTTAATTACCGTCAGTAAATTTTCGTATCAAAAGCATATTACTTATAATGATAAATATAAAAAACCGGGATGTGTTCTATACAATCCTGTAGATAAGTCATTCTTTACAGAAAGAATAATCCCTGATTTTACCAAAGAAAAGTATTATTTTTATTATGGGCGTATATCACGCGAAAAGGGTATTGCAACATTAATCGAAGTAGCTAAAACATTAAATATTAAGCTAAAAATTGCAGGTACAGGGCCTTTGCTCGACCAATTTAAAATGAATGCTTTCGAAAATATAGAATTCTTAGGATTTAAATCCGGTAAAGAATTAAGAGATTTGATAATGAATGCTTATTTTGTAATTGTTCCATCTGAATGTCGTGAAACTTTTGGGCTCACTGTCGCAGAACCCCAAGCGATGGGAGTTCCTGTTATTGGTAGTAGAATGGGAGCTATCCCCGAATTGATTGAAGATGGGAAAAATGGCTTTTTATTTGAAACTCAAAACCTGAATGATCTGATATGTACAATAAAGAAGGCCGATGAAATAGATTCAAAACAGTATTTAGAAATGGTTTCATCTTCGCAAAAAAACGGATTAAAATATACTCCCGAATTATATTACGAGAATTTAATGACAATCTATTCTAATGCGTTGAATTCAGACTGACGTAACAATAAATTTATTACCTTTGTGCTCGCATTTTAAATTAGTATCTGTTTTTGAACGAAATGAAGATTGTTGTTATTGGCACAAGAGGTATTCCCAATATTCAGGGCGGAGTTGAAACTCATAGCCAAGAATTATATCCTCGTTTAGTTAATTTAGGATGTGAAGTAACTGTTATCCGGCGTTCATGCTTTGTGACCCCAAATAATCGGATTGATAATTATAAGGGTGTTCAATTAATAGATCTTTATGCTCCTCGAAATAGTAATCTTGAAACAATTGTACATTCTTTTCTGGGAATTTTTCAAGCTAAAAAAATTAAAGCGGATATTTTACACATTCATGGCATCGGACCATCATTAGTTGTCCCTTTTGCTCGTTTACTTGGATTAAAAGTTGTTGTAACTTATCATAGTCCTAATTACGAACATCAAAAATGGGGAAAGTTAGCAAAAACATTTCTTAAATTAGGAGAAAAATGGAGTGTAAAATATGCGAATGAAGTGATTGCCATTTCAAACGTGATAAATAATATTATTAAAGAAAAATATAACAGAAATGATGCTTGGCTGATTTATAACGGCGTTTCTTCAGCTACAAAATTAGCTACTACCGAGTATATCGAACATCTTGGTCTTGAAAAAGAAAAATATATTCTTGCTCTTGGACGATTTGTGCCGGAAAAGGGTTTTGATTTATTGATTGAAACTTTTTCGCAAATTAATGATCCTGAAATAAAATTGGTAATAGCTGGAGATGCCGACCATGAAACGGTATATTCCAAAAAATTGAAAGAATCAGCCGGTAAACACAATGTTATTTTAACAGGATTTATTACAGGCGATAAATTATATGAACTACTTTCTCATGCAAAACTGTTTGTATTGCCATCTTTCCATGAAGGACTTCCCATTGCTCTGCTCGAAGCCATGAGTTATGGTTTGAATGTGTTGGCAAGCGATATCCATGCAAACAAAGAGATAGGCTTATCTTTAGATTCTTATTTTATTGCAGGAGATAAAGATGATCTTTACAGTAAATTAAAAAGAAAAATTTATTCCGAAACAGTAGGTAGCGTTGAATATGACATGAGTCAATATGATTGGAACAAAATTGCTCTACAAACTTCCAATGTATATAGAAACGCATTGACTGTCAAAAAAACATAATAAAAAAAGTTTTTATTCGTTTTTAAATAAACAATTTTATATATTTTCGTTTCAAAATTTTAAAAAATATGAATTTCAAATCAATTACTACTATCTTCCTTGTCGCATTACTACTTTCAAGTTGTACTTCGTACAGAAAAATTGGGTATTTAAAAGGCGTTGAAACCCTATCTCAAGAACAATTAGCAGAGGCAAATAGATTATATGCTCCTAAAATTATGCCGGGAGATTTATTGACTATCAATGTTAATGCAACCAATCCGGGAGCTGCGGCATCTTTTAATTTACCTCTTACTCCGGCTCCATCTACTGGAGTTGGCGGAATATATAGTACTGTTGGCGTTCAAACTTATCAGGTTAGCAGTGAGGGAAATATAAATTTTCCGGTGTTGGGTAAACTTCATATTGCCGGTCTTACCAGAAACGAATTGGAGAATGAACTCAAAAATAAAATCTTTCCTCAATATATCACGGAAGAACCTATTGTTACTGTACGGTTTATAAATTATTCTGTTAGTGTTTTAGGAGAGGTGCTCCGCCCCGGTCAATATCAATTCCTTTCGGAAAGAGTTAATTTGTTAGATGCTTTGGCTATGGCAGGAGATATGACTATCTTTGGTAGAAGAGATAATGTTTTATTAAAAAGGACGAATGCTGATGGGAGTAACGAGTTTGTCAGATTAAATCTACAAGATAAAAACTTAGTTCTTTCTCCCTATTTTTATATGCAACAAAACGATGTGGTTTATGTAGAGCCAAACAAGGCAAGAGGAAACAGTTCAAGCATTGGTTCTGCGGAGACGATGTCTATTTCTATTGTAGGGACTTTGCTGACTTTAACTAACATTATCGTTACGGTGTTGTTGAGAAGATAAGAAATATTTACAATAAGAAGTTAAACCGCATTTCTCACAATGCGGTTTTCTTGCTATACACACATAGCGGCCGTGCAAAATCAACCAATGATGCGCTTTAGATAATAGTTCGGAAGGAATATTTTTGACCAATTCTTTTTCAGTTTCCAATGGTGTTTTTGAATTGTTGGTCAGTCCAATCCGGTTGGAAACCCTGAAAACATGCGTATCCACAGGCATGGCCGGCACTCCGAATGCAACCGAAACAACCACATTGGCCGTTTTTTTTCCGACTCCCGGAAGTTTCATCAAATCAACGACATTCGACGGGACTTCTCCGCCAAAATCACTGACTAACATTTTGGCCATACCCACTAAATGAGATGCTTTGTTGTTGGGATAAGAAACACTTTTGATGTATTCATAAACGGCATCTCGGTTAGATGCAGCCATCACTTCAGGTGTAGGAAAGGCTTCAAAAAGGGCGGGTGTTATCATATTTACCCTTTTATCAGTACATTGAGCGGAAAGTATCACAGCAATCAACAGTTGAAAAGGAGTCATGTAATGCAATTCGGTTTCAGCAACCGGCATATTCTTTTCAAACCAATTAATAACGCCGCTGTATCGCTCTTTTTTTGTCATGATGAGTGAACAGTGAATGGTGAACGGTGAATGGTGAACAGTGAACGGCATTTTGTTCACCGTTCACTGTTCACTCGTTCACAAATTAGTATGCTGATTCAAACTGTTTTAAGAACCTTACATCGTTTTCAGAGAACATGCGCAAGTCTTTTACCCGATATTTCAGGTTGGTAATACGTTCGATACCCATTCCGAGTGCATATCCCGAATAGATTTTGCTGTCGATTCCACAATTTTCCAATACGTTGGGGTCGACCATACCGCAACCAAGGATTTCAACCCAGCCGGTATGTTTGCAGAACGGACAACCTTTTCCTCCACAGAGATTACAACTGATGTCCATTTCGGCGCTTGGTTCTGTGAATGGGAAATAAGACGGGCGCAAACGTATTTTTGTTTCCTGACCGAATAATTCTTTGGCAACAAACATCAAGGTTTGACGCAAATCGGCAAACGAAACATTTTTATCTACATACAAAGCCTCCACTTGATGGAAGAAACAATGGGCACGGTAAGATATAGCTTCATTTCGGTATACTCGTCCCGGACAAATAATACGGATGGGCGGTTGTGTTTTTTCCATTACCCGCGTTTGAACCGATGAAGTATGCGTGCGGAGTATAACATCTATGCCTTGCTGTATGAAAAAAGTATCCTGCATATCTCGTGCCGGATGGTCTTCCGCGAAATTCAACGAAGTAAACACATGCCAGTCATCTTCGATTTCCGGACCTTCTGCGATGCTGAATCCCAAACGACCGAATATGTCGCAAAGTTCTTTCTTGACAATAGATAACGGATGGCGGGTTCCTACATGATAAGGATAAGAAGTGCGGGTTAAATCAATCGAATTATCGTTTCCGGAGATGCTTTCAAAACTCTCTTTCAGTTCATTTATTTTGTCTTGAACTTTGTTTTTGAGTTCGTTAAGCCTCATTCCGATTTCTTTCTTTTCTTCTGCTGCCACGTTGCGGAAATCGTTCATTAAAGAAGATATTTCTCCTTTTTTGCTTAAATATTTGATGCGCAACGCCTCTAATTCGTCTTTTGTTTGTGCCTTCAGAGAATCGATCTCTGCCGATAATTCTTTGATTTTGTTAATCATAATATCCTTTTGCTTTATTGAAGTCGCAAAGTTAGAAAAAAATGTGAACAGTGAACAGTGAACAGTGAAGAAAATGTTCGCTGCTCACCGTTCACAACTTTATCGGCAATCCGTTATAAAAATCAAGAATTTTGCTTCTAAAGATAAAATCGTATTTGGCTTGGATTTGTTCAGATACGCTTTGAATGAATCGGGTTCTTGCCTCATTGAATTCAAAAACAGATGATTTGCCTACTTGGTATCTTTCTTCCGCGTATCTGAAAGATTCTTGCGATGCGGCCACTGACTTCATGGAAGAACGATATGTTTCTTGTGCGGCAATCGCATTTAGATAAGCGGTTTGGATTTCTTTGTACAAAGTCTTTTTTACGTTTTCCAAAACCAACTGTTGGTTATCTACATTTAGTCTGGCTGCTCTCACCTGATTTCTTACGGCAAACCGGTTGAATATCGGAATATTTAAACTCAATCCGATGTATTCTCCTCCGTTGTTTTTAATTTGATCTCGAAAAGAAGTATTGTGGAAAGTATAAGGAATATTATCGGGAGTTGTAAAAGTTTTTCCTTCGTTCGTATAATTGTAAAAATAGCTATTGCCGTAACCCAAGCCTAAACTGAGTGTTGGCATATAACCCGACTGAGCAATTTTCAAGGTCTTTTTTGCACTTTCGGCCCGCAATTCCTGTTCTTTTATTTGTGGTTTGAAACCTACGGCATTATCGTAAATGTTTTCCGGAGGAAGAATGCTTCGAATATTATCTCCAATAATATCGCCCAGCTCAGGAGATGCTATATCGAACGAAGTATGGCGTTCGAGTTCTAAACTTTGGGCTAAATCTAATAAAGAAAGCTGTAAATTATTTTGTGCCTGCACGACGCTCACTTCATCTTTGGCTACCTGCGCCTTGATGTCGAACAGTTGAGATGCCGGTACTTTTCCCACTTCAACGAGTTGTTCTGTTCTCTCAACCTGCAATTTAGAAAGGGATAATTGTTCTTCACTTACCTTTAACAGTTCTCTGTTAAAGAGGACTTGCAAAAATAAAGATGCAATATTGAGCGCCAAATCGTCTTTGGCTTTTTCCATGTTTTGTGTGGCAGCCTCCAAATCCAATTTGCTTTTTGCAATTTCGTTATTGATTCTGAATCCGGTAAAAAGAGGCGTATTGCTCGATATGGATAAATTGGAGTTTGAAATGGTTTGGTTTTCATATATTCCCGAAGGAGTATTATTCGAACGTCCAAAGTTCCAGTTTTGTCCAACGCCTGTGTTTAAATTGGGTAAACGGCTCATTTTCGCGGTATTTACGTCTATAGCCGCATTTTGCTTGTTCAGTTCGCGCTGACGGATGTCGATATTGTGTTCGAGGGCATAATTAATACATTCTTCCAATGTCCACTTTTGGGAGTCTTGGGCATACATTCCAACACAAAACAAGCTACATACTATAAAAAATATTTTCTTCATATTCTTATTTTTTTATTTCTTAATTTTACTTCAACACAACTTAAATGTACAATGTATGTGCCAAAAATATAAAACTTTGTTTTTCAAAGGGTTAAAAACAGTGATGATTTTTAAAGTGTTCATTTTCGAACACTTTTCGTTCGCTTTCGATACAGTTGTCATTTCGAACGCAGTTGTCATTTCGAACGCAGTGAGAAACCTAACTATCTCTTCACCCTCGGATCAATAGCATTCCCTCTTATTCTATCTTCTAAAGTCAAGCCTTTTTTCACTTCGATATTGATTCCATCGGATAATCCGATTTCGATGTGAGTTTTATCGAAGGTTTGTTGCGGCCTTTCTGCCGTTACGATGTAAACAAAAGCCGAATCGTTGCTGAATTCTACGGTGCTTTCCGGAATTACAATTACGCTATCTGCTTTAGACAAAACAATTTCGGCATTGGCACTATAACCGGCACGAATGTAAACCGAATCCGGCGCATTCACTGCTGCTTTTATTTCAAAAAGAACAGCGCCGCTTTCTTGGATTCCTTTGGGAGAAATATATTCCAAAATTGCATCGAATGTTTTACCTTGAATGGCTCCAATTGTTAAAATCATTGGCATTTTTTCTTTCACTCTTCCCACTTCCGTTTCATCTATATTTCCACGGAAAATAAGGTCGTTCATATTGGCAACAGAAGCAATGGTAGTTCCATCGTTGAAAGTGTTTGCCTGAATAACCGAATTACCTGCTTTCACGGGAACATCCAAAATCATACCTGTAATCGTAGAGCGGATTTGTGTATTACTCAGATTGGCAAACCTTTTAGTAACGCCATTTCTGACTATATCCAAGGCATCTTTCGCATTGGTTTTTTCTTCAATTGCTCTATTGTAATCTGCTTGCGATTGTTCGAATTCCTCTTTAGCGATGACCTTATTATCAAAAAGCTGCTTTTGTCGAGCAAATACCTTTTTTATTTGTTCCAGAGTGATTTCAGCTATCCGCAAGCGAGATTCGGCAGAGTTTAATTGTCCCATTTCAGGGATAACCTTCACAGTAGCAATAATATCGCCCACTTTTACCATCTGACCGGCCTCTTTCCAAACTTCCGACACGATTCCGGAAATCTGAGGTTTAATTAAAATTTCGTCCCGAGGTTCGACCCTTCCGGTAGCGATTGTTTTGTTTTCTACATTTCCTTTATGAGGGGAAACAATCTCATAAACAGTTACTTCCGGACGCGATTTTCTCCACAAAAAATTAAATGTGATTAAAACGATTAATCCGAGGATAACAAACAAAATAATTTTACCAACTTTTTTCATATTTCTGCATATTTAGCGCAAAAGTAGGAAATTCCGGAAATATTTTGTGCATTTCGCAAAAATTTGCAACGTTTTTTAATATATTTGCATCTGTATAATTATAGGGTACATGTTTGTTAACGAATAAAAAACTGATTATCATGAAAACAAAAATCTTTTTATCAATGTTGACTCTGTTCGCTTGGACAGCGACATTATCCGCACAAAAAATTACGCGAGAAAAAGCAGATGAAATTGTGTTGAATCGCATGAATCAAGAAACATCGGTATATTATAATTATTATACCATATACAACAAAGAAAATGTGCAAACAGAAATGGCCATTACCACCATTAATGGAGAGGTTTTTGAGTTGGATTATCCGTGTTGGGTATATTACATAAACTACTCCTACGGAATAGATGCCAATCGTTATCTAATTATCAATGAAAGTAATGGTAATTTGTTGGAGATAAAAGCAAAAAAAGATACAGGACCGGCAGATTTGGCAACTTGGAGAATAGGAATGATAAACTATTATGCCGATGCCAAACAGCTTTATTATGGTGAAATAATAAAAAACGAGAATCATCCCAATTACAATAATCCTGAATTGGATGAAGAAGGAATAAAAGAAATTTTGGAGATTATTCAGGCTGTTTACGACTCTCAATCATTGGAAAGAGATACGGTGTTCTATAAATATAAAATCCACGAATACTACCGTTATAATTTTCATTCGGTTGAATTAGAAGTAAATCCCGAATTACCTGCTATTCAAAATCTTTCGCAAGGAATTATTCCGACAGGAGATGAAACATTGGATAAAATTTTATCCGCTTATGCCTTTGATTCCGTAGAAACGTTTGTTTATCCAAAATTTCCATGGATAACTATTTCTACTAAGAAAGAATACAATTTGATACCTATCGTAAAAGAATTTAATGAATTGGAATCTATTATCTCTGCCGAATTTGCAATAGAAAGAATGGCGGGAGACGGCAATCGCATCGAGTTAATTCGAGAAGGCGATTCTGCAACAATTACATTCAGTATCGGGCGAGGCGATTGTCCGTCGGGTTGTATATATCGTAAACATTGGGAATTTCAAGTTTCAGACGGAGTAGCTAAGTTTATAAAAACATACTAAAAACTGCAATAATTTAAAAACAAACAATACCATGAAAACAAAAATCTTTTTATCAATGTTGACTCTGTTCGCTTGGACAGCGACATTATCCGCACAAATTACGCGAGAAAAAGCAGATGAAATTGTGATTAATTATGTGAAAAACGAGGTGGCGCCAACCGAAGGAGTGTCTCTGAACGCGTTCTTGTTATATGTCAATGCCAATACTCCGAATGAAAACGGTTTTTCTATGACAACAGTCAATGGAGAAACAATTAAAGCAAAATATGCCTGTTGGGTTTATTATGTAAGACTTGCAGTTCGTGATTGTGACCGTTGCATATCACCGCAGCAACGGTATCTGTTTGTGAAAGAAGATAATGGTAGTGTGTTGGAAATAATCACAAACGAAGATGACCCACAGGATGTTAGTTTGTGGACACATGTAAATATTCCTGTCGGCATTATTGAGACAAAAGCAAACAGCCAATTTCTCTATCCGAATCCTGTTGACGATTGGTTAACGATTCCTTGCAACGGAGAAAATGTTCGCGTTGAAATCTACGATTTAAAAGGAGTTCGCCTGTTCGCTGAAACGCTTTCGGGTGCAGATACCTGTCAGTTAAATGTTTCATTCTTGAGCGCAGGCACTTATTTGGTAAATGTTGGAGGTAAAACGTATAGATTAATTAAGTCTTGAACCATGAAAAGAATATTTTTACTAATCGCTACGCTGTTTGCGTTCCTTTCGGCATTTTCGGCACCAATTACGCGGGAACAGGCAGATGAGATTGTGTTAAATCGCATGAGCCAAGAAGACCGCTTTTATTTCATACACGCCAAAGAAAACGTGCAAGCGAAAATGACTATCATCACTTCTACCGGAGAAGAACTCGAACTGGACTATCCTTGCTGGGTTTATTATGTAATATACGCCGATGTGAACTGCTGTGCCGGTCGCTACCTGATTGTCAATGAAAGCAACGGAAACTTGTTGGATGTAAATACAAAAGGCAAAGCCCAGCCGAGCGATTTAGCGGAATGGAGAGAAATAATAGTAGATGCCCCATTTTCCGCAACACAAATGACCAATTCGGTCAACCATTTTTCGATGGAGTTTTTTGCAACGGCTCACGAAGAATTGAAAGCCGACGAAAATATTGTGCTTTCGCCATTAAGTCTGAATATGGCATTGGCAATGGTATGGAACGGTGCTAAGGGTGATACCCGACAAGGCATTCAGCAAGCAATGGGTATGAAAAATTATGCGCAGGAAGACGTAAATAATTATTTCCTTGATTTGCGCCAAAAGCTGACGACAGCAGATGCCGATGTAAAACTTGCTCTTGCCAATTCGATATGGTACAACGAGGGTTTCCCTGTCAAATCCGATTTTATCAATGTCAATAAAAACTACTACAATGCGGAAGTGAATGAAATAGATTTTCGCGCACCCGACGCGCCCGCCCAAATCAACAAATGGTGCTCTGACAATACCAACGGATTGATAAAAGAGATGATAAAGGAAATACTGCCCAATACGATGATGTATCTGATTAATGCACTTTATTTCAAAGGATTATGGAAAGATGATTGCGGTTTCGACCCGGAACAAACATATAAGACTTATTTCCGCAAAGAAAACGGGCAAAATGTATTGGTAGATATGATGAATCAAAAACGCGAAGATATTGATTATTATGAGGATACACACTTACAAATGGTAACGCTTCCTTATGGCAATGGCGCTTACAGTATGATTTTTGCTCTTCCGAAAGGCGATTTTGATGCAATGTTGTTGCAGCTCAAGCAGTCGGGTTATTGGCAAAATTGCCTGTCGAACCTCAAATCGCAAGAAGTGCGACTTTCTATTCCGAAATTCAAAACGGAATATGAGCCGAACCCCAATTTAAACAATATTTTAACCCAATTGGGAATGGGAAAAGCATTTACTACTTCTGCTGATTTCTCCGGCATTTCGGATATAGCGTTACTTATTTCTCAAGTAAGGCAAAAAACATATATAGAAGTGGATGAGAAAGGTACAGAGGCTGCAGCGCCTGTTTTCCGCAATGCAACACCCTAAAAATATTTTTGGACAATTTGGTATAATTCGCTCTGTTGTTCATCCATTTTTAGCAATGTTGATTTGATATGCTTTGAGTCG
>Ga0209628_10000026_pt1 | contig 68505 bp, 45 predicted proteins | sample TergutCu122P4_FD_187285 | JGI IMG/M metagenome (GOLD analysis project Ga0209628, IMG submission 187285) | Cubitermes ugandensis P4 segment gut microbial communities from Kakamega Forest, Kenya - Cu122 P4 (SPAdes) (version 2) | ecosystem: Host-associated > Arthropoda: Insects > Digestive system... | reverse complement strand
CTCGCTTCCGGCGGTTGGTCAAACCTTACCGCGCAGGCTCAACCTGCAAGGTTCTCATGAAAGGCTTTAACATGCTGACTTTTACATGACTCTACTCCTCTCTGCGGGCTTAATCTTGCCGCACCCTAATTTCCAAATAGCTGTAATGCCCAAAAAGAGGGAGCATTTCAAGTCATCATTCCCTTTCCATGATGGCACGAAACGTTTTGAGCATTTGAGGGTATTTCGCCATGACGTATTGTTCGACTTTCTGGTTTTTTAAAAAACCACGAATATAAATCAACTGGCTTGATACATCGCTTACATACGTATGAAACAAGTGTGACATCAGATCACTTTGTTTTTCAAGTTCCTGCAATTGCTTGGTGATTGAATTCCGTTTTTCCTCACTATTTTTCCACGGCGATTTCTTTTTTTGGGGAACCTGTTCTGATGGTGGAGTCGCCAGCACAAGCCCCTTAATCACATCGAGGCTGTAATTTTTTGCTTGTTTGAGTTCCTTCAAAATTTCTGCTTGTCGTTTTGGCGTGACGTTTTTCAATTCTTGAAGAGCGGCTTTTGAGAGCAACCCTTGGTTGAAGGCAAGGATGAGAACGGGATTCAGTTTGTCTGCGAGATTTTTATCGATACCGGGAGTAAGTGATGGCACACCAATTGCGGCGGCGATCTTGTCATCAGATACTTTTTCCTGGACTTTTTTAATCATTTTTCTCTGTTCCGCAGGCGAAACACCAATGACTTGGTACGACGCCGTATAGGTGTCCGGTAACTTCAACAAGACACAAGGAGCCGATGCCATCCCTGCTTCAAGTAAGATAAAGTAACGTTTATTTCCATCACTGATCAGTGCTTCTTCCCCCTTCTCATAAACACAAAGCGGTTCTGTCATTCCAATGGCTTCCATGCTTGTTCGGACTCTGGCAAGTTCCGGCTTCGTAAATTTTTTCGAGTTGGTCGGTACCAAACGACTCAATGGAATATCCTTTACAAGTATCGTCGATTTCTTTTCCATAGTAAATTTTTCGTGAGTGTACAAAATACTGATTGAGTTTAATATTTCCCTTTCAGTTCAGGTTTTTTCAAATCCTTGAGAGTGGTAAGCAATTGATTGAATTTTGCGTCCTCCCACAATTCCCGGAGGCATGTGTTCAGCAAAAGAACATCATTTTGCTTGACTTTCCCTTGCTCGTACAACATCTTACATTCCTTGATTTTCACTTTGACTTCTCCCTTCAGTTTTTTCATCGTCATTCCGTCATTTGAGAGTCCTTTTCCTTCGCGTTCCTTGAGGATTTTCGTAATGCAATCCAAATCCTTCTGTGTAATCTCACCATTCAAATAGGAATCCATCAAGAAATGCTGAATTTCGCTTTGTGAACTTTCCACAACCTTCATGGCGAAACTGAGTGAAAAACGCCCTTCTTCGACTCCTCGGATCAAGCGTTCTTCTCCTTTTTGCATCATCGCAATGTAGGAACTCATTGTCGTTGTCGATTTGCCGGTAATCCTTGCCAACTCGGAATAACTCATCCCTCGTTCATACATTTGTAGAATACGTCTGGCAAAATCAATCACGCTTTTGGGTGATCGGGTAATGTTTTCCGCCAGGCCGGACTGTAACGCCAGTACATCATCGGCATTGATGATCTCTGCATCAATGTATGTCATGCCCAACTGACGGTATGCCTCAAGGCGTCCTTCCCCATAAACGAGTTCATACTTACCGGTTTTTTTCAGTTTCCGTTCATTGACGCAAATCGGTTTGTACAAGCCGAGTTCTGAGATACTTCGAATGCTCTCTTGGAAACGTACCTGATCACGCTGTCTGGAATTGACGACAACGATTTTGTCGACAGGAACCTGTGCAAAACGGCGTTCCTTTATTGGGCGAATGGTGAGTTTTCCGGTGTTCATGATGTTGTCTCCTCTATAACACTATTCGTCCAGTGAATCAGATCAATAATGAGACGCAAGTCGGAATATCCGTGCAATTCAATTTTGAACTTCGAAGAATCCGCGATACAAACCAGTGGTTCTTCAGCAAGAGCTCGCAAAAACGGAAAATAGCCAAGAATTTGTGAGTTTTTGGAATCCCGAAGCGGAACACCGAGTGTAATATCAACATTGGGTCGTTTGTCGATACGAAAATACCATTGATGCCCATAGCCTCGCGGAAACGGAAGTGCTGGCTCAATCTTGATGCTGAATGTTTGGTTGATCACTAAAAAATCCTCATACTCGAAAACTTCGTTCGCTTCCGCTTCGATCTTCTTTTTGACATCTTTTCGTGTTTTTTTGAAGACATCGGGATAAAGTGATTGAATCGCCTCGGGAAGCGAACCGAATTCCTTGATCACTTGACTTCGTGTCGGCATGTTAGGGAGTGAGCGAAGGAGTGAGTGCGAGAGCATGTTGTATTTCGTAAAAGCAAACTGGATGCGTTCGAGCATCTCTTCTCTCGACATTCGTGATTGCCGAACATTGATCTTGGCCTGTGCCGCCTCGAAAATCTCCGAGGTGACGATCTGAGGATAACTACCAGGCTTAATAATCCATTTTTCTCGTGGGTTCTTGGTCGTTTTTTTGGATTTGAATTCGTGTTCCGTTTTCTTTTGCGATGTCTTGTTGTAAACGACACTACCGATGTATTGTTCGTCCTGTAAAATGCGTCGTATCGTCGATTCCGGCCATTTTCCGCCCTTTGGAGCGGGAATGTTCCGCTCATTAAATATCGTGGCAATTCGACTTTCCGAGTAATCGTGCGTTACAAAAAAATCGAAAATATCACGAATGATGTCAGCCTTGGATTTTTCGTCAAGTACCGTTTTGGATGAGTCATCAGGGATAAGTCGTACCCGATTATTCGGGTACGACTTGTGTTGCTTCGGCTTCATCACTCCAACCGGCTCTCTTTGCTCGTTAACTTCGAACCTCAATGTACCGTAAGGTGCCGGTCCTCCGGCACGGTTACCTTGTTGAGAAACTTTGACTGCCCCAGCAAACACTTTTTGACTTAAATCACGGCTGAATTTTCCAGCCATCTTCTGTTCAAATGCTTTTTGAAGATCATGAAATGAATCGCGGTCCTCACTTCCTTCCTTTAAATCACCATGTACGACATAAATAACTTTGACACCGTACTCATCACATTTAGCTTCATAAGCCGCTGAGTGGTTAATGTTTTGGAAACGGCCCCAGCGAGTAATGTCATAGCAGATCACATAACCGACATCACCTTGCTTAACACGTTCCAAGAGAGCGAGAAATCCCTTGCGTCCTTCTGCATTAAGACCTGATTTTCCGGCATCCTCGAATTCCTCGATAATTTCTATACTATTCTTTTCCGCAAAGACGCGAACCTGTTCCCGTTGGATTTCGATGGAATTTTCCTGCCGTCCTTCCGCCGAATGCCGATAATAGGCCAAGCCCCGCCGCTTCTTTTTTTCCCACTTCCACCATGTCATGTTTTGCTATTGTTTTGCTTGGTTACTTGAAACGAAGGTGCCGCCAAAAACGGCAGATGAATAGTTTTTGGAACGATGTTACTGATCTTTTCTAAAATTTTGCCCCAAATACAGTGCAGATCGATAAATTGGGAGGTTGTAACCGCCCGGAATCTTTAGTGTTTTAGTGCGGTATCAAAGTTGAGTGTTGGTCGGCGTGGTTCAAAATTTTCGATAAGGTCTGTAAAATTTTACAAAAAGATTTTTTGGTTCCCCACCAGAATCTGTGGGTAAAAAAATAGGTTTTTTGAGGTATGTGGAACAGAAAAGTAGATAATGGACCTTGAAAGTAAAGTATTTCAGTCACGTTGTATCGAAATAGTACATCTGGAAATATCTGTCAAATTTGAACCTCACTTTCTCGGCCACAAAAACAGTTGTAAGTATTTGATACAAAAGCAGTTAGCTTTATTTTACTAAAAAACCACCCACAGATTTTGGTGAGGAGGCGATTTTTTTTACCCCGTAACATTTGTAACATTCTTGAAGGGCAAAATGTTACGGGCCAACCTATATCCTGCTATATCCCCAGTTTGTGAATTTTTACAAGGTAGGATTTTGTAAGGAAAACATGCCTTTTCGAGTCGCGCTACAAGGCGATGAACGAAAATTCTGACAACTTCTGAAGAAACGAGACGATCCCCCCAAATGATCGGTTCAAGATTAACAAGCTTCATTCGCCGTTTCTTTGCGAACCAGAGTGTTTTGATAAATTGACAGGACTTGGCCCCCAACTTGACTGATTCAGTACCCCAGCGGATTGTTCGCCCGTCTGGATCGAATTCGAGTACCGGTCTCCCCTGGGGAATGATCATGGTTAGAATTGTGTCACGTTCTTTTGCAAGAGTGTCCAGACAAGCAATCGCGTCGGTGATGGTCTGCAATAGCTTTTGCTCTTCGTTCGAGATTTCAAGAAGTCTCGTTTTCATAATAACCTCCCTTTCAAATGAAAAAGGGTAGGTTTTTACGTGGACAAAAAAAACTATGCCTGCCAAAAACAGTTCGTTCGACGATTTCCAACACGTCGCCACAAATCGCCCACGTTGCGTCGGTACGGTTTCCTTGGGAAATACGACGTTGATGCCGGAAATCGCCACACTTGGCCGTTTTTCCCGCCCTGTCTACCGCAATTCCGGCGAAAGGCGGAAACACCCGAAGTGCGGCAGGACTTTTGACTCGAAAACCTACTGTATGGCACACGCGTTCCTTTCCACCTCGTCGCGTACTCACCTCGGCATGGGTTTCGATGTTATCTAATTGTGAAATATCGAACGGCAATTGATGCCGTTGCCTCAGTGTAGCATCCAAACGTTTTTTTTGCAAAGGGAGAGTTTTTCGTTCACATCTCGTCGCTGATTCCTCCCAACTTTACCTCCAACAACATGAAAGGCAATTTGTATGACAGCGAAGACAAATCAAGATCGGCTTATACTCAAATGCAGCGAGGCTGCCCGTCTCTGCGGCGTCGACCAGAAAACATGGCGTCTGTGGTATCAGCAGGGATACATCCCGCCTCCGGTTCGCGTCGGTCGTTCACTCTTTTGGCGAATGAACGAACTGGTCAAATGGATCGAAGCCGGTTGCCCGAAATACAACAGAGGGGCCTATTGATAAAAAGCTGAAAACGTTTTTGTGATGCCACCTTCACTTTTTCTGTTCTTCATGGCTCACTGTCCCTTGTCAAGTCCGCAGATCGTTTGCGGGACAAATAAATTTCACTTGAAGAGGAGAATCTCATGGCCAGTTTGTACAAGAAACCAGTGCTCAAAATTGATCCCAAGACCGGGGAGAAAACCAAAACGGTTTCCAAAAAATGGTGGGGACAGTACCGAAATGCTTATGGTCAATTGAAGCGGGTTCCGTTGGCGATTGCCAAAGTCGTCGCCCAAAAGATGCTCAATGATATTGTAAATCGTGTCGAGCGAGAAAAAGCAGGGATCATTGATCCGGCCATCGACGAAATCAAACGACCGATTGAGGAGCATATCGCTGATTTCGAGAAACATCAGAAGGCAAAGAATTGCACCCCGGGGCACGTCAATGAAAGTGTCCGCAAAGTTCGACGGTGCGTCACCCATTGTCGGTGGAGTCGCCTTTCCCAAATCAAGGCGGTGGACGTTGAAAACTTTCTGTTACACTTGCGGGAGAACGAGGGGATGAGTGTCGGAACGTCGAACCATTATCTCTGGGCAATCAAAACATTTGTCCATTGGCTTCTTGCAACTCACCGGATCAATCTCAATCCGTTCATCGGGGTAAGGACACTCAACACCAAAGCAGACCGTCGCCACGACCGTCGGGCGTTGAACGCAACAGCACTCGCCATGTTACTTGACGCCGCTGAAACTGGACCTACGTTGAAGGGGCTTACGGGACCGGATCGTGCAATGCTCTATCTGTTGGCCGCATATACCGGGTTACGCAAGGGAGAGATTGGGAGTTTGACAGTGCGGAGTTTTCGGCTTGATACTCAACCATGTACCGTGACCGTCCAAGCGGCCTATTCGAAACACCGACGAGAGGATGTACTGATCTTGCATCCATCCCTCGTGGAACGCCTCAAAGCCTGGCTGACGAAACGCAAGCCGAAAACGGGTGATGAGATTTTATTCCCTATCTCGAAAAGAACCTGCGGCATTATACGGAGTACGTCTGAATTGCTACAGTCCGACCTCGCGACAGCCCGTCGTTACTGGATTGACGAGGTAGGCGACCCGGCGGAACGACAAAAACGGGAAGCGTCGGATTTTTTGATGTACCAAAACGGCGAAGGGAAATTTGCCGATTTCCACGGGTTGCGGCATACGTTCATCACGAACCTCGGCAAAGCAAAAGTGTCGCCAAAGGTGGCCCAAACGCTGGCACGGCATTCAGACATTTCCTTAACGATGAACGTTTACACGCATATTGAGGAGGACGAACAGATTGACGCGATCAACGCGTTGCCAAGCATACCGGACACGAAAAAATCAAACGACGATGGTGTTTGCGTCCCGGTATAACGTGTTGGACACTCTATGAACCCCGTTTCGGCATTCGCCGGAGTGGGGTTTCGTCATTTCTTGAAGGTAAAAAAGAACGGAGAGATAGGTAGGTAACCCCTCTTTTTCCAAAATCGCCACCGTGTTATACTCTCTTGGGACGGTGGTGGAATTGACGCAGGCGACCGGAAAAAATGCTAACTTTGTGGTGAGCGCAGTGGTGATTTAAGGCTTCAAAACGTCGTGGTACTCGCTAAGGTGATCGCAGGTATTCCCCAATCCCGCCCAACCTTGCCACAATTTCCTTTTGACGTAAGTGTCGCTAAGTCAAAGAGTTACGCTACAACATGCGTGTTTGTAATAGGTTACGTCGATAGCTCCGTTTTTGAAGCGATTAGTGCGGTACTCCGCGCAGTCCCCGGATTGGCCTTAGGATTCGTTTTTCGTTTGTGGATGGCAGTTAACGAAAGCGACAATCAAATTATCGAAAATTTTTGGAAGGCTGGTATTGAATTTGCTGGTGCACTCGTTTTTCATCCGAGAACCATATCCACTGCGGATAAAGGCTACCATTTCCGTAATAAACTCACTTGCAACAGCTTTTTCTCGAGCGATTTTATCACAGTCATCGTCGCTTTGAGCGTCAATGGTACGATGCATAAATGTCAACGAGTATGCACGATCAATGGGTGGTACAAGATCGGGGAGTATGTGATGAAGCGTTTTTGAGGAGGAAACAAGTTGTGAATCGGATTCCAAAGCATTAACCTTAATTGCGAACATCAAATCTACAATCACTTGGATATCTTCATCTGTTATTTCTGCGATGGGTTTATCTTTGTATCTAGCTAAGGCTTTGCCAATTTCGATTTTTTGCCCTTTGTTTTTAGGATCGTCAATCTCTTGTGTCACAACTTGCTCTTTAAATTTCTCATAATCACATACTTTGGTTAGATTTTTGCCGTCTTTACCAATCTCACCCATTCGATGCATTCCCCAAGCAGGTAAAACGGCATAGATCATTTCCAAATGGCTTGGTTCCAAAAAATTACTCTCACATTCTTCGAGGGCTCTCACATGAAAGTGAATGGAAGGCCCGCTGAAAAGCCCCATCGTTGCTTCAAGGTACCGCGATAAATCATCAAGATTCCGAAGGTCATCCTTCAAATGGTCAAGATTAATTAGAAACTTCGTCTTTCTGTCTGGTCCTGAGGACTTCTTCCAACACTTTTCAAACATGTAATTGCTTATGCCACCATGTTCTAATTGCACTCTCGCCTTAATTTTCCACTTTTCTTCATACTTGAAGTTGGACTCGGATCGACGAATGAATTTGTTGATTGCCGCTACTATTCGCGTTTCGGGTTCTGGTGTCATTGTGTTACCTTTTGGTTTGAATACTTGATACTTGGCAATCCGGGGACTGCGCGGAGTACCGCTACGTCCCCGGCTCTTTTTTGTTTGTTTTTATTTTATGTGCTGTGCAACGTGCTGCAAGTCCTTATCGCCGCGGCCGGAGAGGCAGACCAGGATTCGCTTGAAGTGAGCGGTCTCTTTGAACGCCTGGGCCAGGGCGTGCGAGCTTTCCAGGGCCGGGATGATTCCTTCCAGACGGCATAATGTACGAAAAGCGTCAAGGGCCTCGCGGTCGGTGATCGTTTCATAGCGAACCCGGCCTGATTGGTGTAACATCGCATGTTCCGGGCCGACACCGGGATAGTCGAGACCCGCCGAAATCGAATACGCCTCGTGCACCTGTCCGTGCTTGTCCTGAAGTAGCATCGACTTGGCACCATGCAAAACGCCAAGCGACCCACAGTTGAGTGACGCCGCGTGTTCGCCGGTTTCCAAACCGCGCCCCGCCGCCTCGACGCCGATAATCGTTACGTTATCGTCAAGGAACGGGTAAAAAATCCCCATGGCGTTACTCCCGCCGCCGACTGCCGCCACAAGGCACTCAGGCAGACTTCCGGCCTGTTTGACGATTTGACGCCTGGCCTCCTCGCCGATGATCTTCTGGAATTCCCGGACCATGACCGGGTAAGGGTGCGGACCGGCGACGGTGCCAACGACGTAAAAGGTGTCATCGACCACCTCGCTCCAATAGCGAAGCGTCTCATTCATGGCGTCCTTGAGCGTTCCTGTACCGGATTCCACCGGGACAACTTCGGTGCCAAGCAGATTCATCCGCAGTACGTTCGGCTGTTGACGCCGGATGTCTTCCACCCCCATAAAAACGCGGCACTCAAACCCAAGCAAAGCGGCGACCGTTGCGGTGGCGACACCATGCTGTCCTGCCCCGGTTTCGGCGATCAACCGCCGCTTCCCCATCCGCCGGGCAAGCAGGGCCTGGCCGATGGTGTTATTGATCTTATGGGCCCCGGTGTGCGTGAGGTCTTCCCGCTTGAGCCAAACCTCCGCCCCCCCGAGATGACTGGATAAACGTTTCGCAAAGTAACAGGGCGTCTCGCGCCCGACATAATTTTGTAACAGGTCACGGTATTCGTCCCAAAACCCCATCTCGCCAAACGCCGCTTTCATGGCCGCCTGGAGTTCCATAAGTGGTGTCATCAAAATCTCGCCGACATACATGCCGCCGAAGTCGCCAAAATAACCGTTTTTGTCAGGGTGTGGTGTTTTCATGGTCTTTGTTCTGTAAGTTATTGGTTTTCAAGAAGTTTCTTGTAACGTTCCATCAACGCCGCCACGATTTCCGCTTCATTCATGTCTTTTTTGAAGCCGTACAATTTCATCACGGCCCGGTCGAGGTCACGGTGGGCTTTCACCAATTCCGAAGGCATGGTTGGCGGGTCGTACAAATCCGCAAGGCAGGCATCAGGGAATAGTGCCCTTGCATCAAGTACCGCTTGGGCTAATTCTTCAATTTTTGCCTTTGGCTCGTCCGTTACGCCCGGCCACGGAAAATTATTGTAGACAATATCCTTCGAGTAGCGATAACGCATTTCCAGACGACCGCAGACGGCTCGTGTCCACGCCATGTGAACGCGTGATGTCAAAATGCCAAAGTGATACAGCGTGGCGTTGGGAATGATTTTTACAAGATTACTGCAAAGTATATCAGGGGTAAGGAAACCAATGGGTATATATTTCCGGCGTTCGGAAGAGACTTCTGGTATGACAATATAATTTGATCCCGGCATGTTTTCAACATGGAAACGTCGTGGTGTTTCAGCCAGCCTGCGTGTTGGTGCACTCTTGCTGTTGAGGCGGAATTTCTGAACCGCTTCAATTCGTTTTATTGCCTCCGGCATTTGCCGAAGTTCCGAAGGTGGGCAATCGCCCAACCACAAACAATAACGTTGATAACCGTTAATTAACTCATCAGAACCAATCCAAGGTCGGAACCATTTTTTCGCTTGTGGTTCAATTTTCAAAAAAGCCTTCATTTCGTCTTTTGTGAAAAGGTAGTTACCATCATCAATCGGTTTATTGCCAATACCAATTTTCGGCACATCGCATAAAGGTTTTGAACGCGATTCAAGGAAAACATCAGGTGCTTCCACCAAGTACGGGTTTATTCGCGTTACGGAATTTTTTGATTCGCCATCAAAAATAAATTTTTGTGGTATATTAGCAAAAGAAAATCCAATAATAACGCAATGCACCTGGGCTTTCCCTTTTGCTTCATTCCACCATTTGAACGTCCGATAGGCAAAATCAATATGGGCACCTCGTTCCATGAGCGGTTTCCACAAAACGGCGACCTGTTCTCCTTGCGTGATGGAATTTGTCGATACAAATCCCGTCCGAATCTCCGTACCAATCATTACTTCGGTCGCTTTTTGATACCATGCCGTGACGTAATCAAGGTTCCCAACATTTTTTTGTGTACCAAAAACAAGGCGAATGTCCTCTTTTTGCCTTGCCGTCATGATTCTTGCACCGCTATACGGCGGATTGCTGATAATGTACGATAACTCTTCTTTCGGTACAATATTTTCCCAATCGATCCGCAACGCGTTGCCGTGAATAATGGTCGCACTTTGCGTCAACGGCAATCGCGGGTGGTATTGTCCAAATTCCTCCGCGACCCGCAGGTTCATTTGATGGTCGGTCAGCCACATTCCCACCATCGCCACCTGGCAGGGGAAATCTTCAATCTCAATGCCGTAAAATTGCTCGACGTTCACTTTCAGCAGCGGTGAAATATCAAGCCGCTTTTGACGAGTGCTGCCGATTCGCATTTTCAAAACCTCAATCTCCAAAAGCCGCAACTCCCGATAGGCAATCATCAAAAAGTTTCCGCAACCACACGCCGAATCGAGAAATTTAAGGCCGGCGATCCTGTCATGAAATTGGTTCAATAATTTTGTATCGGTCTTTACCCGCTCAAACTCTTGCCATAAATCGTCCAGAAACAACGGGTTAAGCAATTTCAAAATGTTGTCCAAGTCCGTATAATGTGCCCCAAGTTCCCGGCGCTGGTCCTTCTGCATCACCCCCTGGAACATGGCACCAAAAATAGCGGGTGAGATTTTGCTCCAGTCGAACCGGGCGCAATCAATCAGGGTCTGCCGCATTTTGGCGTCAAAATCGGCGGAAGGAAGTTGTTCCTGGAACAGGCCGCCGTCAATATAACGAAACTGTTTCAAATCGGCGGAAAGCAAAGTGCGTTTGACCCGCACCTCGTCCGGCATATTCAGGACTTCAAACAGGCTGCGGATACGCTCGGACAAATTGGTGCCGTCCTCTTTGGAATTGAGTACGTAATTCAAAAAGCAATCCTGCGGAAAAATGTTCGTGTCCTCGGCGAACAGGCAAAACAATAAGCGTACAAGAAAAATCTCCAGGTCAATTCCCTCATAGCCGTGGCTTTCCAAGGCGTCGTGAAGCCGGGCCATTTTTTCGGCGGCCTGGATATTGACTTCAAGCTGGTCCTCCATTTCGCGGACCGTTTCATACCCGGCGATTTTTGCGAACCGCCGGACGTGCTTGAGTAAATCCTTTGTCTTGAATTGCTTTTTCCTGCTCGTCGTACGATGGTAGAGTACGATATTTTCAAAGTCGCTGACCATAAGCAACTCAGGCATCTCCTCGACGGGAAGATGCACGACGTAATCCTTCAACTGCTTATAAGCCTCGTCCAGGTCTTTACCCTTCGACTTCATTTCGATGGCGATCTGTTTCGGCCAAAAGTAGTCCATCCACCCGCGACCGCTTTCACGCAGGGCAGGATCCTCAAAGCGTCCAACGGCGGCGGCATCCTCCACCCCGAAAACGGCGAGAAAATCGCGCACGAAACTCTGGGCTTCGGATTTTTCGCTTCGTTTGTCCTTCCAGCGTTTTTGAAAGGCTGTCGCATTGGCATGGATAATTTCCCAGGATAATTGCATTGATTCGTTACGGATTGGCTGTTTCGCGTCTGATAATCGCCTGGTGTACATTCTCTATCAATCGTTTCACTTTGTCAATATCCTTGACGCCGGGGGACGATTCAACGCCGCTGGAAACGTCGACGCCGTAAGGGTTTGCAAGGCGGATAACCTCGGCGACGTTCTCCGGAGTGACACCACCGGCAATAAGCGTCGGATAACGTTCGCAAAACGGTCTGGCGATGGACCAGTCCCACGTGATACCGTTTCCGCCTGGCATCGCTCCTTCCGAAATTTCGAGCGTATAGAGCGTCGGCGACTTCTGACACCGACACGATCCGGTGGAAGAAACAGGATGGATGGATTCGCCAAAATAAACAGCGAGGTACGGAGGCTTCCGGCACCCACACGATCCGGCGGAACCCGAATAGAGAATCCGCGTCATCGCTCCATCGCTCCTGGCAACCTGGATACTGTAAGGAGGAATATCGTCCCGGTCGAGTTCCTCCGGCGCAATATTTCCGTAAACTTGCAGGTAGGTGATACGTGAGTCAATTTCGTCCGGTAATTGATCGACAACCACCAGAACGGCTTCACGACCGGCTTCCGACAAAAACGGTTCGACCGCATCCAAGATTTCACGAATTTTCGTAACATCAACATGCCTTGGACTCGGCGGATAATGGACGAATCCGATCATCGACGCCCCCGCCTCGAAACAGGCAACAGCCGTCTCCGGTGTTGAGATACCGCATATCTTAATGCTGAACAAACCTTTTCCCTCGACGAGTTCAAGCAGGAGTTCAAGCGGTTCGGTTTGCACTGACAAACTTTCCCCGACCAAAAATGCACGAATACCCGCTTGCATGAATTGTTCAATATCGTCACGGGTTTTGACCCCACTGGCGGCGACAATCGTTTGGTCGGAGGCGAACCGTGAGAATAACCTTTGTGAATTTTCAAGGTCAATGCTCATCGTACGCAAATTCCGATTATTGACACCAATGAGCGGAAAGTGGAATGGTTCAATTTTATCGATGTCCTCTTCATCGAACACTTCAACCAGTACGTCGAGTCCAAGCTCGGTTGCAAGCCCATGCAAATCGGCAAGTTGCTGCCGCTCCAAACACCGGGCAATTAACAACAGGCAGTCCGCATGAACAGCCGCCTCGTAAACCTGGTATTCTGTAACAATAAAATCTTTTTGCAACACAGGCAAGCCGCAAGCGTTTCTGGCGGTAATCAAATCCTCGAAAGAACCGTAGAAATAATGGGGTTCCGTCAAAACGGAAAGACAGGTCGCTCCACCGCCTTCATATTCATAAGCCCTTTCCGCCGGGGCAAGGTCAGGGGCGAACAAACCCTTCGCCGGACTGCCGCGTTTGATCTCGGCGATGACCGCCGCCATGCCGGGTCGCCTCCTATTTCGTTTCAACGACTGGTGAAACGCCCTGAAATCGCCACGATCCCGGTGCCGGGCCTTCCATTCCTCCAGCGAAACCGTTTTCGCTTCCACATCCAGACGCCGCCGGGCGACGATTTCGTTCAAAATATCGGTCATGGTGTTTGTTGTTGTTTTCATAATGAGCCGGGGATGTAGCGGTACTCCGCGTAATCCCCGGGTTGAAATTGCAATTTGACGAACTGTACTCTCCACTATTTTTCCGCTATAATGACACCAAATTTCAAATACTGATAAATACATTCCACATTTTTAAAGCCGACTTCTGCGAGCAAATGTTTCGTGGCGTCAATGGTATTTTCGCGATCCAGCTTCCGTCTTTTTTGAAATATTTCCTGGTCTTTTGACGGAAATTTGCCAATGATATATTCGTACCAATAATCGTTATAACTCCTTTTCATTTCCCCGGAGGACGCATCAAATTGGTCAAGGTTGAGAAGGTAACCGCCCTTTTCCAATTGATTGTAAATTTTGGAATATAACAACCTCTTATCCTCATTTTCCAAGTGATGAATTGACAAGGCCGAGGCAATTAAATCAAATTGACCGGGTGGGAACTCCCTGGAATAATCCAGTGTCAGATAGGCAAAATCAGGTTGTCCGCAAAAACGTTGCCTCGCAATGTCAAGCATTTGTTCGGAAATGTCAACCAGGGTAAACCGGGCATTCGGGTATTTATCGTACAAATACATGGCAAGTAAACCCGTCCCGGCCCCCAAGTCAAGAACACTACGGGTACTGTTTTTGATCTTTTTGAGGAATGACACGCTTAACCCGTAAAAGTCGTCAAAACAGGGAATCAATAATTTCCGTTGCGAATCATAGCTCCCGGCACCCTGGTTAAACTCTTCTACGATCTGTTTTGTTTCCATGTTTACGGCAAAAAATAGTGGTTATTACCCTTTCTGTTGTGACAAAATCATCAGTCGATTCAATTTATCCAGGGCGGCACCGGAGTCGATGGAGTCACCGGCCAGGCGGATTCCTTCTTCAATGGTCTTGGCGACCCCGGCACAGAAAATGGCGGCACCGGCGTTTAAGAGTACGATATTCCGTTTGCCGCCGGTGATGGTGCCATCGAGGATGCCGCGAAGGATGTCCGCGTTTTCAATGGCGTCACCTCCCCGCAACTCTTCCGTGTCGGCAAGCACTCCGTCAAAATAGAGTTCCGGGAAGAAATCAAAGGTGCGCATCCGCCCGTCGATCAGTTCGGTAACGCGACTCCGGGTGGTAACGGTCAGCTCGTCCATCCCGTCGTATCCGTGAACGACCATCGCCCGGCGGCAACCGAGCTCCTTGAGTGCCTCGGCGAACATCTCGGTCTGTTGCGGAGCGTAAACACCGAGCAGCACACAACTTGCACCAGCCGGATTCGTCAGCGGGCCAAGCAGGTTGAATAACGTGCGTAATCCAAGCCGTTTGCGCAATGGTGCGACCCGCCGCATCGCCGGGTGAAACTTTTGCGCAAACAAAAAGCCGATGCCGATTTCCGCAACGAATTCCTCGACCCGTTCCGGCGGTACGTTGAGGTTGACGCCACAAAATTCGAGCACGTCGGCACTCCCGCACCGGCTTGAAGCGGCCCGGTTGCCGTGCTTGGCGATGACGAGACCCGCTCCGGCGGCAACAAAAGCGGAGGTCGTCGAAATGTTAAAGGTGTGCAACGAATCGCCGCCGGTGCCGACGATATCGACGACCGGCGAACCGATGACCTGAATCCGTTTCGCATGACGCCGCATTCCACGGGCGGCCCCGACGAGTTCGCTGACCGTTTCGCCTTTCATGGCCAGTGCCACGAAAAATCCGGCCAATAAAACGGACTCCTCGTCGGATAACGCGGCGTCGTTCCCTGAGAGAATTGCGTGAAAAAGCGTTTCAATATCGTCTGAGGAAAGGTTTTCCCGCTTCATCAATCGACGGATATAACGGCGGCAACAGTCTGTTAAAGTCATTGGAGTATGGGGTGTGAGTGGAGAGGTGCTACTCTACGCCGTTAGCGGATAAGAGAAGAGAGTTTTGGCCGCCGCACCCTGTGCGGCGATTTCGTTTTACAATTGCTCTTGAAATTGGGTCAATCACTGTAATGACCTTTACAGGACAGAACTTCAAGAGTACCATCCTTCATGCGGTATAGCATCCTGAGCGACTTCTTCCTCTTGTATTTTACGTATCCGTTCACGCCACCTACGTTCTCAGCGGCGTGATAGGATCATTTTAGCAATTGTTCGGAAGTAAAGAAGGCGGAGCGAGGCTCAAACAGACAATCCTGAAATTTTCACTTTTTTGGGCGTAGCCGCGAAATGAGGTAGTTTTGTCTCAACACTCAAACCAGAAGTTGGTTTGATTTATGCTTGTTGCCCCCTTATTCCCTTAGTAACCTGAAATAACCTCCATCCACTCAATATTCCCTTATTTTCACTTGGGTTCAAAACAAGGGAAATAAGGTTGATTTTTGGGCCGTTTTTGAGTTACTAAGGTTTTGTTTCCAGTGATCAACCCTAAAAACAAGTCGGACGTTACCTAAAATTACGGCTACACCCACTTTTTTTCGTAGCCGTTGAAATTTTCCGTGATTTGTGTTACGATTCGGTACGTTTTCGAAATCTCCATTCGCCGCACGGGGTGCGGCGGCTAAACATTCACTCTTACCTTTGCCCCCTTCCTATGAAACGTACATTAATTTGTCCCCGGAAATATGTCCAAGGTCCCAACCTTTTGGCGGAACTTGGCGAACTCCTCGCACCGCTCGGCAAGAAACCGTTGATCCTCTGGGACGGTTGCCTGAAAGAAATCGTCGGTCCGACCGTTCGTGCGTCGCTGCAAAAAAGCGGCATGGCGTTTGTCGAGGTTGATTTTCAAGGCGAAGCGACGCTTGCCGAACGCAAACGGGTCGGCGAAATCGCCGCCAAAAACCAATGCGACATCTCCGTCGCCATCGGCGGCGGAAAAGCCCTCGACGTCGGCAAAGGGGCCGCTGTCGATACCGGCATGAAAATCGTAACCTGTCCGACGATTGCCTCCAACGATTCCCCGACCAGTGCGGCGTCGGTTTGGTACGACGAAAACCACAATTTCATGTACTTCGAGTGTTGGCCGTTCAACCCGGATTTGGTCGTCGTCGATTCCAAAGTGATCGCAAGTGCCCCGGTTCGAAGTTTCGTCGCCGGAATGGGGGACGCCCTGGCAACCTGGGTCGAAACGGAAGCGGCTATGGAAACCCGGTCGAAAAATCTTTCCGGCGGTGTTCCGACACTTGCCGCCATCCACTTGGGCCAACTCTGCTTCGACACGCTTTTGGAGTACGGCGTTGACGCCAAGCGGGACGTGGAAAACAAAATTCTCACGCCTGCCGTCGAAAAGGTCATCGAAGCGAACACGCTGCTGAGCGGTCTCGGTTTCGAAAGCGGTGGGCTGGCAACGGCGCACATGGTGGGGAACGAACTGTCGAACATCCCGGAATGTCAAAAAATCGGCCTGATGCACGGCGAAAAAGTCGCGTTCGGCGTCATTACGCAACTTTGTCTTGACGATGGTATTGAAGTCGATTATCGAAACGAAATTGTCGATTTTATGATTAAAATCGGTTTGCCGGTTACGTTCGAGGAACTCAACCTCAAAGGAATCGCCCGGGACAGGTTGGTCAAAATCGCCGAAGTCTGTGCCGGAGAAGGTTCGCTTTGCCATAACCACCCGTTTGAAATCACGGTCGATTCCGTCGTTGACGCCATGATCTCCGCCGACGCCTTGGGAAGAGCGCGAAAATAATGGCGTTGATTTCACAGGATTCCTCTGCCGCCGGGGACGTCGGCAGCTACCTTGCTGATTATCACTTATCATTTATCATTTATCACTTACGCAACGTGGCACCACACTTTATTTTTGAAATGAACCGTGTCTCCAAGCGTTATGGGGACAAAGTCGTTCTACAGAACATCAGCTTGTCGTTTTACTACGGCGCGAAAATCGGGATCGTCGGCGAAAACGGGTCCGGAAAATCGACGCTACTTAAAATCATGGCCGGGCTGGACAAGGATATTGACGGCGACACGAAATTGACCAAAGGGATGAGGGTCAAATACGTCGAACAGGAACCGAAGCTCGATTTGGATGCGACGGTTCGGGACAATCTCATGGTTGCCGTAAAGCCGATCCAGGAGAAAATCGACCAATTCAACGCAATCGCCGCCGCAATGGGCGATCCGGACCAAGCGGACAATTTTGACAAACTCATGGAGCAAATGGGCAAGCTCCAGGAGGAAATCGACCAGGTCAACGGCTGGGAAATCGACCGGATGATCGACAAGGCGGCGGACGCTCTGGTGTTGCCGCCGGACGACGCAATTGTACGCAAACTCTCCGGCGGTGAACAACGCCGCGTCGCACTTTGTCAGGCCCTGTTGGAAAAGCCGGACCTCCTGCTCCTCGACGAGCCGACGAACCATCTCGACGCCGAAACCGTCCAATGGTTGGAAGGAACGCTCCGGGATTATCCGGGAACCGTCATTATCGTAACGCACGACCGGTACTTTTTGGACAATATTACGAAATGGATTCTTGAGCTCGACAACACGCGGGGAATTCCGTTCGAGGGGAACTATTCGTCCTGGCTGGCTCAAAAGGCGGAAATGCTACGGGTTTTGGAGAAAAAGGAGACGCAACGGCAAAAAGTTTTGGAGCGGGAACTCGAATGGATTCAAATGGCCCACAAAGGGCGATTGCAAAAGAACCAGGCGAGGGTGAGTGTTTATGAACAATTGGCCTCACAGCAGACGCTGGACGATAAAAGCGACGCGATTATTCAAATTGCGCCTGGTCCGAGACTCGGCGAAAAAGTGCTCACGTTCAAGGGGGTGTCAAAGGGATACACCATTGCCGGACAGCCGACAACGCTAATCGAGGATTGCTCGTTCGATGTTCCCCGGGGCGCGATTGTCGGGGTGATCGGACCAAACGGAACCGGGAAAACGACGATGTTCCGCATGATTACCGGTGAAGAAACACCGGACAAGGGGCAAATCGAGCTTGGTCCGACCGTTCAGCTTGCTCACGCCGATCAACACCGGGACATTTTGGACGATTCCAAGACGATTTTCGAAGAAATCACGGACGGCAAGGATACGATTGAGCTTGGTCCGATCAAGATGAATTCCCGGGCTTATGTTGGCCGTTTCAATTTTCGGGGAACGCAACAGCAAAAGCTCGTCGGTCAAAGTTCCGGTGGGGAACGCAACCGCATCCTTTTGGCAAAACTGTTGCGTAAAGGGGGAAATTTACTGTTGCTCGACGAACCGACGAACGACTTGGACGTGAACACGATGCGGGTGCTGGAGCAGGCGTTGATTGAATTTTCCGGTTGCGCGATTGTGATTTCCCACGACCGGTTCTTTTTGGACCGAATCTGTACGCACACGATGGTGTTCGAGGGGAGCGGAAAAATCCGTTGGTTCGACGGCAATTTTTCCGCTTATGAGCAACAGGTTCTCGCCGAATCGCCGGACCGTTTTACCAATCGCCGGGGAAAATACAAGAAAATTTAGTCGAGACGGATAAATTCCCCTCCCGCAGGTTGTTTTTTGGATTTTTTCAGGTAAACTAGAGATATTCGCGGTCTCTTGGATTCGAAAAAAGCGGACTCAGTCGCCTGCGTTGATTCATTCTGCGTGGGGTGCGTTCCATGTACGTTCTCTGTATCTCCGGGGAATTTTGCCTTTGGAATTGGAAACCAGGAAAAATAATTTCAGTAATGACAGAAGAAAAAAATGAAAATTCAGAAATCGGGTCGTCACTCCAAGAGGAGCAGAATCCGAATTTGTGGAGGGGGTGGCGCATTCCCGCACTTGGGATTCGTGAAAAACTGATTATCATTTTCCTCTTTGTCAAGGTTCTTCCCTTGATCCTGCTGGCCTTCATTGCTTGGCAGGCCCTGGTCTCGCTTGGTCTCATTTCACGCGAAACGGCTGTTACCGACTCCCGGGAGGCCCTGACCGCACTTGCGGTGGAAAATATCGAACGCATGTCAACCGACGCGGCGGAAAAAGTCGCGGAGTTTCTCTACCAACGGGATACCGACATCATCTTTCTTGCCCGACTTTGCGAACACATTTCGTTTGACAATCCGGAAAAGATCAAAGAGGTTTTTGTTGATTTCGGCGACGAAAGAACCCGCTTGGTCCGGCGGCATGGTGAATGGGTAGTCGATGAAAATGGTACGGCTTGGGTTGGAGTTGATCCCTACGTTCCCCCGGCGGAAAACGGGAAACGCTCCGCCAATGAGGAAAATGAGAATAAACTTGACGGTGCCACGTTTCATTATCGGCCTCCCTTGGGGTTCGGCGACGATCTGAACCGGTTCGTTCGAATACCGCTTTACGATGAAATCGCCCTGCTTGATCTCAATGGGAAACAGATCGCCAAGCACGTCTCTCAAAAATCTCCCAAAAAGCGATTCCCCTTCCCAAAAGAGTTGTTGGATGTTTCCGATCCGAAAAACACCTTTGTCAAAGCGGAACGTTATTTTGAAGAATTACCCAAACTGGGAAAAGACGGCATTTACGTTTCCGATGTGATTGGTGCTTATGTCCCTTCCCGGTTCATCGGGATGTTCACGCCGGATTTTGTCGCTTCAAAGCGCATCGACGCCAAAATAGCCGAGCTTGAAGCCGACGAAAGTGGAAATAACGCCGAAACGATCTGGAAATTGCGGGTTCTCAATGCCGAACTGAAAAACGACGAGGAAAAATTCAACAGTCCGCTGGAAGTCAACAGGAAAACACGCGATGAGATCGATCGGCGGTTGGGGCCGGGCCGAATATGGAAAATTGAAAACAAACCCCTTCCGCAGGTTTCAGAAGAGCTGAAAACTCTTGGATTTCCCGAACTGGCGGAAGAAATTCTGGCCATTCCATCCCAGTTCAAACCGGAAGAGGAAGCGTACGCCGGGGCCGAGAATCCCGTTGGGATCCGTTTCGAAGGGATCGTCCGCTGGGCGAAACCGGTTCTCGACGCAAACGGTGATGTTCAAGGCTATGTAACGTTCGCCTTGAACCACGATCATCTCATGGAAATGGTGGATCATATTACTCCGATGCCGCAACGTTACACGGAATTGTCGGACGCTTACAGCGGAAACTACGCGTTCATCTGGGATTACCAGTGCCGAAGCATCGTCCATCCCCGACACCATTCGATCTGCGGTTACAATCCCGAAACGGGCAAACCGGAAACTCCGTGGCTGGAAAAAACGCTCTACGACGGCATGATCGCGGCGGGATTCGACCGGGCGGACTGGCAGGATTACATTGCGACGCTTGAAGATTACGTTCCCTGGACGGGCGACAAAAATTCTCCGGCCTACCAGACGAGGACAAAGAAACCGGCCGGCGAACTGGCGAAAATGGGATTGGTGGGGCTGGACGGGCGTTATTTGAATTTTGCGCCGCAATGCACCGGCTGGATGGACTTGGTTAAAGACGGCGGTTCCGGATCACTTTACATTTTGTGGAGCGGTCTTTACAAACTCAACACGGCGGCGGCAATTCCCTACTACACCGGACAATACAGCCCGGAAGTTCGCGGGAACCGTTGCGGCTTCGGTTTCGTCGCCATCGGAGCCGGTGTGGACGATTTCAGTCATCCCGCCAACGACATGGGGGAACGCCTTACGGAGATGGTCCAGGAGAACGTCAAAAAAACAACGTTCCATTTGGTCTGGACGACGATAGTCCTGTCGATCATTGTGATTTTCATCGCCGTATGGATGGCATCATTTTTGTCAAGAAAGCTTCAATGGCTTATCGACGGCATCACCCGATTCCGCAGCGGCGACCGGAGTTTTCGTTTTACCAGGAGAAGCCGGGATGAATTCGGCCGCTTAGCCCTTTCGTTCAACGAGATGGCGGAAAACATCGTCCAGAGCGTTCATACTCCGCTGGTCATTACCGATATGGACTTGAACGTCGTTTACGTCAACGAACAATGTCTGGAAATACTGGAGGACAAAAGAGAAAATATCGTCGGTCAATCCTACAAGACGATCAGCATCTACAATTTTGGCTCCGAATATTGCCCGGTAACGGCATTACGTCAGGGAAGGGAAAGGCCAAAGGTACTTTACCTGAGACGAACCGGCAGATTTTTGCAGGGCATTGCCAACTATTTCATGGACGAACACGGCAGGAAACAAGGTTATCTGATCACGAGTAGTGACGTGACCGAACTGTCACGCAAGCAGGTCGAATTGGAACATGCCAAAGAGGACGCGGAATTGGCGAGTCAACATAAGAGCCGCTTCCTTGCGAGAATGAGCCATGAATTGCGTACGCCGATGAACGCGATTCTCGGATTTAACGACATGACGCGGTCAAAACTTCAAAGTCTTCCGCGAACACAGGAGCTTCAGGAACTGGACGATTATCTGGCACGTTTGAAAAGTTCTTCCCTCGACTTGCTCAACTTGTTGAACGATATTCTCGAAGTCTCCAATTTGGAAAGCGGGGCCATTACGTTGAGCGAGAAACCGTTGGATTTGCAAAATCTGCTCGACGAAATTTCCGCGAAGGCAAAACAGAACTGTTCCGCCAAGCAATTGGAATGGACGACTCATTTTGACGAACGAACCTCGTCTTCTTTCATTGCGGATGGCTTGCAGTTGCAACAGGTGCTCAACAACCTCATCAGCAACGCCATTGAATACACGCCGCCTCAGGGACGCATTGACTTTTTTGTCCGGCAAAAAGACCGCAAAGACGGCAAGTCTCTCCTTTCCTTTGTGGTCCGGGATACAGGGATCGGCATTCCCGAAGACAAGCTGGAAAAGATTTTCCATCCTTTTGAGCAAGTGGAACCGGAGGACGCCGACAGTGCAAACGGTCGCGGACTGGGATTGACGATTGTTCGAAGAATCCTGGAACTTTTCGACACGGACGTTGTGGTCCAAAGCGAATTGGGCAAAGGGAGCGAGTTTTCTTTTGAGGTTTGGTTACAGGAAAACGCTTGTACCGACAAAATAACGGCGACGAACGTCAAGGGACGCTTTACCGGACAAAAGGCACTGGTGGTTGACGATGTGCGAATCAACCGGATTGTTTTGGTCAATTTGTTGCAGGAGATCGGCTTCATTACGGACGAAGCGGAAAACGGCAAGGAAGGTGTCGAGATGTTCGAAAACGCCCCGGAAAACACCTATAGCATTATCTTCATGGACATTCAGATGCCGGTGATGAACGGGTGGGAGTCGGCAACGGTCATCCGCAACTTGCCGCGGCAAGACGCCAAAACCGTTCCCATCGTAACGATCAGTGCCAATGCGTTCCCGGAAGACGTCGCCAAGTCCATCGCAAGCGGAATGAACGCTCATTACGCCAAGCCGATCCAAAAGGACATTTTGTCCGACGTTCTGGTGACCTATTGCCGCCCACAATCAGAGCCGCGCACGCAGTAAGCGGTGCCCCCAATGGTAGCGTGAAAACCGCTTACTCCGTGCGCGGCTCTGATTGTGCGCGGCTCGTTGGCGTGTTCAATCAAAATGTCACTTTATTGACGGTGTATGGTCTAATACACACAAGCCCTTTCCATGCCCGACTGCTTCAAATTTTTATTGGTACTGATCCTGATACTCACGTCCCGGGTGGAAGCGGCGGACGTTGTACGGCTTTCGGAAGAAGGGGCCAGAAGTCTCGTCGGCACAATCACGGAAATCAGCGCAACGGAAGTCCGGATTCTTCGCACAGGTTCCAATACGCCGACGCCGGTTGCGGCTCCCGCGATTTCGGCAACACAGTTCGACCAGGAACCGCCGACGCTTACCGCCATGCGCAGTGCTTTCACCGGAAGCCGTTTTTCCGACCTGCTCGAAACCGCTCAAAAATTGGACCCGGCAACGATTGCCAATCCGTTTGCGAGACAGGATTACGATTTCTTCAAGGCGTACGCACTGGGCCAAATCGCTTTGGAAGGGATTGGCAACAGGGCAAATCTCCAAAAAGCGATGACAGCCTGTACGGATTTTCTCAAAACGCATCCCAAAAGCTATCACTATTTTCCGGTTTGCGAACTGACCGGTGAACTTTCTCTGGTTGCCGGAAATCGGGAAGACGCTTTTCAGGCGTTCTCGCTTTTCGCCAAAGCCCCTTGGCCGGTATCGCAGTTGAAGGCCAATACGATGCTCGGCACAATTCGGCTGGAAGAGAACCGCTTGGACGACGCGAAGAAATTTTATGAAATCGTTCTTGCGTCACAGGAGTCCTCAAAAGAGGCGTTACGTCCTAAAACGGAGGCCGAAATCGGTCTTGCGAAATGTCTGATCCGCAAGGGAGACTGGAAAACGGCCATCGAACGATTGGATACCCTTTCCGTGAAAACCGATTCCGAAAACGCCCGGCTTCAAGCGGCAATCTACCTGGCACTCGGCGAAGCGTACGAAGCGGCGGAGAATCCGAAAGAGGCGATTCTTGCGTATCTGCATGTTGAAATTCTGTTCCCCTCAGCCAAGCCGCAGTACGCCGCCGCTCTAAAACGGCTTGCAGTTCTCTGGAACAAAGTCAACCGTCCCGAACGCGCCGCCGAAGCGGAAAAAATTCTGAAAGCGTTGTAACCGTTCGTTCAACGTTTACAACAAACACAATCAGAGCCGCGCACGCAGTAAGCGGTTTTCACGTTATCACCGGGGGCACCGCTTACTGCGTGCGCGGCTCTGATTGGGTTTACGGTTAGCGAAAAATGGCACCTGATCGGCGTTGAATAGTACAACACAAATTCGTCGCGAGCGAGCTACCGCACATCGACGAAATGTCCGGCGATTGCGGCAGCGGCGGCCATTGCGGGGGAAACCAAATGCGTTCGTCCACCCTTTCCCTGTCGGCCTTCGAAGTTCCGGTTGCTCGTTGCCGCACAACGCTCTTTCGGCTGAAGCTGGTCCGGGTTCATCGCCAGACACATGCTACAGCCCGGTTCGCGCCATTCAAATCCGGCCTCTTTGAAAATCTTGTCCAGGTCTTCCCGTTCCGCCTGCCGTTTGACCGGTCCACTTCCCGGAACGACCAAACCGCGAACGTTTTTCGCGATTTTTTTCCCTTTGACGATGTTTGCGGCGGCTCGCAAATCTTCGATCCGGCCATTCGTGCAGGAACCGATAAACGCACAGTCGATTTTGATGTTCGTAATCGGCATCCCTTCTTCGAGTCCCATGTATTCCAGAGCGGCGGCGGCCATTTTTTGCTCGTCGGGATTCGAAATCGACGCAATCGTCGGGATTTTTTCGCGGATTCCCAGAACCTGCGCCGGGTTTGTTCCCCAAGTCACCTGCGGCTCGATTGTTGCGGCGTCGAACGTGTATTCTTTATCAAAGACCGCCCCTTCATCGCCGGGAATCAGTCTCCAAAGTTTCACGGCGGTGTCCCAGAAATTCCGGTCCGGCGCGTATTCCCGACCGAGCAGGTAATCGAACGTTTTAATGTCCGGTGCGACCATTCCAGCTCTTGCCCCCATCTCAATCGCCATGTTACAAACGGTCATCCGGCCTTCCATCGAGAGGTTTTCAATTGCCGGACCGGTGAACTCGACGACGTAGCCTGCCCCGCCGGCGGTCGAGAGCTTGCCGATAATGAAGAGGATCAAATCCTTGGCGAAAACGCCGGTTTGCAGAACGTTTTTCAGGTGAATCCGCATCGTTTTCGACTTTTTTTGCCGCAATGTTTGCGTTGCCAAAACGTGTTCCACCTCGGAGGTTCCGATTCCGAATGCGAGGGCACCGAACGCACCGTGAGTCGCCGTGTGGGAATCGCCGCAAACGATTGTCATGCCGGGGCGGGTCAAACCGCGTTCCGGTCCGACGACGTGAATAACCCCCTGGTCCGGATCGTTGATGTCGAACAAGCGAATCCCGAACTCCTTGCAGTTGGTTCGGAGCAGGTCGATCTGCTTTTTCGCGATTTCGTCGGCAATCGGCAGTGAACGGTTGGTCGTCGGCACATTGTGATCCTGGACGGCAAACGTCTTGTTCGGACGGCGAACTTTGCGTCCGGCCAATCGCAAACCGTCGAACGCTTGCGGTGAAGTAACTTCATGGACCAACTGCAAGTCGATATAAAGAATCGCGTCTTGCCCCTCCTCCTGGTGAACGAGGTGGTTGTCCCAGAGTTTTTCGTACATCGTTTTCGGCATGATCCTGATGAGATGCGGGGGTGGTGAGGATGGTAAAAGAGGAACCCACTCATTCTACTATTGTTGCGTGTGTTTGACCAGCCGGACTGTAAAGTTCGCATCTTCGCATTCCGAATGGGTAGCCGACCACTTCCCCTTATGCGGGGTTTTTGATATGATTGGGGCGATTCTTTGCTTTATCCCTTCACGTCGACCGTAATGTCCAACCCCCTCACGAGAAACGAATCGCCGATCCGGATCGAAAATGCCCGGGTGCATAACTTGCGGAATATCAACCTCGATATTCCCCGCAATCGGATTGTCGTCATTACGGGACTAAGCGGTTCCGGGAAAAGTACGCTCGCCCTGGACACGATTTTCGCGGAAGGACAACGACAGTACATCGAGTCGCTTTCCGTTTATCCCCGACAAATTCTCCACCAAATGGAGCGTCCGGAGGTTGACCAGATTCGCGGACTTCAACCGACCATCGCAATCGACCAAAAAAGCGGAACGCAAAATCCGCGAAGCACCGTTGCGACGATCACCGAGGTTTACGATTATCTGCGGCTTCTTTTCGCCCGGGTCGGACAACCGCACTGTTTCCGTTGCGGACGTCCGGTCAAACCGCAATCGCCGGAGCAGATTTTTGAAGAAATTTTCCGGTTGCCCGAAAACACGCGGCTGATGATTCTCGCCCCGATTGTACGGGGAAAGAAGGGGCAACACAAAGACCAAATTCGCCAAATCCTCAAAGCCGGTTTCGTTCGGGCCAGAGTGAACGGCGTGTTGGTCGATCTCGAACAAATCGGCGAACTTGACCCGAACAAGCGGCATGAAATCGAAGCGGTGATCGACCGGATCGTGCTTAAAGACGGCGTTCAATCGCGGCTTGCCGAATCGGTGAAACTTGCACTGACGCACGGCGAAGGAACTTTGATTTGCGTTTACGAAAAAGAGCGAATCTCCAACACGGACGGAACGACCCGAAGCGTTTGGAGAGACATCTTGTTCAGTTCGCTCCATTCCTGTCCGAAATGCAAAATCAATTTCGCGGAAATCGAACCGCGAACTTTCAGCTTCAACAGTCCCTACGGTATCTGTCCCGAATGCCAGGGATTGGGAACCCAAAAGGAATTCGACCGCGAACTCGTATTTCCCGACCCGCTCCTTTCGTTTAAAACCAATGTCATCGCCCCTTGGAATCTCTTGTCCGACGCCTCGCAAAAATTGATTAAAGCGGAGCTGGAACGCTATTTCGGGAAATTGATTGATCTTTCCGGAGACGCCGACAAAATGCCTGCGGTCTCAGGAGTGTTGCCTTATGAATGGCCGCATTACTACATGGAGCAACTTGCGAAGCAAAAGTCTCCCACCAAGTCGAAAAAAATTGAAATTCTGTACAGAACGCCGCTTTTCGAGTTCGACGAAAAATTTCAACGGGTCCTCTTTTACGGTGAAAACTACAAACGTGAAAGAATGTTGGAAATCGACGAAACGGCAGTGAGCGAGGCGGGTGAGATGTCCACGCTTCCAACGAACGATTTTCCCGGAATCCTGCCTTTGTTGGAACGGATTTACACTCAAACCACAGGTCGAAAAGAAAAAGAAGCGTTTGAGCCGTATCGTAACGAAATCCTCTGTCCCGATTGCGGCGGGAGTCGGTTGCGTCCCGAAGCAAGAAGCGTTACGGTCGGAAAACGCCGAATCTACGAGGTCTGCGAATTAACCATCGGCGCAGCGTTGGATTATTTTCGGGGACTGGAATTTTCTTCAGCCGAAGAACAAATCGCGGCTCCGATTCTTGAACAAATCGTACAACGGATTGATTTCATGCACCGGATCGGTTTGGACTATTTGACGCTGGACCGTGCCGGTCAAACGCTCAGCGGCGGCGAATTGCAACGGGTCCGGCTTGCAAGCGGCTTGGGGAGCGGGTTGGTCGGCGTTTGCTATATTTTGGATGAACCTTCCATCGGCCTGCATCCCCGCGACAACAGCCGTTTGATCGACGCAATGCGGCTTTTGCAGTCGCGGGGTAACTCCGTGTTGGTGGTCGAGCACGACGAAGCGATTATGCGGCAGGCGGATTGGATCGTCGATATGGGACCCGGTGCAGGAAAACTCGGCGGACAAGTGACGGCCCAGGGAACGCCGGAACAGGTGCAAAGCAATTCCGATTCGATTACCGGGCGGTACTTGGCCGGGACCGAAATGATTTCCGTTCCGAAAACCCGCCGCAAAGCAAGCAAGGCGAAATCCATCACGCTGGAAGGAGTTACGACGAACAATCTCAAGGACATTACGGTTTCCTTTCCGCTCGGAACGTTCATTTGCGTCACCGGTGTAAGCGGCAGCGGTAAAAGTTCACTACTCAATGAAACGCTGGTTCCGGCAATTCTCCGACGTCTGGGAGAGGTTGCCCCCACTCCGGGACCGCACAAGGGGCTTAAGGGAGTGAAGATCGACAAGTTGGTCCAGATTAGCCAAACTCCCATCGGACGTTCTCCGCGAAGCAATCCGGCGACGTACTGCGGCGTGTTCGACGAAATTCGCAAAGTATTTGCGTCGACGAAAGACGCCCGGCGTTTCGGATACAAGTCAGGCCGCTTCAGTTTTAACATTGCCGGCGGACGTTGCGAAGAATGTCAAGGACAGGGACTGCGGAGAATCGAAATGCACTTCCTGCCGGACTTGTACGCAATTTGTCCGATTTGCGCCGGAAAGCGATTTAATCGGCAAACGCTTTCGATTTTGTACAAAGAGAAATCGATTGCCGACGTTCTCGACATGCAGATCGACGACGCGGCGGTGTTTTTCGAGAATTATCCGGCAATCGTACGGCTGCTCGAAACACTCAAGCGGGTCGGACTCGGTTATTTAACGCTTGGTCAATCCGCGACGACGCTCAGCGGCGGTGAAGCGCAACGAATCAAATTGGGAACGGAACTCGCTCGTGCTGAAACGGGCAACTCGTTGTATGTTTTGGATGAACCGACTTCAGGACTTCACGCTCACGACATCAAAAAGTTCCTGGAAGTTGTTTCAGAACTTGTCGATCACGGTAATACGGTGATCGTGATTGAGCATAATCTCGACGTGATAAAATGTGCCGACTGGATCATTGATCTTGGTCCCGAAGGAGGCGAAGAGGGGGGCGAACTTCTGTTTACGGGGACGCCGGAGAAACTCGCGCAACACGAGGACAACGCGACCGGGATGTTTCTTAAAAACGTGCTGAACTAACCCAATCAGAGCCGCGCACAATCAGAGCCTCGCACGCAGTAAGCGGTAACCCCGGGGGTAACGTCAGTCCGTCGACAAGTTTACGATTTTTACTGATTTTACCGTCATTTCGCTTCGCTTCATTCCGGCTTTTATTGGGGGAGATGAATAAAAGCCGGAATGGAGCATCGCGAAATGACGGTCTCGATACAAACTTGTCGACGGACTGGGGGTAACTTGACACAAAATTTTTGGGTTCCTAAAATGATCGCGATAGTTGTGATTCTCGGAAATCGTCCTTATCATGGCCATTTCCAAGTTATGAAACAAGTCTAATTTCTCGTTCTCGTTTCTCGTTTGTCATTTGTTGTTTTTCATTTATTGTTAGTCGGCTTCTTGCTTGGCTGGATGAAAGGTAAGCCGACCTCGTTTGCCGGGTTATTTGTTTTGTCCGCTTGGGGGGTGAGTGTCACCCTGCTTTTGGCCGCGGTCGTCGGTTTTTTGACGATAGGCACGATCTCAGGTCAACGCTTTGCCGAAGGATTGTTTTTCGAAGGGGCCCTCTTTCTTTTACTGGCAAGTCAGAAACTCAAGAGGCGGTGGTTCTATGCGTTGTTCGCAATCGGCTGGGCGACGGTGGGGATCAACTCACTCTGCTTTGAACCCTGGAACCTTCAAGTAAAGCGTTATGTGGTCGAAACGGACCGCCTGACGCAGCCGCTACGAATCGTTTTCATCGCGGACCTTCAAACGGATCAGTTCGGCCCTTATGAAAAGCAGGCGTTGAAATTGGCGAAAGCACAAAACGCCGACCTGATACTTTTCGGTGGGGATTATCTGCAAAATTACATTGGTGGTACGAAAACAGGCCGTAATGATTTGGCCCGGTTACTTCAGACCGCTGGTTTGCAGGCACCTTTGGGGGTGTTTGCCGCTCAAGGAAATCACGAAAGGAACAATCCCGGCTGGGAACGGCCGTTTGAATTTGCCGGAATCGACGCTTCACAGGAAACCCGGTCCTTCGTTCTTGACCAAATACGACTGACGTTGCTTTCCTGTGCCGATTCGCGTTCGACGGACGACAAGACGCTTTATTCTGGCGCAGAGTTTCACATTATGTTGGGACACGACCCGTCGTACATGGGTGGACCGACGGGAGCCGATCTGCACTTGGCGGGACACACCCACGGAGGGCAGGTTTGTATTCCCGGCTTTGGGCCGATTTTCACTTTGACACACGGTATTCCCCGATCCTGGGGACATGGAAAAACGGTTCTTCCCGACGGACGAATCCTGATCGTTTCCAACGGCGTCGGCATGGAACGCCGCGAAGCCCCAAGAATCCGGTTCCACTGTCCGCCGCAAATCGTCGTAATTGATCTTGTGGGAAAATGATTTACAATTGAGCCGTTGTTAGTGATTAGTGGTCAGTGATTAGTGATTAGTGATTAGTGATCCTATTTCCGATTTCCTCTTTCCGATTTCCTAATTTATGTCTCGTTTTCATCAGCGTCGCAGCCGGTTACGTCAAGCCTTAAAGTCGCAAGGCGTTTCGGCGTTACTGATTACAAATTTCACGAACGTCGCTTACTTGACCGGGTTCACCGGCGACGACAGTTACCTGCTCCTGCACGCAAGCGGCGAAGTGCTTCTGAGCGACACGCGGTACGAACTCCAGATTGCTGAAGAGTGTCCCGGTCTGGACGCCAGGATTCGCCACACTTCGGCGTCGCTGTTCGAAATGGCGGCAAAAGACATTGCGAAAATCGGCGGCAACAAGTGTCTCGGCGTTGAGTCAAACACGCTCACGCTCAAACAACGGGACTCGTTGGCCGCGAAATTACCGCAGTGGACGATCCGGGGAATCGAGGATTCCGTGGAATCGCTCCGAATGATAAAAGACAAGCACGAAATCGAATCGATCCGCAAAGCGATCCAAGCCGCTGTCAAAGGATTCGGGATGATTCGTAGCGGACTGAAACCGGAGCAGACGGAAATTGAAATTCGTAACGATTTGGAATACGCCATGCGGCGTTTCGGAGCGGAAGACAAGAGTTTCAATTCCATCGTTGCCGTCGGGGAAAGGGCCGCTTTACCGCACGCCGTTCCGACTTCAAAACGTGTTGAGGAGTCCGAGCTTCTTTTGGTCGATTGGGGGGCGAAATGCGAAGGATACGTTTCCGATTTGACCCGAACGTTGATGACCACGACGAAACCAAGTCAAAAATTACGAAAAGCATACGAAGCGGTGTTGACCGCTCAAAAGCGGGCGATTGCCGCGATCAAGCCGGACGAAATCATGGAAAACGTTGACCGTGTTGCCCGGAAATCGCTGGAAGACGCCGGGTTCGGGAAACTTTTTACTCACGGACTTGGGCACGGAATCGGCCTGCAAGTTCACGAAGGCAAGCGTTTTTGTCCGGGTAGCAAGACCGCTTTGCAACCGGGCATGGTGATGACCGTCGAACCGGGCGTCTACATGAGCGGCTGGGGCGGTATCCGAATCGAAGACGACGTTCTCATCACCAAAGACGGCTGCGAAGTCCTCTCCTCAACGCTTGCTAAAGAGTTTGAAGAAATGATTGTAACGTGAAATGGCACTTACCTCAAGAAACCCTGAACAAAGATAACATGTCAATTGAACCTTTTGGGCGTCTGGACGACAACGTGGAAATACGAAAACGGCTGTTGCCTTTTTGCCGACTTCGATATGGCGATGTCTGGGAAGACAGACTGCTTGGCCATAGAGTCGGCGTTCTTGATGCAACCAACCGCCTTGACATCGAAAATTTTTTCGAAAACGAAAAGGTGACACTTGCGATTCAAGACCCGCCCTATAATGTGGTCGTGGGAAACGAGAATACGTCCAATCTCTTTAAGTGTTCTCTTGAAGAATATATGGCGTTTTCAAAAAAATGGGTTGAAAACAATTTAAGCGTTCTTGCCGATAACGCCAGTTTATACATTTGGCTGGGAGCTGACCAAAAAGAGCATTTCCAGCCTTTGCCCGATTTTATGTTATTAATGCGGCAATTTCCCAACGTTGAATCCCGGAGTTTTATTACGATGCGGAATCAACGCGGATATGGTACGCAAAAAAATTGGATGGCTGTTCGTCAGGAATGTCTCTATTACACCAAAGGCAACCCCGTTTTTAATATCGAGGCGGAATACACGGATATCCCGAAGATATTGCGAGGTTATTACAAAGAAGTCAACGGTCGAAAAACAGAAAATTTTGAACGTAGTCGCTCGGAAAATATTCGTGCCGGTAATGTTTGGGTCGATATTCAACAGGTTTTCTATCGACTTCAGGAAAACGTGCCGGGATGTTATGCACAAAAACCGCTCAAGTCTATTGAACGGATAATTCGTGCAAGCAGCCAGGAAGGAGACGTTGTCGCGGACTTTTTCGCTCATGCCGGGACAACTCTCATTGCCGGCGACATTCATCAACGCCGCGTTTTAACATTTGATCTTGACCCGCTTTTTGCCGAACTGACGATAAGGCGGCTGGAACATTTCCGCCGGACAGGTAAAACGGGGTTCCAATACGGAAACCCGTTTCCTGAAATCAGCGATTTTACGGTTCCCAGGACAAGTGATGATTGGAACATGACGACGGAAAACCACAAAATGCAACTTGCCTTATTTTAATCGATGGAAAAGCTTAATGAACAATTGGAGACGTTGATCAATCGCCTCTCGCGCTCCCGGCGTTTTCGGGAAGAGTTGGAGCAGTTACACTCGATTTTTCCCTTTAGCCGATACGAATATGTTATCTCAACGCTTCTCGCAAAAAAGAAATTGACATTTGACGAATACTCTCAAATGCGGGAAGACTATATCAATCGCAACCTTTTTCTGTACGTTTATGAAATTTCGGCACCACGGGGTTTTGGCGATACGTGGGCACTTGGCCATTTAATGGAACTCGAGCCTGCGCTGAAACGACCCTCTCGAATCATCGATGCCTCTTATCGGGGGGAATACGATCTCTATTTGGACCGGACAAATCAAAAGAGCACGCAAAAAAATACGCAAATCATTAAAATCGAAGTCAAGGCGTCCCGAGCGACCGATCGAGACCGCAACGACGATCCTTTATACCTGAAGGCTCTTTCATCCGACAGTCAACGCCCGTTTCTGATGAATTTTCAGCAAATGAAACCGAGCTGTTGCGATGTTTTTCTTTGGATTGCCGCTTATCGTGATGCCGTTCGATATTGGGTCATCAACTCAAAAGTGATACAGCGTCACAAAGATTTTACTCCTCAACATCGCAACCGGGAAACAAGTGGAAGAGAGTCCGGTTATTGTAAAGAAGACATTTATGAAGGACAAATTATGATGACGGAAAAGAACGTCAAGGATTTTGACAAATATCTTTCGACCGGTAAGGAATTAAAAAAAGCCATTATCAGGCAGTTTAAAAATCAACGGACTTGAATACATTGCTATTTCAGAATAACACAAAAACCAATGGAACCCCACAGAAACATGACACACGATAACTGGTACGTTTTTACGACCGACGAAATCGTAACATTACTGGAGACCGACGCCGTCAATGGATTGGCGGAAGGCGAAGCGGGCAAACGACTGGAGCTTCACGGGAAAAATCTTTTGCCGGAAAAAAAGAAGGAGAGTGCGCTCGTAAAATTTCTGAAACATTTCAACGACATCCTCATTTACGTTCTTTTTGCGGCGGCGTTGATTACGCTTTTCCTGCAACATTATATTGACACCGCCGTCATCGTCGTCGTCGCAATTATCAACGCCTCCATCGGCTTCTTCCAGGAAAACAAGGCGGAAAAAGCGTTGGAAGACATCAAAAAAATGCTTTCTCTCAAAGCGCAAATCGTACGGAACGGAGGGCGTTTGGAAATCGACGCCTCGTTGCTGACAGTCGGCGACGTCGTCCTGCTCAGTCCCGGCGATAAAGTGCCCGCCGATTTGAGACTCTTTCGGGCAGACAATTTGAGAATCGAAGAATCCCCCCTGACCGGTGAGTCGGTGCCGAGCGAAAAACAGATCAATCCGTTGCCGAAGGAAACCATGTTGGGCGACCGGACCAACATGGCCTTTTCCGGTACGACCGTCAGTGCCGGTACGGGAATGGGGGTCGTCGTTTCCACGGGCCAAAACACGGAAATCGGCAGAATCAATCAGATGATGTCCGACGTGAAGGAATTGACGACGCCTCTATTGAAGCAGACCGCCCAATTCGGGAAGATGGTGTCAATCGTCATTTTGGGAGGTTCGCTTCTCATCTTCCTTTTTGGACATTTCTTCCGGGACTACGAAACACAAGACCTCTTGATGTCCGTGATCGGACTTGCGATTGCCGCCATTCCCGAAGGCTTGCCCGCAATTCTTTCCATTATCCTTGCGATTGGCGTACAAAATATGGCCAGGCGGAACAGCATTGTCCGCACGTTGCCGTCGGTGGAAACGCTTGGCTCGGTTTCGGTGATTTGCTCGGACAAAACCGGAACGTTGACGAGAAACGAAATGACCGTGAAAACGCTGGAAACACGGGACGGCGAGTACGATGTTACCGGAACCGGTTACGCTCCCGAGGGGGACATTCTTGCGAAGAAGGAAAACGTCGATTTCACAAAAGAGCTGGTGCTGAAAGAGCTGATCGAGGGTTTTCATATTTGTAACGAAGCCTCTTTGAGCAAAGACCAGGACGGTTTGTGGACCGTGAGCGGCGATCCGACCGAAGGTGCTTTGGTAACGCTGTTTCACAAGGCGGAGATCGACCATACGCCGCCGGTCCGAATCTCGACCATACCGTTCGATTCGGCGTACAAGTACATGGCGACGCTGGTAAAAAAGGAAAACGAAGACCACAACGTGATCTACATCAAAGGTGCTCCCGACAGGTTAATGGACATGGCCGAGTTTGAAAAAACGGAAACCGGCGAAGAACCATTTGTCAAGGAACACTGGAATCGGCAAATCTCGGAAATCGCCCTGCGCGGACAGCGCATCATCGGTGCAGCGTACAAAATCGTCGATAAAAACGTAACGACAATCGACCACGGCGACATTCACGACGGGATCGTCTTTTTGGGACTTGCCGGCATCATCGATCCTCCCCGCGAAGAAGCGATTCTTTCGATCCGTCAATGCAAGGAAGCGGGTATCACCGTCAAAATGATTACGGGAGACCATGCCGACACGGCACGCACCATTGCCAAAGAACTCGGAATCGGTGACGGCACCAAAGCCTTGCAGGGTAAGGACTTGGAACAAATGTCCGACGAGGGGATGGAAGAGGCGGTGCTGGAGTGCGACGTGTTTGCCCGAACCAGTCCCGAACACAAATTGCGGCTGGTCAAAGCCTTGCAGGCCAGGGGCGTCATTTGTGCCATGACGGGGGACGGTGTCAACGATGCGCCCGCACTGAAAAAAGCCGACGTCGGTATAGCAATGGGGATCAAGGGAACCGAAGTGACCAAAGACGCCGCGGAAATCGTTTTGGCGGACGATAATTTTAGCACCATCGTTGCCGCCGTCGAAGAAGGGCGACGTGTGTACGATAATCTGAAAAAAACGATCCTGTTCGTATTGCCCACCAATGGGGCGGAAAGTTTTTTAATCATCGCCAGTATTCTTTTCGGAACGATATTGCCGCTGACCCCCGTCCAAATCCTCTGGGTGAATATGGTAACATCCGTAACGATTTCGCTGGCACTCGCATTCGAACGGCTGGAACCGGGAGCGATGCGGCGTCCGCCCCGTCCGCCGCAAACGCCGCTACTGGACGGTTATTTTCTCTGGCGGATTTTCTTCGTTTCCGTGTTAATCGGAGGCTGGACGCTTTGCTTGAACATCCATTTATTGAGCAAAGGTTTTAGCGAGGATTTTGTACACACGATTACGCTTCAAACGATTGTGATCACGCAGATGTTTCATTTGTTCAACAGCAGGAGCATCCGGGGCAACGCCTTCCGGGAAAGTTTTTTGAGCAATAAAGCGGTGTTGGTCGTTTGTGTGCTCTTGTTCGTTTTGCAGGGAGCGATCACCTATCTGCCGTTTATGAATACGGCGTTCGGAACCGTGCCGCTAAAATTGTGGGATTGGCAATATCCGTTTATGCTTGGCATTGCCGTTTTCCTGATTGTCGAAGTCGAAAAGGCGGTGATGAGGAAAATCGATCGAGCAAGAGGTGCGAGCAAAATTACGGGAAAGGTTTAGGCGAAACCGTTATAAAACCGGCAGCTCAAAACCCTTGCGGTGTTCCCGTTTGAGCCAGGTGTTTGCCTCGGCATCGTTGACAAATTCCTCTTTGTTGGGATCCCATTTCAGATTGCGTCCAAGATACCGGGCAATGCTCAAAATATGGCAGGTGGTTGCCACACGCAGGCCCGACTCCATTTCGCCAATCGGTTTTTTGCCGGCGTATATGCAGTTTATCCAGTCGGTAATGTGCGAAGGGAGTTTATGCCCGGCGTTTTCCTTGAGCCAATCTTCGGCAATCTCCCTGGGGGCCGAAGTCATTTGACCGGGAACGATTTCAACCGTCCCCTTTTCGCCGACAAAGATCGCACCGGCACGGGAAATGTGGTTCCACTCCAGGTTTCTCGACAATTTTACGGTGATACCATCGGCGTACCGGAACGAAACCATCGGTTTGGCACAAAGCTCGTCGCCGACGCTTTTTTCCGTCGGCTGATCGAAGGTCGGCGGCACGAGTTTTTCGCCGTCCACAAAAATCTCGACCGGTCCGATGTCGTCCTTGCCCAAGGCACGTTGGATTTGGTCAAGCCCGTGAGTCCCCCAGCCGGTCATTTCACCGCCAGCAAATTTCCAGAACGACAACCAACCGGGATTGCCGCGCGACACGAAAAGCTGTTGGTTGAACGGCACCGGCTCGACCGGACCGCACCAAAAATCCCAATCGAGTCCTTCCGGAATTGCTTCCCCCGACATTCCGTAGTGCCACGGCGATTCGTAATTCGCACCGATCACTTCGGTAATTTTTCCCAACCGGCCTTCCCGAATGAACCGACAGGCGTGGTCGTTGAGGGGATTCGAGCGATGCTGCGAGCCACACTGGAAAACGATCCCGGTCTTCTTCGCGGCTTTGCGTATCAAAACGCCGTCCTCGACGGTGAGCGTTACCGGTTTTTCGACGTACAGATGTTTTCCGGCCAATGCGGCGTTGACGCAAATGAGCGACCGCCAGTGTTCCGGCGTTGCCGTGAGGATGGCGTCAACGTCCTTGCGGTCGATGATCCTGCGGTAATCCTGATAAACGGCGTCTTCCGGGATTTTGCATTTGGCGGCGACGTCCTGGGCACGTTTTTGCCAAACGTCGCAAACGGCGACACCATTGACACGCTCCTCACGGAGAGCTTCGGCGAAGATGACGGCACCCCGCCGCCCGACGCCGATTGCGGCAATACCGAGACGTTCGTTGGCACCGGGCCGCTTGGCATCGGCGAACACGCTGCGGGGAACAAAGGTCGCAACCGCCACACCGGCAGCCGCCTGAAGAAAATTTCTGCGTGTCAAAAGCATGATCGTTCTCCGGAATTTTCGTTTTTTGCTTCTTCTCCGAAACGTTTACAATTCAAACGCGGAGTGACCTCATTATAGCGTTTTCGCGGTTTGGGGTCAAATGTCAATTTATTGACGTTGTATGGTATAGAATCACGGTTCCGACATGCCCTACCTTTCATTCAACCAGTATTGCAGCGTTTTGAACAGCAGTTTCGGATTGATCGGCTTGCTGCAATACGCATCCATTCCGGAGTCCAGACAACGCTGTTCGTCCCCTTGCGTCGCATTGGCGGTCAGGGCAATGATCGGAATTCCGCGAATGACACCTTTCCGTTGTTCCCGCTCCCGAATCCGTTGTGTTGCTTCAAACCCGTCCATTTCCGGCATTTGGCAATCCATCAGAATCAGGTCGAAAGCCTGGTGTTCCGTCATCTCGTACACTTTGGCACCGTTATCGACGACTTCGCAATCCACTCCAAACTTTGCAAGCATTTCCCGCACGACCAATTGATTGATGAGATTGTCTTCGGCGACGAGGACTCGCGGACGCCGTGTTCGGGACGATGCGATGACATGAACGGAGGAGTCGTTGTTGGACGCCGATGAAGCCGCGCTCTGCGTCGCTTCGGTAAACAGCAAGGAAACCATGGCGTCAAACAGGGCGGAGCAGAACACCGGTTTGCCGAGCATTTGGACCCGCGGCGAGGAAAGGAACGCTTTGAGGTTGCCCGGGATGGCCGACTCCCGATCCGTATCTTCCAGAGGGGACAGCAAAATCATGACCGTTTGGTTCAATCGTTTGTCGGCGAGAATGGCGTCCACCAGTTCGTAACCGTTTGCGTCGCTGAGCGTATTGTCGATGACCACCAATTCAATCGGATGATCCTGGTCGACGGCTTGGAGTAATCGATTGATCGCGTCCGGAAGCAGGGAACTTTCTTCGGTCTCCAATCCCCAGGCACGCATTTGCTTGATCAGTGCGCTTCGATGGACGATGTTGTCATCGACGACCAAAACCCGGCGATGCAAAAGGTCGGAAATCTGCCACATCCGCTCATTGTTGTTGTGAACATAGAGCTTTGTGATCCCGCTTCGCGGCTTGGCAAGTTGTATCGGCAGAGAAAACCAGAACGTTGTCCCTTGTCCCTGTTTGCTTTCCACTCCGATGGTTCCGCCCATAAGTTGTACCAACGCCTTGGAAATGGCGAGTCCCAGGCCGGTTCCACCGTATTTCCGGGACGACGAAGCATCCACTTGGGAAAACGACTGGAACAAACGGTCAAACCGTTCGGCGGGAATTCCGATACCGGAATCAATGACCTGAAAATGAAGCATCTGGGAAGAATTTGCCGTGCGTTCGGTTTGCAGTTTGACGGTAACACCACCTTGTTCCGTGAATTTTAGGGCATTTCCAACCAGATTCAAAAGAATTTGCCTTAACCGGCCTTCATCGCCAAGTATGACGGGAGGAACATCGGGGGAAATGACGCTGCACAGTTCCAGGGATTTTTCGTTGGCGCGGGAGGCGAGGATTCCAAACACGGAGACGAGCGTCGTTCTGGGATCGAATTCCTCGTTTTCCAATTCCAGTTTCCCAGCCTCGATCTTGGAAAAATCCAAAACGTCATTGATCAGAAACAAAAGCGATTTTCCCGATTCATGAATCAAATGAGCATATTCGTTTTGTTTCGGCTTCAATTCCGTCCCGAGGAGAAGGTCCGACAAACCGATCACGCCGTTAAGGGGTGTACGAATTTCATGGCTCATCGTTGCGAGAAACTCGCTCTTGGACCGGCTGGCTTGTTCCGCTACGTGTTGGGCAATCGCGAGTTTTCTGTTGGTTTCGAGAATGGCCTTTCGCTTCCGTTGTTCAAGGATAAAAAACAGTACGACCGGGATCAGGAAAAGGAACACATCCACGATTCCGGCAACAATGAAACGGCGAAAATAGCTGGTGACGACTTGTTCCGCTTCGCTTTGAGGGACGATACTCACGACATGCCAATTGACGTTCGGTATCGGGACTCTGGCATAAGAAACATACGACGGTACGCCTTCGATTTCCGTCAAAAATGAATGAAAGTGGTCTTTTTTCAAATCGGTTTCTTGTTTGATTTTATCCGCAATGAAGTCATATCCCTTTCCGAGGTCTCGTAATCGGACATCCAGAGAAAATTCACGGGTCGGATCAGGATGATAAACAACAAGCTCCTTTCCGTCGATGAGCAGCGACATCCCTTTCTTGTTGGCCTGCGTTTCCCGCATGATAACGTTCATCGCCGGTAAAAAAACGTCGAAACCAATGATTCCGAACAACCCGTCGGAGTGTTCGGCAGACTTGTTCCGAACCGTTTTGACGATACTGACACAGGGAACACGAAATTGTATGTCCATGTACGTATCCGTAAAAGCGATATCCCGGGTTTTGGAAATGTAAGGGTACCAGGGACGATCCTTTGTAACCCAGGGATCAGGCTTTCCTTCGTCGTCAACGGAATCAGGGGCCATGAGAAGACTCGACGTCAACAAAAAATCACCCGGTACACTCGCCAGCCACATGATATCATCCGTGGACAAGTGCTTTTCCATGTTATACATGTAGTCCAACTCCAGGTACATGAGATCGACGGAACGAAGCATGGAGGTGACGTTACGATAGTTTGGGTGTTCCAGAACATCCTGGACACTTTGACACTGTTGAAGCAGATTTTGAATCGGTTCATATTGATCCAACAGCAAAACCGTGTGCAATTTTCCAATGAAGAACTGGGAGACCGCATTACTGGTAATACGGACATCGTTTTCCAGTTCCTCGGTAATACTTCTCTTCAGGTTGGCATTAACTCCCCAAAACGCCAGAAAATTGACAAGTACGAACAAAACGAGAATCAGGAGGAACGTAAAAATCAAGATCGGAGAGAATAACTTCTCCGCGGCATTTTGTTGAATTTTTTCGTCTTTTGGAGAGGACATAGGGAAAAAATAAAAAATTGAAAAATAATGGCTTGAAAAAATCGGAAAAACAATCCCCGCTCATTCTTTTCGGATAATTTTGTTCGAATCGGCAACGACCGTACTGTCGGTTTTGAGAACGGTCTTCAATGAAGTGGGAGAAAAGGTTTCCGTTTTGGGTTGTGCATCGGTTCGGGGTGGTGATGCCATCAGTTTTTCCTGACCGGGATACTTGATCCGGTGGTGTCGGATCGCAACCAGGGAATTGATAATGCTGTTTTCGACGGTACGAAGTTCCTGAAGTGTCAAACCGCACTCATCGAACTGACCGTCTTCGAGCTTGGTTTTGGTAATCATTCGGACCATGTTTTCGATTCGTCCCGGGTTCGCAGCGTCCCCCATGGCACGGACACCGCTTTCCGAGGCGTCGGCGAGCATGAGGATTCCGGCTTCTTTCGAACGCGGTTTGGGACCGGGATAGCGGAAGGTACTTTCGTCCACGACTTGATTGTTGGGATTGTCTTTGTTTTGCCGGACCGCCATTTCATAGAAGTAGGAGACGAGCGACGTTCCGTGATGCTGCTCGATCAAATCCACGAGCGGTTGCGGCAGGTGGTGTTGCCGGGCCAGGTCCGCCCCGTCCTTAATGTGAGCGACGATGACGAGTGCGCTCATTCGTGGTTCGAGCGTGTCGTGAATGTTTTCTCCGGCAATCTGATTTTCGGCGAAAAAATGCGGTTTGAGAATTTTTCCGATGTCGTGAAAATAAGCCCCAACCCGGGTCAACAAACTGCGTGCTCCAATCGCTTCGGCGGCGGCCTCAGCAATCGAACCGACCTGAAACGAATGGCTGTAGGTTGCCGGAGCACGCCGCAGCATTTCCTGAAGTAACGGATGCGACACGTCGCCGAGTTCCAAAAGACTCATATCGGTCAAGATTCCGAAGGAGCGTTCAATAAACGGCAACAACCCGGTCATGGCGACTCCGGCGAGAAGGGTCCAAAGACCGTTGAGCAACGCCTCGGTCAAAAGTCCGGTTTCAATCAGTCGTCCTTCGAGGATACCGGCGGCCAAAGTGATCACGAAACAGACGAGACCGGAAATAAAACCGACCACGACAAGTTTGCGTCGACTGTGAAGCCGACCGAGTTGTTCAATCATCACGACGGTTGTGCCGAAAAGAACCAGCATTGTCGCCAGGCGGGTGCCCTCTGCAAAAACCAAAACGAGGGCGAGGTTCAACGACAGGACGAGAGAGAGTTCCCAGGAAAACATGATCGCGGCACTCTGGGCGAAGATCAGTAGCGGAATGAGACCAAGATGTCCTTGTTCCCGGGAAATCACAATCAAAAATTTCGCAACCGACACGGCGGCCAGGAAAAAAACGGTCAGACCGACACCGGAGAAAAAAAACTTCGGTTTACGGCGTTCCCGGCGATAAGCGAAGACCCAACCGAGAAAATGGGCGGCGATCAAAAGGAGAAAAACCGAGGAAAATCGCGTGAATTTCTGGGCAAAGGGTTGTTCCGCGACCTCATTTTGATATTCGAGCCGCAAAAGTTCGAGTGTCCGGGGAGTAATTACCTTTCCCGCTGAAACAATCGTATGGTCCCGCAGGTAATCGATGTAGACCGGTTCAACGGCGGCAACCGCTTTTTCGATTTCCTGGTCGGTTTTTGCGAGATCCAACGTTAACGTGTCGGGCAACGCCCTGATTTTCGGGAAAAGCCAATCGAACAATGGTTGGACGACTTCCCGGGAGGAAAATTCGTCATCAAGAAGATGTTTTAGACGCTGTCCTTCTCCGAGAAGGACTTCATTGATGTAAAACTCATTTTTGCCGGTCGGCGTAAGGACAATCAGGAGTCCCCGGGAAAACCGTTGCGAAGTTTGCGGCGGAGTTTCGTGAAGGAATCCGCCCTGTTCAAACGGCGCGAGTGCGCGTTTCAGTTTTTCCTGAAAGGGAGTTCCGCGACACTCTTCTTTGAGAGTTTCAAAAAAAACTCTGCTCTGAATTTCCGTTTTTTCGGGAGAACTTTCGGACGTTTTCGGAAAAAAACCGCTCCAAAGATTCAGACTGGAAGCCTCGTCGAAATTTTGTTTTTGTAGCAGTCCTGTAACCGTGTTAATCAATGAATCGCGAATCGGGATGAGTGCCGTTGCGTCAAGAGCGTAAACCGGTAAAGCGGAAAGCCTGGCCCGTTCCTGAAGATTTTTCGTCGCTTCCGGGTCTTCCACGCGAAACGGCGTTTGACAGATGATAGGGCGTTTCGGCACATCGTTCAGACGATGGGAAAACGGCGGCTTCCAGGCTTCAATGAGGAAACAGATCAGGAGGTTCATCAAGAGCATGAGCACAATGAACGAAAAACGCATGTCCCGACGAATAAAGTCGAACGTTTTTCCCAATGTACCTTGAATAAATACGACGGAAGCGACGCGTTCCGAACGAGTTCGAATTTGATGGCTGGATTGACCGCTGGTTCCTGGCATGGGACATAAAAAAATGAGGGTTTACCCCATTATACACAAAAAAGTTGGAAAGACCAGCCCTTTTTTACAGGAAAAACTGACAAAATTCACTTTTTTGGGGATAGTTGAGCACAATTCAAGAATATACCTCATAAAAATAGGGTGTAGCCGCTATTTTAGGTAAAGTCCGGGATCGCAAAGAAGTTTGCTAATCGGCAAGGAAAACCTTATTTTAACCTTATTTTTCCGAACAAAACAACCTTAGTAGTCCGGAAACGCCCCAAAAACCAACTTTATTCCCTTATTCGAACCCGGTGGAAAATAAGGTAATAAGGTTGAGTTTCGTGGGCTTTCGTCGCTACTGAGGTTGTTTTGTCAGAAAAATAAGGTGAAAATAAGGTTGTTTCCCCAGTTTTCGAAACGAAAAACGACCTAAAAACACGGCCACACCCTAAAAATACCCTTTCCAGCGACTCTAACAAGTCCCCCAGTCCGCTCTTGTTTTTGCGGTCTTTTGGAGTAGAATGCGAGAGTGGCGGCGGATGCCTTTTGAATTTTTTCCATCTTTTTTTCTTTTTCCCAAAAAAACATGCTCAACGGTAATGCAATTCTCGGACAAAGCGGTGGACCGACGGCGGTCATCAATTCCAGCTTATGCGGCGTGATTGAAGAAAGTTTACGGTCAAAGGACAAACCGAATCCCGGCGGTTCCATCGACAAAATCTTCGGAATGCGGTACGGGATTGAAGGGTTCATGCAGGACTTGGTCGTCGACCTCGGTGCCCAGCCAAAGGAAGTGATCGAAGGACTCAAAACGACGCCGTCCAGTGCGCTTGGAAGTTGTCGGCACAAACTCAAAGACGCCGAGTTTCCGAAGGTTTTGGAACAACTCAAGAAATACAATATCCGTTATTATTTCCTGATCGGCGGAAACGACACGATGGACACGATTCACCGCGTCGAAAAGTATTGCAAGGAGCAGGGTTACGATCTTCGCGGCGTCGGGATTCCGAAAACCGTCGATAATGATCTGTTTGCGACGGACCACACACCCGGCTTCGCTTCGGCAGCCAGGTTTATCGCTCTTTCGGTACAACAAGCGGGAATTCTTGCACGGGACATGAAAAAAGTCGATCAATACGTGATCTTTCAAACCGTTGGACGCAGTGCCGGCTGGCTTCCCGCCGCCGCCGCTTGCGCCAAAAAAGAGGAAGGGGACGCTCCCCACATTATTCTTTTGCCGGAGCGTCCGTTCGAGAAGGAAAGATTTCTGGCTGAAGTAAAGAAAACGTACGAAAAATACGGCTGGGTCAGCGTGGTTTGCGGCGAAGGCGTTTGTTATGCCGACCGGCGTTCGATCAGCAATTCCGGCGTCAAGGACAAGTTCGGCAACGTGGAGTTCGGCGCGATGGCCGGGACCAGTGCGGCGTTTACGCTCCACAAAATGATTCAGGACGAGTTCGGTTGGCGGGGCGAATTCCAAGTAACGGAATCGCTGCAAATGTGCGCCGCCGACCGGGCCGTGCAGCAAGACCTCGATGAGGCGTACGCTTGCGGCAAACGGGCGGTGGAACTGGCTCTTGCAGGAACGAGTGGCGTCATGGTCACGATCCAGCGGGAATCGAACGTCCCGTACAAGTATTCGCTCTCCACGGCCCCGCTTGAGGAGGTTGCGCTCGGCGAAAAACCGATGCCGGACGATTTCATCTGCGACGACCGGCTTTACGTAACGGAAAAAGCTCTCGAATACCTCCGGCCGCTTATCGGCGAACTGCCAACGTATCCGAGACTGTAGACCGTGAGACCGTGCATCGCGTCTTTTCGGCGGGTTGACGTTTTACGGTGAATCGGTAGAATGAAAAGGTCGGGTTTCTTCCACCGCTCTTTCTTATTTTCCAGAGATTCAAATGCACTTAACATCGGAACAACGGCTTATCGGCAAACAAAACTTCTGCGCGACGATTGGGAGCGATTTGGTTCCCCGGCCCCAGAGCGAATCGCTCCGGGCTTTTCTGAAAAAGGGAAACGCCCAGGAACTTACGTCGGGAAACGGACTGGGAGCGGCTTACTTTGGGTACGGAACCGTTGACCGACCGGTTCGCGTCGCCGTCCTCGGCACCGGCGATGAAGGAAGCGTTCTCATCGGGGCGATCAACCCCAAGTATGTGCAAGTCGTTGCCATCGCCGATATCAGGCCGTTCAACCAACACCGCGCCTTTCACGGCGACGTGGACAGCGACACGACCATCAAGGTCCGGCAAGGCTTGATGAGCGTTTACGGTTGGGAAACCGAAGAAGAAGCCCGAAAGAATGTCCGCGTTTACGGCGATTACAGGGAACTTCTCGAAAAAGAGAAGGAAAACACCGACGAAGACACCCGGGTCGAAGCGGTGATTATCGGTTTGCCGCTCTTCTTGCACGCTCCAGCGGCGATCGAAGCGATGAAAGCAGGCTTTCACGTCCTGACCGAAAAACTGATGGGGCACACCGTCGCCTGTTGTAAAGAAATGGGGCGGGCTGCCGAAAAATACAAAAAACATCTCGCCACCGGACACCAGCGGCATTACAACATTCTTTACGATCACGCCGTAAAACTCCTGCAAAGCGGCGTTCTCGGCGATCTGCATTACATTCGGGCTCAGTGGCACCGCAACAACAAGCCGGGGGCCGATTCCTGGCAACCGCCGCTTCCTGATGGGATCAAAAAGGAAAACAGCAAGATCGAGAAAGACCTCAAATCGCTCGAAGGGAAACTGGCTGCCCTGCTCAATGAACCACCAGCCGTTCAAAAAACGAAAGAAAACGAAATCAACCTGACGAAAAAGAAAGTTGCACAGAAGAAGGCGCAACTCATGGACGGTGTCCTTGCCAAAGGCGGGGAAGCCCTCGGATTCAAATTCAAAAGTGCCGAAGAGTACGGATACGAGACCGAAAAATTCAACGGGACCTACGACCGACCCGCCGGAGAGGAATTGATCCGCTGGCGTTTGTTTGACCGGACCAGTGCCGGACTTATGGCGGAGCTTGGTTCGCACCAATTGGACGCCGCCAGTATTTTCATTGCCGCAACACACGGCGGAAAAAAACAATACCCACTGGCCGTCAGCGCAACGGCAACCCGGTCGCTCTTCCCCGCCGATGCGAAGGAAGGCGTTTTGGACCGAGACGCCGACGATCACGTCCATTGCGTCTTCGATTACGCCGGACCGGGATATGATCCGACCGGGGAAGACCCGCTCGGACGACAACGCAAAATCACGGTCGCTTACTCGTCGATCAACGGCAATGGTTTTGGCGGATACGGCGAAACGGTGTTCGGAACCAAAGGAACGCTTGTCCTCGAAACGGAAAAAGAAGCGATGCTTTATCGCGGTGCCGAAGTGGAAAAGAAAACGGTCGTCGTCAAGAAGAAGAATGCCCAAGGGGAATATCTTGACCTGGATTTATCCGAAACGGGAGACTTGCTTTCCGAAGCGATTGGACTCCAGGCGATTTTCGGCGACGTCAGCCGGGGTTACTGCGAGGAAATCGAGCATTGGGCGTACTGTATCCGTGAAAACCCGGAAGCGGAGGAGGGTAAACCATGTCCGCGTTGCGTTCCGAAAGTCGCCCTTGCCGACGCCGTGATTGCTTTGACGACGAACATCTCCGCCGCACGGGGAGAAACCGTTCAACTCAAAACGGAATGGTTCGAAATCGACAAAGACGACACCCCGGAAACCGACCTGCTTCAAGCGGCAAGCGGCAAACCGGACCTGGCGAAATACGGGGCGTAGTAGTGCCCTAATTTGTACCTTGTACCTTTTATCTCCCTATCGCCTTAACTTTTTACAATTGATCACCCATGCCAAATTTTCGAAGTTCTCAACTTACCCGTCGTGAATTATTGACGGCAACAGCGGCCGCTTCAGTGGCGGCAACCATCGCCGTCCCCACATTTGTTCCCCGAACCGTGATGGCCCAGGGAAAAAAACTCGGTGCCAACGACAAAATCATCGTCGGTTTCGTCGGCACCGGCGGACGCGCTCAGCAGCTGATGACGCATATTCCCAAAGAGCGGGCAACGATTGTCGCCGTTGCCGACTTCTGGAAACAGAAAATGGTTGGTGCCATTAACAACAAAAAGAATGAAGGGGGCTTCGACAACATCGACCAGTGGAAGATGTACGACAGCGACATCGAAATGTACGACAAGGAAAAACTCGACTGCTCCTTCGTCATCACGCAGGATTTCAACCGAACCCTGGCGGGGTGTCGGGCGATCCTTGCCGGTCTGGATGTTTATGCGGAAAAGGCTCTCACAACCTACATTGCCGAAGGACGTACCCTGGTCAACTGCGTCCGAAAAAGCAAGCAGATTTTTCAAGTCGGCAGTCAACAGCGTTCCATGCGGCTCAACGCCTACGGTTGCGGTCTCGTTCGGGAAGGCAAGTTGGGAAAAGTCAATCTCGTGCAGGCGAGGAATTATTTTGCCCCACGCCCCATTCCGAACGATTTGCCGAAAGAAGAGATTCCGGAAGGGCTAAACTGGGACGCCTGGCAAGGACCGACCGAGTACCGGGATTTCAACAAGCAACTTCTCGGCTGGATGACTTGGCAGGAGTACAACGGCGGCGACATGACCAACTGGGGGGCGCACGGGGTCGATCAAATCCAGTGGGCAATGGGTGCCGATAATTCAGGCCCCGTGGAATTTTGGCCGCTTCCCCAAGGCGAAGGCAGGGACGGCAAAGTCGCCGCAAAATATGCCAATGGTGTCGAAGTTCGTTTCGAGCTTGATCCCGGTCCTGCCGGCGGTGCCGTTTTCCGTTGCGAAAAAGGGAACCTTGAAATCAACCGGAATAACCTCAAAGCCAACCCGGAATCTTTGATTGCGGACGCTCCCGAAGCCGACCCGCCGGAGGGACCGACCTGGATCGCAAGGCCGCATATCGAAAATTTCTTCGACTGCATGGTGTCACGTGAACTGCCGAACGCCGACGTCGAAGTCGGACACCGTTCCGTTTCGTTTTGCCACCTGGTCAATATCACCCGTCGTCTGAACCGGAAACTTCAATGGGATCCGGCCAAAGAACAGTTCGTCGGTGACGATGAAGCCAACAAATTGGTTGACCGGCCACGCCGCAAGGGGTACGAATTGCCGGATTGTTGAGGCGGTGAGGCGGTGGATTAAGGTTCCTGCTCTCACCATTGGGTGATTTTTTGAAGGCGTTCAAGCACCTCGGCGATGGTGGTGCGCGGATAGGCGATGTTGAATCGCTCAAAAGAATTGCCTCCTTCACCGAAAACGCTTCCGCTTTCGAAGACGACGGCGGCTTGCCGGTGAAGGAGATGACTCCTCTGTCGCGGTTCCCGGCAAATCGCCGAAAAATCCATCCACTGAAGGTACGTCGCTTCCAACGGAACAATTTTCAAATCTGGAAGGTTCACGCGGCAGAACTCCCGGACGAATTGATCGTTTTCCTGAACATAGCGAAGCATTGCGTTAAACCAGGGTTCCGCCCGGTTGTAAGCCGCAATACAAGCGACGTAAGCAAGCGAATTCAAAAAATGAAATCCGCAGGTGTGTCCGGCCTCGATGTACTTTCTTTTCATCGATTCGTCCTGGAAAACGATGTTGGAAACCTGTAAACCGGCGATGTTGAACGACTTGGACGGCGAAGTGCAAACGACGCTGTTTTTCGTGAGCCGCTGTGGTAATTGTGCGAAAACGGTGTGGCGATGCGGCGGAAAGACGAGATCAAAATGGATTTCATCGGAAACGACCAACACGTCGTTCCGGGCACAGATTGTTGCGATTTGCTCCAATTCCTGGCAGGTCCAATCACGTCCGACCGGATTGTGGGGACTGCACAGGATCATCATTTTCGTTTCCGGTAACGCCGCTTTTCGTTCCAGATCGGCAAAGTCAATCGTATAGCGACCTTCTTCGTATCGAAGTGGATTGGTTATCAATGTTCTCCCGGTCGTACGCACACTGCTGTAAAACGGCGAATAGACCGGCGTTTGGATCAGGACGCCGTCGCCGGGCCTGGTGAACGCACGGAGGCAATGGTAAAGAGCGGTTACGATTCCCGGCGCAAAAGCGATTTGCGATTCGCGGATGGTCCAGTTGTGTCGCCGCTGCATCCAGGAAACGACCGCTTCGTAATAGGCTGAAGTGGGGACGGTGTACCCGAACACGAGCCGGTCGGCGGCATCACGAATTGCGTCAGCGATTTCCGGAGCGGTCGGGAAATCCATATCGGCTACCGAAACGGCGATTCCCTCCTCCGCGCGGTCGCCAAAAGCGGTTTTCGCCAGTTCCCATTTTTCGGAGCCTTGATCCCGACGATCAACAAGGCGGTCAAATTCGTAAAGCATGATTCTTAGCTTTTCGGTTCCGTAATCGACTGCAAATAGATTGCCAAACGGCCATAAAGATCGAGGAGATTTTGCCATTGATGCGCTTCCAGAGAAACGCGGAGCGTGTCAACTTCTTTGCCGGAGACCTTATCCTGCTCGACGGACCCGACAAGATACCGCAAACGCAGGTGAATGTATTGGAGAAACTCCGCAAGTTCGGCGGTCTGTTTCGGCGGCAAATTCGTCGGAATATTCGGCGGCGAAAGAATATGCAACGCCGCAATGTCGTCTGCGGAAATCCCCCGGTACAACTCGGATTCCCAAGAGTGCGACAGCTCGTCAGTCGGATAAGTCTGATTCGGACGAAAAACGCTTTCCAAAATCGGGAAATCGTCCGATTGGCATCCCATAGGAACGACGACCCCCTGGTCGCTCTCCCGGATTTTTGCCAGTCTCGTTCCGATTTCCGCCGCCGTCCCGACCAAAATCGCAGAGCGTCCAATCGTAATCAAGTCGCCCGGTCTTAAAATCCAAAGTTGGACGGTTTCGCCGTTGACGCGGGTTCCATTGGTGCTTTGAAGGTCCGTCAGGAGAACGGTTCCGTCGTTTTCATGAATCTTCATGTGATAACGGCTGATCCGTTCGTCGTTGAGCTGCACGAGATTTCCTTCTTCCCGTCCGACCGTAACCGGGGTGTTGAGTTGGTAAAACGTTTTACCTCTTTCCGGACCATCGACGACGCGAAGCGTGATTACAGACATGAAATTTCGAAAACGGCAAACGGTTATCTCGTGAAATGTTACGAACCCTCAGGATACACTATTTCGAAGGCAAAAGCAAGACTCGCCAAAAAATCGGGAGCGGAGTTCCAGTCCGTCGACAAGTTTACGATTTTTACTGATTTTACCGTCATTTCGCTTCGCTTCATTCCGGCTTTTATTGGGGGAGATGAATAAAAGCCGGAATGGAGCATCGCGAAATGACGGTCTCGATACAAACTTGTCGACGGACTGGCGGAGTTCTTGGGACGCACGCATCAGAGCCGCGCACGGAGTAAGCGGTTTTCACGTTACCACCGGGGGCACCGCTTACTGCGTGCGCGGCTCTGATTGGGCTTACGGTTAGCGAAAATGGCACCTGATTGGCGTTGAATGGTATAAAAGCCGGAATGAAACGCAGCGAAATGACGGAAAAATCAAATCACCGACTATGGGTGGACATGTTCATCCCGATCGGCGTCCATGTCGCACATGTTCAGGTAGGCCTGTTCGTCAATATCGTCGTTGATCGTATCAACCCGCCCGTCGGCGAAAGCCGCAACGACGATCCCGGGGTGGCCGGACGACGGCCGGGCATGGTAAAATTGCCATTCCCAGAGTGGCATTTTATCCTTTAGCCATTCGTCAAGTGATCTATATCTAATCCACTCATCTGGTTTTCTTTCTCGAAGTAGATCGGTTCGGTTAATCCAAAGCGGAAAGGGCTTTCCATCAGGATCATCCTGTCCACCGAGAGTTTTCATATTACCATGCGAACAGGAACAAGCCCAGTGGAACCCAATATCGCCGAGTGCGCCGCCGGGTAGGGGAAAATAAAGCGGGGTTGCATCACTTCTGAACTTTTCTACAGATGAAGGAAGGGCTAGCCCATCGGCATAGACTCTAAGCCGTGATTCGATGGGCCAAAATTGCATGACAGGCCAAGTGCTATCCCTTGCACCACTTCCAAGCCAAAACGTTGCATCCTTGTTTTCCGTAAGCATGATGGTACTACTCGCGCCGGCCTTAATTTCGTCGATGGTGATTTTTTTTGCATTCGGTGGTCGCTTATCAACGAATAGCCCACAGTCCATGGCCGTCAGTCCATCACTGTCAGGATCGTACTCGCCGCAATTGACGACGTAGCTCAGCGCTCCCTTAACGTTTCTTTTCGCGGAATCGGAGGGGCAAACCAAAGTTTTGACATGGGGAGCATCCAACAAACCGTTTTTCAAATACTCCTTATGCCAGGCACCTTCACCGAGTCCCGGCAAAATGTCAACGACCCAACTGACTTCTTTACCGAACCGTGTGTTGACCAATCCCGGCAGAACCCCGTTGGCACTGGTCGCTTCGGCGAGGATCGCCCGGACGACTTCTTTTTGGTTGTTGATACATTGCGTTCTTCTCGCGGCTTCCCGGGCACCGTTGATCCCGACCAAAAGCAGTCCCATCAAAACACCGATTACTGTAATGACGACAAGCAATTCGATGAGCGTAAATCCCCGTTTTTTAGAATGATGACAAATGAAGTTCATAATTGACCTCTGTGCATAAATTGTAGTATTGATAAGTTAGCGGTGGGGCTTGCCCCGCGCTACAGCGGAGTTGGGCTTCCCCCATCCCCGCGCGGGGCAAGCCCCGCCGCCAACCTAACGCTAACGGACTCCCCTCATTCTCCCATAAAACCCAAAAATATTCCAGAGCGTTGAGAAAAATTTTTTCATTTTTTCGGTAATTTCAAAGGGGTCTCAACCGATTCGCCGTTTTTATCGACAATCCAACGGATAAAGCCGTCTTCCAAAGTGTGGAAAACCCGGTAGCCCCGATCACGGAACGCTTGCACCGATTCCGGCTTGTAAGTGAATTTTCCGCCGCTGATGAAAAGCGTTTCCGGTTTGCACCAATCCAGAAGCGGCTCCGTTAAATTTGAGTTCCCACCGTGATGCGGAACCGCCAACACGTCGCACAAAATCGGTTCCCGTCGCAAAAAGTCGATCTCCAGCGACCGTTGTTTCGTTTCCAGATCGCCGGGCAAGAGAATCCGCTTGCCTCGATGCTCCACCAAAAGGACCAGACTCATCGAATTCGTGTGCAGGTTTTCCCAATCGAAATTTTCCACGCCCGTCGGTTTCGGCGGCGGATGCAAAACCTGGGTCCGCAGGCTTCCAGCCTGCAAGGAAGCAGGCAAGATGCCTGCGAACCCAGAACGAATCGGGATGTTTTTTTCCCGAAGCGTCTTTTTCAGGTGTTCAAGTGCCGGATTCGTCTTGTCAAACATGTACGGCGAAACGTATACCGCCCCGATTGCGAACCGTTCGGCCAGTTCCGGGACCGCGTTGTAATGGTCCGTGTCCGCATGGGATAAAACGACGGCGTCGATCCGGCTTTTGCCCGATTTCCAGAGCCGCCGCGACAGCGTGTTCGCTGCAAGGATCGGTCGGGAAAAGCAACCGGCGTCGTAAATCACCGCCTTTCCCTCCGGAGTCAGCATGAAAACGCTTAATCCGTGCCCGACGCTCAGCACGTTGATTTCCAGACGGTCCGCCCGTTGCCGTTCCCATTGAACGACATAACCGCTGTTCCAACCGACGAGACACCAAAGGGCAAAACCACCGAAAATCCATTTTCGCTGGGGCCGCAATAAGGGAAAAAGCGTCCAAATCACCACCAGCGTGTAAAATCCGACCATCCACCACGCCGGCGGAGCGGGACTCCAGTGGTGTCCGTAAGGAAAAGCGTGAAAAAAATCGAGCATCTTTTCCAGCGACATAAAACCGAAGGAACCGATTCCGCCAAAAACAACCGCAAGCGGCGGAAAAATCCATGCAAATACCATCGTCGCAAAGCTGCCCAAAAGCGCAACCGTAAGCGGAATCCAAAGGAGCGGATTGACCAAAAGCCCCACCGGCGTAATCAAGTGGATGTTTTGCACAATAAGCGGCAACGAAACCGCCGTAATGCACAAACTGACCACGAAAAGCTGCGTCATCGTTTGCACGAAATTGAAAACGAGCCAAATCAAAAGCCCCTTGGGGCGTGTGTGGGCGAGACGCCCTCGCTCCCAACGCACCGACGGGCACCAGAGAAACGCCGAGGTTGCGAGAAACGACATTTGCGCCCCGAACTGGAACAGATCGGTTGGGTTGCGGACCAGCACGACAAACGCCGTGATGCAAAGCGAGTTGATTGCGAGCGGCCTCTGAAAAAAGTAAACGGCAAACGACGCAACGCAAATCAACATTGTTGCCCGAAGAACCGGAGGACGCATATCCGTCAGGCAAAAGTAAAACAGAATCACCCCGGCGATCAAGAGGGCGGCCCGGCGTTTTGGAACCATCAGAATACGAAACAGTCCGACAAAGCATCCGGCAATCAGGGCAACGTGCATTCCGCTGATTGCGAGAATGTGGATCGTCCCGGTTTCGAGCATCGTTTGTTGCGTTTCTTCCGGAATATCTTCACGAAAACCCAGGATCATTGCAGCGGCAAGCGGCGAACCGGCCTGATTCATATACCGTTTCAGATTGGTCTGGGCGTTTCGCCGAACCGATTCCAAAAACCGAAACAGAGAAAGGTGTCCTTTGCGTTCGACCGTGATTGCCTCGTCGGAATCAACGTACACAACGGCAAGAATCCGGCGGCATTTCAAGCTGTTGCGTGAGTCGAAGTCGTCCGGGTTTTGCCGTCCTTGCGGAGCGGAAAGCGTCCCAAAAATCATCAGGGAATCGCCGTATTTCGGGAGTTTTTCGCCGCCGACATAAACCGCCGCCCGACCGGACGCCGGTTGCCAGGAATCGCCGTCGCGGATTTCATGGACTTGGAGCGTGAAGGCGATTTTTTCCTGCGCGGTCAGCGGTTGTCCCGGATCGGGCGGCGGAGCGGGAATCCGGGACGCCGACTCGACGACTTTGCCCCGAAGACAAACCGCTTGCGGTTGCGGCGAAGCGAAAAAGCCGATGTCGTCGCTTGCAAACCGGTTCCAGTAAACGTGGTGCCAAAATCCGAACGCCGCAAAAATTCCGAGCAAAACAAAAGCCGCGGAAAATCGAAAACGGATGACAAACCAAAGAATCAACGATGCCGTAACCAGCGTCAGCCAAAACCCGGCGGGAACGCCGATAAAGCGGTCCGCAAGAATTCCCGAACAGGCGAACACAAGGCAAATCGCCAGCGGATCGGACTTCATTGTGACTCGGAAACTCCAAGAAAAGGAGCGTCGAACCAACTGTCATCACAGCCCCACCACGGGCCCAAACTCCAGCCGTCGACGCCCCGGTACAAGCCGGGAGCGTCGCCTTTAGAGTTTGATGACGTGTGGTGGTCGTGATGATTCAAAAAGACGTAAACGCTTCCAGAAGGAAACTGAGGTCCAATGTATTCTCCGTACGGAATAAAGTCAACGGTACTGCAAAAAATTTTCCGTACCTTGAAAAAAGAATTTTTTTCCGGTAGACTGGGGCGAACGGTGGTTTACTAGATTTGTGCTTTTATGGACACCCTGCCTTGAGTACTTCGAATTTTCCCTATTTACAGACCCCTGCGAACGTTTGCCTTCAAGCGGAGAAATTTCCGCTTCAACAGGAATCGACGACGATTGGCCGTCATCCGTGCTGTGAAATCCTGTTGGATCACGGAGCGGTCAGTCGTGAACACGCCAGAATAGTCAAGGAACCGCAAGGATATTTTGTCGAAGACCTCCACAGCCGTAATGGAACGTATCTCAACGGCCGGATGCTCGAATCGAAAACCCGGATTTTCAATGAAGACATCATTCGCATTTGTGATGTGGAGTTCACTTTTTTCGACAGTTCGGCGGGGATTCGTCCAGAGGAACATTCATCGCTCCTCGCAACCGGTACACGAATCATTATCGACGATTCGCCGGTAGACGAGGAAGTGTTTCGCTCGGCAGCCGGAGTGGACGCTCCTTTGCCGCAAAAAGCGAACTTGAATCCGGCCAACGCAGAAATCAAACTTCGCGCACTGGTCGATATTGGACGAAATCTCGGGACCGACCTGGACCATGTTCTTCCCCAGCTTCTGGAAAATCTCCTGAAAATCTTCCAACAAGCGGATTGTGCCTACATTTTGCTCAACGACAAACAGACCCAGCGTTTGGAGCTTCGGGCGTTCAGGCATCGTAATCCGCAGAATCGGGAATCCTTTCGGATCAGCCGTTCCATTTTGGAAAAAGTTTCCTCGACGAAAGCGGCGATTCTCTCCGACGATGTCGGTGCCGATTCCCGCTTTGATCCGTCGGAGAGTATTGTCAACTACAGTATCCATTCGGTCATGGCGGCACCGATTCTCGCGGAGGAGCATGACGACAATACTTGCTTGGGAGTAATCCAGGTTGACTCCCGTTCCAGCGGTAAAAAATTCAATTACAACGACTTGGATCTGCTCGTGAGCGTCGCTTACCAGATTGCCGTTGCCATTGAAAACGCCCTGTACCACGACGTGGTGATTCAGGAACGGATTATCGAACGGGAGCTCTCGGTCGCTCACAAGGTTCAGCGAGGACTTTTGCCGATCTCTCCGCCGACCATTGAGGGCTACGAGTTTTTCGATTTTTACCAACCTGCACGATACCTCGGCGGAGATTATTACGACTTTATTCCGCTGCCCGGCGGGGAAATGGGCATTGCCTTGGGAGACGTGTCCGGCAAAGGAATTTCCGCCGCTCTGCTCATGGCCAAACTCTCTGCGGAAGTTCGATATGGGTTGTTGATCGAACCGACGCTTAGTCAAGCGGCCCGACGACTCAACACGACTTTTTGCGAGAGCCGGTGGGAAAACCGATTCATTACGTTTTTCCTTGCGATTCTCAATCCGATGACGCATAATGTCCGATTCGTCAACGCAGGCCATTTCCCACCCCTTTTGGTCGATCCCGCCCAGGAAACCTGCATGATCGCGGAACACATAGGAGGGTTTCCTCTCGGTGTGGTCGAAGATTCCGATTTCAAAGAATACTCCTTCACCCTGCAAAAGGGCCAAACCTGTGTCTTGATGAGCGACGGTTTGACCGATGCGATGAACGCCAACGGGGATTTGTTTACGTTAGAGGGTGTTCTTAACACTCTTAACGTCAATCATGCCGCTCCCGTTACGCAAATGGGACGAAACCTCGTCTCCGCCGTTCGCAGCTTTGCCGGAAAAACATCGCAAACCGATGACCAGTGCCTTGTGCTGTTCGGAAGGAAATAAAATGGGAAAAAATTCTGCTATCTGCCGTCTGCCAACTGCCGTCTATTCTCTGCCGTCTGCTGTCTGCCGTCTGTTGTCCGCCCTATTCTGGGCGACGGGATTGTTGATCGCTTTTCGGTGGCGTGAATTCACGACTCATTCCACCAACGTTTTGGCCTTTGCGTTGCTCGCTCTTTTTGTCGTCGGTACGATTCTTCTTTTGAACTTTCTCGGAACCGGACGCTGGAAAACGCATCTCGCGGTTGGTCCCGGCGTTTTCGTTACGGTTTTTCTCATACTACCGAGCCGGCATTTCACGGGAACGTCCGTTTACCTGTTGCTTTTTCTTCCGGCGATCGCGTTTTTGTGCCGAAAATCGCGCAACATCCAGGAACTGCCCGCCGTCGATCTCTCCGAAGCGGAGACGGAAAGCGATCTGGAAGCTCAGGAAACTTCGTCAACCGACTGGGACGAAAACGTTCAAATGAGACTCCTGCGCCGAAAAGAATCTGACGAGACCGAGTTGCTTGAGGCTTGGGTTCGGGCCGATTTTTTGCCGGGAGAGCGGGCCGCCAATGTTCATGTACCGTTTTGCCCTCCTTTTGCGGCACAACGACAAGAGCAACCACGCTGGGAGACCTGCCAGTTCGAAGGAAACGAGGTCGAAATTCATGTTTCCCAAGTGAATTCGCTCGGTGTTCGGATTGACCTGAAGCGTCCCACCCAGAGAAAAAATCAGGAATCCGTCGGCGTTTATTTCAGGCTTCAGAGGGCAGGCATCAGGTCGTCAAAGCCTGACGTCTGATGTCTGATGTCTAACACGGATACAAAAGACTTCCGATACGAACGATTGTTGCGCCTTCTTCGATTGCGATTTCGAAATCGTCGCTCATTCCCATCGACAGTTCCCGAATACCATGCTTGGCCGCCAATTGAGAAAGCGTTTGGAACTCCCGGCGTTTTTGCGATTCGTCGGACCGCAAGCCGCTCATTCCCATCAGGCCGCCAATCGTCAGTCGCGGCATTTTGGTAGCGATATCCAGCACGGCAGAAAGCTCGTCCGGCTGGAATCCGTGCTTCGTTTCTTCCGAGGAAACGTTGACCTCCAAAAGGAGCGGCGGCACCGGCAGGTTTTCCTCTTCGGCAATCCGATCCACTGCTTCCAGAAGCCGGATCGAATCGATGGAATGGATCATCGGGCAGATCGGGAGTAAACGCCGGATTTTATTGCGTTGCAAAGGCCCGATGAAATGCCAGCGGATATTTTCCGTGATGAATTTTTGTGCTTTCTCCACAAGCGATTGCGGACGCGCTTCGCCAAAATCCCGGCAACCTGCATCGAGGAGGCTTTCAACGAACCCGTCGCCGGTACTTGCGTATTTCGTAACAACAACCAATCGGACATCACTTTCACGGCGTCCGCTTCGTGCTGCGGCGTCGGCGATGCGTTGTCGAACGGCTTGGAGGCTTGAAGACATGAGAGACGGGCAACCCGGAGCGTGAGCGACGGGTTTGAGTTAAATCTCCGATCCGCTGATTTGATAAACCATCCCCGAAGTGATGTCGTGAACCTTGACGACATTGGAACGAAGAACCTGATCCATCAGGTTTTGAATCTGGGAAATCAATGCGGTAAGTTGGTATCGGTTATTACTCCAGGCTTCGTCGCCCGATTGCTCCAGAAGTTGTGAGAGCTCGACCAGATTTTGGCGGATCAGCTCCACCAACTCCTTTGAACTGGTGAATTTCAGCGAGGCGGCATCGCAAGGAATGATCGAATCGAAATCGCGGACAATGGAAATCCACATATTTCGCATCCAGCGCAGAAGGAGACTTCGGTTCAAAAAACCGACGGGGCGATTCTCCTCAACGAGAATGATCTGGCGAACGGAAACGCGGCAAAGAAAATCATAAATGGTCCGCAACGGCGTCTCGGTCGGGTAACAGATGATGTTCGGAGTGATCAAATCGCTGATCGCCTCATTCCAACGGGACTTATTACCGATGAGAGAGAGAAAAACCTTGTCGGAAATCACGCCGCAAAAGTGTCCCTTTCTATCCACAACGGGAAGGGATTCGACTTGCATTTGGAGAAAAAAATCGGCGACGTTGGAAACGGTTTCATCCAAATTGACCGTCAGTGTAATCGGCACCATCACGTCGCGGGCAAAGACTCCGTCGAAAAGGTTGTAGATGGTTCGGAGTTCTTGGGAATGCTCCGTATCTTCCGCAATCGTTTCGGAAAAACAGATCACCCGATTGCGTCCGGACTCCTTCGCAAATAACATCGCCTGGTCCGCTTTTTCAACCAAATGATCGAATTGAAGCGTATCGTCCATCCGCTCTGCGATTCCGAAACTCACCGTGATGGAAATTTCGAGCGATTCGTATTTGATAGGAAATTTTTCAAACTGCTTGCGGATTCGTTCCGCCCAATTCCAAGCGGTTTTTTCGTTGCAGCCCGGCAGAAGAACGCAGAATTCTTCACCGCCGTATCGACAAATCAAATCGGAGGTTCGCGTGAAATTCCTGAGCGTCGCGGCAATTTCCTGCAAAACGCAGTCGCCTGCCAAATGTCCGTGAATGTCGTTGACCCGCTTAAAAAAGTCGCAGTCCAACATAATCAGGGACAGCGGGAATTTGTTTTTAATGGAACGTTCCCAAAGAACCTGGGCGGAATCGTAAAAGGTAACACGATTGAGCAACTTGGTCATTGCGTCGTACTTCGCCGCAAATTCCAAGTCCTTTTCCAGTTTTCGGGCACGCAACGCGGCTTTAAGCCGAACCCACATTTCCAGATGAAGGTCCGTCACTTTTTCGACGAGGTAGTCGGCACCGGCCTCGAGTCCTTCCACGAAGTGTTTTTTCTCCGTAAAAGGGGTCAAAAGAATGATATGGGTATAGTGCGGCAAAAGTTTTCGCCGATGAAGCTGCCGGACGCGCCGACACAGTTCCATGCCATCAAAATCAGGCATTGTCCAATCGACAATCAGGACATCGGGACATTCCTGCAGCATCATTTGCAGGGCCTGGTTTCCGTTGGAGACGATACGTACCCCATAACCGCTACTCTCCAAAAGTTGAGTAAACTGTTCTAAAACTTCGGGGTCATTATTGACAATTAAAATGTCCGCGAATTGTAACGTCTCTTCTCTGTCCAAACAACGTACCTCATCACTCGGCGAACGCGTCTTCAGGCGGTAAACGAAAGACGTCGTAGAACAGCTTTTTCCGGTACCCCGGCACAAGCCGACCGGTCCGAGCGGCGGCGAAAACCCGCCAACGCCAAACCCTACGGCAGTCTCAAGCGCATGTATATCATTTTCCCAAAAAATTTCAAGTATGGGGAGCTTGCAAATTTTTGGGGAGAAGGCCGGTGCTATTGACTGCTTACGCTTTCGTTCCCGGCTCTTTTGGATTTGTCTAGTGGAGGTTGCGTACCGCTCACTTGGCGTTATCATTTACCCTCTGCTGTTTCTCGTTTCCCATTTCTCATTTCCCCTTCAATGCAAGATTTTTTTCGCAATTCCACCGACTTGAACCGTGTTTTTCCGACCGGGGTGAAAGTCGGTAAAACCAGGTACGGACTCGGTGTTTTTTCTTACGCTTTTATTCCGGCGGGGACGCCGATCGGGCGAGCACGCGGCACGGTGATCCACGACGGAGAATACAGCAGCGATTACTGTATCGCGGCGGGGGACGGAATGGTGTTGGAACCGGCACCACCGTTTTGCTACCTGAACCATTCCTGCGAACCGAACTGCTCCCTGATGCATTACGTCACCGAAGACGAATTCGACGGGACCGAAATTGAAGGTAATCTGGCCAACGACGAATTACATTCGTACAGTAGCATCACGACCGGCGATTTTTACGGCGAAGACGCGGATCCCTTCGGCGAATTGACCGAGGACGACGAATGTTGTTTCGGCGATGGCGGTGTCGCACAAATTGACGGTGGGGAATCCGGGGATTTCGGTGATTCGTTTGAAAACGAAGAGGAAGTGGAGGAACCGGAATACAACGACGACGAAAACGGCATTGAAATTTGGGTCGAGACAACCCGGGACATTTTGCCGGGGGAAGAGTTGACGATTGATTACGCCTGGCCCGCCGACCGCGCAATGAAGTGTCTCTGTGGTGCCAAAACCTGCCGCGGCTGGATCGTCGATCCGGAAGCTCTGGACGAACTCGTTTTTCAGGAAACTTGAAGCACCCCCGTACGGAGCCGCAATCGTGATTGCGAGAAAACCAACACAGTCATTCACGATTGCGGCTCTGTTTGTCGAAAACTTGTCGACGGACGTGATGAAAACCTAACGCCTTGTGCCGTATGAAAAAACATGGTACACTCCGAGGGATGGGGTCTATCGGTCACCACGAAAACGGAGAACGTCTCATGCAAAAAAGAATACCGCTTATACTGTTTTGTACGTTTATTGCTCTGGCACCGGGCAACCGCCTCGTTGCCCAAGAGATAAAATTCGATCCGAAAACGACCGTGTTTGTCGAAGCCGAGTCGTTCGACGAAAAAGGGGGCTGGGTCGTGGACCAGCAATTTACCGACATCATGGGCTCGTCCATGCTGCTTGCTCACGGTCTGGGCAAGCCGGTTGCCGACGCCAGGACAACGGTAAAATTTCCCCAGGCAGGAACGTATCGCGTTTTCGTACGTACCCGAAATTGGGCGGCCGTCTGGACGCCGCAACACGCACCGGGACGGTTTCAACTTGTTGTCAACGGAAAAACGCTGAACACGACTTTCGGTACCGAAGAGAAAGAGTGGCATTGGCAACGGGGGGACGATATTACCGTTACGGAGAATCAATGGAACGCTGCGGTTGCGTTGCACGATCTGACCGGGTTCAATGGACGGGTTGACGCAATCTGTTTCACGCTTGACCCGAATTTTACGCCGCCGAACGATCTTGAAACACTCAACGCCTACCGCCGGACGGCACTCGGTTTGCCGGATGTCGCTCCCGACGCAGAAGGCGGACCGTTCGATCTGGTGGTCGTCGGAGGCGGTATTGCCGGAACCTGCACCGCAATCTCGGCGGCAAGGCTCGGACTCAACGTTGCACTCGTTCAGGACCGTCCGCTTGTTGGCGGAAACAACAGTTCCGAAGTGCGTGTCCATTCGCAGGGGCGTATCAATTTGCCGCCGTATCCGAACCTCGGAAATCTCGTTGCGCAAATGAATCACCGCCGCAAAGGGAACGCAATGCCTGCCGATTATTATGAAGACGAACGGAAAATGAATCTGCTTGCCGCCGAAAGTGGTGTCAAGACATTTTTCAACACCCGTGCTGTCGGTGTCGAAAAGGACGGGCCGAACCGGATCAAGGCGGTCGTCGGCAAACACATCGAAACCGGCGAAGAATTGCGTTTCGTGGCACCATTGTTCGCCGACTGCACCGGCGACGGCAATCTTGGCTATTACGCCGGAGCCGACTGGCGTATGGGCCGAGAATCGAGGGACGAAACCGGCGAATCACTGGCCCCGGAAGTTGCGGACAAAATGACGATGGGAACATCCGTGCAGTGGTACTCCGTCGAAACCGATGGTGAAACGACGTTCCCGGAATTACCGTGGGCGATTCAATTCAATGATAACACGGCCAAACCGATGCTCAAAGGGGATTGGAACTGGGAAACCGGTTTGAACTTGGACCAGATTTGGGATTTCGAGCAAATCCGCGATCACGGTTTGCGGGCCGCTTTCGGACATTGGGCGTACATGAAGAACCAGGCGGGCGGCGATTGGCCGGAGCAAGTTCGCAATCGGGAACTCGGCTGGGTCGCTTACATCGGGGGCAAACGGGAATCGCGGCGTCTGCTGGGAGACGTAATTTTGCAGGAACAGGATATTGTCGGACGACGCGAGTGGCCCGACGCTTCGGTTACGACTTCCTGGACGATTGACCTGCATTATCCTTCGGAGGAAAACGCACAAAATTTCCCCGGTGAAGCGTTTATGACCGTTGCCCAACACAAACGGATTGAGCCGTATGCGATTCCGTACCGTTGTTTTTACTCGCGGAACATCGACAACCTGTTTATGGCCGGTCGTGACATCAGTGTTACGCACGTCGCATTGGGGACGATCCGTGTTCAGCATACCGGCGGCATGATGGGGGAAGTCGTCGGCATGGCGGCGTCGCTTTGTAAGAAGCATAACACCTTGCCGCGAGGAGTGTACGAAAACCACCTCGACGAATTGAAAGCGTTAATGCAAGAAGGGGTTGCCCCGCCGCCGGTCCCCAAGAGTTCCGTCGCCGCGTCAAAACCGACCTGGCTCAAGGATGCAGGGGAAAACGTCGCTCGAAAAGCGAAAGTGAAGGTGTCGAGTCTTTACCCGAAGGGGAAGTACCCGGCGTCTCACATCAACGACGGGCAGTATGACCTTGCCAGCGATGCCGGACGCTGGGTCAGTAATGAGGATACGGAACACTGGGTTACGTTCGAGTGGGAACAGCCGGTCAAGATCAACGCGGTGCGAATTTTGAGCGGACAAGTGGGCAACGGCGAGCCGACTTCGCCGATTACCGATTTTGTCTTGCAGGATTTTCGCTCAAAATGGAAAAATACCCCCGGCACGGAGATCACGGAAAACGGACAGTGCGATTTCGGTTGCAAGTTTCCGACGGTCAAAGTGAAACAACTGCGACTCCTGATTACCAACACGCCACGCGAACTGGCCCGGCTCTGGGAGGTTGAGTTTTATTATTTGCCGTAGCTTAAACCGATCCTTTTTTCTTTTTTTCGATGTCGTGGATTTTGTCGATCCGAGTTTGATGTCGTCCGCCTTCGAACTCGGTTTCCAACCATTTTTTGACGAGCGAAATACTGGAGCGTTCGCCGAGCATTTCGCCGGAAAGACAGAGCACGTTGGCGTCGTTGTGCCGACGGCTCAGCTCCGCGATGACGTCGTTGCTACAAGCGGCGGCTCGAATATCGGGAAACTTGTTGGCCACAATGCACATGCCAAGTCCGGTTCCGCAGATGAGAATCCCCCGGTCTGCGTTTCCCTGGTGGATTCTTCCGACCACGCTAACCGCAATGTCCGGGTAATCGACGATTCCGTGGTCGGCAGCCCCGAATTCTTCAACCTCATGCCCCTCGGACCGCAAAAAATCCGCGACAATTTGTCGTAAATCATATCCGCGATGATCGCTTCCGATTGCAATTTTCATTATGACAACATACGTCAGAAAGAATGTCCCCGGTCAGTTCACCACAGTATCGCATTTTATCGAAAACTGTCTAGGGGGAGGGGGGATTACGAATTACGAATTACGGGCCACTTATCACTTATTCACGATTCGTCTTTGCATAGCTTGTACTCGATACTTTCGACGAGTGCTTCCCAGCTTGCTTCGATGATGTTTTCGTTGACACCGACGGTTCCCCACATGTCTTTGCCATCGGTGCTCTCAATCACGACCCGGACCCTGGCCCCCGTTGCCGCTTCGGAATTGATAACGCGGACCTTGAAATCGACCAGCTTCATCTCTTCCAAATTCGGAAAAATCGGGACAAGTGCCTTGCGAAGTGCCTTGTTCAACGCATCGACCGGCCCCTCCCCTTCATCGACTTCGTGTTTGGTCAAATGTCCGATCCGGAGCTTGACGGTTCCTTCGGTCATCAGCGCACTGTTTTCGTCCGCTTCCACATTGACATGGTAATTGAGACGCTGGAAATGCGGCTTGAACGTTCCGCAGACACGGCGAACCAGCAGGTCGAACGACCCTTCCGCCGCCTCGAATTGGTATCCTTGCGACTCCCGGGAGACGACTTCGGCCAAAATGTCCTGCATCAGCTTTTCGTCGTTTTGAATATTGTACTTCGTCGCTTTGGCAACGATGTTTGAGCGACCGGAAAGCTCGGAAATCAGGACGCGGCGTTCATTCCCGACGGTTTCCGGGACGATGTGTTCGTAAGCGGTCGTGTTCCGATTGACGCCGCTGACGTGCATCCCCCCTTTGTGCGCGAACGCGCTTTTGCCGACAAACGGCTGATGAAGCGGGATATGCAGGTTCAACATTTCATAGACGTACCGGGACAATTCCGTCAATCGGGAAACGGCGTCGGCGTGAAGCAAGTCGTACCGCCCTTGCTTTTTCAGTGCCAAATTGGCAATTACGGCGATCAAATCGGCGTTGCCGCAACGTTCGCCGAATCCGTTGATCGTTCCCTGGACTTGCACGGCCCCGGCTTCGACGGCGGCGAGCGAATTGGCAACGGCCAGCCCGCAATCGTTGTGAACGTGAATCCCGAGCGGGTGGTCGAGGTTTTTTACGACGTCCCGAATCGCGGCGGTAATTTCGTCCGGCAGCGTTCCGCCGTTGGTGTCGCAAAGGATCAACGTTTCCGCTCCGGCTTGAGCGGCGGTGGTCAAACAGCGAACCGCGTAATCGGGATTCCCCTTCCAGCCGTCGAAAAAGTGTTCGGCGTCGAAAAAGACGGTTCGGCCCAACGAGCGGAGAAACCCGACCGTTTCGGCAATCATGGCGAGATTTTCTTCGAGCGTTGCTTTGATGACTTCCTGAACCTGAAACGCAGAGGTTTTGCCGACGATGGTGATGAACGGTGCCCCGGAATCCAGGAGCGAGCGGAGTCCTTCGTCGTTTTCCGGACGGGTGCCTTTACGCCGGGTCATTCCGAACGCGGCGATTTTCGTCGTTTGGAGTTTCGAGTCGCCGATTTGCTGAAAAAAAGCGGCATCCTTCTCGTTGGAAGCGGGATAACCTCCTTCGACGAAATCGAATCCGAGCGAATCGAGACGCTGTGTCAACAGGATTTTATCCTGCAACGAAAAATCGATCCCCTCCGCTTGCGAACCGTCCCGAAGCGTTGTGTCGTAAATTTGTATCTTGCGCATGAAGTCAACCGTCGAAAAAGAATGAAACCGAAATAACCCGACCATTCTACCGGGAGACGCCGAAAGAGCAAGACCGCGTTTTTTCGGCGGTATACCGGGCCGCAGAGCTGCAATCACGATTGCGGCTCTGTGGATTTTCCCGTCTTTATTCCGATTTTGGCATCCAAATGCGAACGGTTTTGCCGGTCGCCGTTGCGATCTTCCCGCTATCCGGGGAAAAAGCAAGATAATTCCCCTTCACTTTTTGCAATTCTTTGCCCGAATCGGCCTCCAAAATTCGGGTTGTGTTTGTGTCCGACGTAACAACCTTTTTGCCGTCCGGTGAAAACCCTTTGGGAGAATCGGCCAACTTGTACAATTCTTTGCCCGAAGGAACATCCCACATTCGGATCACATTTTCTTCCATACTTTCTGTTACCATTTTCTTTCCATCCGGCGAAAATTTGAGATCGAGCGTCCCGACAATTTCTGCCGTTTTTTTCCCGCTATTGGCGTCCCAAATGCGGACGACGTCTTCCTCGGCGGCACTTGCCGTAACAATGCTCGTTCCATCCGCAGAATAATCGGCGGAAAAACCTTCCAGTTTGAGCAACGCCGTTCCCTTATCGGCATCCCAAATCTGGATCGTGTCGTCCCAGCTTTGCGTTACAATTTTCTTTCCGTCCGGAGAAAAGATCGCACCGTGAACACTACCGGCGTCTTCCCGTCCGGCGTTACGGAAAGGAAGGCGACGCTGCACGGCCCCCAGCCTTCTCAGTGCTCTTCCCGTTTCGGTATCCCAAACCTGAACGATGCTGTTGCCGTTTTCGTCCTGTGTTACCGTAACCATTTTTTTGCCGTCCGGCGAAACGGCTTTGGTTTCATCCGGTAAAAAGACGGGGATCGCTCCGATCAATATTTCTCCCGCCGGTTTGATCGTCTGAATTTTTCCCGAATCCAAATTCAAAATCCGATAGGTCAGGCGGTCGTTCGCATCCCAGGTTTGTACGATAATTCTCTTTCCGTCCCGCGAAGAAACGAGGTATCTTCCCTCCAATTTGTGCAACACTTTTTCCGACTCGGCATCCCAAATCCGGACGATTTCCTTCCGGTCCGTTTCCTCTTCCCAACATGTCGTAAGAACTTGCTTTCCGTTCGGCAGGAAGAGAGCGGTTTCGACCGTATCGGTGTGTCCAGGCAATATTTGTAATACTTTTCCCGACTCGGCGTTCCAGATTCGGGCGGTTTTGTCTTCACTTCCTGTAACGATTATCTTGCCGTCCGGCGAAAAGGTGGCACAATAGACATCTTTGGAGTGTCCTTTGAGTTCGAGGGAGGGAACATTTGCCGCCCGGAGACCGACGGCGAACAGGAAAAAACAAGTAGCAAAACAAGCGATTTTTTTCATGGTGATTTTTGGGGTTGGTGTTGAGGTTTTACCATTTTCCAGGGATCAAGAATTTCGTCCAGTTGTTCCGGCGGCAGGATGTTTTGTTCAAGGCAGACTTCACGGACCGTTTTACCGGTTTTGAACGCTTCTTTCGCAATTTCCGCCGCTTTTTCGTAGCCGATGTGTGGGTTGAGAGCGGTCGCCATTGCCAGGCTTTTTTCGACCCCTTCGCGGCATTTTTCCTCGTTCGCTTCGAGTCCTTTGAGACACTTTTCGGTAAAAACTTCCAGTGCCCCGGCGAGGATTTTAACGCTTTCAATTGCGGTGTCCGCCATGACCGGCATCATGATATTGAGCTGAAACTGCCCGCCGGTCGCCCCGCAAAAGGTCATGGTCTGATCGTTGCCGATTACTCGTGCACAGGCTTGCATCAACGCTTCGCAAAGCACCGGATTGACCTTGCCCGGCATGATCGAGCTTCCCGGCTGAAGGTCGGGAATGATGATCTCGTAAAACCCGCAACGCGGCCCGCTGCCAAGCCAACGGATGTTGTTGGCGATGTTGAAAAGGGTAACGGCGATGGATTTGATTGCGGCGTGGCACTTAACGAGATCGTCGCGTTGGGAGTTTGAGGCAAAATGGCTGTCCGTTTCGTAGAATGTCTTCCATTCAGCTTTCCATTTATCTGTTCCCCATTCATAATGGTATTCGAACTCATCGTCAGTAAAAATATTATGCAGATAGTACTTGTTCAATATTTTGATGACACGTCTCGAAAAATCTGAGTGGGTATTGATTCCAGTTCCAACGGCAGTTCCACCGATAGGTAAATACCTGATGTATTTCTCAGCATCAGAAACATCACAAGTTGCATTGTCGATTTGTTTTGCATAGCCACTAAACTCCTGTCCCAACGTCAGTGGTGTTGCATCTGCAAGATGGGTACGGCCAATCTTGAGAATACTTTGCCAAGCGGTTGCCTTGTCTTCTAAATCAAATTGGGCATCCACCAATCTGTAACGCAGTTCCATGAGTAATTCTGTTAGTGCAACGTGTATCGCCGTTGGAAAAACGTCGTTGGTGCTTTGCCCCATGTTGACGTGGTCGTTGGGGTGTATAGAGACGACAGACGACAGACGACAGACGGCAGGGAAGTCAGCGGCTGCGCCGCCAGTTTCTTCCTCTTCCTCTTCTGCTGTCGTCTGTCGTCTGTCGTCTGTCGTCTTTATCGCTGACTGGCAATCAACCCTGACAACATGCGACCTATCTCCTTGCACATCTCCATTGCTGGTTGAATGTCCGTCTCGGTCAGATAACCCACTCTGACGCTTATCTGAAGTTGTGTTTCCAGTTCCGACTTCGATCCTCTCGCTATGTGCAGAAATTGGATGAATTCCTTGCTGGAATTCCTGTCCTTGCCCTCCGCTATGTTCGATGGAATCGAGACCACCGCTCTCCGCATCTGGTCGGACAGTGCGTATGTTTCCTCTTTCGGCAGTTTTTTCACCAGCCGATAAATTTCCACCGTCAAATCCATCGCCTTCTGCCAAACCTTCAAGTCCTGATAACCCGCCATCTGTTGTCTCCTTAATAAAAGTGTGAGTTCTTTCCCCTGTCGTCTGTCGTCTGTCGTCTGTCGTCTTTGAAACCAACTCATTGGCTCGCCGGGCGATCACCTCGTTCGCGTTCATGTTCGTCGACGTACCGCTTCCCGTTTGGTAGACATCCACCGGGAATTGCTCGTCGAACTTTCCTTCGGCGACTTCAAGACAGGCCGTGAGAAGAGCTTCGACCTGCTCGTCCGAAAGCGGCGAATGGCCCGATTGCAGAAGGCCAAGCTCGGCGTTCGCCTTGGCACAGGCCCATTTGACGAGGCCCAGAGCGTGGATCAGCTCCGGCGGCATGGTCTTGCCCGAAATCGGAAAATTCTCCACCGCCCGTTGCGTTTGAGGGCCGTAATAAGCGTTGTCGGGAACCTCGACCGGTCCCATTGAGTCATGTTCTATACGCATAATAAATTACGAATTACGAATTACGAATTTAATGTACTCAAACCGTAAACAAATGGTAACTCAAAACAGTCAATGGCATCGGGGATCGGGCATCGGGCATAGGTGATAAGTGAAAAACGTATTCCAATTTCCAATTTCCGATTCCCGATTCCCGATTCCCGATTCCCGATGCCCTTAAATTTCAACACTTTTTTCAGTTTCACTACCAACTCATTTACACTTTGAGTTACGAATTTAGGAACTGTCAAGAATTAAAATACCAGTTACAATTCGGTGGAATTTTCGAGAGGACTTGCAATAGCGCGCCCTTAGTAGCCAAGGGTAATCCACGGTACTGCGCCCTTATTTTCCAATCGGTATGG
>Ga0209628_10000025_pt1 | contig 68507 bp, 67 predicted proteins | sample TergutCu122P4_FD_187285 | JGI IMG/M metagenome (GOLD analysis project Ga0209628, IMG submission 187285) | Cubitermes ugandensis P4 segment gut microbial communities from Kakamega Forest, Kenya - Cu122 P4 (SPAdes) (version 2) | ecosystem: Host-associated > Arthropoda: Insects > Digestive system... | reverse complement strand
CGGCCAAAACGCTTTTCCAGCGCCGCCTTGAGCGTGCCCAGGTCGGCGTCGGAAATGGGAAACGCGCTGTGAATCACCGCGTCGGAGCGCCCGCTTTGCGCATTGGCCAGATCGCGGAACTGCCGGGCGATTTCCGGCAGCGCGGCCAGCCGGCCATTGGCGATCACCGTGCGCAGAAAGTTGCCGCCGTGCGCGGACAAGGGCTTGTCCAGCACGCTGGTGACGACCTGATAGACCTGCTCGGCATCGACCTTGGGATTGGCCGCGAATTCCAGCAGCCGCGGCGCCTGCACCGCGGCGGCCAGCTTGTCCAGCCACGGCTGGACGCCCGGCAGGTCGGCGCGGCTGGATTCAAACAGGGCTTCGGCGTAGGGCCTGGCGATGGTGGCAAGTTCGGCCATCTGTGCGTGTCCTCAAAGCTCGGTTTTCAGGCGGCCAAGCAGGTCGGCGTGCACGGCGGGGTTGACTTCCTTGCGCAGGATCTGCTCGGCCCCGCGCACGGCCAGCTTGGCCACTTCGTCGCGCAGGGCTTCGCGCGCCTGCACGGCTTGCTGCTGCGCCTCGGCGCGGGCGGCGGCGATGATGCGCGCGCCTTCCTCGCCAGCGCGGGCCTTGGCCTCTTCGATGATGAGCTGCGCGCGGCGCTCGGCTTCGGCCAGGCGCTGGGCGTGCTCGCCGCGCGCGCTGGCCAGCTCTTGCTCGATGCGCTGGTTGGCGGCGGCCAGCTCGCTTTTGGCCTTGTCGGCGGCGGCCAGTCCTTCGGCCACTTTCTGCGCGCGCTCGTCCAGTGCTTTGGCGATCGGCGGCCACACGAATTTCATCGTGAACGCCACCAGAATCGCAAACACGATTATCTGCACGAGCAGGGTTGCATTGATGCTCACGGCAACACCCTTTCTCTCAGTTAAACACGTTGTTCGGCAATGTGAGGGCCAGCCGCGTTTACTTGAGGACAAAGGGGTTGGCAAAGGCGAACATCATCGCGATACCGACGCCGATCAGGAAGGCGGCGTCGATCAGGCCGGCCAGCAGGAACATCTTGGTTTGCAGCTCGCCCATCAGCTCTGGTTGGCGCGCGGCCGATTCAAGGTATTTGCTGCCCATGATGCCGATGCCGATACAGGCGCCGACGGCGCCCAGGCCAATGATCAGACCAGCGGCCAGCGCGACGAGACCAAGTACTTGTTCCATTTGAAAAACTCCTGTCGAAAAAGTGAGGGTTGGTTAGGGAGAAACTTTGAAAAATTCGCGGCGCCGCCGGCTTGCTCAATGCGCGTCGTGCGCCTGGCCGATGTACACCAGCGTCAACATCATGAAGATGAAGGCCTGCAAGGTGATGATCAGGATGTGGAAGATGGCCCACAGCGAGCCGGCGATGATGTGGCCGACCGGCAGCAGCACCCCGGACAGCGACGCCGCCGCCGCGCCGCCCATGAGCGCGATCAGCATGAACAGCAGCTCGCCCGCGTACATGTTGCCAAACAGCCGCATGCCGTGCGATACGGTCTTGGCGGCAAACTCGATCAACTGCATGACAAAGTTGACCGGCCACAGCAGCGGGTGCGCGCCAAACGGGGCGGTAAACAGCTCGTGTATCCAGCCGCTCGCGCCCTTGATCTTGACGTTGTAAAACAGGCAGACCAGCAGCACCGACACCGACAGCCCCAGCGTGGTGGACAAATCGGCCGTGGGCACCACGCGCATGTAGGCGTGCGGATTGCCGGAGAGCGTTTGCCAAATCCATGGCAGCAGATCGACCGGCAGCAAGTCCATGGCGTTCATGATGAAAATCCAGACGAACACCGTCAGCGCCATTGGCGCGACCAGCTTGCGGCTTTCGGCGTTGTGCACGATGCCCTTGGCCTGGTTGTCCACCATCTCGACCAGAATCTCGACCGCCGCCTGAAAGCGCCCGGGCGTGCCCGAAGTGGCTTTTTTGGCCGCCCGGTAAAGCAGCCAGCAGCCCGCGGCGCCCAGCAGCAGCGCCCAGAAGATCGAGTCGAGGTTGAACACCCCGAAGTCGATCACGCCCTTCATCGGCCGGTTCTGCAGATGCGTCAGGTGATGGACGATGTATTCGCCGGCGGTTGGGCCGTGTTCGGCAACGTGTTCAGCAGCCATCGGTTGTTACTCTTCGCCTGGATTTCATCCACTGGGCCAGCAACGGGCCGGCCCAATACACATTGATCGTCAACACCAGACCAGTCAGCAGTGCCGGCCAGTCTGGCGCTCCCAAAATCTTCGGGGCCGCTATCAGCATCCCCACGGTCAGGATCACCTTGACCGCCTCCCACACAAAAAAACCTGCCAGCGCCGCACCCGGCGGAAAACCGGGCGCCGCCCAGCGGGCCATGCCTTTTGCAGCCAGTGCGCCCGGCGCCAGCACGGCCAGCGCGCCGTAGCCCGCCGACCAGGCCGCCTGCGGCCTGCCTGACACCAGCCACGCCAGCGCCGCCACCGTCAAACCGGCGGCCGCCTGCATGAGCAGCACCCGTCCAAGCGCAAGCTGCGGATGGCGCGCGCGCCACTGGCTGGCTTGCCGCGCCGTCAACGGGGCGGGCGCCGCGTCGCCGTCACGCTGGCTGTCTTGCCAGACCGGCGCTTGCCGGGGCGCGGGCCGCGCTGCATCGGATACGTTTGTTGTCATGCCACCTGACGCGCGGTCACGCCCTGGTAACCAACTGCAAAAGAGTGCGGATTATACGGAAAGGAAATCACACCCGTGCGCACGCGCCGCCGGTGCGCGAAAATAGCCCCTTCGGCAACCGCCGTCATCAGCTACGCCATCACGCCATGTACAACACCGACCACCTGCCGGCCTTGCCGTGCCACATCAACGGCGAGATCACCACGCTGGATGCCGCGCGCATATCGCCGCTGGATCGCGGCTTTATCTTTGGCGACGGCATATATGAGGGCATTCCGATCTACGGCCGCCCCGGCCAGACGCCGCGGCCATTTCGCTTTGAGCAGCACATGGCGCGGCTGGATCGCGGCCTGCACGAAGCGCGCATCGCCAACCCGCACACCTACTGGCAGTGGCGGCGCATCGCGCTCGACCTGATCGACGCTTACGCCCAGTCGCCCGCGGGCGTCAAGCCGCAGCCGCAGGACTGGTTTTTTTACCTGCAAGTCACGCGCGGCGTGGCGCTGCGCGATCACCCCATGCTGCGCGGGCTGACGCCCACCGTGTTTGCCACCTGCCTGCCCATGAAGCCGCCCACGCCCGAGCAGCGCGCCACCGGCGTGGCCTGCGTGACGGCGGACGACTTTCGCTGGCAAAAAGCGCACATCAAATCCATCAGCCTGCTGGGCGCGGTGCTGGCGCGCCAGATCAGCTACGACCAGGGCGCGGTGGAAACCGTGATGTTTCGCGACGGCTTCTTGAGCGAAGCGGCCGCCAGCAACGTCTGGATGGTCAAAAACGGCACCGTATATGGAACGCCCGTCGACAACCTGGTGCTGGAAGGCATCCGCTACGGGCTGATCGCGCAGCTGTGCCAGCAGGAAGGCATCGGCTTTGAACTGCGCCGCATCGCCCGCGCCGAAGTGCGCTCGGCCGACGAGCTGCTGCTGTCATCGGCCAGCAAGGAAGTGCTGCCCGTCACCACGCTGGACGGCCAGCCCGTCGGCGACGGCCAGCCCGGCCCGGTTGGCCGCAAGCTGTACGACGCCTATCAGCGCGCCAAGGACGAACTGTTTGCCGCATGACCCAGACGCTGCTGGAATTTCCCGTCCGCTTTCCGGTCAAGGTCGCGGGTCTCAATGCGGACGGCCTGGTGCACGCCATCACCCACATCGCCAAACAGCACGACCCCGGCTTTGACGCCGCCAGCGTCGAGCTGCGCCCCAGCTCCGGCGGCAAATATCTTGGCGTAACCATCACCATAACCGCCACCAGCCGCGAGCAACTGGACCAGCTATACCGCGCCCTGACCGCGCACCCGATGGTGCGCTGGGTGCTTTGAAATTGATAGCTGGCCGCGCTCGATCAATAGGGATTTCATGCATGAACAATGCTGAAATCATTGCGTAGCAGGCGCAGGCAGCTATTTAATTGGGAGTGCGGCGGGCCGTGATGCATGGCAATCGCATCTGATTGCATCGTCATTGCCGCGCAGGCGGGAATCCATTGGGCCGTGGTCAAGTGGATGCGCTGTTTGGATTCCCGCCTGCGCGGGAATGACGAAGTTGGAGCGTGCCGCCAAAAATTCAGATGCGATCGCCCTGGATGCATGGCGATTGCATCCGGCACTGCGGCATGTTTTCAGCGCTTTGCTACCTCTCCCACTTGTGGGGTGGGAGAGGGGGCAAGTCACGCATCAATATTCACCGCCCGCAGCGCGTTGGTTTCGATGAATTCGCGGCGCGGCTCTACTTCGTCGCCCATCAGGGTGGTGAAGACGTGGTCGGCTTCTATGGCGTCGTCGATTTGCACGCGCAGCAGGCGGCGCACCGCCGGGTCCATGGTGGTTTCCCATAGTTGCTCGGGGTTCATTTCGCCCAGGCCCTTGTAGCGCTGGCGGCTGGTGGTGCGTTTGGCTTCGGCCAGCAGCCATTGCATGGCCTGGCGGAAGTCGGCCACGCGCTCTTCGCGCTGGCGCTCGCCCTCGCCGCGCGTGACCAGCGCGCCTGCGCCCAGCAGGTCCTTGAAGGTGTGCGCGGCTTCCAGCAGCGCGGCGTAGTCGGCGCCGTGCACAAAGTCTTGCGTGATGCTGCTGCTTTTGATGTTGCCGTGCTGGCGGCGGCTGATGCGCAGGATGGGTTTGTCGGAGCGGGCGTCAAATTCGCCCGCCACTTGCGGCGCGCCGCCGCCACCTTGCATTTCGGTCAGGCGCTGCTGCAAGGCGGCGGCGCTGGCCTGGGCGGCTTCGATGCTGCTCAAGTCCAGCGCCACGCCGCCCGCGATGGCGCGCAGCGCCTGGCCGTCCATGAATTGCGACAGGCGCGCGATTACGCCTTCGGCCAGCTGGTATTTGCGCGCCAGCTCGGCCAGTGTGTCGCCGCTGATCTGGCGCGGCGCGGCGCCGCCGGTGTGTACCACGGCGTCTTTCAGCGCCACGCGCAGCAGGTAGCCGTCCAGCGCGGCGTCGTCCTTGAGGTACAGCTCTTCCTTGCCGTTTTTGACTTTGTATAGCGGCGGCTGGGCGATGTAGATGTGGCCGCGCTCGACCAGCTCGGGCATCTGGCGATAGAAGAACGTCAGCAGCAGGGTGCGGATGTGCGCGCCGTCCACGTCGGCGTCGGTCATGACGATGATGCGGTGGTAGCGCAGTTTGGCGATGTCAAAGTCGTCGGCTGATCCCTTGTCGGAGTCGCCCGCGGTTTTGCCGATGCCGGTGCCAAGGGTGGTGATCAGGGTGGTGATTTGCTCGGAGGTCAGCAGCTTTTCATAGCGCGCTTTTTCGACGTTGAGGATCTTGCCGCGCAGCGGCAGGATGGCCTGGAACTTGCGGTCGCGCCCCTGCTTGGCGCTGCCGCCGGCGGAGTCGCCCTCGACCAGATAGACCTCGCACAGCGCCGGGTCTTTTTCCTGGCAGTCGGCCAGCTTGGCCGACAGGCCCAGGCCGTCGAGCGCGCCTTTGCGGCGCGTCATCTCGCGCGCCTTGCGGGCGGCTTCGCGCGCGCGCGCGGCATCGACGATCTTGCCGCACAGGGTCTTGGCGTCGCCGGGGCGCTCTTGCAGGTAGTCGGCCAGCGCCCTGGCAACGATGTCTTCCACCGGGGCGCGCACTTCGGAGCTGACCAGTTTGTCCTTGGTCTGGCTGCTGAATTTTGGCTCGGGCACTTTTACCGACAGTACGCAGGTCAGCCCCTCGCGCATGTCGTCGCCCGATACATCGACCTTGGCTTTTTTGGCCAGTTCGTTGTCGGCGATGTATTTGCCGATCACGCGCGTCATGGCCGCGCGCAGGCCGGTCAGGTGGGTGCCGCCGTCGCGCTGCGGGATGTTGTTGGTAAAGCACAGCACCTGCTCGTTGTAGCCGTCGTTCCACTGCATGGCTACTTCGACGCCGATCTCGGTGCCGGGGATGCCGCCGTAGGTGTCGGCCGGCCGCGCGCCGGTGGCGTGAAAGGCGTTGGGATGCAGCACGCGCTTGCCGCCGTTGATGAAATCGACAAAACCCTTGACGCCGCCGCTGCCGGCAAAGTCGTCGTGCTTGCCGCTGCGTTCGTCGATCAGGCGGATGCGCACGCCGTTGTTGAGAAAGCTCAGCTCGCGCAGGCGCTTGCTGAGGATCTCGTAGTGAAATTCGTGGTTTTCCCTGAAGATTTCGGTGTCGGGCAAAAAGCGCACCTCGGTGCCGCGCTTGTCGGTTTCGCCCGTAACGCGCATGGGCGAGACTTGCACGCCGTCCACGGTTTCGACGATGCGGCCCTGCACAAAGCCGCGGCTGAATTCAAGTTCGTGCTTTTTGCCGTCGCGCCGCACCGTCAGGCGCAGCGTGCTGGACAGCGCGTTGACGCACGACACGCCCACGCCGTGCAGGCCGCCCGATACCTTGTAGCTGTTTTGATTGAACTTGCCGCCCGCGTGCAGCTCGGTCAGGGCGATTTCGGCGGCGCTGCGTTTTGGCTCATGCTTGTCATCCATTTTGACGCCGGTGGGGATGCCGCGCCCGTTGTCGGTCACGCTGACCGAGTTGTCGGTGTGGATGGTGACCACGATGTCGTCGCAAAAACCGGCCAGCGCCTCGTCGATGGAGTTGTCCACCACCTCGAACACCAGGTGGTGCAAGCCGGTGCCGTCGCTGGTGTCGCCGATGTACATGCCGGGGCGCTTGCGCACGGCTTCCAGCCCCTCAAGGATCTGGATCGCGCCTTCGCCGTAGCCGTCGGCGGGCGGCGTGGTGTCCGGGCTGCTGGGGTCACTCATGACTTTTCTTTCGCTCATTAAAAAGGCCAAACCCGCCTGGGCGGGCGGGTTGTTGGCGCTGCATACTGCTTGACTTCAGACACAAAAGGCTGCGGAGCAGGCCGTGCCAAAGCTCCCGTGGCCTGGCTTTGCCAGGACACCGGGAGCGCCCCCTTGCAGGGGGGAGGCGCAACAACGCGCAGCGTGTGGAGACTGGGGGTGTTTCATATCCGCATCGGCATCACCACATATTTGAAGTGCGCGTTGCCCGGCACCGTGATCAGTGCCGAGCTGTTGGAGTCCTGCAGTTCGATCTTGATCATCTCCTGCTGGCTCATGTTGCCCAGCGCGTCGATCAGGTAGGTGACGTTAAAGCCGATCTCGACCGGCTCGCCCGCGTAGTCGATGTCCAGCTCGTCCACCGCTTCTTCCTGCTCGGCGTTGCTGGCGGCCACGCGCAGCGTGCCGGACTCGAAGTTCAGGCGCACGCCCTTGAACTTTTCGCTGGTCAGGATGGCTGTGCGCTGCAGGCTGGCCAGCAGCGGCGCGCGGCCCAGCGTGACGCTGTTTTTGTGGCCGCGCGGGATGACGCGGTCGTAGTCCGGGAACTTGCCTTCGACCAGCTTGGTGACAAACTCCATGCCGCCAAAGGCGAACTTGGCCTGATTGGCGGCAAAGCGCATTTCGATCATCGGCGCTTCTTGCCCTTCGGGCGCGCTGGCGTCCGAGAGCAGGCGCTGCAGCTCGACCACGGTCTTGCGCGGCAGGATTACCTCTTGCTTGGGTACCTCGACGTCCAGCGTCGCGCCGGCAAACGCCAGCCGGTGGCCGTCGGTGGCCACCAGGCTGAGCTGCTTGCCCTCGGCCACGAACAGGATGCCGTTGAGGTAGTAGCGAATGTCGTGCACCGCCATCGCGAACGCCACCTGGTCGAGCAGGTCCTTGAGCGTTTTTTGCGGCACCTTGAAGGCCGGGCCAAAGTTGGGCGCTTCCTGCACCAGCGGAAAGTCCTCGGCCGGCAGCGTTTGCAGCGTGAACTTGCTTTTGCCGCCCTTCAGGATCAGGCGCGCCTGCTGCGACGATTCAAGACTTACGGTCTGCTCGGGCGGCATGGTGCGCAGGATGTCGATCAGCTTGCGCGCGCCCACGGTGGTGGCAAAGTTGCCGCCGTCGCCGCCCAGCTCGGCCGTGGTGCGGATCTGGATTTCCAGATCGCTGGTGGTCAACTGCAGCGTGCCGCCGTCCTTGCGCAGCAGCACGTTGGCCAGCACCGGCAGCGTGTGCCGCCGCTCGACGATGCCGGAAACCGATTGCAGCGCCGCAAGCAACTGGTGTTGGGTGGTTTTCAAAACGATCATGGTTTCCCCTGATTGCGTGTCATGCCCGGCCGCGCCATCCATCCGGCGCGGCCGCGCTGGTCAACTGGCTATTGTCGCCGCATTTGGCCCGCGGCTTGCGCACTGGGGCAGGCAACGCGGCGCAAGAAGTAAAAATTACTGTGATCATGGATTTGATAGCTGGCCGCGCTTGCCTGGTAACGATTTTACAGTGTTTTTATGCTGAAAACCTTGCATGGCAAGCGCTGGCAGCTATCATAACTTACGGCCATCAGCCCTTGAGCGTTTGCTCCAGCACATGCAACTGCTGGTTCAGCTCGGTCAGCTTCTGGCGTTCGCCGGCGATTTTGCGCACCGCGTGCAGCACGGTGGTGTGGTCGCGCCCGCCGAACAGCTCGCCGATTTCGGGCAGGCTTTTTTGCGTCAGCTCCTTGGCCAGGTACATGGCGATCTGGCGCGGCCTGGCGATGCTGGCCGGGCGCTTTTTGCTGTACATGTCCGACACCTTGATCTTGTAGTAGTCGGCCACGGTCTTTTGGATGTTTTCCACGCCGATCTGGCGGTTTTGGATCGACAGCAGATCGCGCAGCGCCTCGCGCGCCAGCTGGATGGAAATTTCTTTTTGGTTGAAGCGCGAATACGCCAGGATTTTGCGCAGCGCGCCTTCCAGCTCGCGCACGTTGGAGCGCACGTTCTTGGCGACGAAAAAGGCCACCTCTTCGGGCATCTGCGCACCCTCGCTGGCGGCCTTGCTGATCAGGATGGCCACGCGCATTTCCAGCTCTGGCGGCTCCAGCGCCACCGTCAGGCCCGAATCAAAGCGCGACACCAGCCGCTCGTGCATGTCGGTCAGCCCCTTGGGATAGGTGTCGCTGGTCATCACGATGTGGCTCTTTTTGTTGAGCAGCGCCTCAAAGGCGTTGAAGAACTCCTCCTGCGAGCGGTCCTTGTTGGCCAGAAACTGCACGTCGTCGATCAGCAGCAAATCCAGCGAGTGGTACTTGTCGCGCACCTGGTCAAAAGTCTTGCGCTGATAGGCTTTGACCACATCCGAGACGAACCACTCGGCATGGGTGTAGAGAATTTTGGCCTGCGGGCGCGCTTGCAGCAGCTGGTTGCCCACCGCGTGCATCAAATGCGTCTTGCCCAGCCCGACGCCGCCGTAGATGAAAAGCGGGTTGTACAACTGCCCCGGCGCCGCCGCCACGTGCATCGCCGCCGCCCGCGCCATGCGGTTGGCCGAGCCTTCGACAAAGCTGGAAAAAGTCAGGCCAGTGTTCAGCCGGTTGCGGTGCGCGCTGCTCGCCAAATCGTCCGCGCTGGCCGCCAGCTCGGCCGCCGCGGGCGGCTCCAGCGTTGCGTTCATGGCGCGGATGGATTCATGAAAGTCAGGTTTGGCCTGCTGTTGACGCGGAGCAAGCGCTAACTCAATAGTGATCGGACGGCCTTCGATCCGCTCCGCCACGGCGGCAATGCGCGGCGCGTACTGCGCCCGCACCCAGTCCAGCTTGAAGCGGTTGGCGACAAACAGCGTCAGCCGCGAAGCGTCCTCCGAAAGCTGCGCCGCCAGCGGTTTGATCCAGGTGCTGAACTGCTGCTGCGGCAGCTCCTGCTCCAGCTGGCCCAGGCACGACGGCCAAAGCGACGCGGCGGCGGCGGTGGCCGCCAGGCAGGCAGGTGGATTTTGCATGGAAGGCGTCCCGGTGGTGTGGATAAGTCGCTGTCGCGGGGCAGCTGGATTGTACTGCATGGCAAGTTATCCACAAAATGAGCTACCCCCAGTCTCCACTCGGCTGGCGCCGATGTTGCGCCTGGCCCCTGGAAAGGGGCGCGCTCTGTGGCCGGGGGGACCACGGCCACGGGCGCCTGGGGGCTGGCCTGCTCCGCGGCCTTTGGTTGGGGTGGCCGCGCGTTCATGCTTTGCTGCCTTCACCCAAAGGGGCAGTCAGATTCCCGCCCCCTCTGGGGGCTGAGGGCTGCGGCTCCAAAGGCGCCTGCACGCTTTTGGACAGCCCGAAGAGAAGCCGCGTCTCGCGGCTTCCTGTTGGCAGGGTGGGGGCAAGCGGCGTGTCCAAAAACCATGCGCTCATGCCGGCGCCGCTTGCCCCCATTCCGGCCTTCCCCCAAAGGGGGAAGGAGCCTGAACCTGCACCGCCACGCCGGGCGGGAAACAATCTGCGATAATGCAAGGTTTCCCTCGCCATTGACAGAGCACCGGCTTTGCCGCTGGCGCGGGGCCTTGATTTACAGGACGCTTCTCATCATGAAACGCACTTACCAGCCTTCCAAGACGCGCCGTGCCCGCACGCATGGTTTTTTGGTCCGCATGAAGACGCGCGGCGGGCGCGCGGTTATCAATGCGCGCCGCGCCAAGGGCCGCAAGCGCCTGGCGGTCTGATCGCCGCCCGTGCGTGAGCGGTCATGCGCGCCCGGCACTTGCGCACGCGCGCTCAGTTCCAGGCTTTGCTGGGCACGCCAGCGGTGGCCCGCAGCGCGCATTTCGCGCTGCACCGCTGCGCGGACAGCGCGGCGGCTGCCGCCAGCGGCACGGGCGCCTTGTTCGCGCCGCCGGATGCGGTCTGGCTGGGCGCGCTGGCGCCCAAGCGCTGGGCGCGCCGGGCCGTCACTCGTAACGCCATCCGCAGACAGATTTACGCCGTGGGCCAGTCCCTGAATCCCCCTTTGAGCGCGGGCGCGCATCTGGTGCGCTTGCGCGCGGCGTTTGCGCCCGCGCAGTTTCCCAGCGCCAGCTCCAGCGCCTTGAAGCGCGCCGTGCGGGCCGAGCTGCTGCGTTTGTTTGACCGCGGCCGTGACCGGGCATGATGCGCGCGCTGCTTGTCACCCTGATCAAGGGCTACCGCTTGCTGCTGTCGCCCTGGCTGGGTTCGGCCTGCCGGTTTGAGCCGACTTGCTCGCGCTACGCGATCGAGGCGCTGCAGCGTCACGGCGCGGCGGCGGGCAGCTACCTGATGCTGCGGCGGCTGGCGCGCTGCCATCCCTGGTGCGACGGCGGGTGCGATCCGGTGCCCGCCGCCAAGCCGCGTTTATTTACCGGTCTGACCAAGGCGTCCGGCCCAACTCGTCACACGTCATGAACGACATTCGACGCACCATCCTGTGGGTGGTTTTTGCCCTCTCGCTGATCATGCTGTGGGACAAGTGGCAAATTCACAATGGCCGCCCGCCCACGTTTTTTCCGCACGCGGCCGCGCCCGCCGCCAGCGCACCGGCCGGCGCCGCCGCCAGCGCGTCCGCCAGCGGCGTGCCAGCGGCCGTGCCGGGTGCGTCCGCGGCCAGCGCCGCCAGCGCGCCGCCTGCGGGCGCCAGCGCCCAGCCGCCGGTTGACGCCGCCCCGCGCGAGCGCATCACCGCCAGTACCGACGTTTTGCAACTGACCTTTGATACCGAAGGCGGCCAGATCGTCAAAAGCGGCTTTGTCAAATACGCCAACGGCGCGGGCGATGCGCAGCCGTTTGTGCTGCTGGACAACAGCGCCACGCGCGTTTATCTGGCGCAGTCGGGCTTGATTGGCGGGCCGTTTCCCAACCACAAGACGCCGATGAAATTCATTGGCAATGACAAACAGCTCAAGCTGGCCGATGGCGCCGCTGAGCTGACGCTGCGCTTTGAATCGCCCGAGGCAGGCGGCGTGCGCCTGAACAAAATCTATACCTTGAAGCGCGGCTCCTACGTGCTGGACGTGCGGCACGAAATCGTCAACGCCGGCGGCCAGCCGGTCAGCCCCGAGCTGTATGTGCAACTGGTGCGCGACGGCAACAAGCCGCCCGATGCATCGACGTTTGTTTCCACCTTCACCGGCCCGGCCTTCTACACCGACGCCAAGCGCTACCAGAAGGTTGATTTTTCCGACATCGAAAAAGGCAAGGCTGAATTCGCCCACTCGTCGTCCGACGGCTGGATGGCGATGGTGCAGCACTACTTTGCCAGCGCCTGGCTGCTGCCCGACGGCAAGCCGCGCACCAACTTCGCGCGCAAGATCGAGGGCAACCTGTACGCCGCCGGCATGATCGCCGCCACCGGCGCGCTGGAGCCGGGCAGCACGCTGACGCTGGATGCGCGCCTGTTCATCGGCCCGCAAGAAGAAAAAACGCTGGCCGGCATCGCCACCGGGCTGGAGCTGCTCAAGGACTACGGCATGTTCGCCGTCATCTCCAAGCCGCTGTACTGGCTGCTCGACAAACTGCACGGCCTGCTGGGCAACTGGGGCTGGTCCATCGTCGCGCTGGTGCTGCTGCTGAAAATCCTGTTTTACCCGCTCAACGCCAAGGCCTACTCCAGCATGGCCAAGATGAAGGCCATCAACCCCAAAATCATGGAGATGCGCGAGCGCCTGAAAGACAACCCGCGCCAGATGCAAACCGAGATGATGCGCATCTACCGCGAAGAAAAAGCCAACCCCATGGGCGGCTGCCTGCCGATGGTGGTGCAAATCCCGGTCTTCATCGCCCTGTACTGGGTGCTGCTGTCGTCGGTGGAAATGCGCGGCGCGCCGTGGATGCTGTGGATCCAGGACCTGTCGGCCAAGGACCCGTACTTCATCCTGCCGGTCATCATGACCTTGACCACCCTGCTGCAAACCGCGCTCAACCCGCTGCCGCCCGACCCCATGCAGGCCAAGATGATGTGGCTGATGCCGCTGATGTTCAGCGTCATGTTCTTCTTCTTCCCGTCCGGGCTGGTGGTGTACTGGATCACCAACAACATCCTGACCATCGCCCAGCAGTGGATCATCAACACCCGCATGGGCGTGCCGCCGCAGTTCAATCTGCCGAAATTTTGATCCCCCCTATGGCGCTTGCGCGCCATCCCCCCAGGGGGACGCGTCCACTTGCCGGGGAGACCCCGGCCACGGGTGCCATGGACTGGCCTGCTCCGCGGCCATTTGGTTTTGCCTGATTAGCGACATGCCTCAGACTCGTCATTCCCGCGAAGGCGGGAATCCAGACGGCGTTGTTGCCAGAGGAGGCGCTTATGGATTCCCTGTCATTCCCGCGTAGGCGGGAACTGCGCGGGAATGACGAAATGATTGGTCCGCGCGCTTAACTAAACTGTATTGCACCCCCAACCCATGAAATACAAAAACAATAGCTGCTTGCGCACGTTATACAGTCATTTGCGGCACGAAACACCGTCAAATCGGTACACAGCAAGCGCGAGCAGATATCAATTTTTCTGGCCGTTTGGCGACTATTGGTAGTACAGCGTGAACGTCGCCGTGGCCTTGACTTTGCCGGGGGTTACCGGGCCGGTGGAGATGTAGCGCGCGGTCAGCGGGATGCTGATGTTGCTGGCCGAAGTCGTCGATAACGAGCCGGCATTCCATTGGCCGGAGTTGCCGGACGCCGCCCGGTCGGGGCCGAAGGTGATGGGGGTGGTGGAGCCAGAGCGCAGGATTTGCAGCGCAACGCCGCTGGCGTAGCCGGGGCCGCTGGCCACGGTCAGCAGGTTGGTCGTGTTGCCCGGGGCGTTGACATCGGTCAGGTTGATATAGACGTTTTTGAAGGTGGTGCTGTTGCACGCAAGGTTTATGTAGAAAGGCGGCGTTTGGCTGCCGGGCGCACCGGTGGTGCCGAGGTCGGACACTTTTATGTCTTCCAGCGTGACATACAGGTTGGGCGTTTTCACGGCGCAGGTGGACGGCAGCACCGCCACGCCGGGGGCGAACGATGATGCGTTTGCGGCAGCGTAGCATCCCGTGCCTGTCGTCGTGCACCCCATGCCTCGGGATGACAGCCAGATGAACGGCCCGGCCAGCGAGCCGCCGGTGGGTATCGACCCGATTTTGACAAGCTCGAATTGCAGGGTGAACGTGTAAGTGAACTGGGCGAACGGCAGATCGGTGACGAAGTTCTTGGCGAACAGGCAGTTCGGGGTGATGGAATAGCTGGTGGAGCAATACGGCAAAACCGTTCCGTCGGCCAGATTGGTGATGCGCAGGCCGACGCCCGCCACGGGAGTTTTCCAGATGAGGGGATCGGCGGTGTTGGCTCCCCACCCGGCCGCGGTCTGCGAGAAAAACGAGAAGTAGTAGCCCCGCGTGGAAGGCGTGGCCGGGGTGCTCATGCCCGGGCAGATGACCGAATAGCTCTGCGTCACGGTGGCGATGGCCGTGCCATCCGGTATGTCATTGGCGGACTGGAGGTTGACCTGGTTGAATGCAATCTGTGGGCCAGCCGGGCTGGGGATGCCGCATGGCGACGCTTGCGCCCAGGCGTTGCCCATGCCCGCCAGCGTCAGCAGGGCGATGACGGCGGGCAGCAAGATTTTCCGGGCGCCGGTTGTGGTCAGGCTCATTTGGCTTCTCCTGTCTCGCCTGGCGTGCAGGTCAGTTGCAGGCGCGCGATGCCGGGGCTGGCCGGATCGGCCGGGCGTTTGGCGGGCGGCAGCGCGGCGTGCATGGTGCAGTGCTGGTTTTGGCCCCAGCGCACCGTCAGACGCGCCTGATCGCCCGGCAGCCGCGCGTAGATGCGGCCGGCCTGGCCGACCGAGCCAACCAGGTTGCCATCGCCGTCCAGCACATCCGCGCCAAAGGGCAGCAGGCCGCCGCCGGGCAGGCTGGCGTCGATCAGCACCGCGCGGCCGGTTGCCGTGGCGTAGCGCAGCAAGGTGATGGCGCCGGCGCGCGGGGCGACTTTTTGACTGGCGGTTTTCAGCTCCACATCGGGCGCAAGGCCGGCGGGGTCGAGCGCCACCTCGTTCATGCGGTAAGGCATCAGGTACGGCAGCACGGCATGACCGCTGGCGTCCAGCACAATGCCGGGATAGCCCAGCACGCGCGCGCCCGCCGCATCGGGCGTGGCGGCCACCACGGCCACCGTGTCGCCAGGATAAGGTGACAAGGTTACGCCTTCGGGGTGCGCCACGATCGAGCCGGCCAGGCCGGCCGAAAAGTTGTGGTAGCCGCGCCCGGTGCCGTAACCGGCCATCACCGCCGCCATGGGGCCGGTGTACTGGCCGTTGATGGTGCCGCTGGTGGCGTTGGCGTGCTGGCCATGCGAGGCGGTGGCGCCGTAGCTGAACTGGTTGTCGCTGCCGGCCACGCCCGCGAGCATGGTTTGCGCCGTCATGCCGCTGGCGTCGTGCGTCAGGCTGGCGGTCATGCGCGGCGCTTGCACCGCGCTGCCCAGCGGAATCGACACATTGAGCATGACGCGGTTGTCAATGCCGCCAAAGCCGTCGCGCATGCGCGCCACGCTGATGGAATAAGCCAGCGTGCGGTATTGGTTGCTGTAGCCCAGTTGCAACTGGGTGTCGCGGCTTTTGCCGCTCCAGTAGTTTTGCGTGTAGCCGCTCAGGTAAATCTGGCCCCGGCGCTCGCCCAGCGGCTGGTTGAGCGACACCGACAGCCGGGTGCGCGCACGCTCGATGAAGCTGGCGGGCAGCCCGCTTTCAGCCGCGCCGATGGCGCGCATTGCATCGGCCATACCCAGATAGCCGCGCGAAGCAAAGCGGTAGGCGGCCAGCGACACATTGCTGCCCGTGCCCTGAAACAGCTTGCTGTAACTGGCCCGTATGGCCGCGCCCGACAGGCTGCCGCCCGCGGGCAGGCGCGTGCGTGCGCCGGTGTAGTCCAGCGCCAGCGCGCCAACCGGCGTGTCCAGCGCCACCCCGCCCTGCGCGGCGGTATAGCGGCCGCTGGCCTGCACGCCGCCGTAGCCGGTCAGCCAGTTGTTGATGCCGCGCCGGTAAGTGGCTTCCAGCAAAGCGGGCGTGGATTGCAGCCGGGTGTTGCGCAGCGTGCCCGCGGTCAAGCTGTAGCGCTGCGAGCCGGGGCGCAGCAGTTGGGGCACGGACGAATAGGGCATGCTGAAGGTGCGCACGCGCCCGTCGCCTTCGGTGATGGTCACGTCCAGATCGCCCCCGTAGCCGGTCGGGTACAAATCGTCGATGACAAACGGGCCGGGCGGCACGGGCGTGTCATACAAGATCGTGCCGCGCTGGCGCACCGTCACGCGCGCGTTGGTTTCGGCGATGCCGCGCACTACCGGCGCAAAGCCGCGCTGCGAGTCGGGCAACATGCGGTCGTCGGACGCCAGTTGCGCGCCGCGAAACGGCTGGCTGTCAAACAGGGCGCCCGTGGTATTGCCATCGCCCAGCGTCAGGCGGCCGACAAGCGCGGGCAGCTCGCGCTCGGCATAGGTGTTGATGCTCTGGTAAGTGCTGGCCCGGCCAGCCGGCCCGGAGCGCCAGTTTTGCGCGCCGTTGTGGCGCAAATGCCAGCCGCCCGCGTTGAACCCGGCGTTCAACCCCAAATAGGCCGAATTGGTGCTGGCGCCGAAGCTGGTGTTGCGATAGGCATTGAGCGTATAGCCAAGCAGCGCGCCGGTAACGCCCGCATCCCACAGCTCGGGGCTGACATGGCCGCGCGGCGCGCGCCGCAGGGCCGCTTGCGGCAGGGTCAGGTTCAGGCGCAGCTCGCCGGTGTCCAGATCGGCGCGTGCATCGGGCAGCAACTCCTCCAGCACCGGGCAGGCGGCGGCAGCGTCAAACGCCTTGAGCGCTTGCGCATCAATGCGGCTCAAGTCCAGCCCCGCCTGATCAAGCAGCGCGCGCGTCATGCACACGCGCCCATGATCGGGGTCGCTGCCTGGCTTGACCGTGACGCTGGTGCGGCCCAGCGCGCGGCCGTTGATGGCCAGCTCCACGAGGTACTCGCCCGGCAGCACCGGGTTGCCTTTTTCAAACCGGCGCATATCGATGCCCGCGCGCGCCTGCGGCGTCAAAAAGTCGGTGTTGAACTCAACCCTGGCCTGCTGCGCCGCTGGCCCGGCCAGCGCCTGTCCGGCGCAGCCAAGCGCGATCAGAGCAATCAGCGCGATCAGACCAGCAGGCAAAACAATCTCCTTTCGGCGCGGCATAGCGCCAAAGCGTACACCAAACGAACTAAAGCGAAAGCGGCAAAAAATCCTGCCGCCGTCCTCAGCGTTGTTCCGGCGTAAACACCGCAGGCACGTTCGCGCCGTAGTCGTTGATGGTTTCAAACTGGATGCGCGGCTGCTCGCGCGGCAGCTCCAGCAAGCCGGGCAGCGCAAACTCATGCTGCGCGCGCGGGGCAATCATCCCGGCCGCGCTGTCATGGGTTTTGCCGCCAATTTCCACACTCGCGCGCAGCACGGTGACGTGATACGGCGTCGGATTTTTTGCCAGCAGCACGATTTGTTTGCCGTCGCCGGAGGCGCGCGCCAGCGACCACGTAAGCTTGTTCGCCGCGTCATTGGCGTCGCCCGCCAAACCAGCGGGCCGGAAAAACAGCTTGATGCGCGAGCGAAACGCCATTTGCAGCAGGCTCTTGCCGTCCCCGCCGGCGATCTGGGGCTTGGGCGGCACTTCCAGCACGTTCAGCCAAAAGACCGATTCGCGATCGGCGGGCAGCGGCTCGCCGGTGTAGGTCAGGCGCAGCATCTGGCCCTTGGCCGGGTCGATGCGAAACACCGGCGGCGTCAGCGTAAACGGCATGGGCCGCTGCTGCGCGTCAAAGCTGGCGTCGCCGTCGTCGATCCAGGCTTGCACCAGCGCCGGAGCGTCGCCGTTGTTGTTGAGCTTGACCGTGACCTCGCGCGCCGTGGCCGGGTAGATCACCCGCGTGCCGGTGATGACCACGCTGGCGTTGGCCAGCGCCGCCGTCATGCCGATGGCGCACGCCAGCACGAGCGAGCTGAAAAAACCGCGTTTCATGAAACCAGCCTGCCTTCCTTGTCCATGAAATCAGGACCGGCGGCGCGCGCATGACGCGCCGCCGGCCGGGGGAGAGAAGTTAGTTATAGATTAACGAGAACGTCACGTTACCTTGCACCAGGCCGGCCGTGGCTTCGCCGGTCGCGTAGTACTCAACGGCATACGTAAGGATCGTGGTGCCGCCGGCGTTGATGGTGGTGTGCGGCAGGTTTTCCTGCGCGGAGCTGCCCGGCACGATCTGGGTCAAGCCATCGGCCTCCAGCAGCCGCAACTCGACGTTGGCTGCGCCGTTGCTTCCCAGCGCGTTGATCAGGTTGCCCGTCTCGGCGTTCAGCAAGCTCGATGCGCCAGGCTCGAAAAACGCCCGCGCCGCTGTAATGCCAGAGCCAAGCTTGCAGCCCGACAGCGAAATGGTGAAGTTCGCCAAGCCGTCGGTTTTGCCAAGTTCATCAAGGCTGGAAGTGGACACGGTTGGCATCTGAACGGTACCGCTCGTGCCGCTGCCGTTCACATTGACGCTGCAGCTTGCATCCACCAGCTTGCCGTTGAACTGGATGGAGCCGTCAGCAGCATACGCGGCCGTTGCGGCCAAGGAGGCGCAGCAGATCGCGGCGATGGATGTAAGAACTTTTTTCATGTCAACTCCTAAGAAGTAAGGACTAGGTTGATAGATCGAGATTTTACAGCATCAGTAAGAGACTGTTAGTTCCCGAAACTTCTGCGGTGCAGGAGTCGCAACTTGTGACAAATTGTAAGAATTCAAGTTGATGTACATCAACAAATCTTTTGTACTAGGTCATACCTTGCATCTTTTTGATAGATTGCGTTACAAAGTTTGCAGTTACAGGCTGTTGAGCACTTGAAAGAACTATGTGAGGACGCTGTGCGATTTGGGTAGGGGCGAAAAATTTTTCGCCCTTGGGCGCGCAGGAAACGGCTGCGCTTGAACCCCTGTGCCGCATGGAAGCCGCGCACGCCAAGCTTGGCACACGCGCCGCCGTCGTAATACAATCAAAAATTCGTGTTTTCGAGGAGCGTTGCAGCATTCGCCACTAGCGCCGGGTGCGAGGCTCGAAAACCCGTCATTCAATGCAACGACGCTCACCCGCTGGATCGAAAGTGCGGTGAGCCATGCCAAGCGCCTGCCTGCCACACCTTTTTCAGCGGCTTGCCGCAGAGGAAAAGCACGTGACCGCCGCCCGCCAAAAAGCAACCGCCGCCAGGGCCGATCGAGCCATCGCCGACATCGCGCTGGCTGCCTGGGGCCGCAAGGAAATCGCCATTGCCGAGACCGAGATGCCCGGCCTGATGGCGATCCGCGAAGAGTTTGCCCGCAAACAGCCGCTCAAGGGCGCGCGCATCACGGGCAGCCTGCACATGACGATCCAGACCGCGGTGCTGATCGAAACCTTGCAGGCGCTGGGCGCGCAAGTGCGCTGGGCGTCGTGCAACATCTTTTCGACCCAGGACCACGCGGCGGCGGCGATTGCCGCGCAGGGCACGCCGGTGTTTGCCGTCAAGGGCGAGACGCTGCACGACTATTGGGACTACACGCACCGCATCTTTGAGTTTGGCCGCAAGGGCGCCAGGGATGAAGGCCCGAACATGATCCTGGACGACGGCGGCGACGCCACGCTGCTGATGCACCTGGGCCGCCAGGCCGAGAGCGACCCCAGGGCCATCGCCAATCCCAAGAGCGAAGAAGAGCGCGTGCTGTTTGCCGCCATCAAGGCGCGCCTGAAGGACGACGCCAGCTGGTACAGCCGCAAGGGCGCGCACATCATCGGCGTGACCGAGGAAACCACCACCGGCGTGCATCGCCTGAAAGAAATGAGCGCCGCCGGCACGCTGCTGTGGCGCGCCATCAACGTCAACGACTCGGTCACCAAAAGCAAGTTTGACAACCTGTACGGCTGCCGCGAATCGCTGGTCGATGGCATCAAGCGCGCCACCGACGTGATGGTGGCCGGCAAGATCGCCGTGGTGTGCGGCTATGGCGACGTGGGCAAGGGCAGCGCGCAGGCGCTGCGCGCTCTGTCAGCGCAAGTGTGGGTGACCGAGATCGACCCCATCTGCGCGTTGCAAGCGGCGATGGAGGGCTTTCGCGTCGTCACGCTGGAGCAGGCCGCGCCGCTGGCCGACATCTTTGTTACCGCCACCGGCAACCGCGACGTCATCACCTACAAGCACATGGCGGCGATGAAAAATCAGGCCATCGTCTGCAACATCGGCCACTTCGATAATGAGATCGACGTCGCCAGCCTGCAAGCCAAATGCCAGTGGCAGGAGATCAAGCCGCAGGTCGATCACGTCATCTTCAAGGACGGCAAGCGCATCATCTTGCTGGCCAAGGGGCGGCTGGTCAACCTGGGCTGCGCCACCGGGCACCCCAGCTACGTCATGTCATCGAGCTTTGCCAACCAGACCATCGCGCAGATCGAGCTGTTTACCCACCCCGACGCCTACGATGTGGGCAAGGTCTACGTGCTGCCCAAACATCTGGACGAAAAAGTCGCGCGCCTGCAACTGGCCAAACTAAACGCCACGCTGACCCCGCTGACTGACGCCCAGGCGCGCTACCTGGGCGTGCCCAAAGCCGGGCCGTACAAACCGGATAGTTACCGGTATTGAATTTCCCCTCTCCCGCTTGCGGGAGAGGGGCAGGGGAGAGGGCCGGCCGCAGGCCGGGGCAAACGCCATGAACTTTGTTGCGCCGCCAGCCACCATCCCAGCCCCCGCCTTCGCGGGGGCAGGCTCTTCCCCCAAAGGGGCAATGAGAAAACGCTCAACGCTCAACGCCAAACCAAAACACAACCATGATCGCCAACCTAAGCCTGGAATTTTTCCCCCCCAAAACCCCCGAAGGCGTGGACAAGCTGCGCGCCGCGCGCCAGCAGTTGTATGCGCTGGCGCCCGAGTTTTGCTCCGTCACCTTTGGCGCGGGCGGCTCCACGCAAGAAGGCACGCTGGAGACCGTGCGCCAGATCATCGCCGAAGGCCAAACCGGCGTGCCGCATCTGTCGTGCATCGGCCAAACCCGCGCCAGCATCCGTGAGCGGCTGGCCGCCTACCGCGCCGCCGGGGTGCGGCGCATCGTCGCGCTGCGCGGCGACTTGCCCAGCGGCTTTGGCACCGGCGGCGAATTTCGCCATGCCAGCGATCTGGTGGCCTTCATCCGCGCCGAAACCGGCGCTCAGTTCCGGCTGGCCGTGGCCGCCTATCCAGAAGTGCACCCGCAAGCCGCATCGCCCCAGGCCGACCTGGATGCGTTTTGCGCCAAGGTGGACGCCGGGGCCAATCTGGGCATCACGCAATACTTCTTCAACGCCGACGCCTACTTTCGCTATCTGGACGAGCTGCGCCGCCGCGGCGTGGCCACGCCCATCGTGCCGGGCATCATGCCAATCACCAACAGCACCCAGTTGCTGCGCTTTTCCGACGGCTGCGGCGCCGAAGTGCCGCGCTGGATTCGCCAGCGCCTGCAAGCCTTTGGCGACGACTTGGCGGCCATCCGCGACTTTGGCGCCGACGTGGCAGCCGCCCTGTGCCAGCGCCTGCTGGCGGGCGGCGCGCCCGGGCTGCACTTTTACACCCTCAACCAGCCCGCCGCCACGCTGGAGATTTGCCGCCGTATTGGCGCGTGATGGCAAATTTGTAGCTGCCCGCGCTTGCTGCGCAAGGATTTGCGCATCTTTTACACACAAAAAACCCGCTAGTCAAGCGCTGGCAGCTATCATAAATGTAGTTTCAGTGCAGCACGAGCGGGTTTTGCGCCAGCGCGGCGTAGCCTTCCAGCGTGTGCTCGACTTCTTCTTGCGTGGGCGTGTTTTTTTGCCAGGCGGCGATGCGCTGCTGAAACAGCTCGGCCCACGGGCCGTCCAGATAGACCTCTTTGCCCGAGCGCTTGTCCACGATCTCAAAGCCGTGCCGCAGCAGCCGCGCCGCGCCGGTTTGCGCGTCGCCGGCCTGCGGCAGATCTGGCAGCAGGTGGACTACCGCGAAGCTTTCGGAGTTGTAGAGCGTGTTCATCAGTCTGTGTATGGTATGCCATCGGCGGCCGTGGCGCCATCAGCAGGTAAGAACGGTTGACCGGGATTCAAGGTGTACGTTGCTCAAGGCCGACATTATTCGTGCGGTGCCGTAAACTGATATTTTGTGCCCCTCATCGGGGGCGGGGTTTTGAAAGGAGCCGCGCTTGTCTTTGCGATCGCTTTTTTTGCTGCTGGTGAGTCTGGCCGTGCTTGGCTTCATCGGCCTGAATTGGGCCGAGGTAACGCGCCCGGCCGATTTGTCGCTGGGGTTTACCGAAGTGCGGATGCCGCTGGGCGTGGTGCTGCTGGGCATGATGGCTTTTTTGTCGGCGGTGTTTGTTTGGCTGGTGGCCTACCAGCAGGGCACGGTGCTGCTGGAGGCGCGCCGCCACGCCAAGGAGCTGTCGATCCAGCGCGATCTGGCCGACAAGGCCGAGGCCTCGCGCTTTACCGAGTTGCGCGCGCATCTGGACCGCGAAGTGGCGCGCCTGTCGGAGGTGATCGACGGCCACACGCGCGATACGCTGGCGCGCGTCGATCGCGCCGAAATGGGGCTGCGCGAGCAGCGCCCGGTGGAGCTGGAAATTGGCCGCCTGATCGCGGCGGTGGAAAACCTGCACCGCGACTTGCACACGCGCGTTGACCGGCTGGAGATGGGGCTGCGCGAAGAGCTGTCCGCCGCGCCGCTGCCAGCGCAGCCCAGCCTGCCGGCGCCCTTTGGCGGCGCCGGCGCGGCCTGATTTCAGCGCAGCACCAGCACCGGAATGCCCGAGTGGGTCAGCACCTGCTGGGTTTCGCTGCCCAGCAGCAGGCGCTTGACGCCCTTGCGGCCATGCGAGGCCATCACGATCAGGTCGGCCTCGTGCTTTTTGGCCGCCGCGATCAGCGCGTCTGACACCACGTCGGCCTTGCACAGCACGGGCGTGACCGTCACGCCGTGCGACAGGCCCGCTGCCTTGACTGCGTCCACCACGGCATGGCCGTCGGCGGTCCATTGCTCTTCCACGCGCGCCACGTCCTGCGCCGACAGCGGGATGGAGCCTTCAAAGTAGCTTTGCGGGTAGCGCGGCACCACCTTGATGGCGATCACCTCGGCGCCCAGCGTCGCGGCCAGCTGGATGGCGCTGTCAACGGCTTTGCTTGACAGCTCGGAGCCATCGGTGGCAACCAGAATGCGTTTGTACATAAGGCTCTTCTCCTGCATGTTCCGGCGGCCCCATCCACCCTGTGCGGCGGGCGCGCCGGTTCAGTGAATAGCTTACTCCGGCCAAGGTGTTTGATTTATGACCAAGGTCAGGTCAGACGAAAGGCGTACAGTCGCGCCCCATGCAAATTGCAGGAACATTACCGGCGGCGCCCGCGGGCAGCGCGCGGCAAGAGCCGCCCGCGCGCCAGACGCAGCAGGCGGGCGGGCTGGAGCTGTTGGACGAGCGCGACGAGTGGCTGGAATTCAGCCGCCCCGCAGGCGCGGCCGCTGACGGCGGCGGCGCGCGCTGGGAGTCGGCGGTGGTGTTCGAGGGCATGCACTGCGCCGCCTGCGCGGTGACCATCGAGCAGGCGCTGCGCGGCACGCCCGGCGTCATCGAAGCTGATGTCAGCGCCGCCAGCCATCGCGGCCGCGTGGTCTGGCAGGAGGGGGCGACCAGGCCGTCGGCCTGGATGCAGGCGGTGCTGCGCGCGGGCTACCAGCCGCTGCCCGCGCACGACGCGGCGGGCAGCGCGCGCCGCCAGGCCGAAATGCGCTCCATGATGTGGCGGCTGGGCGTGGCCGGCATGTGCATGATGCAGGTGATGATGTGCGCCAGCCCGTCGTACTTCAGCGCGCCGGGCGAGATCGAACCCGGCTTTGTCCACCTGTTGCGCTGGGCGCAGTGGATGCTGTCGATTCCGGTGCTGGTGTTTTCCTGCCCGCCGTTTTTTCGCAATGCACTGCGCGACTTGCGGCTGCGCCAGATCAGCATGGACTTGCCGGTGGCGCTGGGCATGGCGATCACCTTCACGGTCAGCAGTCTGGGCACCTTCGAGCCGGGCGGCCTGTTCGGCCACGAGGTGTACTTTGACTCGCTGACCATGTTCGTGTTCTTCCTGCTGGCCGGCCGCTGGCTGGAGCTGCGCCTGCGCGACCGCACGGCGGGCGCGCTGGAAGCGCTCATGCACCGCCTGCCTGACAGCGTCGAGCGGCGCGATGCGGCGGGCGCGTGGGAGCGGGTATCGGTGCGCCGCGTGCGCGCGGGCGACGTGATCCGCGTGCTGCCGGGCGAAGCCTTTCCGGCCGACGGCGTAATCGTGGACGGGCAAACACTGGCCGACGAGGCGCTGCTGACCGGCGAATCAACCCCGCTGGAGCGCGCCAAAGGGCAGCAAGTGGTAGCGGGTAGCCACAACCTGACCGCCCCGGTGCAAGTGCTGGCAGAGCGCGTTGGCGGCGACACGCGCTATGCGCAAATCGTCGCGCTGATGGAGCAGGCGGCGGTCAGCAAGCCGCGCATCGCGCAACTGGCCGACCGGCTGGCCAAGCCGTTTTTGGCGCTGGTGCTGCTGGCCGCCGCGCTGAGCTGCGCCTGGTGGTGGCAAAGCGACCCCGGCCACGCGCTCATGATCGCGGTGGCCGTGCTGGTGGTGACCTGTCCGTGCGCGCTGTCGCTGGCCACGCCCGCGGCCATGCTGGCCAGCGCGGGCGCGCTGGCGCGGCGCGGCGTGCTGGTGCGGCGGCTGCAGGCGCTGGAGACGCTGGCCGCGATCGACACCGTGATCTTCGACAAAACCGGCACCCTCACCAGCGACGCCTTCGTGCTGGAGCACGCCGATGTGCGCGCTGGCGTGACGCGCGAAGAAGCGCTCGGTCTGGCCGCCGCGCTGGCGCAAGGCAGCCTGCACCCGGTGTCGCGCGCCCTGGTCGCGGCAGCGCGCGCGCAAGGCGGCGCCGCGGCCTTGCAAACCGATGGCTTGCGCGAAGAAACCGGGCTGGGCCTGAGCGCGCGCGTCAGCGACGGCGCCCGGGCGTGGGATTTGCGGCTTGGCTCGGCGGCGTTTTGCCAGGTGAAGCCGGGTGCGCGGCCAGGGCTGGCCGCGCACATGAGCGACCAGCACGGCTGGCTGGCCAGCTTTTACCTGCGCGAGGACGTGCGCGCGGACGCGCGCGCCACCGTGCAGGCATTTCAGGCCGCCGGGGTGCGCGTGCGGCTGCTGTCGGGCGACCGGCCAGAGGCGGCGCGCCGCGTCGGCCGCCTGGCGGCCATCGACGACGCGCAAGGCGGCTGCACGCCAGCTGGCAAACTGGCCGAAATGCGCCGCGTCCAGCAAGGCGGCGCGCGGGTGGCGATGGTGGGCGATGGCCTGAACGACGGCCCGGTGCTGGCCGGAGCCGATGCCTCGTTTGCCTTTGGCCGCGCCGCCGCGCTGGCGCGCGCGCAGGCCGACTTCGTGGTGCTGTCCGAGCGGCTGGACAGCATCGGCGGCGCCTGGCAGGCAGCGCGCAAAACCATGCGGGTAGTGCGGCAAAACCTTGCCTGGGCTGCGGCATACAATGCCATCGGCGTCCCGTTGGCCGTCGCGGGATGGATGCCTGCCTGGGCCGCAGGGCTGGGCATGGCGAGCAGTTCGCTGCTGGTCGTGCTCAATGCGCTGCGGCTGGCATCTCCGGGCGGCCGCGCGGCCGCGTCAGTCTGATAATGGACATCCTTTACCTGCTCATCCCCCTCTCAGTGGCGCTGGTATTCGCCATTCTGGGGGCGTTGTGGTGGGCCATCAGCGGCGGCCAGTTCGACGACGTGGAACGTGAAGGCGAACGTATTCTGGAGCATGATTGACTAACATCAAGCGTACCCCTGATGCCTTCATGGACACTTACCAACTGTCACATCTAGAAGAGGTCTAAATGCCATTCGCCAATACACGTGCCACGGTGTACAACGACAAAGTGGTTCGGCAATTCGCCATCATGACGGTGGTGTGGGGCGTGGTCGGTATGCTGGTCGGGGTGATCATCGCCGCCCAGCTCGCCTGGCCCCAGCTGAACCTGGGTATTTCGTTTCTGAGCTACGGCCGATTGCGGCCGCTACACACCAACGCCATCATCTTCGCCTTTGGCGGATCAGCGTTGTTTGCCACCGCCTACTACATCGTGCAGCGCACCTGCCAGGTACGGCTGATTTCGGACAAGCTGGCGGCGTTCACGTTCTGGGGCTGGCAATTCATCATCCTGTGCGCCGCGCTGTCGCTGCCGCTGGGCTTTACCACCGGCAAGGAATACGCCGAGCTGGAGTGGCCCATCGACATCATGATCGCGGTGGTCTGGGTGTCGTTCGCGGTGGTGTTCTTCGGCACGCTGGGAACGCGCAAGGTCAAGCACATCTACGTGGCTAACTGGTTTTATGGCGCTTTCATCATCGCGGTGGCATTGCTGCACGTGGTCAACAGCGCTGAAATTCCGGTCGGCTGGCTCAAGTCCTACTCGGCCTATGCCGGGGTGCAGGACGCGATGGTGCAGTGGTGGTACGGGCACAACGCGGTGGGCTTCTTCCTGACGGCGGGCTTTTTGGGCATGATGTATTACTTCATGCCCAAGCAGGCCGAGCGCCCGATTTACAGCTACCGGCTGTCCATCGTCCACTTCTGGGCGCTGATCTTCACCTACATGTGGGCCGGCCCGCACCACTTGCACTACACCGCGCTGCCTGACTGGGCGCAGTCGCTGGGCATGCTGTTCTCGCTGATTTTGCTGGCGCCCAGCTGGGGCGGCATGATCAACGGCATCATGACGCTGTCGGGCGCCTGGCACAAGCTGCGCGACGACCCGATCCTGCGCTTTTTGATCGTGTCGCTGTCGTTTTACGGCATGTCCACCTTCGAAGGGCCGATGATGTCCATCAAGACCGTCAACGCCCTGAGCCACTACACCGACTGGACCATCGGCCACGTGCACTCCGGCGCGCTGGGCTGGGTGGGCTTCATCACCATGGGATCCATGTACTACCTGATCCCGCGCCTGTTCGGGCAGAAGAAGATGTTCAGCGTCAAGGCGATCGAAGTTCACTTCTGGGTAGCCACGATCGGCATCGTGATCTATATCGCCTCGATGTGGATCGCCGGCGTGATGCAGGGTCTGATGTGGCGCGCGGTCAACCCCGACGGCACGCTGACCTACACCTTCGTCGAATCGGTCAAGGCGACCTATCCGTTCTACATCCTGCGTCTGCTGGGCGGCTTGCTGTACCTGGGCGGGATGCTGATCATGCTGTGGAACGTGATCAAGACCGCACTGGCCGGGCGCGTTGCTCCGGTTCAAATTCCGGCTGTTGCGCCGGCTCACGCCTGATCAGGAGGTAGATTGTCATGGCACAAGAAAAAATCACTGGTCACGCCAAGGTCGAAACCAGCAACTTCCTGCTGATCGTGCTGATCCTGATCGTGGTCGCCTTTGGCGGCCTGGTTGAGATCGTTCCGCTGTTCTTCCAGAAGTCCACCACGCAGCCGGTCGAGGGCCTCAAGCCCTACACCGCGCTGCAACTGGCCGGGCGCGATGTCTATCAGCGCGAGGGCTGCTACCTCTGCCACTCGCAGATGATCCGGCCATTCAGCGCCGAGAAGCTGCGCTACGGCTCCTATTCGGTGGCCGGCGAGTTCGTCTATGACCACCCGTTCCAGTGGGGCAGCAAGCGCACCGGTCCCGATCTGGCGCGCGTGGGCGGACGCTACAGCGACGACTGGCATCGCGAGCACATGATCAACCCGCGCAGCGTGGTGCCAGAGTCGGTGATGCCCGCCTATCCGTGGCTGGCCGAAACTCCGGCCACCGGCCACCCCTTGCGAGCAGCCGTGAGCGGCAACATCCGCACGCACATGAGCAGGCTTGCGCTGCTGGGCGTGCCGTACACCGCCGAGGATCTTGCCAACGGGCCGCAGGAGCTTGAAGGCAAGACGGAACTGGACGCCCTCATCGCCTACCTGCAGGTGCTGGGAACTCACCGCAAATAAGCCAATTGACGGACTGACATCATGGAATTTGATTGGGTCAATCTGGTGCGCATAGCAGTTACCGTGGTGACGTTCGCCGTCTTCATAGGTATCGTGATATGGGCCTGGTCCCGCCGCAACCAGGCGCGCTTCGACGAAGCGGCGCGCCTGCCGTTCGAGCAGGATTGACTCTCACAAAGTACCGGATCACTTCCGTCTGGCAAGGAACCAAGGAACGAACATGAGCGACTTTACAAGTAACTTCTGGTCCATGTATGTGGCTGGCATCACTGCCGTCGGCATTGCGGGCTGCCTGATCCTGCTGTGGGTGAGCGGCAGCACCAAGACCTCCGCGCCCCAAAAGGACAACACCACCGGTCACGTCTGGGACGAGGATTTGCGCGAGATGAACAACCCGCTGCCGCTTTGGTGGGTGGTTTTGTTTGTCGTTACCTGCGTGTTTTCCATCGGGTATCTGGTCTGGTATCCCGGCTTTGGCGCATATGAAGGCATGGGCAAGTGGTCATCGGCCGGCCAGTTCGAGGAAGAAGTTGCCAAGGACAACGCGCGCAGCGCGCCAGTCTATGCCTCGTTTGCGGGCAAGAGCATCGAGGCGCTGTCCAGGGACAAGGCGGCCATGGATATCGGCGACCGCCTGTACATGAACAACTGCGCGCAGTGCCACGGATCGAGCGCCCGCGGCAGCGTCGGCTACCCGAACCTGACCGACAAGCAATGGAACTGGGGCGGCACGCCCGATGACATCCTGACCACCATCACGCACGGGCGCACGTCGGTCATGACGCCGATGGCCGCCGCGCTGGAAGGCAAGGACGATGTGCGCAACGTGGCCAACTACGTGCTGAGCCTGTCGGGCGCGCCGCACAACAAGGATGCCGCCGCCAAGGGGCGCGAGAAGTTCGAGTTTTGCGCCGCCTGCCACGGCCCGGACGGCAAGGGCATGAAGATGGTTGGCTCGGCCAACCTGGCCAGCGGCATCTTCACGCACGGCCCGGTCAGCGAGGCGCACATCATCGACATGATCAACAACGGCAAGACCGGCGTCATGCCGGCCTGGGAAGACAAGTTCACGCCAGCGCAACTGCGGGTGCTGGCCGCCTATATTTGGGGCAAGGGCGGCGGCGAACCGGCCGAAGCGCCAGCGGCAGCCAAATAATTTCGCGTGCCGTTGCACTGGCTTTGCAGGGCCGGATCAACCGATCCGGCCCCATGTATTTTGTGGGCTGAATCGCATTTAGCCATGAATGTTGCCGCGCTGCTGGCCCATGCCACGCCCGCCCAAAGGCGGCTGGCAGTGGGCCTTTTCCCACTGTAAGGGAAGGCTTTTACAGCGGGCGCGGCACGGTCATGAATTGCGATGAAAAATACCCCCGATCAACTCAAAACCGAGCCAGGCCATCGTGACCGAAAAACCATCCACTGACCAAGCCCCAGCCGCCGAGGGGCAGCAGGTGTCGCTGTATCAGGCGCAAAAAAAGATTTATCCGCGCAGCGTGACGGGCACGTTCGCGCGCTGGCGCTGGTTTTTCGTCATTGCGACGCAGCTGTTTTTTTACGGCATGCCGTGGCTGCAATGGGGCGGGCGGCAGGCGCTGCTGTTTGATATCGAGGCGCGGCGCTTTTACATCTTTGGGCTGGTTTTCTATCCGCAGGATGTGATCTACCTGACGGGGGTGCTGATCATCTCGGCGCTGCTGCTGTTTTTGTTCACGGCGGTGGCCGGGCGCCAGTGGTGCGGCTATGCCTGCCCGCAGACGGTGTACACCGAAATTTTTCTGTGGATCGAACGCCTGATCGAAGGCGACCGCTCGGCGCGCATGAGGCTGGACGCCGCGCCGATGTCGTCCGCCAAATTCGCGCGCAAGGCGGGCAAGCAGGTGGCGTGGATCGCGCTGGGGTTGTGGACGGGCTTTACCTTCGTGGGCTTTTTCACGCCGATCCGCGAGTTGCTCACGCACGTTGCCAACTTCAATCTGGGGCCGTGGGAAACCTTCTGGATGTTCTTTTATGGCTTTGTCACCTACGGCATGGCCGGTTACATGCGCGAGCAGGTGTGCAAGTACATGTGCCCATACGCGCGCTTTCAAAGCGCCATGTTCGATCGCGACACGCTGATCGTGACCTACGACGGCAAACGCGGCGAGCCGCGCGGGGCGCGCTCCAAAAAAGCCGATCCCAGGGCGCTGGGGCTGGGCGAGTGCGTCAACTGCACGCTGTGTGTGCAAGTGTGCCCGACCGGCATCGATATCCGCAACGGCCTGCAATACGAGTGCATCAGTTGCGCTGCCTGTATCGACGCCTGCGACGAGGTGATGGACAAGGTGGGTTATCCGCGCGGGCTGATCCGCTATTCGACCGAGCACGCGCTGGCCGAAGGCTGGGGCACGCGCGAGATCGTGGGCCACATCGTGCGCCCGCGCGTGCTGGTGTATTCGGCCATTTTGGGCGCGATCATCCTGGCGGTGGCCACCAGCCTGTTCTTGCGCACGCCTTTCAAGGTGGACATCGTGCGCGACCGCGCCACGCTGGCGCGCATTGTCGAGGGCGGCAAGATCGAAAACGAGTTTCGCCTGCAAATCATGAACGCCACCGAAGAGCAGCAGGACTACACCCTGGCCGTCGATGGCCTGCCGGGGCTGGAGCTGTTTATCGACCTGCCCGGCCAGCAGGTGACGGTTGGCCCGGCGCAGTCGCTGTGGGTGCCGGTGCGGCTGCAAGCGCCATATGACGCGGCCGCGCCGGGGTCGCACCAGATTCATTTCCTGATTCATTCGGCCAGCCGCGACATCAGGGAAAAATCCGTTTTCATCATTCCGAAATGACCGACATGAACACACTTTCAGACCCTGGACAAACGCTGCCCTGGTGGAAATACGGCCACCTGTGGATGGTGATCGGCGGCCCGCTGCTGGTGGTCATCGCATCTTTCATCACGCTGTATCTGGCCCTCAGCTCGCCCAACCCCGTGTATACCGACCGGGCGGGCAACCAGTCCGCCGAGGATCATGACGGCAAGGGCAACATGACCCCGGCCATGCTGGCGCGCAACCACGCGGCCACGGGCGGCGTCGCGCCCAATGCCGCCGCGTCCGCGCCCGCGCCGGCGGCCACGCGCTAGCCTATACTTTTGCGCGCTTAATCTGACTGCGGTGCTTGTGCACGCGCTGCTGGCCGGGTTTGGCAAACCTGCCATGGAGTAACACAGCCTTGTACAAGAAAATTCTGGGAAAAATAACCGCCCATCAGGAGCTTGCGGAAGCCGAGGTCGCCGAACTGATCGCCGCCATCAACCAGGGGACGGTCAGCGATGTGCAGATTGCCGGCTTTCAGGTGGCGCTGCTGATGAAGGGCGCGTCGCTGAAAGAAATCGCGTACATCGCCAAGGCCATGCGCGACAACTGCGTGCCCCTGAAGCCAAAGGTGGCGGGCGAGATGATGGATACCTGCGGCACGGGCGGCGGGCTGTCCACCTTCAATATCTCCACGGCGACGGCGCTGGTCGCGGCGGCGGCGGGCATTGCCGTGGCCAAGCACGGCAGCCGCTCGATTGCCAGCCTTTCGGGCAGCGCCGACGTGCTGGAAGCGCTGGGCATCAACATCAATTTGCAGCCGCGCGAGGTGGAACGGATGATCGAGGAAATCGGCATCGCCTTCCTGTACGCGCCGCTGTTTCATCCGGTCATGGGCAAGGTGCTGCCGCCGGAGCAGGATTTGGGCATCAAGACGATTTTTTATTCGATCATCGGCCCGCTGATCAATCCCGCGTTTGCTCCCCGGCACCTACTGGGCGTATACAAGCTGGATTTGCTCGACACCGTGGCCTATGTGGCCAGGGAGCTGGGTTACACCAACGCCATGTTCGTGCACGGTCTGGACGGGCTGGATGAGATTTCGCTGCTGGGCAAAACCCGCATCAACCACCTGAAAAACGGCGCCATCACCACCAGCGAGATCGCGCCGGAGGATTTTGGCCTGCGCCGCTGCACGCTGGATGACATCAAAACCGGCACGCCCCAGACCAACGCCGAAACCATCAACGGCGTTTTTTCCGGCCAGATCAAGGACGCCAGGCGCGACGCCATCGTGCTGAACGCCGCCGGGGCGCTGACCGTAGGCGGCAAGGCCGCTGGTTTTGCCGACGGCATCGGCCTTGCGGGCGAGCTGATCGACAGCGGCGCGGCGGCCAAAAAGCTGCGCCAGCTCAAGGAGATGTCGCGCAGCTTCGGGACGGCGGCGCGATGAGCGCCCGGCCAGCTGGTGGCTTTGCCGCCGCCATCGCCGCCGAAAACGCGCGCGCACGGCTGGCCGTCATCCCGGACATCAAATGCATTTCGCCCAAGGAGGGCGATCTTTTGCGCGGGCGCGATCCGGTGGCGGTGGCCAGGGCGCTGGCCGCCTGCGGCGCGCCGGTGCTGTCGGTGGTGACCGAAGGCGCGCGCTTTGGCGGCAGCGCCGCGCTGCTGGATGCCATCGTGCGGGCCGTGCCGGTGCCGGTGCTGCGCAAGGACTTCATCACCAGCGCGCAGCAGTTGCAGGAAACGGCGGCGCTTGGCGCGGCGGCGGTGTTGCTGATTTGCGCCATCACGGACCAAAAAAATTTGCAGGCGCTGTATGAAAAAGCGCTGACGCTGGGGCTGCAGCCGCTGGTGGAAGTGCATACGGCGCAAGAGATGGCGTTGGCGCGCCAGTTGGGCGCGCATCTGGTGGGCATCAACAACCGCGACATCACGGCGTTTGAGCTGGATGACGGCGGGCCTGCCCGCACGGCGGCGCTGATCGGCAGCGCGCCTGCGGGCGCGCTGCTGATCAGCGAAAGCGGCATCGGCTCGCCCGAAGATGCGGCGCTGGCGGCGTCCTGCGGCGCGCACGCGGTGCTGGTGGGCACGGCGCTGTGGCAGGCGCATGACATGGCCGCCATGTACCAAAGGCTGCGGGTAGAGCTTTGCGTCCCGGCGTAAAAATCTGCGGACTGATGCGCGCGCGGGATGTGCGCATGTGCATCCGGCACGGCGCGGATATGGTGGGCTTTGTGGTTGAATATCCGCGCCCGGTGCCGTGGAACCTGAGCGCAGCCAAGGCCCGGCAATTGATGGCCGCCGTGCGCAAGCCGGTGCAAACCTGCGCCGTCACCAGCGGGCCGCCAGATCATGTGCTGCGCATCGCCGGGCAAACCGGCGCGGACTGCATTCAACTGCACGGCAGCGAAACGCTGGCCGATACCGCGTATCTGGTGCGCGCGCTGGGCCAGCGGGGCGTGCGGGTGATCAAGGCTGTTTTCCCGGACACGCCGGATCCGCAGCAGGCGGCGGCGGATTTTTGCGCGGCAGGCGTGTATGCGCTGCTGTTTGATCCGCGCACGCCCGCCAACGCCAGCCACGGCGGCGCGGCCGATCTGGCGCTGTATCAAAAACTGCGCCGCGCCGCTGGCTGCCCGGTGATTCTTGCCGGCGGCATAAGCGCTGAAAACGTGGCCGAAATCGTGCGCCAGAGCGGCGCGCCGATGATCGATTTGATGACCGGCGTGGAAACTTGCCCCGGCGTGAAGGACGAGGCCAGGGTGGCCGCGCTGTTTCAGGCGTTGTCAGGCGTTGCCTAAAATCGGCGGCCAATGATGAAGATTTTGCTCAGCAACGACGATGGCTTTCAGGCCGCTGGTATCGTGGCGCTGCACCGCGCGCTGGCGGCGCTGCCGGGCGTGCAGGTGCAGGTCATCGCGCCGGAGCACAACAACAGCGCCAAGTCCAACGCGCTGACGCTGGGCGCGCCGCTGTATGTGCAGCATGGCGGCAACGGTTTTCGCTACGTCAATGGCACGCCCGCCGACTGCGTGCACATCGCGCTGACCGGGCTGCTCGATTACCGGCCCGATCTGGTGGTGTCGGGCATCAACGACGGAGCCAACATGGGCGACGACACCATTTATTCGGGCACCGTGGGCGCGGCGATGGAAGGGTTTTTGTTTGGCATTCCGGCGATTGCGTTTTCGCAGCTCGAAAAGGGCTGGGCGCATCTGGACGCGGCCGCGGATGTGGCCGCGCGGCTGGTGCGGCGTGTGGGTCATCATCAGGCCGCGGGCGGCAAGCCGTGGCTGCTGAACGTCAACATACCCAATTTGCCGCCGGAGCGCCTGAAAGCGCCCAAAATCTGCCGCCTGGGCCGCCGGCACGCGGCCGAGAAGGTGATCACCATGCGCAACCCGCGCGGCCAGACCATGTACTGGATTGGCGGCGCGGGCGCGGCCTTTGACGCCGCCGAGGACACCGACTTTCACGCCGCCACCGATGGCCATGTGACCATCACGCCATTGATGGCCGATCTGACCGATCACGGCGCGCTGCCGTATTGGGCGCAGGGGATGCAGCGCATGTGGGAGGCTGATTGATGGCCGCGCCGCCGCAGCGTCCCGGTTTTCCGGCCCGCATCGATCTGGGCGCGGGCAGCAAGCCGCCACCCGTGCCGCGCCGCCTGGCCGCGCCAGCGCCAGCCGCGCCCGAGGCCACGCCTGGTGCGGCGCGCGACCTGATTCCGGCGCGCGCGCGCATGGTGCAGTGGCTGGCCGCGGGCGGCATCAAGGACGAGCGCGTGCTGCGCGCCATGAGCGCGGTGGACCGGCGCGGCTTTGTCGATCAGGCGCTGGCCGATCAGGCGTATGAGGACACGGCGCTGCCCATCGGCATGGGGCAGACCATCTCCAGCCCCGGCATCGTGGCGCGCATGGCCGAGCTGCTGCTGCAAGGCGGCGTGCGCGGCGAAGACGGCCGCCTGGGCCGCGTGCTGGACATCGGCACCGGCTGCGGCTATCAGGCGGTGGTGCTGGGCCTGCTGGCGGCCGAGGTGTACAGCATTGAGCGCCTGCGCGAGCTGCACGACAAGGCGCGCGCCAATTTGCGGCCGCTGCGCATCGCCAATGTGCACCTGATTTTTGGCGACGGCATGGCCGGTTTTGCCAGCGGCGCGCCTTATGCCGGCATCATTGCCGCCGCGGGCGGCGCGGCCGTGCCCGAGGCGTGGATAGAGCAATTGGCCGAAGGCGGGCGCATTGTCGCGCCGGTGGCCGCGGGCAGCGGCCAGCAGGCGCTGGTGGTGATTGACAAATCGCGCCAGGGCGTGCGGCAAACCATGCTGGAAGCGGTGCGCTTTGTCCCCTTAAAATCCGGGGTTGCTTAAGTTGCGTACAGGAAAGTTCTTGATGCAAGTTGCGGGCCGCAAGGCTTGGATCATTTATGTGCCGCTGGCGCTTGCCGCTGCCGCCGCGCTGTCGGCGTGCACGTCAACGGCGGTCAACCGCGCGCCGGTGGAAGATCGCGGCGCTGTTTACACCACCGGCGCGCCGCCGGTGCGCCCGCCAGAGGCTGGCCCAGTCGCGCTGCCCGGTTCAGAGAACGCGGGCAAGCCCGGCTACTACACCGTGCGCCAGGGCGACACGATCATGAAGATCGCCACCGAGGCCAATCAGCCCTGGCGCGAGATCGCGCGCTGGAACAATCTGGACAACCCCAACGCCATCGAAGTTGGCCAGGTGCTGCGCGTCACGCCGCCGCCGGGCAGCGCGCCAGTGGCGCCCCCGCCAGCCGGGCAAGTGCCGGTGGCCCAGCAGACCACGCCCGGCGTTACCCAAACGGCGGCCGCCAATCCGCCGCCACAGCCAACAGCGCCGCCGCCGCCAGCGGTGCCGGAGGCTGACAAAGTGGACTTCATCTGGCCGGCCAGCGGATCGGTGATCGACAACTTTGACGAAGCCAGCAACAAGGGCATCGGCATCGCGGGCAAGGCGGGCGACGCGGTGCTGGCCGCCGCCGACGGGCGCGTGGTTTATGCCGGCGCGGGCCTGCGCGGCTATGGCAACCTGATCATCCTCAAGCACAACAACACCTACCTGACCGCTTACGCGCACAACCAGACGCTGCTGGTCAAGGAAGACCAGACGGTCAAAAAAGGCCAGCGCATCGCCGAAATGGGCGCCACCGACGCCAACCGCGTCAAGCTGCATTTCGAAGTGCGCCGCTCCGGCAAGCCGGTGGATCCGGTGCGCTACTTGCCATCGCGCTAATTCAGCAGTGCGCCGCTCTTGCTCCTTCCACCGTACGCGGGGGAAGGGGAATCGGCCATGATCATGACCAATCCATCCCCATCCCGCGCCGCCGCCAGCCTGCCGCCTGACTGGCTGCGCGTGGAGTCGCTGGACATCGAGGCCAAGGGCATCGCGCATCGCCCTGATGGCAAGGTGGTGTTCATCGACGGCGCGCTGGCGGGCGAGCTGGTGACCGCGGCCGTGCGGCGGCGCAAGAACAATTGGGAGGCGGCCACGCTGACCGCCGTGCAGCGCGCCAGCAGCCAGCGCGTGCGCCCGCGCTGCCCGCACTTTGGCCTGCATCAGGGCGCGTGCGGCGGCTGCAAGATGCAGCATCTGGACGCGGCGGCGCAAGTGGCCGTCAAGCAGCGCGTGCTGGAAGACAACCTGTGGCATCTGGCCAAGGTGCGCCCGGATTTGATCTTGCGTCCCATCGAAGGGCCGGCCTGGCACTACCGCCACCGCGCCCGCTTGTCGGTGCGCTACGTGCAAAAAAAAGATCAGGTGCTGATCGGCTTTCACGAGCGCAGCAGCCGCTACGTCGCCGACATGCGCCAGTGCCCCATTTTGCCCGCGCACGCAAGCGCGCTGCTGCTGCCGCTGCGCGCGCTGATCAAGGACATGGACGTGCGCGAAACCTGCCCGCAGATCGAACTGGCTTGCGGCGATGACGTCACCGCGCTGGTGCTGCGCCACTTGCAACCGCTGTCGCCGCGCGACGTGCAGGCGCTGCGCGGCTTTGGCGCGCGCCACGGCGTGCAGTGGTGGCTGCAGCCGGGCGGGCCGGGCAGCGTGCAACTGCTGGACGAAGGCGGCGCCGCGCTGGCCTACGCGCTGCCTGAATTTGGCATTGACATGCCCTTCAGGCCCACCGACTTCACGCAGGTCAACCCGCACATCAACCGCGTGCTGGTCAGCCGCGCGCTGCGCTTGCTGGACGCGCAACCGGGCGAGCGCGTGATCGACTGGTTTTGCGGCCTGGGCAACTTCACCCTGCCAATCGCCACCCGCGCGGGCGGCGTGCTGGGCGTTGAAGGCAGCCCCGCGCTGATCGCGCGCGCACGCCAAAATTTTGAGACAAATCAGGCGTCAGCGCTTTCTGGGCAAGCGCTGGCAGCTACCCAATTTGTAGCGCAAGACGTGTTTGAGATCAGCGCCGCCCAACTGGTGCAAATGCCGGGCGGCGCGGCGCACCGGTGGCTGATCGATCCGCCGCGCGAAGGCGCGTTCGCGCTTGCCAAGGCGCTGGCCGCGCTGCACCAGCGGCGCATCGGCACGCCAGCTGAAGCGTTGAGCGCCGAGCTGCAACCCGGCCCGCTGCCGCCAGCGACCGCCTGCTGGCAGCCCCCGCGCCGCATCGTGTACATCAGTTGCAACCCGGCCACGCTGGCGCGCGACGCCGGTTTGCTGGTGCATCAGGCAGGCTACCGCTGCGCGGCGGCGGGCGTGGTCAACATGTTCCCGCACACCGCGCATGTGGAAAGCATGGCGGTGTTTGACTTGGCAAGCGATTGATCAAACTACTTATTTGATAGCTGCCATCGCCTGATGTATAATGATTTGCGATACAAAACATTCTTAAACACGGCCTGAACAAGTGCGGGCAGCTATTATTTCAGGACTGGGAAGCAATCCAGGCGCCATCCAAGCACAATCGGCATCATGAGCACGACCGAGCAATTGCTGATCGCCGGTGGCGGCATCGGCGGCATGGCGGCGGCGTTTGCGGTGGCGCGCGCGGGCTGGGACGTGCGCCTGTATGAGCGCGCCAGCGGCTTTGGCGAATTTGGCGCGGGCGCGCAGCTTGGCCCCAACGCCACCCGCATCCTGCGCGCCTGGGGCATGGAGCGCGAACTCACCAACGCCGCCGCCTTTCCCGAGCGGCGGCAGTTGCGCAATGCCGTCACCGGCGGCGAGCTGGGCGCGCTGGAGCTGGGCGCGCGCACGCTGGCGCACTACGGCGCGCCCCACGCCACCATCCACCGCAGCGACCTGCACCTGATGCTGTGCATGGCCGCCGGCGTACAAGAGGGCGTGCACATCAACCTGGGGCGCGAGCTGACCAGCTACGCCGACGACGGCAGCGCCGTCACCATCACCACCAGCACCGGCCTGCAAGTAGAAGGCGAAGCGCTGCTGGGCGCCGACGGCATCTTCAGCCGGGTGCGCCAGCAAATGCTGGGCGACGGCGCGCCGCGCTTTACCGGCCGCCTGGCCTACTGCGCCATGCTGGCGCAAGCGGCGCTGCCGCAAGCGCTGCGCAGCGCGCAAATCACCGAATGGCTTGGCCCGCACCTGTACGTGGTGCAATACCCGGTGCGCTGCGGCGAATTGATGAACCTGGTCGCCATCGTCCCCGGCCAGCCGCCCGCTGACGAACAAGACTGGGACGACAGCGCCAACACCGCCAATTTGCAGCGTGCCCTTGGCGCGGCCTGCACCGGCTTGCGCGATCTGATCGAAGCCGCGCCCAGCGCCAGCATCAACCCCCACCCATGGCTGCTGTGGCCGCTGGCCGGCCGCCCGCCCGTGCAAGGCGCGCACCAACTGGCGCAAGGCCGCATCGCCCTGCTGGGCGACGCCGCGCACCCGCTGCGCCCCTGGCTGGCCCAGGACGCCAGCATGGCCGTGGAAGACGCGGCCGAGCTGGCGCGCGCCCTGTCAATGACCGCCGTGGACGTAGCCACGCGCTTCAAGCGCTACGCCCTGGCGCGCTGGCAGCGCGTGGCCCGCGTGCAAACCCACGCCCAGCGCAGCGGCCAAATCTTCCACGCCGCCGGCCCCATGCGTCTGGGCCGCGACGCCTCCATGCGCCTGCTGGGCGAGCGCGTGCTGGACGCGCCGTGGCTGTATGGAAACTAAAACCAAAACCGCATCACGGCAGGCAATCAAGCGGCAAGAAGTGATCCGGCAAATCGGTGGCATCTTTTCCCAGCACGCTCATGCCATCGGGCGCTTTTGCCCTGGCGCACACCCAGGCAATCGGCACGATCGGCGCATCCTTGACGATGGCCGGGCGCAGCGTCAGCGTTTTGCCACTGGCGTTGCGGTTGATGCGGTTGCCAAACGTGATGTGAATCGCGCCGTTTTCCACCTCGACGCGGCGGACGTAATTGCCGATGAACTTGTCCGGCGCGGGCAGCCCGGCGCTGGCATTGTCGGGCGGCAGGCGGGCGTGTTTGCCGTAATAGCCGGCCTCGGCCTTTTTGACCGGGGTGATCATCTCCAGACCTTCCTGAATCTGGGTTTTGATGATGCGCTCCTGATATGACGGCAGCGCAAACGTCGCCATCACGCCGATGATGGCGACGACGATCATCAGCTCGATCAGCGTGAAGCCGCGCCTGGTGCGGAAAAAATTCATATCAATGCTCCCAACTTGAACAGCGGCAGATAAATCGCAAAGGCGATCCATGCCAGGGCCGAGGCGACCAGTACTTTTGCAACCGTGTCAACGATGTTGTTCAGGGTTCTGGTGTGACGGACCAATGCGCTGGCGGAAGCTTCAGCCAGCTCCGGCAGGATTTCGGCCAGCGTTTGCGTCTTTTCGGCGATGCCGATCGCCGTGGCGAAATCGCCCGGGACCAGCCGGCAGGACTTCAGGATGCCAGCGATGGGTGATGCGGCAGCGGCGGCAAAAGCGGTTTGCAGCCGCCGCTGGATCACAACATTTTCCGCCGCCGTGCTGGCCATGATGAGCGCGTGCCGTGGATGAAGATTTTTCGCCAGCAGCAGCGCCAGCATGTGCGTGAACCGCGCCAGGGCGATTTTTTCAAACCATGGCCCCAAGGGTGAATACAGGCGCAGCCAGTCGATCGGCGCGCGTACCCACGCCGGGCGAAAGCGCAAGGTAAAAAAGGCCGCCAGCAGGGCCAAAAACAAAAGCAGCATCCATGATTTGAGCATCATCAGGGACGACGTTGCCAAAGGCAGTGGGCTGCCCATGCTGGCATAAAACTCGGCAAAAAAGGGCAGCACCCATTCAGTGACCATGACAAATGCAAAGCTGCCGATGATGAAATACAGCAGCGGCCAGTACATGGAAACGCCGCGCACCTGATTTACCCAATTGGCCTGCGAGTAGCGCGCTGAAAGCGCGTGCAGCAAGGCCACCTGCTCGCCCACGCTGGCGGTTTGTTCAAACAGGCCGATGCTGGCCTCATCCAGCCCGAATATCCGCAGCCTCAGGTAATAAGCCAGCGTTGCATTGGGCGGCAGCGTGGCCAGCAACTGGCGCAATTGGCCCTGCAAGCGCCGGGAAGATCGCCCCTGCACCAGTTGCGCCAGACTTTCGGCCGGTGAATAACCTGCGGCCAGCAGATTGGCCAGCAGTTTGAAGAAAAGCGCCAATTCTGACGATCTGGCAGCGTTCATGGGTTCCCTTTTATTTTGTTAGGGAACCTCTGAATAACCCTGAGTGAGTCGGCGCGCCTGGGTTTGGGATGGGCTGCGAGGCGCAAAGCGCAGCGATACCAAGTGGTATCGCGAGCATTTGCAACGAAGCAGACCGCCCAAAGCCAGGATGCGCCGGCCACGACAGGGTTGTTCAGAGGTTCCTTAGATGGTTTTGGTTTGGTTATGAGTGTTTTGTGCTGCTTGCCCATATACATTTTTGGAGACGGCCGCAAAAAGATCGTCATTCCCGCGCAGTTCCCGCCTTCGCTGGAATGACAGGGAATCCAGGCAGCATATCCACCTTCCAGCAATAACCACGGTCCATTGGATTCCCGCCTGCGCGGGAATGACGAAGGTAGAAGTTGGGGGCAATTAACGTAGTAAGTGCTAATAACAAAGTAAAATACTCTAACGCTTCTGGCAAAATCTGAAATTGATTTCAGGCGGCAGCGTGGTCATATCCTCGCCAAAAACCTGAAATCTCGCCGGCGGCAGGCGGCTGCCGCAAATCCACAGGATGGTTGGCGCGTCATCGGCGGCGACGGCTGGGCGAATGCTCCACCATTCTGGCGGCGCTTGCGGGGCGTTTTTTTTGCGGTTGAGCACCTGGATGTGAATGGCGCCTTGCCGGATGGCGCCGATTCTGGTTGCTGGCGCATGTCCGTAAGTGCTTGCTTCGTCAACAGGCCCTACATCATCAAGCCATCCGCCTGTGAACGCATGGTGCTCCAGCACATTGATGCGCCCAACGAACATGGGGGCCATTATCCCGGTCAGGCGTGATTTTTCGATCATGACCGCAGTATTTTTCAAAAATACGATGATCAACAGCGCGATTATCAGCAGCGCCAACAATACATCGAGCATAAAGCGGTGTCCCTTGCGCCGCGTTGCCTGATCATCAAGGCGAGGATATGCGCCGTGGTAATTCATCTGAGGCGGCGGCAGGCGGCTGGAAGATATTTGTCCGGCAGCGTCATACACTCGGCAGGAAGATCGGTAACCGGTTTCATGCCGGCGGGCGGCGCGGCGCCTTCGCAAATCCAGGCGAATGGCGCGGTGGGCGCGGCGGTGTTGACGGCCGGTGATAAATGCAGCTCCGCGCCGTTGGGGACCTTGCAGTTACTGCCCCAGCACATGTTTTTCAAAACCATCGAGATTACGCCTTGCTCCATCCGGATGCTCTGGACGTAATTGCCGGCGTAGGATTCGGCGCTGTATAGCCCGGCCTGGGCGTTGTCGGCGGGAAATACGCCCCAGCGGTCGCGGTAGTCGCTGACGGTTTTTTGTATTGGCTGCGCCAGCGCCAGCGCTTCGGCAATTTTAGTGCGGGTGAGGTAATCCTGATAGGCCGGCAGCGCGACGGCGGCCAGAATGCCGATGAGGGCAACGACGGTCATCAGCTCGACCAGGGTAAAGCCGCCGCACGGATGTTTGTTCATGCGGGCATTATGCGTCGGCTCAGATACGGCGAGCCAGCCAGGCCAAAGCGCCACGGCAGATCGACGGCGCGGCTGATGCCGATGCGCGGGCCGCTGATTACTTTTACTGGCGCGGCGCGGGCCAGGATGGCAAATGGCGGCTTATCCAGCGGCAAGCCGTTGTGCGCCAGCGTGATGCCCAGCGCCTGCCCCACGCGCCCGGGGCCGGCGCACAGCAGGCGGTCATCGCCATCAGCTGGCAGATTGCGGCGCTGGCGCATTTGCGCCAGTCCGCTGGTGGGTTGCAGCGCGCGGATCAGCACGCCCGCGCCGTGGCCCGCTTCGCGGCAGACGAAGTTCAGGCACCAGTGAATGCCGTAGCTGCGATAGACGTAGGCGTGCCCGGGCGGGCCAAACATGGCGCGGTTGCGCGGCGTTGGCCCTGGATGGCTGTGCGATGCGGGGTCGGCGGCGTCGTAAGCCTCGGTCTCGACGATGATGCCGCCCGCGCCATCGACCAGCAGCGTGGCGCCGATCAGCCGCCGCGCCAGCGTGGCCGCGTTTGGCAAAAAGGCGTCGCGCGGCCAGGGTGTCATCAAAACACGCGCGTGACCTTGAAGCCGCGCGCGCGCAGCAAGTCCGGCAGGCCATTGGGGCCAAACATGTGCAGCGCGCCGACGGCGGCAAACAGCGGCCCGTGGCTGGCGTGCAGCGCGGTGATGCGCTCGGCCAGCACGGGGTTGCGGTCATGCAGCAGGCGTTGTTGCATGGCGCGCTCGGTGGCGGTGCGTTCGCACTCGCACCAGTCGCGGTAGTGCTGCATGGCGCCAGCATCGCTGTTGGCCCAGCTTTCGGCGGCGCGCAGCAGTACGCGCCGCGCCAGGCCGCCTTCGAGGTCGCGCACGCTTTGATCGACCAGCGCGATCAGATCGGCGTCGTTGGCCGGTTTGATGGCGCGCAGTTGCTCGTCCACGGTTTCCAGCGCGTGCACGGGTTTGTTTTGCGCGCGCGCGGCCAGCGCCAGCATCAGATCGCTGCCGTAAGCGGCTTCCAGCCCGTCGCGCCGCACGGCGGCCAGGGTGAGCGTCATGACCTGCATTTCCGGCGGCAGCATGGCCAGCGCCTCGGGCGGCACGCACTCGGCTTGCATGCGCTCGCGCAGGCGTGCGCGCAGCGCTGCGGGCAATGGCGTGGCCGGTTGGGCCGCCATGGCGGCGGCTTGCTGCAAGAGCGTTGCCGGGTCGGTCACGTCGATTTCCAGCGCCAGCGCGTTGGCCGCGCGCAGCGCCTGGCTCACGCGCGGGCCGGGGCTGATCCATTGCGCTTTTTGCGCGTGCAGCGTGCCGTACAGGTGCGAGACGCGGCCATCTTTTTCAATGCGCCAGAGAAAGCCCCGGTCGCGCGCGCTGGCGGCCAGTTTTTGCAGCTCGGCCTGCGTGGGCGGCTGCAAGGGCGGCGGGCAGTCTTGCGCCAGCGCTGGCAGGCACAGCATGGCGGCAAGCAAGATGGATGCGATGATGCGTGGCAGACGGATTGACATGGTGCTTTGCTGGTAGGTGATGCAATTGACAGGGCTGCACTGCGCTGCAAATTAAATAGCTGCCAGCGCTTGCCAGTACCGAGTTTGCGGCACTTTTTGCTTAAAAAATGGCGTGCAGCCGGTAAAGGCGCGGAACTGTTGCGCGGATTGTATGTGTGATCATGTACTCTCTCACCTTCGCCATCAACTCAACTTGTGAATCATGAAAAAAGTCGGGATAGCAATTGCCATCGCCCTCACGCTGATCGTCGTACTGGTAGCCGCCTGGCTGGGTGCGGCGTGGCATACCGGCGCGGGCGCGCAGGAGCGCATCAGCGGCGTCGTCGAGCGCCTGAACGCGGCCTGGGCCAAAAACCCGGCGCCTGGCGGCGGCACGCTGCAAATCAAACAGCTCAGCTACGAGCGCGGCCTGCTGTCCAGCCACGCGCGGCTGGCGCTGACGGCCGCTGGCAGCAAGCTGGGCAACGACCCGCTGGTGGAATACGACGTGGCCATCTCGCACGGCCCGTTTCCGCTGGCGGCGCTGCGGCGCGGCCAGCTGGCGCCGCGGCAATTTCAGGCGCACGTAGAGGTGCTGCCCGCCGGCCCGCTCAAGATGATGGCCGGTGCGCTGATGGGCGGCAAGCCGCCGCTGGTGATGGACATCGGCTGCGGCTACGGCAACCACTGCAGCGGCGAGGGCAGCGTACCAGCCATCGACGCCGATCTTGGCCCATTGGCCAAAAACGCCAAGCTGACTTTTGGCGGCGTGCAAATACGCTTTGACATTGACCACCGCTCCGATACCGACTACAACGGCAGCGGCGAAATGCGGCTGCTGCCGCTGTCGATTGGCGGCAACGACTTTGGCAGCGGCCAGATCACGTTCACATCCGATGCGCAATCGATCAACGAAACGATCGGCTGGAAAACCGACCGGGGCGCCAGCAAAGTCACCCTCGCGCTGGCCGCGTCCAAGCCACTGTCCAAACTGGGCGAAGAGGCCGCCGCGCTCAAGCCGGAAGACGTGGCCGGGCTGATCAAAAGCGCGGCGCTCAGGCTGGAGCTGTCCAAGCCCATGGCCGTTGACATGGCCGCGCGCGCGGTTGCCATGATGCAAGGCGGCGAGCTGGAAGCCGCGCGCCAGCAAATGGCCGCGCAGTTTGACGCCGCGCTGACCGCCAACCCCGAAGCCGGCAAATTCATCCGCACCGAGGGCGACTTGCTGATCAGCGACTGGCAATACAAAGGCGGCAAACTAACCGTCAACGGCCAGGAACACCCGGAAGTGCTGGAGCAAGTCAAACAGGCTTTGCTGGCGCGCCAGCCTGGCGCGGTGCAAACGCCGCCAGCCATGGGCGGCGGCGAACCAACCCAGGGCGGCGCTGACGGCAATGACGGCGGCGGCAAGCAAACCGGCGGCGCGCCAGCGCAAGGCGGCCAGGACGGCGAAGGCGGCGGCGAAGCTGGTGGCGAAGCTGGCAATGGCGCCGGCGGCGCGGACACGGCCAACGCGCCGCCCGCGGAAGGTCAGGGCGAGGGTGACACGCAGCAAACCAGCGGCGGCCAGGCGCAAGGCGGCGGCGCAAGCGGCGGCGAGGCGGCCGGCAACAGCCAAACCGCCGGCTCACCGGGCGGCGGCGCGGCAGGCGGCGCGCAAACATCGGCATCACCGGGCGGCGCGGCGCCAGCAGGGCAGGCGCCCGGCGGCAGCCAGGGCGTGGTGCGCGCCCCCCGGCCAGGCGTTCCTGCGGGCCGCGCGGCTGGCGGCAATAACAACGGCGTAGTGCGCGCGCCGCCTTCTGCCTGGCCTGCGCGGTAAGCGCGGGCCGGGTGCCCAACCTCTACGAAGGCATTTCAGTTGCGCGCACTGCGCAAGCTTTTCCTTCGTCATTCCCACGCACTTCCCGCCTGTGCGGGAATGACAGGAAATCCATGAGCGTTTCATCTTGCAGCAACGCTGTTTGGATTCCCGCCTGCGCGGGAATGACGACAGAAGCGCACCGCCTTGATGCAGCGGCGAAAGATGCGCCGCCGTTACTTCCCGCGCCGGCGCATTCGTGCCGCCGCGCTGCCCGCCAGCGTCAGCGCCAGCAGCAGCAGCGCCATTTCGCCCAAAGTTGGAATCGCCGTCCCGCCGCCGTTGGAGCCGGGTATTCTGGGTATTACCCGCGAGTTGGTGAGCAGGTGCGTGGCCTTGTTGTTGGTGATGTCCGACTCATCCGTGACGCCGCTGACCGTCACGGTGATGACGCCCGCGTGGTTTTGCACCGCGGTGGTGAGTTTGAACACCACTGTCAGGTGCTCGCCCGGCTCGATGTGGTGGGGGGTTGGGAGGATGGGCGGAGCCAGCGTCAGATCGCACGTGATTTGCTGCGGCGGCCCCGCCGTCAATGAGCAATAGCTCTGCAACAGTGAAGTGTCCACCGTTACGTCCGCTGGCAGGGCGATGACGACGATGCCATCCACGCTGTAGTCGGTGCCGAGGTTGGTTACGGTTACGTAGTAGGTGCCGCCGGTGGGGCCGGCCGGCAGATCGATCGGCCCGGTGATGGCGGGCACCAGATCGGGCCGGCCGGGCGGAACGATAAACTCAACGTGCAGGAGCGTATCGTTGTTGAGGGTGTTCGATTCGTTGGTAACGCCAGTCACATTGCCCGTGATGGTGCCAGTGCCAACCGTGCTGCTGGTAAGGACAAACTCGATCGGCAGGCTGTCGCCCGATGCGATGACTGGGAGATTGCAGGTGAAGCTGTCATTGGCGGGCAGCACGGGCGTGCAATAGGCTGGCAAGGGGAAGTAGCTTGCCTCCAGCGTCGCGCCTGCTGGCAGGTTTATGGTCAGCAGGCCATCGGCGTTGCTGGCGCCGCCCTGGTTGGTGACGGTCACGGTGAAGTGGTCGTGCGTGCCAGTGGCCAATACCGCTGGCCCGGTGAGGGTGGGCACCAGGTCTGGTTTGAGTTCTTCTTCGATCGTGACGCCGCCAATCTTGGCGCCATAAAACGCCAGTCCGGAGTTGTAGGCGGTATCGACCCAGTTGGCCACGCCAAATTCCAGCCGGTAATTGCCGGCGGCGGGAAAGGTGTATTTGGCCTGCACCCAGCCGGTGTAGCCGCAGCCGGCGTCGTAGCAAAGACCTGAAGACATGGTTCCCAGCGGCGCCCAGACTGGGCCGGGGGCCGGTTTGTTGTACCCGGGAGCCTGGATCGGCGTGCTGGGCGGCGTCAGCGTCAAACCCGGCGCCAGCGGCGGCATGTTCGACCCCGGCACGATATCGCCGGAAGGCATGGTGCGCGCGGTGAAAAGTATGGCGACATCGTGGCCGTCCGTGTCCAGCAGGCGCGCCCAGGCAAAGTCGGGATAGGGGCCGCCGTCGGAGGTGACGTAGTTGAACCAGAACGACAGCTCTTGCCCGGCGTTGGCATGAAAAATCGGGGAATCGATTCTGGAGGCATTGGTCGCGCCAGTCACTGCGGAGCCGCCGTTGAAGTTTTTGATGCTGTCCGGAATGACGAGGCTGGCCGTCACGCCGCCTTGGGTGGATACCCAGCCGTAAGTGTCCGTTACCGGCGCTCCTGGCGGCATCCCAACCGCGCCATTGGCGCCCATGGAGCCGCAACTGGCGCTGGGCATGGTGCCCGGCAGACAGAGCCAGCCAGTGATGTCGATCGCCGCCGCCGGCGCGGCCCAGCCCAGCGCCAGCGCGGCAGCCAGCAGTAATTTCAACAACCAGGCTGGCGGCGCGGTGGTGTATGCACGAGTGGAGGGGATGTCAGACAGTTTCACGATGTGGTCTCAGCCGCAGATAAGTAACAACTAATTACTGTACGCTTGGCTCATCGTGTCGGTCAATGGTTTTGTGCATGCGGCGGCGCTGCGTTACATAATTTACATGTTCGGTGGTTCCTTTACTCCCTCCCCCTCTGGGGGAGGGGTGGGGTGGGGGCAAGCGGCGCATCGCAAGCGCTGTGCTCATTTCAGCGCCGTGTGCCCCCACCCCCCGATCAAGTCGGGGGCAGGCTCTGCCCATCCCCCAGCGGGAGAGGGAAAAGGCCAGTGGCGCGGTTGCCTGAAAATTGATCTACAGCAGCGGCGAGGCCAGCCGCGCCACGGCTTCGAGCAGGCGTTGGTGCGGCGGCACGCTGCGCTGCGCGGGCGCCTGGCGGCAGTGCGAGAGGTCGGCGTCGAACATGGCGGCCAGTTGCTGGTTGAATTGGCGCTCCAGCACCACGGCGGCGACTTCAAAGTTGAGCCGGAAGCTGCGGTTGTCAAAGTTGGCGCTGCCTACCATGCTGTACTGGTCGTCCACCAGCAGCGTCTTGGCGTGGAACATGCGGCCGCGGTACTGAAACACCAGCACGCCCGCGTCTTGCAGCTCCTGAAAGTACGAGCGCGCGGCGGCGTCCACGATGCGCGAGTCGCCGCGCTCGGGCACCATCAGCTTGACTTGCACGCCGCGCAGCGCGGCGTTGGTCAGCGCCAGCAGCGCCGCTTCGGTCGGCACGAAGTAGGGTGTGCTCAGCCATACGCGCTCGCGCGCCAGATTGAGCGCGTCGATCACCGCGCGGTGAATGGCCTCGGTGTCCGAGTCGGGGCCGGAGGCGGCGATTTGCACCGGCAGGCTGCCTGGCGGCGCGTGCGGCAGCAAGTCCTCATCGGGCGCGGGGGGCGCGCCTTCGGCGTAGTGCCAGTCCTGCAAAAACAGGTATTGCAGCCAGCGCACCACACCGCCGCGCAGCAGCAGGTGCGTGTCGCGGTAGGCCGAGCCGGGGTGGAGTTGCTCGTTTTCAGCGTCGGTGATGTTGATGCCGCCGGCAAAGCCCGTGTGCCCGTCGATCACCGCGATTTTGCGGTGTGTGCGCAAATTGACCAGCGGGCGCAGGCGGTCCAGCCGCGCGGGGTGAAACACGGCGAGCTGCCCGCCCGCGGCGCGCAGCTCGTCCAGCAGCGCGGCGTGGCGGCGCGCCAGCAGGCGCGACGAGCCGACCGCATCCACCAGCAGCCGCACCCGCACCCCGGCGCGCGCGCTGGCGGTGAGCGCGCGCAGCACGCGCTGGCCAGTTTGATCCGGCTCGAAGATGTAGTACTCCAGGTGAATGTGCTGGCGGGCGCCTTCAATTTCGCGCAGCAGCGCATCCAGCGTTGCACCGCCGCTGGGCAGCACGTGCGCCTGCTGCGCGCTGGACATCGGCAGCCCGCAGGCGCGCTCGATCAGCGCGGCGTGCTGGCGCGCCCACAGCGGCGTGGCGGCGCTTTCGGCGCGCGGCGCTTGCAGCTCCTGGCGCGACATCAGCGCCGCCCGGTGATGCCAGCGCCGCAGGCGCTGCCGCCGCACGCGCTGCGGGCCAAAAGCGGCATACACCGCCAGCCCAACCACCGGCATCAGATTCAGCGCGATGATCCACGCCAGCGTGGACACCGGCGAGCGGCGCTGCATGATGATCCACAGCGTCAGCACCACGCTGTAAGCCGTCCACACCCCGCCCAGCCAGAACGTCCACGGATGACCGGCGATGAGCAGGGCGGATTGGTTCATGGGTGGCTTGGCGGCTGCGTTGAGTTACAAAATAGATAGCTGGCTGCGCTTGCTATATAATGATTTGCTGATTATTCATATGGAAAACAGTTGCTGAACAAGCGCTGGCAGCTATTGATTTGGAAGCTGAATTTTGCTCCTGCGGCAATGGCTCTTACCGTCTTGGCGGCCATTGGCGGGCGGTGTGCACCAGCATCAGCACCCAGACGGTTTCCATGTCCATCTCGTACACCAGCCGGTAACTTTTGTGGGGGAGCAGCTCGCGGGTGCCTGGTATTTCGCCGGTCTTGCCTATTTTTGGGTGTTCTTCAAGCATTGCGGCTGCCTTGTCGAAAAGGCTGTTCAGGCGGGCGGCAGCGCTGGGGTTGTCGGCGGCGATGTAGTCCAGGATTTCAGCGCGGTCATGTTCGGCATTGGGTGTCCAGCGGACGATCATGCCTGCTCCGCAGTGGACTGATAGCGGGCCGCAAAATCGGCCTGGACTTGCTCGTTGGTGCGGCCCAGACCGGCGCGCATCTGGGCGCGGGCGTCTTCGGTCTTGCCGCGCAGAAATTCCTTGTACTCGCGCTCCTGGCTGCGCTGCTCTATGTATTCGCGCATCAGCTCGCGCATGATCTGGGAGGCGGGCCGGTCATTGGCGGCGGCCTCGGCCATGAACGAATCGCGCAGTTCAGGCTCCAGCTTCATGGTGAAAACGGCTTCTTTCGTCATGATTCAAACTCCAGGAAAGATGCTGACAAAGTATAGATGACGTCATGCCCTGAAACCATGCCTTGCGGCCATGGGCGACAATCCGCCCCATGATGACAACGCTTGACGACTGGCTGGCGCATTGCGAGCGCTTGCATCCCAAGACGATCGATCTGGGGCTGGAGCGCGTGCGCGCAGTGGCTGAGCGCATGAAGTTGCGGCTGGACTGCGCGGTGTTCACGGTGGCGGGCACCAATGGCAAGGGTTCCACGGTGGCGATGCTGGAGGCGATCCTGGCGCAGGCCGGTTATCGCACCGGGGCTTATACGTCGCCGCATCTGGTGCGCTTTGAGGAGCGCTGCCGCATTTGCGGCGCGCCCGCCGATGCCAGCGATTTGATAGCTGGATTCGAGGCGGTGGAGCGCGCCCGGGGCGATGTCAGCCTGACGTATTTCGAGTTCACCACGCTCGCCATTTTGGACGCGCTGGCGCGCGCCAGGCTGGACGCGGCGATTTTGGAAGTGGGGCTGGGCGGGCGGCTGGACGCGGTGAACGCGGTGGATACGGACTGCGCCATCATCACCAGCATCGACATCGACCACGCCGAGCTGCTGGGCGATACGCGCGAGAAGATCGGGCTGGAAAAGGCGGGCATCATGCGCACTGGCCGGCCGGCCGTCGTCAGCGACCCGGCGCCGCCGCAAAGCGTGATCGATCGCGCGCGGGAGATTGGCGCCGATTTGTGGCTGCCGGGGCGCGACTTCCGCCATCAGGGCGATCGCCAGCAATGGGCCTGGGCCGGGCGCGAGCGGCGCTACGCCGGGCTGGCGTATCCGGCGCTGCGCGGGGCCAACCAGCTGGTCAACGCCGCTGGCGTGCTGGCGGCGCTGGAGGCCATGCACGCGCGCCTGCCGGTAACGGCGCAAGCGGTGCGCAATGGGCTGGCGCTGGTGGAGCTGCCGGGGCGCTTTCAGCTCGTGCCTGGCCAGCCCGTGCTGGTGCTGGACGTGGCGCACAACCCGCACGCGGCGGCGGCGCTGGCGCTCAATCTGGACGCGATGGGTTTTTACCCCGCCACGCACGCGGTGTTTGGCGCGATGGCGGACAAGGACTTGACGCTGATATTGCAGCGCATGGACGCGCTGATCGATCGCTGGTACTTCACCGATCTGCCCACGCCGCGCGCGGCCAGCGCGGCGGCGCTGCACGCGCTTTGGCAGCAGGTGACACAGCGCAAGGGGGCGGTGGCGCAGGTATTTGCAGCGCCCGCGCAAGCGCTGGATGCGGCCCTGGCCAGCGCGGCGCCCACGGATAGAATTATTGTTTTCGGGTCGTTTTTTACCGTAGGCGGCGTGCTGGAGCATGGCATTCGGCGTTGAGCGCGTCAGAGACCTTGCCTGCAAAAAAGCCCCCGCGCCAAACGCTCAACCTCTGCATATGGCCTTTTTCAAGTTTCGCCAGCGCGGCCAGTTGCCGGACGAGCCGCCAAGCCGCGCCGGCAAGCCTGCCGCCAGCCCGCAGGAAACCGTTGACACGCTGCGCCGCCGCGCGCGCCAGCGCCTGCTGGGCGCGCTGGTGCTGGTGCTGGCGGCGGTGGCGGGCTTTCCGCTGCTGTTTGACACCCAGCCGCGCCCGGTGGCGGTCGATGCGCCCATCACCATCCCAGACAAGGACGGCGTGCCGCCGCTGCGCGCGCCTGCCAGCGCCCCGGCGGCCAGCAGCCGCGTGAGCGCTGATTCCAGCCTGGGCGCGGGCGAAGAGGTAGTTACCGCCGCCGCTGACGCCCCCGCTTCAGCCGCTGCTGTGGCTAGAGCTGACCAGCCGGCCAGCCAGCCCGTGATCGAAGCGCGGCCCAGCGTTACCCCGGCGCAGCAAACGGCATCCGCTCAAGCCCGCCCTGACAGCCAGGAGCGCGCCCGCCGCGAAGCCGAGGCCAAGGCCAAACGCGAGGCCGATGCCAAAGCCAGGGCGCAGCGCCAGCAGGCCGAAGCCGAGCGCGCGCGCGCCCTGCTGGAAGGGCGCACGCCGCCGCCCGCGCCCAGCGCCGCGCCGCCAGCGGGCGCCAGCAAGACCACCGGCAAAAGCGCTGATAAAGGCGCTGACAAGAGCGCCGGCAAAGGCCGCTTCATCATCCAGATCGGCGCGTTTGCCGATGCCGGCAAGGTGCGCCAGGTGCGCCAGCAGGCCGAGCGCGCGGGCGTAAAAACTTATACCCAGGAAGTCAGCACCAAAGATGGCAAGCGCACCCGCGTGCGCGTTGGTCCCTACGCCAGCCGCGCCGAGGCCGAGCAGGCCGCCGCGGCGCTGAAAAAGGCGGGCCTGTCCGGCTCGATCCTGGCGTTGTGATGGCTTCCCTGAGCGCGATCGACTGGATCGGCCTGTTCATCGTGCTGGCCTCGCTGACGTTGGGCGCGTGGCGCGGTCTCGTATACGAGGCGCTGCTGCTGGCCGGCTGGGTGCTGGCCTTTCTGTCGGCGCGCTGGTCATCCGATCTGGTGGGCAGCTGGCTGCCGATGGGCGAATCCAGTGAGCCGCTGCGCCGCATCGCGGGCTTTTTGCTGGTGTTCATAGTGGTGGCGTTTGTGTGCGGCTTTATCGCCGCGCGCGTGCGGCACGCCACCGTGGCGCTGGGCGTGCGGCCGGTGGACCGCGTGTTTGGCGCGGCTTTTGGCGTGCTGCGCGGACTGGTCTTGCTGCTGCTGCTGGGCGTGCTGGCGCTCAATACGCCGGTGCATGAAGAAAGCTGGTGGCGCGGCTCGCTTAGCGAGCGCTGGCTGGCGCGCGCGCTCGAGCAGATTCGCCCCTGGACGCCGCCGTCGCTGGGCAAGCACATTTGGCCCGACAATCAGGGATCCTGACCCGGTTCATCCACCTTTTTAAATCATGTGCGGCATCGTCGGCGTTGTCAGCAACGCACCCGTCAACCAGCTTCTTTATGACGCGCTGCTGCTGCTTCAGCACCGCGGGCAGGATGCCGCGGGCATCGTCACGCAGCAGGACGGCAAGTTCTTCATGCACAAGGACAAGGGCATGGTGCGCGACGTGTTTCGCACGCGCAACATGCGCGCGCTGCCCGGCAGCAGCGGGCTGGGGCAGGTGCGCTACCCGACGGCGGGCGACGCTTTCAGCGAAGAAGAGGCGCAGCCGTTTTACGTCAACGCCCCGTTTGGCGTGGTGCTGGTGCACAACGGCAACCTGACCAACGCGCAGGCGCTCAAGGCCGAGCTGCTGACCACCGATCACCGCCACATCAACACCGAAAGCGACTCCGAGGTGCTGCTCAACGTGCTGGCGCACGAGCTGGAAAAGCTCACGCGCGAAGGCCGCGCGCTGGGGCCGCAAGAGGCGTTTGCCGCCGTCGCCGGGGTGTACCGGCGCGTGCGCGGCTCTTACGCGGCCATTGCGCACATTGCCGGCTGCGGGATGCTGGCGTTTCGCGATCCGCTGGGCATTCGCCCGCTGTGTTTTGGCCGCGCGGCTGATGGCAGCGTGATGGCCGCCAGCGAGTCGGTGGCGCTGGAGGGCAACGGCCACCAGCTTGAGCGCGACGTGGCGCCGGGCGAGGCGATCTTCGTCACGCTGGACGGCGCGCTGCACACGCGCGTGTGCGCCCAGGGCGCGCGCCTGTCGCCGTGCATTTTTGAATACGTGTATCTGGCGCGGCCCGACTCCACGCTGGACGGCATTTCGGTCTATCAGGCGCGCCTGAACATGGGGCAGGCGCTGGCGCGGCGCGTGGCTGGTGAAGTGCCGCCCGGTGATATTGACGTGGTGATTCCGGTGCCCGAATCCAGCCGCCCCAGCGCCACCGAGCTGGCGCGCCTGCTGGATAAGCCGTACCGCGAAGGCTTTGTCAAAAACCGCTACGTGGGCCGCACCTTCATCATGCCCGGGCAGGCGGTGCGCACCAAATCGGTGCGCCAAAAGCTCAACACCATCAACAGCGAATTTGCCGGGCGCAACGTGCTGCTGGTCGATGATTCCATCGTGCGCGGCACCACCAGCCGCGAGATCGTGCAAATGGCGCGCGAAGCCGGCGCGCGCAAGGTCTATCTGGCCAGCGCCGCGCCGCCGGTGCGCCATCCCAACGTGTACGGCATCGACATGCCCACGCGCGAAGAGCTGGTGGCGCACGGGCGCAGCGTGGAGCAGGTGCGCCAGCTCATCGGCGCCGACGCGCTGATCTACCAGGACATCGACGCCATGAAGCGCGCCATTGGTCAGCTCAACCCGGCGATACCGGGCTTTGACGCCTCGTGCTTTGACGGCATCTACGTCACCGGCGACATTACCGAGGGCGATCTGGCGCGCCTGAACCAGCGCCGCGTCAAAAGCAGCGAAGACGGCGCCGCCGCCTCGCGCCTGGCGCTGCCCAACGCCGCTGTTTGATACAGTCGGCATGATTCCAATACGTTCAGTCAAGCGCGCGGAAAGCGGTGATCGCGTCATTCCCGCGCAGGCGGGAATCCATGAGCGCCACCTGTTGTACCCACACCCGGCACCACCCGGCATACAAAAATTGATAGCTGCCCGCGCAAGTCACATAATCATTTCGTGATGTTTTATATCGCAAAACCTTACACAACAGGCGCTGGCAGCTATTATAAACGGAGCATAAATCGACATGGCCCAGCCCCCGCATAACCTGGCCCGCCAGTTGCCGGATGGCCTGCACCCGGACACACTGGCGCTGCACACCAGCATCGCGCCCAGCCAGTACGGCGAAAACTCCGAGGCGCTGTACCTGACCAGCGGCTTTGTGCAGCCGGACGCGGCCACGTCGGCGCGGCGCTTTTGCGGCGAAGAAGAGGGCTACACCTACTCGCGCACCAGCAACCCGTCGGTCACCGCGTTTGAGCGCCGGCTGGCCGCGCTGGAAGGCGCGCCAGCGGCCATCGGCACCGCCAGCGGCATGGCCGCCATCTTGCTGACCGGCATGGGGCTGCTCAAAAGCGGCGACCACGTGATCTGCTCGCGCTCGATGTTTGGCAGCACCATCAAACTGTTTGGCGGCGAATTTGCCAGGTTCGGCGTCGAGACCACATTCGTGTCGCAAACCGGCGTATCCCAGTGGCAAGCCGCGCTGCGCCCCAACACCCGGCTGCTGTTTGCCGAAACACCCACCAACCCGCTGACCGAAGTGTGCGACATCGCTGCGCTGGCTGGCATCGCGCACGGCGCGGGCGCGCTGCTGGCGGTTGACAACTGCTTTGCCACCCCGGCGCTGCAACGGCCCATGCAGCTGGGGGCCGACCTGGTAGTGCACTCCGGCACCAAATATCTGGACGGGCAGGGCCGCGTGGTAGCTGGCGCGCTGTGCGCGTCGCGCAAACTGGTGGACGAAGTATTTGCCCCGCTGGTGCGCACCGCCGGCATGGTGCTGGCGCCTTTTGCCGCCTGGGTGGTACACAAGGGGCTGGAAACGCTGGCCCTGCGCGTACACGCGCAAAGCCGCAACGCGCTGCGCATCGCGCAGTGGCTGCAAACGCACCCGGCGGTTGAGTGCGTGCTCTACCCCGGCCTGCCATCGCACCCGCAGCACGCGCTGGCCATGGCGCAGCAAGGCGGCGTGGGCGGCGCGGTGCTGTCCTTCAGCGTCAAGGCCGCCACGCCCGGGCAAGCGCGCGCGCGCGCCTTCCGCGTCATCGACGCCAGCCGGGTGTGCGTTATTGCCACTAACCTGGGTGATGTAAAAACCCTCATCTGCCACCCGGCCAGCACCTCGCACGGCCGCCTGACCGAAGAGCAGCGCCAGGCCGCCGGCGTAACCCAGGGGCTGATCCGGCTGGCCGTGGGACTGGAACATCCCGCCGACATTCAGGCCGATCTGGCGCGCGGACTGGATAGTCTTTGATTAATTTGTCAATGTTTGCAACCAGAGAGGATATGTCATGAAACCGGTTATTGTCAAAACCCTGCGCATATTGTGCACACTGGCCGTTGCACTGCCAGCGCTGTCATTTGCGGAAATGTCAATTTTTAATGCCCTGGTAAATAACAACGTGTTGGCTACCGTAGGCAATAAAAATGGCATCTTCAACGAAACCAAATCGCTGAGCCGATCCGCCGGCGAGCCGCCCGCCCAGACGCAAGGAGGCGGGCAGGCACAGGGAGGCGGGCAAGCGCCCGTGCAGGCGCCAGCGCCAGCAGGCGGCAAAGGATCGCTCTACTCCGGCCAAGACTTTGCCACCACCAAGGGCATCGAGCTGCTGGTATCCGGCTACGCGCGCGAACAGCAGCCGCAAATCGCCGAGATGTATACCAAAATCATACTCTCGTTCAACGACGCCGTCCCGCGCACCTACGGCATCCCCAAAAATAATCTGGCCACCGCCTACGCCACCATTTTGGCCGGCAGCTATTCAGCCTATACCAACCAGACCTTTCCGGATGAATTGGTAGTACCGCTGTACAAACAAATGGAAGCCCGGATGCGCGGCAACCCGAGAATCTATCAAGCCAGCATGAACGACAAAAACGCCATGTATCAGGTCTGCGTCGGCATTGGCATGTTCATGATGGTGGCCCAACTCGAACTGACCAAAAACCCCAACCCGGCGCAACAAGCTCAGTTGCAACAAGCCGGCGCCAACGCCCTGCGCGCCCTGCTGGGCGTAGAACCCAACCGGGTGCGCTTCACGGCCAACGGACTGGAAATCATCTGAGCGCGGCGTGCGTGGTGGGCTGAAATACGCATGGCGATTGCATCTAATTCCATCGTCATTCCCGCGCAGTTCCCTGTCATTCCCGCGCAGGCGGGAACTGCGCGGGAATGACAGGCAATCCAGTGGGCAGTGGTTAAGTGGATGCGCCGTTTGGATTCCAGCCTTCGCGGGAATGACGAAGTTGGAGCGTGCCGCCAAAAATTCAGATGCGATCGCCCTGGCCAATCACTCTATGGCTGCGCCTCAATGCTAAAGTTCTTGATACTGTATGCGCAATCACCAGGAACCACCTCATGCTTGCCACACCCGATATTGACGATGACGCGCTGGCCGCCGCGCGTGCGCAGGCGGCGTGCGAGCGTGCCAGCATTGGCGATGTACTGCCGGCACAGACGCGCAATGGCATTCCTCTTCTCGGCAGCGCAAGGAATGGCGGCCGGCCGGTGACACTGGATCTGGTCAACCAACTGCGGGACGAGTGGTCTTGACAACCTATCTGCTGGATGTGAATGCGCTGATCGCACTGCTTGATCTCGCGCATGTTTTCTGACGATGTCTGAAACCGCCCCCTCCCCGCGCATCCGCACGCGCTTTGCTCCCTCGCCCACCGGCTTCATCCACCTGGGCAACATCCGCTCGGCGCTGTATCCGTGGGCCTTTGCGCGCGCGCAAAAGGGCGACTTCATCCTGCGCATCGAGGACACCGATCTGGAACGCTCCACGCAGGCCGCCGTCGATGTCATCCTCGAAGGCATGGCCTGGCTGGGCCTGGAGCACGACGAAGGCCCGTACTACCAGATGCAGCGCATGGCGCGCTACCGCGAGGTATTGGCGCGGCTGCAAGCCGCGGGCCACGTCTATCCCTGCTACATGAGCGTGCAAGAACTGGACGCCCTGCGCGAGCGGCAAATGGCCGCCAAACAAAAACCGCGCTACGACGGCACCTGGCGGCCCGAGCCGGGCAAGGCTTTGCCGCCCGTACCCGCCGGCGTGCAACCCGTGCTGCGCTTTCGCAACCCGCTGGACGGCGTGGTGGCGTGGGACGACAAGGTCAAAGGCCGCATCGAAATCAGCAACGCGGAACTTGACGACCTGGTCATCGCCCGGCCCGACGGCACGCCCACCTACAACTTTTGCGTGGTCGTCGACGACATCGACATGCGCATCACGCACGTCATCCGCGGCGACGACCACGTCAACAACACGCCGCGCCAGATCAACATCTTCCGCGCCCTGGGCCACCAGCCGCCGGTCTACGCGCACCTGCCCACCGTCCTCAACGAGCAGGGCGAAAAAATGAGCAAGCGCAACGGCGCCAAGCCCGTCACGCAATACCGCGACGAAGGCTTTTTGCCCGACGCCATGGTCAACTACCTGGCCCGCCTGGGCTGGAGCCACGGCGACGACGAAGTCTTCAGCCGCGAACAATTCCTGCAATGGTTCGACCTGGACCACCTGGGCCGCAGCGCCGCGCAGTTCGACGAAGCCAAACTGCGTTGGGTCAACGCGCAGCACCTCAAAGGCATGAGCGGCGAGGCGCTCGCGCCGCTGGTGGCCACGCAATTGCAAAAACGCGGCATCGCCGCGGACGAACGCCTGCCCGCCATCTGCGGCCTGTTCAAGGACCGCTGCGAGACCACCGTGCAACTGGCTGATTGGGCCGCGCCCTTTTATGCCGAGGTCCAGGCCAGCGCAGCCGACCGCGCGCAACACCTCACGCCCGCCATCGCCCCCGCCATCAACGCGCTGGCCGGCGCGCTGCAATCGCTGGCGGCATGGGAGCAGCCCGCCATCGCCGCCGCCATCAAACAAACGCTGGCCGCGCACAACCTGAAAATGCCGCAACTGGCCATGCCGGTGCGCGTGCTGGTCATGGGCACGCCGCAAACCCCGTCGCTGGACGCCGTGCTGACGCTGCACTTGCGCGAAACCGTGCTGGCGCGGCTGCGCGCACAGGCATGACAGCGCGGCGCGGATTCCGGTTATAATTTAAGGCTCGACATTTTCCGGGGGTATAGCTCAGCTGGGAGAGCGCTTGCATGGCATGCAAGAGGTCAGCGGTTCGATCCCGCTTACCTCCACCAGATTTGTCGAAGCGTCCGGTTTTTGACCCTATCGTCTAGAGGCCTAGGACATCACCCTTTCACGGTGAGTACCGGGGTTCGAATCCCCGTAGGGTCGCCAGGTTTTGTGGCACTTGGTTTCATGCAGAAAAACAAACGCCACACCGACGCGGAGCGGTAGTTCAGTCGGTTAGAATACCGGCCTGTCACGCCGGGGGTCGCGGGTTCGAGTCCCGTCCGCTCCGCCAATAAAATCAACGGGTTACGCGCGCAAGCCGTAACCCGTTTTGTTTGTCATTGGCAAGGCGGTTTTTTGTTTTGTCATGAACACTCGCCCTGCTGGCCCCCATCCCGGCCTTCCCCCAAACGGGGAAGGAGAAAATCCATCAGAGGGCCAGGGACAAGCACCGCCACCCGCGCCGCGCGCTGGCTGGAGCGATGTGCTGCGGGTTTATCTGGCCGCACCCAGCCTGCGCATGCTGGCGCTGGGTTTTTCGGCCGGGCTGCCGCTGCTGCTGGTGCTGGGCACGCTGTCATTTCGGCTGCGCGAAGCGGGCATTGACCGCGCCACCATCGGGCACCTCAGCTGGGTGGCGCTGGCCTATGGTTTCAAGTGGGTTTGGGCGCCGCTGGTGGACCGCATGCCGCTGCCGGGGCTGACGCGCTGGCTGGGGCGGCGGCGCGGCTGGCTGCTGCTGGCGCAACTGGCGGTGGCGGCGGCGCTGGCGGGCATGGCGCTGGCCGATCCGCGCGTGGCGCTGACGCCGCTGGTGTGGTGTGCGCTGGTGGTGGCGTTTGCCTCGGCCACGCAAGACATTGCGCTGGACGCCTACCGGATCGAATCGGCCAGCGCGCAAACGCAAGCGGCGCTGGCGGCCAGTTATCAAATGGGCTACCGGCTGGCCATGATCTGGGCCGGTGCGGGCGTGCTGTGGCTGGCCGCGCGCGCGCAAGGGGCGGCGGCGGGCTATGACAACGCGGCCTGGCAGGCGGCGTATCTGGTGATGGCGGCGTCGATGACGGTCGGCATGGCGACGGTGCTGCTGGCGCCCGAGCCTGCCGCGCGCCCGCTGGCGCCAGCGCGCAACCTGGGTCAGTGGCTGCGCGTGGCGCTGATCGATCCGTTTGCCGACTTTTTGCGCCGCTGGCGCTGGCACGCGGTGCTGATCCTGGCGCTGATCGCGGTCTATCGCATCAGCGACGTGGTGATGGGTGTGATGGCCAACGCGTTTTACGTGGACATGCACTACACCAAGGAAGAAGTGGCGGCGGTGACCAAAATTTACGGTGTGGCGATGACGCTGGCCGGCGGTTTTATTGGCGGCGCGCTGGCGCTGCGCTTTGGCGTGATGCGCATCCTGATGCTGGGCGCGCTGCTGTCGGCGCTGACCAATTTGCTGTTTGCCTGGCTGGCCGGTTTTGGGCACAGCGTGCCAGCGCTGATCGCGGTGGTGTCGGCCGACAACCTGGCCTCGGGCATGGCGTCGGCGGCGTTCGTGGGCTATCTGTCGGGGCTGACCAACATCAGCTATTCGGCCACGCAGTACGCGCTGTTTTCGTCGCTGATGCTGCTGCTGCCCAAGTTTTTGGCCGGGTTTTCGGGCGACTTTGTCGATGCCTTTGGCTACGCCAGCTTTTTTACCGGCACGGCGCTGCTGGGTTTGCCGGTGCTGGCGCTGGTGGCGCTGGCCGCGCGTGTGCAGACATTGCACAAAAAGCAGCCGTAGCGCTTGTTTGGCACATGTAGTATGCTATTGAAACGGGAGCTAACCGGGGGCGGTTTACCTATCTTTACCAGCGGTTAAAAGCGCGTGGTTCGCGCGCGCGCCATGATCATGGACTGGTCACGCTAGTTTGGCAACCGCCCGCTTTCTGTAGCGAGGAAATCATGAGCGCACAACACCTGTTGATGATCGAAGACGACGCCCGGCTGGCGGCGATGGTGATGGAGTTTTTGAACAAGTCGGGCTATGTCGTATCGCACGCCGGCGATGGCGAATCGGGCCTGTCCGCGGTGCGGGAAAAACCGTATTTCGATCTGGTGATACTGGACTTGATGCTGCCCGACGTGGACGGGCTGGAAGTGTGCCGCCGCATCCGCGCGCTGACCAGCGAGGCGGCCAAAATACCGATCCTGATGCTGACCGCCAAGGGCGACCCGATGGACCGCATCATTGGCCTGGAGCTGGGCGCCGACGACTACCTGCCCAAGCCGTTTGAGCCGCGCGAGCTGCTGGCGCGCATTCGCGCCGTGCTGCGCCGCCGCCAGGACGGCAGCAGCGAACACCCGCGGCTGATGCGCTTTGGCTCGCTGGAGATCGACCGCGATGCGCGCACCGTCACCATTGGCGGGCAGCCGGCGGAGCTGACCAGCTACCAGTTCGACATTCTGGTCACGCTGGCCGAGCGCGCCGGCCGCGTGCTCTCGCGCGAGCAAATCATGGAAGCCGTGCGCGGGCGCGAGCTGGAAGCGTTTGACCGCTCGATCGACGTGCACATAGGGCGCATCCGCATCGCCATCGAGGCCGACGTGAAAAACCCCAAGCGCATCCTCACCGTGCGCAGCGTCGGCTACGTGTTTGCCAAGCAGCAGGATTGACCAGCAGGCTTGGCGTTGGGAGCGCGTTTTTGATTCAGCCGTGAACATTTTTGCGCCGCGTGCCCCCATCCCGGCCTTCCCCCAGCGGGGGAAGGAGCAAAACACCCTCCCCCTCTGGGGGAGGGCGGGGTGGGGGCAAGCGGCGCCACAAACAGCCAGCCGCATTTGAATATGTCCAGCCCCGGCAACCCCATCGCGCGCAAGCTGTACTTGCGCATCTGGCTGGCCGTGGCTGGCAGCGTGGCGGTGCTCAGCGTGCTGGCCGGTCTTGGCTGGAAGTTGGCCGAAGAGCAGCGCGAGCGCGAGCGCGACCGGCAAGCCTCCAGCACGCGCGAAGTGCTGGTGCGCGACGCCAGGGGCGCGCTGATCGGCACCGCCGAGGTGCACCACGAGCCGGGGCAGGGCGTCGAATTTGCCGTCACCCTTGGCGACGGGCAGGAGCTGACGCTGCAAATGTCCCCGCCCCGCCTGCGCGGCGCGGGCCGTCAGGGCCGCATGGGGGCGGGGGCCGGCCGCGGCGACATCTGGGCCTGGCTGCGCCCGCCCTACGGTTTTTTGTGGGGACTGGCGCTGGCCGGAGTGGTGGTCATGGTTGGCGTGTTCCCGGTCGCGCGCCGCCTGACTACCCGGCTGGAAGCGCTGCAACGCGGCGTGCAGCGCTGGGGCGATGGCGATCTGTCGGCGCGCCTGCCCGAAGACGGCCAGGACGAAGTGGCCGACCTGTCGCGTCACTTCAACGCCGCCGCCGCGCGCATTGGCCACCTGATGGACCGCCAGGCCGCGCTGCTGCGCTCGCAAAAGTCGTTGCTGGCCAACGCTTCGCACGAGCTGCGCTCGCCGCTGGCGCGCATCCGCATGGCGCTGGAGCTGGTGGCCGGCCAAGGCTCCAGCGCGGCGCGCGACGAAATCTCGCGCAACATCGTCGAGCTGGACCAGCTGGTCGATGAAATCCTGCTGGCCAGTCGGCTGGACGCGCGCGAAGCCGATCTGGGCCTGATCGAGCAGGTGGACCTGATCGGCCTGCTGGCCGAAGAGTGCGCCCGCGTCGGCGCCACGCTGGAGCTGGCCGAAGGCACCGCGCAAGTAGTGGCGCCGGGCGTGGTCAAACTGCTGCGGCGCGCGGTGCGCAACCTGCTGGAAAACGCCGTGCGCCACGGCAGCCGCACCGGGCGCGGCAATGAAGTCAGCGCCGAGCTGCGTATCAGCGGCGGCCAGGCCGTGCTGGACGTGGACGACCGCGGCCCCGGCGTGCCGCCCGATCAGTGCGAGCGCATCTTCGAGCCGTTTTACCGCCTGCCCGGCGCCAGCGAACGCGCGGGCGGCGTCGGGCTGGGGCTGGCGCTGGTCAAATCCATCGCCGAGCGCCACCACGGCCAGGTAAGCTGCACCAACCGCGACGGCGGCGGCGCGCGCTTTACGCTGCGGCTGCCGCTGGCATGACGCGCCGCGCCAGCGCGTGAACCGGGGCGCAGTCTGTGCGAGAATCATTTGGATACATTTATCCCCGCCATGCAGCCCGAAGCCGACCCCCCAGACACCGCGCGCAAACGCCCCCGGCCGGGTGAGCGGCGCGAGCAAATCCTGCAAACGCTGGCCCAAATGCTGCAGCAGCCGGGCGCCGAGCGCATCACCACCGCGGCGCTGGCGGCTCGGCTGCAAGTAAGCGAAGCGGCGCTGTACCGCCACTTTGCCAGCAAGGCGCAAATGTTCGAGGCGCTGATCGACTTCATCGAATCCAGCGTCTTTGGCCTGATCAACCGCATCGCCGAGCGCGAGGCATCCGGCGCCGCACGCGCCGCGCGCATCGTCGCCATGGTGCTGCAATTTGGCGAAAAAAACCCCGGCATGACGCGCGTGATGGTCGGCGACGCGCTGGTGCACGAGCACGAACGGCTGCAACAGCGCATGAACCAGCTATTCGACAAACTGGAAGCCGCGCTGCGCCAAAACCTGCGCGAAGACGCACAAGGCGGTGACGCCATGCTCGCCCCTGACGCGGGCGCGCAAGTCACCGCATCGGTACTAACCGCGTTCGTGGCCGGCCGGCTGCAACGCTTTGCCCGCTCCGGCTTCAGACGCGCCCCATCCGAAAAACTGGATGCCTGCCTGGCGCGCATGCTGTAACTCTCATTGGCTGGGCAGGGTTCACCCAGCCGCCTTCGCACCAACTCCATCCAAAACGGCGGGATAAATCCAGCTCTACAAAAACAATAGCTGCCAGCGCTTGATGCGCAAGCCTTTACTGCATAAAACACCTGATTAGCGACACACCTTGGACTCGTCATTCCCGCGCAGTTCCCGCCTTCGCGGGAATGACAGGGAATCCATCGGCGGTAACACAATACAAACGCCGGATTGAGGAAAAGCTCATGGATTCCCGCCTGCGCGGGAATGACGAAGGAAAGGTTGTGCCGCGAGCACAGGCCGGTAGCGCGCGGCGCACCCATGTATGGGCGAAAGATTTTTCGCCCATACAAAAATAATAGCTGCTTGCGCTTGATGTGCAGGGTTTTATGGCATAAAACATTTGCTAATCATTGCATAACAAGCGCCGGCAGATATAAATTCCATAGTGTGGGGCAAGCGGTACGCCAATCACGGCGTTTGCGCTGACCTGCGCTGGCGGCGCGGGTTTGCCAGCCTGACCTTGCGTCTGCATCAACGCCGCGCACGCTTGAACCCAGTATGATCGGCGCCGAACTGCCGCGCCGCGCGGCAGTTCGGCTTTTATTTGGTTCCGATGTACGCAAGTTTTCACTCGTCATACCAGCAATTTCCAGCGTCATTGCCGCGCAGGCGGGAACTGCGCGGGAATGCCGAAATGGAGGCCGGTAATGTCTGACTTCTTCCGTCTATGGTGGAGCGACTGGTCCGCCTTTTTGCAGATGGGCCGCCACGGTCTTTACGTTTGGGGCAGCGCCGCGGTGGTGGCGCTGGCGCTGGCCGGTGAGCAGTGGGCGCTGCGGCTGCGCGCGCGGCGCTTGCAGCGGCAAGATGACGTGGCCCGGATCGCGGCGCAAGGGGACGCGCCATGAGCGCCGTGCTGACGGCGCGCCGCAAGCGCTTGCTGCTGTTGCTGGGCACGGGGGCGCTGCTGGTGGCGGCGGGGGCGTTTTTTATCTTTCCGGTTTTCAGCGACAACATTGCGTTTTATGTCACGCCCGGCGGCATTGCCGCGGGCGAGGCGCGCGGGCGGGAAACGCTGCGCGTGGGCGGGCTGGTGCAGCCCGGTTCGCTGCAGCGCGGCGCGGACGGGGTGCGCTTTACCCTGATCGATGGCAATGGCAGTTTGCCGGTGGTCTACAACAAGGTGGTGCTGCCCGATTTGTTTGCCGAGGGCAAGGGCGCGATCGCGCAGGGCAAGCTGGACGCAGCGGGCGTGCTGTTGGCCACCGAGGTGCTGGCCAAGCATGACGAGAACTACATGCCGCCCAAGGTGCAGGCGTCGCTGGATAAAAACCATCCCGCGTCAGCCGCAGCAGCCGCCGCGTCCGGAGCCGCCCGATGATTGGCGAGCTGGGCCAGTTGCTGCTGATCATGGCCGTGGCCGCCGCCATTGCGCAGGCGTGGGGCGGTCTGGCGCCGCGCGCGCAGCCGAAGCTGGTGCTGCTGGCCACGCTGTGGCAGGCGGCCGGGGTGCTGGGCGCGATTGTGCTGCTGGCGCTGGCGTTTGTGAATTTTGATTTTTCGCTGCTGTACGTGGCGCGCAACAGCCACAGCACGTTGCCGCTGGGCTATCGCATCGCGGCGGTGTGGGGCGGGCACGAGGGGTCGATGCTGCTGTGGCTGGCGGCGCTGGCGCTGTGGAGTCTGGCGGCGCTGCTGGGCTTGCGCCGGCGCGACGCTGACTATGCGGCGCGCACGCTGGGGATGCTGGGACTGGTGAGCATGTGCGTGGGCGCGTTTGTGCTGTTTACGTCCAACCCGTTCACGCGCCTGCTGCCCGCCGCCGATGAGGGCATGAGCCTGAACCCGCTGCTGCAAGACCCGGGCATGGCGCTGCATCCGCCGCTGCTGTATCTGGGCTATGTGGGCACGGCGGTGCCGTTTGCCATGACGCTGGCCGCGCTGCTGGGTAAAGCGCCCGCCGGCTGGGTGCGCTGGGTGCGGCCTTACACGGCGGTGGCGCTGGCTTTTTTGTCGCTGGGTATCGCGCTGGGGTCGTGGTGGGCTTATTACGAGCTGGGCTGGGGCGGCTGGTGGTTTTGGGATCCGGTGGAAAACGCATCGCTGATGCCCTGGCTGGCGCTGGCGGCGCTGCTGCATGTGCAGGTGGCGCGCGATCTGCATGGGCGCTTTGCCTACTGGACGGCGGCGCTGGCGGTGAGCGCGTTTGTGCTGTCGCTGCTGGGTACTTTTTTGGTGCGCTCGGGCGTGCTGACGTCGGTGCACGCGTTTGCCTCCGATCCGCGCCGGGGCATTGTCATGCTGCTGCTGATCGCGCTGGCCTTGCTGGGCAGTCTGGCGCTGATGGCATTGCGCGGGCCTGGTTTGCTGCCAGCGCGCGCGCCGCGCGCGCCTGGGGAGCTGTCGCGCGACATGGCGCTGGCGCTCAACAATTTGCTGCTGGTGGCGGCGTGCGGCGTCGTGCTGTGGGGCACGCTGTATCCGCTGGTCATGGATGCGCTGCAACTGGGCAAGTATTCGGTCGGCGCGCCGTATTTCGACACCATGATGCCGTGGGTGCTGCTGCCCGCGCTGCTGCTGCTGATGGTGTCGATCTGGCTGCGCTGGGGGCGCGACGAGGGCCGGGCGCTGCTGCGGCGGCTGGCGCCCACGCTGGCGCTGCTGGCGGCGGGCGCGGTGGCGTTGCCGCTGCTGCTGGCGCACGCCTATGGCGTGGTGCATCCGCTGGTGGTGGCGGGGCTGCTGGGCGCGCTGGGCGTGGCGGCGAGCACGCTGCACTGGGCCGTGCTGCGTTTGCGCGGGGGCGGTTTGGGCGCGGCCGGGCTGGGCATGGTGCTGGCGCATCTGGGCGTGGCCGCTTTTGTGGTGGGCGTGGCGATGGTCAAGGGCTACGGCGTGGAGCGCGACGCGCACCTGGCGCCCGGCGATACGCATCAACTGAGCGGCTGCACGGTGTCGTTTGACAGCATGGGCGAGGACAAAGGCCCCAATTACGACGCGCAGGTGGGCCGCTTTACGCTGCGCTGCGGCGCCGGCGAGCCGCGCGAGCTGGTGAGCGAAAAGCGCATGTACGTAGGCTCCGGCATGCCGATGACCGAAAGCGCCATTGACTGGGGGCTGGCGCGCGATATTTATGTTGCGCTTGGCTCGCCGGTTGGCGATGCCGCCGGCTCATGGAGCGTGCGCGTGCAGCACAAACCATTTATCCGCTGGATCTGGATTGGCGTGCTGTTCATGGCGCTGGGCGCGCTCAGCGCGGCGCTGGCGCGCCGGTTGCGATCTTCATCACCCTTGCCCGCACCTGCCACGCAAGCGGGAGCGGGGCAAGAATCAGGAGCGCCTGCATGAATACCGCTTCTTCTCCCCCGCCATCGCCCCAGTCCGGCAGCAGCTGGGTCTGGCTGGTGGTGGCGCTGGTGGCGGCGCTGACCGTGCTGGGGTTTTTGGCCCATCCGCTTTTGACGCGCCACGATCCGCGCGCGCTGCCATCAACCATGATCGGCAAACCCTGGCCCGACAGGGCGCTGCCGCAGCTTGGCAGCAGCGCGCCCGATGGCGAGCCGATCGGCCCGGCGCAGTTGCGCGGCAAGGCGCGGCTGATCAACGTGTGGGCGTCGTGGTGCCCCGTGTGCGCGGACGAGCAGCCGGTGCTGCTGGCGCTGGCCGCGATCTTGCGCCAGCAGGGCCGCGCCGACCAGCTCATCAGCATCAACTACAAGGACAAAACGCAAGACGCCAACACCTGGCTGCGCCGCTACGGCAACCCGTTTGCCACCGTGCTGGTGGACGCCGACGGGCGCATGGGCATCGAGCTGGGCGTAACCGCCGCGCCCGAAACCTTTCTGATCGACGCGCAAGGCATCATCGTGCGCAAGTATGTCGGTGCGATAGAGCCGCAGACGATCAAGCGCGAAATCCTGCCCGCGCTGGGGGTGCAGCCATGATGACCAAATATTTTCTGCGTGCCGCCCTGCTCGCGCTGCTAATTCCCCTGGCCTGGGCCGCCGAGCCGCAACAGCCCGTGGACGCCGACCGCTTGTATCGCCTGACCAGCGAGCTGCGCTGTCTGGTATGCCAAAACGAATCGCTGGCCGACTCCAACGCGCCGCTGGCGATCGATTTGAAAAACGAAATCCGCGCCCGCATGGCCGGCGGCGACAGCGACGCGCAGATCAAGCAATTTTTGGTGGAACGCTACGGCGACTTCGTCACCTACCGCCCGCCGTTCAACGCGCAAACGCTGCTGCTGTGGCTGGGGCCGCTGCTGCTGGTGGCCGGCGGCGCGCTGGCGCTGTGGCGCGGCATGCGCGCGGGCGCGGCCAGTGGCGCTGACGGCGCGCCAGACGCGGACGCCGGCGCGGACGCCGATCAGGGGCCAGCGGCATGACCGCCGTCCTGCTCTTTGGCGCGGCGGCGCTGGCGCTTCTTGGCGCATTTGGCGTCAGCCTGTATTGGGCGGGCGTGCGCGGCGGCGCATCGCGCGCCCAGTCGCTGGCGCTGGCGCTGGCCGCGCCGCTGCTGGTGGCCGTGCTGTACGCCGCGCGCGGCGAGCCGGACGCGCTCAACCAGCCGCCGCCCCCGCCGCCCCCGGCGCCGCAGTCAGACGCCGATATACAGCACAAGCTGGCCAAGATGAACGAGGCCATCGACAGCCTGGCCGAGCGCCTGCAAAGCAAACCCGACGACATGGACGGCTGGCTGATGCTGGCGCGCTCTTGCGCCGCCGTGGGCCGCTACGCCGACGCGGCGGCGGCCTACGAGCGCGCGCAAACGCGCATCATGGGCGACAGCGTCCAACTGGTCAAATGGATCGGCGTGCGCCTGATGGCCAACAACCGCCAGTTCGACGCCCGCACACACGAGCTGATTGAACACGCCGCCAAACTGGCCCCGGACGACCCCGACGTACTGCTGCTGCGCGCCCTGGCCGCGCACGACCAGGGCGACAAGGCCGGCCGCGACGCGCTGCTGGCCAAACTGCGCGCACACTACCCGCCCGGCACGCAAGAGCGCGCGGAACTGGACGCCGCGCTGGAAAAAATGATGCCACCGGATACCGCCCCGGACGGCCCGCCGCCAGTGCCAAAACTACCTAATTGATAGCTGACCGCGCTTGTTGTGCAAGGATTTGCGTATCTTTCATGGCGCAAACCAGCACGCAGCAAGCGCTGGCAGCTATTGAATCAATAGAATCGCTGGATTTGGCGCAGGGCAATCGCGTTTGATTTCCTCGTCATTGCCGCGCAGGCGCACTGCTGTTCTGCAATAGAGCGGTTTCTGTTTTGTCATGAACACATCTGACCGTTCGGGCTGAGCTTGGTCGTTGCCTGTTCTGAGCTTGCCGAAGGGCCGTGGCGCAGGGCTTCGAATGAAAGGGACTTCCCCGTCCCGAGTGCCTGCGCGATTGCGGAGTAAGGCAACAAAGTGCCAAGATGGGAAAGTCAATTCTCATCAACCACTCGTTTTTCTGGAAGGGGAAGTCCATGACTATCGTAACCGTAGGAATCGATCTGGCCAAGAACGTC
>Ga0209628_10000024_pt1 | contig 68609 bp, 59 predicted proteins | sample TergutCu122P4_FD_187285 | JGI IMG/M metagenome (GOLD analysis project Ga0209628, IMG submission 187285) | Cubitermes ugandensis P4 segment gut microbial communities from Kakamega Forest, Kenya - Cu122 P4 (SPAdes) (version 2) | ecosystem: Host-associated > Arthropoda: Insects > Digestive system... | reverse complement strand
GGAGAATGGAATAGATAGTGCATCGCAAATCACAAACCTTATACCACAAACCGATAACCTCACACCACAAACTGATAACTTTATATCACAAGCCGATAACTTTATATCTCAAACTGATAACCTCACCTCTTCACCCCCTCACTCCCTCACTCCTTCACTCCCTCACTCCCTCACTTCCTCGCTCCTTCACTCCTTCACTCCTTCACTCTCCGCAGATTTCTCCACCCACTGGCAAACCATGTTCCATCAAATATTCGCCTCTGTGCCTACTATTTACATTCCACTAAAAGAAACATTACCCCAAATAGAAAACAAAAAAATTAAGGTTAGCGTTAAAAATGAAATCCAAAAAGAACATTTTGAAGCCAAAACAAGAGAAGTATTAGCCTATTTACGTACTCATTTTGACGAACAAATTGAAGATATTATCGTAGAAACCAATGAACAGTTTGAAACAAAAAAAATTATTTACGATGTGAAAGACAAATTGCAAAACTTTAAAGAGCAAAATATTGAATTTGATGATTTTGTACAAATATTAGACCTCAAAATAAAAGACTAAATGGAGATTTATTTACCTAATCCGATTTTAGAAAGAAAGACCATCTTAAAAAAATACAGAGAGTTGTGTCATTTACTTCCGCTTAAAGCTACCAAGCAACAGCGCAATCTTTTTCATAAAGCGTTTTCATTAGCGGTAGATGCACATAAAGATATGCGCCGGAAAGGTGGAGAACCCTATATTTATCACCCCATTGCAGTAGCACAAATTGTGGCAAAAGAGATTAATTTGGGGGTTACTTCCATGATTGCCGCACTACTGCACGATGTAGTAGAAGATACCGATTATACGTTGAAAGATGTGCAAGCTATGTTCGGTGAATCTGTGGCTAAAATTGTAGATGGACTTACTAAAATTGAAGATATTGTGGTAGATGTTGACCAATCGGTGCAGGCAGAAAATTTTAAAAAGATTTTACTTTCTACCGTAGAAGATGTGCGCGTTATTTTGATTAAATTAGCAGACAGATTGCACAATATGCGAACACTCAACGCACTGCCACAGGAAAAACAATGGAAAATATCTTCCGAAACCTCATTCTTTTTCGTTCCCATTGCCCATCGGTTAGGGCTCTATTCTATAAAAAGTGAATTGGAAGATTTGTCAATGAAATATAATGACCCCACAGAATATAACAAGATTTTGCATGCGTTGGAATCCACAGCACAAGAAAGAAATACATTAATTGAAGATTTTACGCAACCGATTATCGAAAAATTGAAAGAAGCGCATATTAAAGCTGAAATTACCAGCAGAACAAAGTCTGTCTATTCTATTCATCAAAAAATGATTCGAAAAAAAATCAGTTTTGAAGATATTTACGACATTTTTGCGGTACGCTTTGTGTTTGACTCACCGCCCGAAGAAGAAAAAATTATCTGTTGGCACATTTATACCCTCATTACGGAACTTTACAAAACCAATCAATCGCGTGAAAGAAACTTTATTACAAACCCCAAGCCCAACGGGTATCAATCGTTACATGTTACCGCGATGAGTAAAACAGGGAAATGGGTGGAGGTGCAAATTCGTTCTCGACGGATGAACGAAATTGCAGAAAAAGGACTTGCAGCACATTTTAAATACAAAGAAGAAAATAAAAGCCCGCAAGAATATGAAAACCGTGTAGAAGAATGGCTTACAAAAATCCGAAGTATGTTAAAAAGTGAAGATACCACCGCTTTGGAGTTTTTGAATGAAGTAAAGCTGAACCTTAATTTGAAAGAAGTGATTGTGTTTACTCCAAAAGGAGAAAGAAGAGTGTTGCCTTCCGGTGCAACGGTTCTTGATTTTGCTTACGATCTGCACACAAATCTTGGAAATCAGTGTATTGGCGCAAAAGTAAACTATAACATTGTTCCTATTGATTATGTACTACGAAACGGCGACCAGCTTCAGGTTATTACATCAAAAAAACAGATTCCAAAATCAGAATGGTTCAACTATGTAAAAACAGTTCATGCTAAGGAAAAAATAAAAGAAGCGCTTCGCGAAGAAAATAAAAAGAAAGAAGAGGAAGGAAAAAAAATATTGGCCGACATCTTTAAATCGTTAAAGATTAAAAATAGCGCTTCTAATATTGGGCGTGTGCAAGCCGATGCAAGAATTTTATCTCCTTATGAATTTTGGAACCTTGTGGCGGAAGGAGTGATTACAAAAGAACGTATTCGCAAAATTTTTAGAAAAAAAACTTCCCATACAAGCGCTATTGATGATTTCAGAAAAAATATTGCCGACCCTTTGAAAAACAAAGAGATTGATACATTAATTGATGAACAATTGGAAAAAAAGCCGGAAGTTTTTCTTTTAGATGAGATTTCAGATGTGATACGATACGTTATTGCGGAGTGTTGCAACCCTATTCCGGGTGACCAGGTAATGGGTTTTCAGATAACAAATGATACGATAGAGGTACATCAAACCAAATGCCCGCATGCTATTGAACAAATGTCCAAATTTGGAAACCGCATTATAAAAGCAAAATGGCGAAAAGAATCGAATGTGGCATTTTTGTCCGGTATTAGAATCTCCGGATTCGACCGAAAAGGAGTCATAAAAGAAATTATTGACGTCGTTTCATCTCAAATGGAATTAAATATTAAATCGTTAGATTTTTGGACAAAAAGCAACACTTTTGCAGGAAAACTAATGATATACATTCAAAACGTGAAAACATTGAACGAATTAATTGAAAATCTATCTAAAATTGACCAAATAGAAAAAGTAGAGCGCATTGCGCCTGAATAAGAAAAAATATGAATAATTTATTAGAAAAATTAGCAGCCATTTACCAACGCTGGTTAAATATTAGCGAAGAGATTGCACGACCCGATTCCATGTCGGATATGAAACGGTATATTAAACTTAATAAAGATTATAAAGATTTGACTGCTGTGGTGAACTCTTACAAGGAATACAAAAATATTTTAGAAAACATTGATAACGCAAAAGAGCATTTGGCAAACGAAAAAGATGAGGAGTTTCGTGAAATGGTAAAAATGGAACTCGATGCTTTTGTGTTACGCCGCGATGAATTAGAGGAAGAAATACGGCTCTTACTGCTTCCTTCCGACCCGCAAGACAGCAAGAGTGCGCAAGTGGAAATTCGTGCGGGAACCGGTGGGGATGAAGCCAGCATCTTTGCCGGAAATCTGTTCCGAATGTATGAACATTACTGCGATAAAAAAGGTTGGAAATTGGAGGTGATGTCAATGACAGAAGGCACGGTGGGCGGATTCAAAGAAATTGTGTTCGAAATCATCGGAGATGACGTGTACGGATTGATGAAATACGAATCGGGGGTTCACCGCGTACAGCGGGTGCCGCAAACCGAATCGCAAGGGCGCGTTCACACCTCCGCTGCTTCGGTAGTAGTTCTCCCTGAAGCCGATGAGTTTGACGTGGAACTGAAACAAAGCGATATACGAAAAGACACCTACTGCTCTTCCGGCCCGGGTGGACAATCTGTAAATACAACTTATTCTGCAGTGCGACTTACACATATTCCCACCGGCATAGTGGTTGCAATTCAAGATGAAAAATCGCAGTTGAAGAATTTGGACAAAGCTATGCGCGTGTTGCGTACCCGTCTGTTTGAACGCGAGTATCAAAAATGGTTGGATGAAGTAGCATCGAAACGCAAAACCATGGTTTCTACCGGCGACCGTTCTGCAAAAATAAGAACCTATAACTATCCCCAAAACCGCGTTACCGACCACCGCATAAATTTAACAATGTACAATTTGACAGGTTTTATGGATGGCGATATTCAAGATACCATTGAAGCCTTACAAGTTGCAGAAAATGCCGAGCGGCTGAAAGAAGAAGTTTTAGAATCTGAAATGTGAGAACGCCTTGTTTGCTTCCGCCATTCTGTGAATATCCTCTTTACGTTTAAATGCAGCGCCCTCTTCTTTGTATGCAGCCATGATTTCGGCGGCAAGTTTTGCAGCCATAGTTTTTTCATGACGTTTACGAGAAAAGAGAATCATGTTTTTTATGCCTAAAGATTCTTTTCTTTCCGGACGAAGTTCCGTAGGTATTTGGAAAGTTGCCCCGCCAATTCTTCTACTTTTTACTTCCAATGCAGGCGTAATGTTTGCCAATGCTTTTTTCCATACATCAATAGGATTTTCTTTTAATTTATTTTCAATAATATCCATTGATTCATAAAAAATTTCGAATGCAATTGATTTTTTGCCTTCCAACATCAAATTGTTAACAAACTTTGTAACCAATATGTCGTTAAACTTGGGGTCGGGAAGGGTAATCCGTTTTTTTGGTTTTGATTTTCTCATTAGGTTTCTTCAATATTTATAAGGTTAATATTTACTCTTAGTCTCGCCCATTTTGGCGGCCAAGCAACTATTTTAATTAACAATTAATATTTAATATTTATATTAATTTTATGCTTTTTTCTTTGGTCTCTTCGTTCCGTACTTGCTTCTGCCTTGCAGGCGGCCATTTACGCCGGCAGAGTCTAATGCACCACGAACTACGTGATAACGCACACCCGGAAGGTCTTTTACACGACCACCTCTTACCAATACAATGCTGTGTTCTTGCAAGTTATGACCTTCGCCCGGAATGTAAGCGTTCACCTCTTTTCCGTTAGTCATACGAACTCTCGCTACTTTGCGCATAGCAGAATTAGGTTTTTTTGGAGTAGTGGTATATACTCTCAAACAAACGCCGCGTCTTTGCGGACAAGCATCCAATGCTCTAGATTTACTGGTATAAGTTAACTGTTTTCTTCCTTTTCTAACTAATTGTTGAATTGTTGGCATTATGTTATTTTTTTAATCTTTATTAATTTACAATAAAAAAGTTCCATTTTTTTGAGGGGGGCAAAAATATATTTTTTTCTGATATATTTTTAGAATAATTTTTTTTAACCATTTTTTGCAAAAAGTAATCATTATGCTAATTATTTCATATACATTTGCGGCATGAAAAAAATTATCTATTTCGGAATTGTCTTTATTATTTTTTTGTGCGCGTGCAGAAAACCAGTAGTGTATTCAGATATTCCTGAAATAAAATTCATTAACTTTGAAAAAATAAACCAAACAAATGGTTTACTCACGTTTTATTTTCAAGATGGCGAGGGAGATATCGGATTGGATAGTTGGGAAATAAACCCTCCGTTTGATTATAATTTTTTTTGTGATTATTATGAAAAACGACACGGCGCTTTTGTGAAGATTGATTCAATTGAAGATTTTAAAGGAGAACTTATTCCTTTTATTCTAAATGGGCGCATTCCCCGATTATCCCGTTTGGCTAAAGAATCTATTAATGGGGAAATTTATTATGCTCTTTTACCATATTGTGATGAGTTTTCTCCTTACACAGATACAGTAAGGTTAGAGTTTTATATTGTTGATAGAAAACTAAATAAAAGTAATATTGAAAAGATTGTGGTTATCAGATAGTGTAAATCTTTAAAGTAAACATGAACCTCCAAGAAATCATAAAACAAACACTTCAAGAAGACATCGGCCACGGCGACCATTCTTCGCTTGCCGCCGTTCCCGAAAATGCCAAAGGTAAAATGAAACTACTGGCGAAAGAAAACGGTATTATTGCCGGAATTGAAGTGGCAAGAGAAGTTTTACGACAAGTAGATTCTTCTATTTCAATGAAATGTTTTAAAAACGACGGCGATGAAATCAAAGTGGGCGATATTGTATTTGAACTGGAAGGTTCGGCACGGAGCATGCTCTCTGCTGAAAGAACGTTGCTGAACTTCATGCAGCGCATGAGTGGAATTGCCACCACTTCAAAACTATACGCCGATGCCGTGAAGGGTACAAATACTAAAATTTTAGACACACGAAAAACCACGCCAAATCTTAGAACACTTGAAAAATACGCTGTGAAAATTGGTGGCGCTGAAAACCACCGCTTTGGTTTGTATGATATGATTATGTTGAAAGACAATCATATTGATTTTGCAGGCGGCATTGAAAAAGCAATTGATGACACCCACAGATATTTAAAAATTCATAAATTGAATTTAAAAATCGAAATTGAAACGCGCACGTTGGAGGAAGTAAAGCGAGTGGTAAAACACGGAAAAATTGACAGAATTATGTTAGATAATTTTACGCCCGATAACATAATGGAAGCGCTAAAATTGATTGATGGAAAATATGAAACAGAGGCTTCCGGTGGAATTACACTGGAAAATATTAAAGAGTACGCTAAAACAGGTGTCGATTATATTTCTATTGGCGCATTAACCCACCATATTAAAAGTTTGGATTTAAGTTTAAAGTTTATTGCCTGATAATGTCACGACCTAAAATGTCTTTTAAAGCCCGAAGAAATTTGGTAAAATTTACCCAACGTCCCTTCATTCATAAGTCCATTATGTTTATGAAACGATTGGTGCTACCCGGTTTTCAAAAAATTCCTTTTTGGGACGTGATGAAGTTCTTTGGAGAATCTTTGGTGCAGGGTATTTTCTTTCAACGGGCAGCCGCTATGACTTACTACATTTTTACGGCGCTTATTCCGTTGTTTATGGCATTGGTTGCACTTTTGTCGTTTTTAGGTCCAGGTTTGCAAACCAATCTTTTAGATTTTATGCAAATGAGCGTTCCCGAATATTTATGGCCCGCTGTTTCTAAAATTGTAACCGGTTTGATTCAACGTCAAAATGGAACTATTTTATACCTCTCGCTCACGTTGGGGGTTTATCTCACTTTTATAAGTGTTAATGCTATTGTAACGACTTTAAACATAAGCTATTTTGATATTGAACAACGAAGAGCGATTAAGCAACTTCCCATAAGTTTTACCATGGTTGTTGTTTTTTTAGCTGTGATTATCGCCGCTTGTATTATTTTTATAGGCGCCTCTTTATTAGTTAATTATTTAACAATAAATTTCTTTGGGTCAACGTTTTTTTATCAATATGCTATTGCATTTACAAAATGGTCGTTATTATTTATTTTACTTTATTTGTTTTTGGCTGCGCTATTTTATTTTGCGCCGTATAACAAAAAGTATTTCAAGTTTTTCTCTACTGGCGCTTTCTTTTCTACAATCTTATTGGTAATACTGTTGTACGTTTTAAATTTCTATTTTTCAAGGTTTTCTTCATATAACTTGGTATATGGCTCTATTGGGGCGCTACTCCTCATTATGTTGTGGCTTTACTGGAGTTGTATGGCGATTCTCATTGGCTTCGACCTCAATGTGAGCATTTCAATTGCCCAAGCCAAACGAAAAAATGAACACGAAAAACTGATAATTAAAAGTGCGGCAACCCAAGCGGGATAAATTTATTTCTTTAAATTTTTAAATAGAAAAATCGTATGTAAATAAAATCCATACTTTTGTCGCCTTAATTTTTATATAGCATTTCATAATTATTTTATCATGAATAAATCAAAAGAAAATACCGGAGAGTTATCCCCCAACAATCAACCATTATTTCGAACAGTCAATTATATCTTAGTGGCTGTGGGTATTGTTTTTTTAGTGCTTGGATACTTCTTGTTATCAGGCGGCGGCTCCAATGACCCCGAAGTTTTTAATTCCGACATTTATAATACTCGTCGTTTGGTTGTTGCGCCTATGCTGATGTTAATCGGATTAATAATCCCTATTGCTGCGATTATGTATCGCTCAAAAAAATAAGAATGCAAAATATTAGAAATATTGCGATTATCGCACACGTAGACCACGGTAAAACTACTTTGGTGGATAGAATATTGCATCAATCCAATCTATTTAGAGCCAATCAACAAACACAGGATTTGATTTTAGATAGCAACGACCTGGAACGTGAGCGCGGTATCACTATCTTGTCGAAAAATGTTTCGGTACGTTATAATAACGTGAAAATTAACGTGATTGATACTCCTGGGCACAGCGACTTTGGCGGAGAGGTAGAACGTGTGCTCAACATGGCAGACGGCGTTCTGCTCGTGGTAGATGCTTTTGAAGGTCCTATGCCGCAAACGCGCTTTGTTACACAAAAAGCAATTGAACTCGGACTAAAACCCATTGTGGTAATTAACAAAGTAGATAAACCTAATTGTAATCCCGACTTGGCACAGGAAGCCGTATTTGAATTGATGTTTAACTTGGGCGCTAACGATGACCAGTTGGATTTTCCTACCGTTTTCGGTTCTGCAAAGCAAGGCTGGATGGGCGCTGACTGGAAAAATCCCACCAATGATATTAGCTATTTGTTAGAACAAATTATTACACATATTCCTCGTCCAAAAACAGAAGAGGGAAACCTGCAAATGATGATTTCTTCGTTGGATTACTCTTCTTATGTAGGAAGAATTGCGGTGGGACGCTTGAAAAGAGGAACATTGGATTGGGGACAAAATGTATCGTTAGTAAAACGAGACGGCAAAGTAATATCTTCCAAAATAAAGGAGTTGTATGTATTTGAAGGATTGGGAAAAGAGAAGATGAAAAACACAATTTATTCGGGTGAAATTTGCGCCATTCTCGGTTTGGAAGATTTTGAAATTGGCGATACGGTTGCCGATTTTGAAGCGCCGGAACCCTTAACACCAATTAAAATTGATGAACCAACGATGAGTATGTTATTTACCATCAATAATTCTCCGTTTTTTGGGCAAGAAGGAAAATATGTAACGTCAAGGCATTTACGCGACCGCCTTTTTAACGAATTGGAACGAAACTTGGCCATGCGCATTGAAGAAACCGGCTCGCCCGATATGTTGAACCTTTTCGGACGAGGTATTTTGCATCTTTCTATTTTGATTGAAACGATGCGCCGAGAAGGATATGAATTGCAAGTAGGACAACCTCAGGTAATCATTAAAGAGATTGACGGAGAGAAGTATGAACCGGTTGAGCAACTTACCGTGTTGGTGCCGGAGGTGTTTCAAAGTCGTGTCATTGACTATGTTTCGCGCAGAAAAGGAGATTTGGTGCATTTGGAAACCAAAAACGACCGGATTCATTTGGATTTTATGATTCCATCGCGGGGAATTATAGGGTTACGCAGCCAAATTCTTACGGCTACCGAAGGAGAAGCCATTATGTCGCACCGTTTTATAGAATTTCAGCCATGGAAAGGCGAAATTAGCGGCAGGCACGCCGGCGCACTTATTGCTATGGAAACAGGACAGGCTTATGCTTACTCCATTGACAAATTGCAAGATAGAGGTTCTTTCTATATTGAATCCGGCGATAATGTGTATGCAGGACAAGTGATTGGAGAACATATCCGCCAAAACGATTTGGTAGTGAATGTGTGTAAATCGAAAAAACTGACCAACATGCGCGCTTCCGGCTCTGATGAAAAGATGCGTATTGCACCCGCCGTTAAATTGTCGCTGGAGGAATATATGGAGGCGATTAACAAAGATGAATATTTGGAAATTACGCCGCAGTCGTTGCGGTTACGCAAAATATTGTTAGACGAAAACGCTCGAAAACGAGCCAATAAAACCAATGAATAGCAAAATTATACTTTCAGGCATGGAGTTTTACGCCCATCACGGCTGTTTTAAAGAAGAACGCCAAGTGGGTGCGCATTTTAAAGTGGATGTAATATTAGAATATGATGCTACGCAGGCTGCCATAACCGACGATATTGCCCAAGCCGTTAATTACCAATCCGTGTATTTAGAAATCAAAGCCATAATGCAACAACCTGTAAATTTGTTAGAAACACTGTGTCAAAAGATTTTATCCATGCTCAAAGCAAAATTTCCGCAAGCGTTCCACGCAGAGGTTACAGTACATAAAATGAACCCGGCGCTGGGCGGAAAAGTTGGTACGGTTTCTGTTTGTATGTAAAAATGCACAAAAATCAAAAAGAGCGACACAAATAATTTTGATTTTTTCGTTACATTTTAATACTAAAAATATCAATGAAAAAATATCAAAAAATTATCAGCTTCACTTATCACAATAATGGATGGTATTGTGAGCTTGGTAAATCAGTTTCTAATTGTTGGGGTGGCATTTTTTGTCAGCACATTCGATGAACCAATAAACAACATATATTCGGTAATAGATAAATCGTTAAAATAAAAAAATGAAAAAAATTAAGTGTTTTTATTCATTCAAATCCACTGCATAGTACACTACTTGTCCATTGGGATATACTCCTGTTAATAGCAGTACTCTATCCTCGTCGTTATCTTCTTTAATTTGCTCATATACTTCTGCCAAACTTTCTTCTGAAAATATAATCGTTTTATTTGCTTTTAAAATGATATATCCCTTTTGAACACCTGCTTTAGCAAAACGACCTGATTTTTCAACGGAAGTAACTTCTAAGCCGCCTGTAATACCAAATTTTCGTTTGGTACTGTCGCTAATGGATTGAAATTTTGCACCTAACTGTGCCAAATCAACGGCTTTCACCACACCTGTATTGCCGGAGCGATTACGCAATTCTACCTGAAATTTATATTCTTTGTCTTTTCTCAGTACCGTTACCTGAACGATATCGCCCGGGCGATATCGTCCTACTTGTTCTTGTAGTTCTGCGGTAGATTTCACACTTACATTTTCAATGGCGGTAATAATATCTCCCTCTTTAATGCCTGCTATATTTGCGGCACTTTTTTCCAACACGTTTACTATATATACTCCTTCTAATGTGGATAATTTTTTCTCTTTGGCAAATTCATCGCTAATATCTCTCATTTGTACGCCAAGAATGGCACGTTGCACTACGCCAAACTCCTTCAAATCGGCAACTACTTTACTTGCAATACTTGCCGGAATTGCAAACGAATAACCGGTAAATGCTCCTGTTTGTGAGGCAATTGCCGTATTTATTCCTACTAATTCTCCTTTTGTATTTACAAGCGCCCCCCCGCTGTTTCCGGGATTTACGGCAGCATCGGTTTGAATAAATGACTCAATTTTTAAATCGGCATTTAAAATATTAATATTCCTTGCTTTGGCGCTAACTATTCCAGCAGTAACTGTGGAAGTTAAATTGAACGGGTTTCCTACTGCCAATACCCACTCTCCTACTCTTAAATTATCGGAATTTCCAAAATTCATTGGGAGCAAATCAGTAGCATCAATTTTTAGTAATGCAATATCGGTAGAAGGGTCGGTACCTACTACTTCGGCTTTGAAAGTGCGTTTGTCGTTCAACGTTATTTCTATGGATGATGCTTTTTCAACTACGTGATTATTAGTAACAATATACCCATCTTCCGACAAGATAACGCCACTGCCGGAGCCGCCGGGTTGCTCTTTATACTCGTTATCTTCACGCGGATTTTGAGGTCTTCCGAAAAAAAATTCAAAAAACGGGTCGGTGAATCCTCCACGATTTTGCGAATAAGTTACTTTGTACTTGATTTTTACGTGCACCACAGAATTTATGGATTTTTCTGCAGCATAAGTAAAATCTACCGGATTTCCTATCGAAATTCCTTGAATAGACTTTGTTTCGGGTGGTGATTGAACATTTGCCGAACAAGCAAAAAAAGTTCCTAATAAAATTCCTATAAAAATAAGAACCACTGAAGTTAATTTTGTTTTTTTCATAACAATATTAAAATTAAAAATTTATGCTTGCTTTGCAAAAATTATACCAAATTTTGTAATGCAAGTTAAAGTGCAAAGATGAAAATAACTACGACACTTTAAACTTTTTCCTCCATTACAAGATGCTCCCATCGTACGTACGCTGTTCTGCTGATGTTGAAAAATATATTGTAAAATATGCGCGCCCAATAAGATTTAATATTAAATCCACTTGGTGATTCCGTAAATTTCTCACAAAATACTAACTCTTTGGTATCACTCGACAGTATGACTATCCAAACTGCCCCTTTTTTTATAGTACTGTCGAATGATTCTACCATAAAAAAAAGGGAATATTTTGAATGAACAGGAAAAATTGCTTGCCGAATGTAGTTAATAATAATATCTTCATTTAAAAGATTTTCCATTCGTACAAATTCTCGAATGGGTGTGGCCCCTTTATAAAGTTTATTCTGTTTTTTCACAAACGACAAATCAAAATGAATCACCGGCTTTCTAAAAGCAACGCGAATATCATATTTTTTTTGGTCAGAAATAATCAAAGCATTCCACTCATTATAATAGAGTTGCAATACATCGTTGGGCATGTCAAATCCTTTTTTTGTAAAGGTAGCTTTAGAGAAATCTATTCCCAACCATGTTACTTCCCGCTCTTTGAGAAAATCCAAGAAAAGTTTCTTATTTATATACACTTACGTAATGCTTGCTCTAAATCTGCAATAATATCGTTTACATCTTCAATACCCACGGCAAAACGCACCAATCCATCTGTAATGCCACCTGCCAATCGAGATTCTTTAGTCATTTTAGAATGGGTCATGGAAGCGGGGTGTGACATTAACGATTCTACACCTCCCAATGAAACAGCTAACAATATCAGTTGAATATTATTCATTAGCGTTTCTCCTGCTTTGTAGCCGCCTTTCAACTCAAAACTGATGAGCGAGCCGGGTCCATCCATTTGTTGTTTTCCCAATTCATATTGAGAATGAGAGAGCAATCCGGGATAAGCCACTGAGGCGACTGCGGGATGTTTTTCCAACCACTCGGCGATAATTTGAGCATTTTCTTGTTGTTTCTTAACACGCAAAGAGAGTGTTTTTACCCCACGAATCACCATATACGCTTGGGTAGGATCCATATTGCACCCTAAAATAACCATGGTTGAGCGTATAATTTTGTCTAATGCTTCTGTTTTCGACATGATGGCGCCGGCAACAATATCAGCGTGTCCGTTAATGAATTTTGTCATGGAATGAACCACAATATCGGCACCCAAGTCTAACGGACGTTGTAAAACAGGGGTACAAAAAGTGTTGTCTACCACCACCAGAATATTGTGTTGATGCGCAATTTCAACTGCTGCTTTTAAGTCCGTAAGGGCAATTGTAGGGTTTGTAGGTGTCTCAATGTAAAGCATTTTCGTATTGTGGCGTATCGATTTTTTTATATTCTCAATGTTGGAAGTGTCAATGTAGCTGTATTCTATACCAAAACGCGACCAATAATTTTCAATCACTACGCGTGAAGGTCCGTACACGGCATCGGTAGAAACGATGTGATCGCCTGCGCTGAGAAATGACATGTAAACGGTGTTCACAGCAGCCATTCCGCTTGAGGTTACCACACATTTGGCGGCATTTTCCAATTGTGCCAACGTTTTTTCCAAAGCATTAATGGTAGGATTGCCAATACGTGTGTAAATATATCCTGAGTCTTCACCGGCAAAGCAGGCTGCTCCATGCGCTGCATTCTTAAATTTGTACGTACTTGCCTGGTAAATAGGCGTAACTGCTGCTCCAAAAGGTTCATTCACATCGGAACCATGAATTAAAATCGTATCTAAACGTAGGTTTTTTTTCATTTTTATAATCGAAATGTATTGTTAAATGTATTATTAGCAAACACATTCTTTGCGTTTTTATTGTAAACGAGATGGAAAAAACTTAAACACGGGTCACTTACTGCTTGCACTTGTATGATGCAAATCAATGAATCTTCATTCCAAGTTCCTCTAATTGAGTTTGCGCAATAGTAGAAGGTGCATCAAGCATCGTATCTCTTCCCGAGTTGTTTTTTGGGAAGGCAATAAAATCGCGAATGGATTCGGAGTCGCACAAAATGGCGCACATTCTATCAAAACCAAAGGCTATTCCACCATGTGGAGGACAACCGTATTGAAATGCATTCATTAAAAATCCGAACTGGTGTTGCGCTTCTTCTTGCGTAAATCCTAACACAGAGAACATTTTTTGTTGCAACTCTTTGTTGTAAATACGAATAGAGCCGCCACCAATCTCCGTTCCGTTAATCACCAAATCGTAAGCGTTGGCGTGAACAGCGCCCGGATCGGTATCCAACAATGCAATATGTTCCGGCTTAGGCGAAGTAAACGGGTGGTGTTTGGCGTAGTAACGTTGGGTTTCTTCATCCCACTCTAATAATGGAAAATCAATCACCCACAGCGGTTTATACGCGCCGGCTTTGCGCAATCCGAGTTGTTTACCCATTTCCAAACGCAATTCACAAAGTTGCTTGCGCACTTTTTCCGTTTCGCCCGACAGAATCAAGATAAGGTCTCCCGCTTCGGTGTTACATTTTGCTGCCACCGCTTTTAAATCTTCCTGATTGTAGAATTTATCCACTGAAGATTTACATGTACCATCTTCATTACAAAATATATACACTAAGCCGCTGGCGCCAATTTGCGGTCGTTTCACAAAGTCGGTCAGTGCGTCCAACTGTTTGCGCGTGTAATTGGCACAGCCTTTTGCCACAATGCTCACTACCAATTCCGCATTATTGAAAACGGAAAACTCGCGATGTTTCAATTTGTCGTTTAATTCTACAAATTGCATATCGAAACGAATATCCGGTTTGTCGCAGCCATACAAGCGCATGGCTTCTTCGTAAGTCATGCGCGGAATGGCATCAATTTCAATATTTTTAACTTTTTTGAAGATATGTTTAACCAATCCTTCAAATGTTTGTAAAATATCATCTTGTTCCACGAACGACATTTCGCAGTCAATTTGTGTAAATTCGGGTTGTCGGTCGGCGCGCAAGTCTTCATCTCTGAAACAGCGCACAATTTGAAAATAGCGGTCGTATCCCGAAATCATCAGCAATTGTTTAAAGGTTTGCGGCGATTGAGGAAGGGCATAAAACTCTCCTTGATTCATACGCGAAGGCACCACAAAATCGCGTGCCCCTTCGGGCGTTGATTTAATCAAAAAAGGTGTTTCTATTTCTAAGAAGCCGATGTTATTCAAATAGTTTCGCACTTCAATACCGAGATTATGGCGAAAAATAAGGTTGTTTTTCACCGGATTGCGGCGCAAATCCAAATAGCGGTATTTTAAGCGCAACTCGTCGCCCCCATCCGATTCATCTTCAATGGTAAAAGGCGGCACTTCCGACTTATTCAAGACGGTTACTTCGTTCACCAAAATTTCAATATCTCCGGTAGGGATATTTTTATTTTTGCTGTAACGTTCCGCAACCATTCCTTTGGCTCGAATTACCCATTCTCTACCAAAATGTTCAGCAGTTTTACATAGGTCGGCATTTAGTTCGCTATTAAAAACCAACTGAGTAATGCCGTATCTGTCGCGCAAATCAATGAAGAGCATCCCCCCTAATTTTCGGTTTTTTTGCACCCAACCACAAAGGGTAACTTCTTGATTTACATTATTAATTGTTAATTCTCCGCAAGTACAAGTTCTTAACATGGGTATAGTTTATTAGTAAGCGTGCAAATATCTACATTTTTTTTGGTAAAAGCACACCACGTCAATAATAAGCAAAAAAAGGGCTAAAAATGAAGAAATAGATTTTAAAGTATTTTTGCCTGCCAAAACTCATATTAAATTCGCATACCTATGTTCACCTTTAAAGACAGCATCTCTACCATTCCCATTTTCCGGTTTGTATATGATAATTTACATTTCTGCTCTCCAATTGGAAGAAAAGAGTTGCTGCAAAGTCCTCTCATCACAGAGGCTGCTAAACTTGAAATTTGTTTCAATGAAATTGAAAAGGTGTTAATTTGGCAGGAATCTTACCCTGAACAATTACTTAAAGTTAAAACATTACTTTCTTCTATACAAGATATTTTTGGCACGCTTTCCCGATTAAAAAACAATGATGCTTTAGATGACATTGAGCTTTTTGAAATCAAAAAAAGTGCGCTCATTATGCACGATTTGAACAGGATACTTACCACAACCTCTTTCTCGCTTTTTACACTGCATGATGTGAATGAGGTAATTAATATTTTAGACCCTGAAAATAGTTTACTGCCTCACTTTTATATATATTCATCATATAGTAAAGAGTTAACCGTCTTGCGAAACCGAAGTGATATTGTTGCATTGCAGGAAGAAAAAGAGGATTTATTGTGGCAAATTTCGAAGTTAGAAAATAAAATAAGACAAAATTTAGTAAAAAAACTTCACCCATTTTCCGTTCGATTAGAGCATAATTTACGGCTTTTAGCTAAGTTGGATATTTTGCTTGCAAAAGCAGCATTGGCAGTAGAATGGAATTGTTGCAAGCCGAAACTCTCCGAAAATAAAATTTCATATACCGGACTATCTCACCCTGTGGTTGCTCGCCGTTTAAGAAAAGAAAATACTATTTTTCAACCTATTAATATTGAGTTGAAACAAGAGCCTTGCTTAATTACCGGTGCCAATATGACTGGAAAATCAATTTTTCTCAGGGCAATCGCTTTTAGTCAGTGGATGTTTCAATTTGGGTTTTACGTACCGGCGCAAAAAGCATCTATCATTCCTGTAGAAAAAATTTATTTTGTCGCCGGCGATAGCGATACGGAACACACGGGGTTATCTTCTTTTGTAAATGAAATTTTTCAGATTCATCACATTCTACAAGAGGCTAAAGAAACTCAAAAGATGTTGGTTTTGGTAGATGAATTTGCGCGCACAACCAATCCCAAAGAGGGAAGTGCGTTAGTAACCGCATTTCTTGAAATGATGAATTGTAAAAATATAATATGTTTGGTGACCACGCATTATTCTAATGTAGCAGGAAATTTTCGCCGGTTGCGCGTAAAAGGCATACAATGGAATAAGGTTGAGCATATTAAAACCAATCCGCAAGAACTGAACAAATATATTGATTATCAATTAGAAGATTGCAATGAAAACACCGCTCCAGAAGAAGCGGTTAAAATAGCAGAAATATTAGCCATAGATGATGCTTTTATTTCTTTAGTAAAAAGGTATTTATAATTTTACTTAAGCAAGAAAGGAACGGGGATTGTAAAGAAACTACGAACTACCTCTCCGTTGTGTTTTGCAGGGATAAAACATTTTAATTTACCTACTGCCTGCAACGCTTCGTCGTCTAATTTTGGGTGTACGGGTGCTACTATTTGGGGATTAGAAATAGAGCCATCTTTTTCCACAATAACTTGAACCACAACGATGCCCTGTACTTTATCTTTCCGTAATTCATCGGGGTATTTCACTTTTTTTCCAATAGATTGGAAAAGTTCGTTGTTTCCGTCAATATATATAGGTCTTTCTGAAGGCCAATAATACGGAGTGTTGGCATCTTTTATTTCCACTTCTCTTTTCGCAGTAAACTTACTATCTGTAATCGTTACGGTAGAAGATTGGACGGGATTTTTTTTAGGGTCGGCCACGTTAGTTAATTTAACGGTAAGTGCAGGCTCTTTCTTTTCTTCTTTTTTCTTTGATTTATCAGAGTTATTTTCTGTATATTTTACCTCTGACCCCTCTTTTTTTATTACTTTAGAAGTTCCTTCGCAGTTTTGAGCAAATCCATTTACCATAGAAAACATTACTGCAATGCAAATTAATGCTACTGATTTAAAAGAAAATAATTTTGAATTCATATCGGTACATTTTAATTAAAAACTTTTTTAACGGCACAAAAATAGTAAAAATAATATACGAGCAACAATATTCTAAATTCTTAATTATTTTTAGCACCTCTGAACATTCTGTTCCAACGAATTTTGCCTTCGCCCCATGATTTATATTTGTCCAACGATAGCCAAACAAACCAAACTTTACCGCCAATATGGTCTTCGGGAACAAATCCCCAGAAACGGGAATCGGCTGAATTGTGGCGGTTATCGCCCATCATAAAATAGTAGTTTTGGGAAAATGTATATTCGGTAGCAGGCTTGCCGTCAATAAATATTTGCCCCTCTTTTATTTGCAAATCATGCAACTCATAATTGCGAATAATCTTATCATAAAGCACAATGGTAGAATCGTTTAAAGTTACCGTAACGCCTTTTTTGGGAATAGTAATGGGTCCAAAGAAATCTTTATTCCAATGATAACGCGAATCATGCGGAAAAATGCTCAAATCTAATTTCCCTTCTCTTTCCACTAACTTTTCCACACAAAATCCCATTTTTTCTATTTCTATTTTTTGCACATCACTCAAAGAATATGTTTTGATTTTATTAACTGTTGCCGTATCTTCTTCATTAATATTCAACGCTTTTCTTTTTTTAGAAGTGAGTCCGATACCTTTGGGATCTAAGACACTGTACCTAAACTGAACACGTTTTGGATTTTGCATAGGCTTATCATCAATAAACACTTCGGTATTAACAATTTTCAATTTTTCTCCCGGTAATCCAATGACACGTTTCACATAGAATTCGCGTTTGTCAATTGGTCGTGCTATTACATGAAATCTTTTTTTTACAACATCTCTTCCTTTTTCCGGATAAAAGGTTTCAAAATCACGCACAATGGCGTAATAACTTTGTGCTTGATGTTCCAAAATCACGGTATCACCATCAGGATAGTTGAAAACTACCGCATTACCTCTTTCTACCGGATGAATTTTAGGGAAACGTAAATAGGGTAGTTTTACCCATTCTACATACGATTTTGTTAATTTTGTTAAAGGAAGCGTGTGATGCACAAAAGGAACCGCTAAGAGAGTCATCGGGACGCGGGCGCCGTATGAAACTTTATCTACTGCCAAATAATCACCTACCATCAGCGAACTTTCCATAGAGGAGGTTGGAATGGCATACAATTCAAATAAAAAGCTACGGAGAATGTAGGCGGCGGCAACAGCAAAAATGAAAGCATCGGTCCAATCGCGCAATCCGCTTTTTTTAAACTTTGGAAGAGATTCCAATCTAGTATAGCGTTCATTTTTTGAAATTCCGAGCCAAGGTAAATAAATGAAAAAGAAAAATGTTCCCGGAATGAGATATAGATAGCTTGTTTTTCCAAATAACCGTATGGTTTTCCAAACCATTAAATAAAACATAAAAATGCTGATAAATGGAAAAAGAATGAGAAACATCCACCATTTGGGGCGCGATAAAACTTTGAGCCACACCCACATATTGTATGCGGGAATCAAACTTTTCCAAGATTTTTCTCCGGCTTTTTTAAAAATAAACCATAAACCGATTTGAAAGCCGATAACGGCGATAATTGATGTAATCATCAAAGAATTGGGGGTAAATGCAAGCATATTCCATGTTTTTAATCATGGTATAAACGAAAAAAGAAAAAAAAAGTATGAATTTGTTTTTTTTTTGATATTACTGGACAAAGTTCAACATTTCACTCCTGTCGTTTTAACGAGTTCTTATGCAGCAATAATAGAAACTCTTCCAAAAATTGTTGATAATTTTCATCTTTCAGAGCATTTTCTTCATAAATCTCTACTACTTTTTTCCATTGGTCGGGTTGCAACAAAGGGAGTGCATTTTTTGTTTTAATGGCTGCAATTTCATCTACAATTTCCATGCGCTTACTTAACAGTTTACTGAGTTGAATATCAATATTTTTAATTAAATTTCTTTGAATAAATAAAGCATCATTGGCTATATGAGCAGAAGGCAAGAGTACTATATTTTTCAATAATTGAACAAATTGCGAAGGTAAAAGTTGCTGTTTGTTATCTGACAATGCCTGTTCTGGGGCATGATGCACTTCAAGCATAAGTCCGTCAAATCCATAGTTTATGGCAGTTTGCGCAACGGTTTGTTGTAAAACAATATTGCCTGCAATATGAGAAATATCGCATAGAATGGGCATATTGGGCAATTTCATTCGTAAAGCTATGGGAATTTCCCAGCAAGGTGCATTTCGATACACATTTTCATTTTCTACAGAAAACCCACGATGAACAGCTATAATATCTTTTATGCCGGCATTTTGGAAACGTCTTATGGCACCCATCCATAAATTAACATCCGGATTTATCGGATTTTTTACAAAAACAGCAAGCGATGAATATTGCACCGCATCAGCAATCTCTTGTACTAAAAACGGATTTACCGTACTTCTGGTGCCAATCCAAACAGCATCTATATCATGCTTTAAACAGAGTCGTACATGTTCGGCAGAGGCAACCTCCACGCAAATTTTAAAACCAAACTGTTTTTTTACCTCTTGCAACCAATTCAATGCCTTGTTTCCAATACCTTGAAAATCATTGGGATTTGTTCTCGCTTTCCACACACCGGCTCTAAAAAAGCGGAAGTCCCAAAAATTTCTTTCAACTATTGAAGAAGTGTTGCCGTTTGCGGCAACGGGGTGATTCATATAAAAATCGGAAATCCCTTTCGCAATAGCAAACAACTGTTCCTTTGATTCGGCAGCGCAAGGACCGGCAACGATTATTTTGGAATGGTTTATAAATTCAACGCACATGAGGTTATTTTTCAGTAATTGTAAAAGACGTACTTTCCCTATACATTTTACAACGACAAAAAAACGAAAATTTGTGTTACTTTGCAAACAAAAACACAATGAAAAAATTAGCTCTTTTTTTATCTCTTATTTTAACCGTTCTTTTATTCGTAAGTTGCACTAAAAAAGTTATTTTCGATGAAAAAGTATTCTTCCCTGATGCCAACTGGACATTTGAGAATAAGGCCATAACTTTTGAAATTCCCTTTACGGGCTCTGAAGAACCTTATTCAATTATTCTTGAACTAGATCTTGTCGGCGTATCAAATGTAGATAAATTTGATGCCACAGTTAGTATTTTTTCTCCAGTCGGAGGTGAAACGGTTAAACCTATTTTATTTAATTTTAGCAATCCTCAAGAACCCTATATACAAGGAGCATCTCCAAATGAAAAAACTTATAGACTCATAGTTTATCCTAAAAAATATTTTCCAGAATCTGGCACCTATACATTTATTGTAGACCAATATTCAAATAAAGCCGATAATTATGGCATTCATGCGTTGCGTATGTATGTTGAAAAAGTAAAGGAGAAGAAATAAGAGACACTCCAAAGTTCAAGGTTTTGTGATACAATTATCACGTTAGTAACGATTATCATGATTGTTGAGTTTTTTGGCATGGTTGTTGCCAATAAAGGAATAACTTGTTACAAACAATTAACATTAACAATTAAATACATAAATACTATGGGAAAAATTATTGGCATAGACTTAGGAACCACCAATTCATGTGTGGCAGTTATGGAAGGCAGCGAACCCGTTGTTATTCCAAACAGTGAAGGCAGAAGAACAACGCCTTCTATTGTGGCTTTTGTAGCTGATGAGCGTAAAGTAGGAGACCCTGCTAAACGTCAGGCAATTACAAATCCCACCAAAACTATTTACTCTATTAAGAGATTTATGGGCGAAACCTGCGAACAGGTGAAAGCGGAAGTAAGCAGAGTACCATATAAAGTAGAATGTATAAACAATTTGCCAAAAGTAAAAATTGACGATAGAAATTTCACTCCACAAGAACTTTCTGCAATCATTCTTCAAAAAATGAAAAAAACGGCAGAAGAATACTTAGGTCAAGAGGTTACAGAAGCGGTAATTACTGTTCCCGCATATTTTAGCGACTCGCAACGCCAAGCCACCAAAGAGGCAGGCGAAATTGCAGGTTTAACGGTAAAACGTATTATTAATGAGCCTACAGCAGCCGCATTAGCCTATGGATTAGATAAAAAGAAATCAGATTCTAAAGTAGCAGTTTTTGACCTCGGCGGTGGTACATTCGACATCTCGATTCTTGAACTCGGAGACGGCGTGTTTGAAGTGAAATCAACCAACGGAGATACACACTTGGGCGGCGATGACTTTGACCAAGAGATAATTAACTGGTTGGCAGATGAGTTTAAAAAAGACTTCAATGTGGATTTGCGTAAAGACCCGATGGCGTTGCAACGTTTGAAAGAAGCAGCGGAAAAAGCGAAAATAGAGTTATCAAGTTCTAACCAAACAGAAATAAACCTTCCGTATATCATGCCGATAGACGGTATTCCACAACACTTGGTACGCACCATTACCCGTGCCCAGTTTGAGCAACTTTGTGACCATTTAATTCGCAGAGCAATAGAGCCTTGCAAGAAAGCGTTAGTAGATGCCGGTATGAAAACCTCCGACATTGATGAGGTAATTCTTGTGGGTGGTTCCACTCGTATCCCTGCCATTCAAAAAGTAGTAGAAAATTTCTTCGGCAAAGCACCTTCAAAGGGTGTAAATCCCGATGAAGTGGTAGCCGTAGGGGCAGCCATACAGGGCGGTGTATTGAGCGGCGAAGTGAAAGATATTCTGTTATTGGATGTTACCCCGCTTTCGCTTGGTTTGGAAACCCTAGGCGGCGTAATGACACGCTTAATTGAATCTAATACTACTATTCCTACTAAAAAAACGGAGACTTTTACCACTGCTGTAGATAACCAAACCTCAGTAGAAGTACATATTCTTCAAGGTGAAAGACCGATGGCAAACCAAAACAAGAGCATTGGACGTTTCCATTTGGATGGAATTCCGGCGGCTATGCGCGGCGTTCCGCAAATTGAAGTTACTTTCGACATTGACTCCAACGGTATTTTAAATGTAATGGCAAAAGACAAAGCCAGCGGCAAAGAGCAAAAAATCCGCATTGAAGCCTCTTCCGGCTTGTCTGATGAAGAGATTAAGAGAATGAAAGCCGAAGCCGAAGCCAACGCCGAAGCCGACAAAAAAGCAAAAGAAGAGATTGACAAGTTGAACAATGCTGATGCATTGGTATTCCAAACTGAAAAGCAACTGAAAGAATTTGGCGACAAAGTGCCTGCCGACGACAAAGCCAAGATTGAAGCCGCTGCCGCCAAACTAAGACAGGCGCACGGCGACAAAAATATCTCTGCTATTGACTCAGCCACAGCCGAATTAAATGCTGCGTGGAACGAAGCCTCGCAAAAGATGTACGCGGCCGGACAACAGCCCGGTGGCACCACTGCCGACCCGTTCTCCCAGGCGCAGGCACAAGCCAACGCCAGCACCGGACAACAAAATCCCAATAACGAAGGAGTAACAGATGTGGATTTTGAGGAGGTGAAGTAACACGCCCCAATAAGCGTAAGCAAAAATATGTAAAAAGCGGTAGAACAATGTTTTACCGCTTTTTTGTTGTAAAATAATTATTGTTTTCTATGGTTATAGAGAATTAATAAATGTAATCAGATTTTCTTTGTCAGCAAGTTCTAATTTTTTCTTATAGAGAATTAATAAATGTAATCAGATTTTCTTTGTCAGCAAGTTCTAATTTTTTCTTAATACGGTGACGGCTGATGATTACGGAGCTGTCGGCGATGTTAAGTAGGTGTGCAATTTGTTTGGTTGTCATTCCCATTTTAATATAAGCACTCATCTTCAGGTTTTCTTCGGTTAGGTCGTTGCATAATTTTTTCAGTTTTTTAAAAAATTGTGGGTGTACTTTATCAAAGTGCATTTTAAAGTTTTCCCACTCTTCATCCACGCTTAGGTTACTGTGGATAATTTCGTCAATTTTTAACAAAGTTCTTGAATTATTTTCTTTGTTATTAATGGCTTGTGTGTTAAGTTCTCTGATTTGTTGCAATAGGTTGTTTTTATTTGAAACCAACAGCGAATAAGAAGTAATTTCTCTTGTTTTTGCATCTAACACTTCTTTTTGCTTTTCTTTTTCCAATTGCCGTTGCCGTTTTTCGTATTGTTGTACTTTTTTTTCATGCTCTAATTTTGTAGTAAGTTCTCTGTTTTCGCTGGCTTTAAGGTGTCTTTGCCTGTTTATCAAGAGTAAAAAAAGTAGAATTAATAGAATCGCCGAAGTTAAAATAATTACAATGTTAATGAATTGTTTGTTTTTCAATTTAATAGTTTGTTCGGCAATGATTAATTCTTTTTTCGATGCCTCTAAAACAGTGGTAATATATTTTTGATGGGTTTCAATTGCCACAGTATTAGATTGAATTTTTTTTGTTACTTCTTCACTTTTTCGAGCGTAAAACAGAGCGCTATCGCATACACTTAGAGATTCAAAAGTTTGAGATAACATACTATAAAGTCCTGATAAAGTTTCAAAATCATATTGATTTTCCAAGATTTTTTGTGCATCTCTAAAATAATTTAATGCTTTGGGGTTATCGTGCTTAATTCTATAATATATACCTTTGTTCATAAGCAGAATAGATATTAATTTAGGATTATCTATATTCAAAACTTGCATTTTAGTAAAATAATCAAGCGATGTTTCCGGAAAATTGTGTAAAAGGAAAGAACCAATATTGAGATACAACAAGGGGAGAATATCTTTGTGCTGACTTTTTTCTACTTCATCAATTAAACGAATCATTGAATCAATGGCAGCGTTTTCATTACTTCTGGCAATTTTTTTATAAATATTCGATTTGGTAATATAATATTCAAAAAAATCAGGATTAAGATAGGTAATGGCTTCGGAATAATAATATTCTGCTAAACTAATCAAACCGATAGAACTGCAAATATTTCCCAAAGAGTTAAGTGTTTTTGCAGTAAAACGATTTTCTCCAATTTGTTTATATTTTTCCAATGCTTGCAGATTAATGGTAAATGCTTCGGAAAATTCACCCAGCGTAAAAATATTGATTCCTAACGCAGATCGCAATAGGGCTTCTTCCAAAATAGATAAAGAGGGTTCGTTAAGTTTTTTTTTAATTCTGTCAGACATAGTATTATCCACAATTCCTTGATACACATTAAATATGGATTCCTCATATAAACAACGGGCAATGAGCGAAGTGCTATCAGGTGCGCTGTATGCAATATGATATAATTCATCTAATATTTCAAGCGATTTCGTTTTTTTAATAATAGATATTCTGTTGATTTCGTTAGCCAAAGAATCGAAAACAGGGTTTTGGGGGTAAACTGTATGAGCGAATAACAGGAATAATGATATGAAAATAAATGAAAGTTTGGTTTTTTGCATCTTCTTCTATTAATTTTTTTAACGATGCAAAAGTAAATAAAAAAGTATATTTTCGCATGCCATATTATTCACATTCAATAAATAATAATAATAATAAAACCATACGGAGGTACAAACAATACCACAGCAGGGGCAAATGCCATTAACAAGGCATTTACTACAAAGGTTCGGGCTACGACCCCAAATACGACCTGAACGCCGATGGCTACATTGACGCCTACGACTACTACCTGCTTAAAAAGTATATCAACTTTATGCACGAACATTATGAAGATACTTGGAGTTGGATTGATGGGTATTAAAAATAGCGGATTGTTTAAGTGAAAGTATCTTGTTGCTATTTTTTTACATGTTTTCTTATTGATTTTACTTGTTAGAACTTCTTGCATTAATTTCTTCGTGAATTTTTGAGGCTAATTCAAAATCCTCACTGTCAATGGCGCCTTGCAAGAGCCGTTCTAATTCTACTAAGGGCATCTCATGCAGTTTATTTTCAATATAAAGCTCTAATTCTTCCGGTTGAAGTTCCACCTCCGGTTGAAAATTTTCTATTTTTTCTTCTTCTTTACGCGGTGCGACCGCCAAATTCTCAAAAATATCTTTTCTGATAAAAATAGGAGCATCCATTAACATAGCAATGGCAATAGCATCGGAGGTTCGGGAATCTAATTCAAAATCACTCACATCATTTTGAAGCAGTAAGTGTGCAAAAAATACGCCTGCATCATATTGATAAATCATAGCTTTATTCAAATGATACCCTGCATGTTGCATAAAATTTTTAAACAATTCATGGGTACCGGGGCGGCGCGTTTGAATCTTATTAAGCAACAAAACCAAAGTTCGCGCTTCTTGCAACCCGATGACGATGGTCATCTCTCGTTCACCTGTTTTTTCACGCACAATTAATGCAAATGCTTCTGTGGGCACTTGAGAACTTTCTATATCAAAAACTTCTAATTCAATATATTCCATACTTATTTTGTAGGTTTGGGCTCAATATAATGTGGAATATTTTTGTTGTTAATAAAAGAATAGAGCAATAATCCCAGTCCAATAATAATAAATGGAATACTGAGCCACTGCCCAATATTCAATGCCATTCCTACTTCGCTACTTACTTGTACTTCTTTTACAAATTCTATAAAAAAGCGGGCAGTAAAAATCACAGTGAGCAAAATTCCTACTGTTCTTCCTGCAGGGATATTTCCTTTTGTGATTTTAAAATAGTAAACCAACATAAAGATATAGAGTAAGAAATAGACGATGGATTCGTATAATTGTGCAGGATGGCGCAACGTATCGGCAATACCCATACCACCATGAGTAAAATTAAATGCCCATGATACCTCTGTAATGCTACCCACAATTTCGTGGTTCATCAGATTTCCCAAGCGCACCATGGACGCCGCGATGGGAATCACCACACACAGCCGGTCTAACAGCCATAATACGTTCATTTTGTATTTCCATGCAAACCAGGTAAGGAACGAAATGAGCGCAATAACTGCGCCATGACTTGCCAACCCTTGATAGCCGATGAAGTTCCAATTTTCGTCAAAAGGAAGTAGTACTTGCAACGGGTGATGAAGTAAATACTGGGGTTCGTAAAATACAAAATGCGCCAACCGAAGCCCTACGACTGTCCAAACAATACACCAAATAGCGAGTTTGTCTAAAAGTTGTTGTGATAATTTTTCTATTTTAAAAATATTTGATAGTGTTAAATAAGCTGAGAAAAATCCCAAAGCCAGCAGTACGCCATACCAACGAATAGAAAAACTTCCAAGCGAAAACAGTTCGGGGGAAACGGACCATGTGATAAAATTTAATGTGGGGGTCATAATTACGTAGTTTGCTGCAAAAATATATGAATTCTTAAATATTCAAGCGAGAGAGATAAAAATTAAGACAAAGAAGAAAATCGTAAATATAATAGGTTAACCTATTTCCACAGAAGAATTAATAAAATCCACTAACGGTTTTACCGCTTTAAATCCGTTTGTAACCTCGTTAACAAAATTATCTTCTAATGCGTCTTGTGGATTAAAGTAATGAGAAGAGAAAAAATGCTTATTTTTTAACAACTCAATGTCGGGAAAATTTTTAGGAAAATCTACAGGAGCTTTTTTAAGTTTTTCAATTTCTTCAATGCCGTCGTAATATTTTGCAAAAGAAGGCGCAGTAATAATCGTTTTAAATTCATCAATTTGATAATAAATTTCTTTTCTTATTTTCTTAAGATATTCCGGTATAGGCATATAAATACCTCCTCCAAAGAAACTTTCATCAGGGTCTAAATGAAAATAATATCCGGCATAATGTGAATTTTTACCGCCATTTTTGGCAAAATATACACCAAAATGTGTTTTATAGGGTTCTTTATTCAGAGAAAAACGCACATCACGATAAATACGAAACAAACATTGTTTTAGTTCAATATTTTGCAAGGTTTCGTCAAAAGATTTCAAATTCTCTAACAAAATACTCGCAACAGATTCAAAATTTTTTCTGATTTTATCGTATTCTGATTTGTGAGCATGAAACCAATCACGGTGGTTATTCTGTTTTAACGAGGTTAAAAATTGTAGAACTTCGGAGTTAATTTTTGCCATATTTTTTTTAATTTTTGCAAATGAACAAAAAAAAGTGTTCCTTGTATATTATAATTCAAAAAAATATGGATTTTTGCATTGTTTTTAAATTAAAATAAGATTATGGAAACTTGGTGGAATTCTTTGGAAATTATGCAAAAAGTATTGTGGTGTATTGCCGGCGCATCCACATTTATTTTTGTAATACAAGCCGTAATGACTTTTATCGGAATGGACTCAAACAGCGGGTTAGATACCGATGTGGATATGGATACAAGTGGCACTGAAGGTCATCCTTTTCAATTGTTCACTTTTAGAAATCTTATCAATTTTTTATTGGGGCTTAGTTGGAGCGCTTTGGTGTTTTACCATTCTATTGAAAACCTGTTTTTATTAGTCGGCATCAGTACGCTTTTCGGATGTTTTTTGGTTGCCGTTGTCATGTGGATGTTTTTCCAACTATCCAAAATGGTACAAAGCGGAAATATTGCCATCGAAGATACGATAGGATTGAATGCTACAGTTTATATTATCATCGCAGGACATCGGGAAAGAATGGGAAAAGTGCAGTTAAGCGTTAAAGGCGCGGTTCGGGAATACGATGCGGTAACCGATGAAGATACTTTAAAAACAGGTGCTTTGGTGGTGGTAGAAAAAGTATTGGATGGAAATATTTTATTGGTAAAAAAATTAAATTAATTGATAACAAATTGAATATATTATGGATACTATAGTTCTTGTATTGGTAGCTGCCGTGGTATTTGTCATTACTTTTGCGGCGATTTTGTCTCGTTATAAACGTTGTCCCTCCGACAAAATACTGGTGGTGTATGGAAAAACCGGAAAAAACAAAGCCGGCGGAAGCAGTTCTGCAAAGTGTATTCATGGCGGAGCGGCTTTTATTTGGCCGGTTTTTCAAAATTTTGCATTTTTAGATTTAAAACCTATCTCAATTGAGTGTAATTTGACAAATGCATTGAGTAAACAGAATATACGTGTTGATATTCCCTCTCGATTTACTGTTGGGATTTCTACAGAACCCGAAAATATGACCAATGCCGCCGAACGTTTGTTGGGCTTATCGCGAGATAGCATTCAAGAATTGGCAAGAGATATTTTGTTTGGCCAATTGCGTTTAGTTATTGCCACTATGGACATTGAAGAAATCAACTCCGACAGAGATAAATTTTTACTCAATGTAAGCCAAAATGTGGAACAGGAATTGCGAAAAATTGGACTTAAACTCATCAATGTGAATGTTACCGATATTCGAGATGAGTCGGGTTATATTGAAGCATTGGGAAAAGAAGCGGCAGCAAAAGCTATTAATGAAGCTAAAAAAAGTGTGGCAGAGCAAGAGCGTTTTGGAGAGATTGGAAAAGCCGAAGCCGATAGAGATAGGGAAATTCGTATTGCAGAAACAGTAAGAGATAGAGATATACGTATTGCAGAAACTCACAGAGATACGCGCGTGCGCACGGCAGAAGCCAATGCCGTGGCAGTGGAAGGAGAAAATAAAGCCAAAATATCTATTGCAAATACCGATTCAGAGCGCCGCGAACGGGAAGCAGAAGCTAATAAAAGAGCGGTGGCTTCCGAAAAAATTCAACAAGCCAAGGCGCTGGAAGAATCATATAAAGCTGAGCGCGAAGCGGAAAATGCAAGAAAAGAGCGCGAAGAAGCTACACAAAAAGCCAATATTATTGTAAAAGCAGAAATTGAAAAACAAAGAATAGTAATCGAAGCTGAAGCCGAAGCTGCAAAATTACGTACACAAGCCAAAGGAGAAGCAGATGCTATTTTTGCAAAAATGCAAGCCAATGCCAACGGATTGAATGAAATTCTTTCTAAACAAGCCGATGGGTTCGGAAAGATTGTAAATGCGGCGGGCGGAGATTCGAAAGAAGCTGTTCTGCTAATGATTTCCGATAAATTACCGGAATTAGTGAAAACGCAAGTTGATGCAATTAAGAATCTCAAAATTGATAAAATAACAGTTTGGGATGGACAAAATACAAAAGATGGAAAAACAACAACAGCTAATTTTGTCTCAGGATTGATGCAATCTGTACCTCCTTTACAAGATTTATTCAATATGGCAGGCATGCAGCTACCATCCTATCTTGGTAAAAAACAACAAGTTGTAGAAAAAAATGAAAAGACACAAAAAAATAAACCTTAGTAGCGAAAAATATATATTTTTGCCACCCTTAATCCTGCGGATGTGGCGTAATTGGTAGCCGCGTTAGACTTAGGATCTAATGTCGAGAGGCGTGGGGGTTCGAGTCCCTTCATCCGCACAAAAGTCTTCTAAAAATCAGTCAATGAGCAATTTACAAATATATATTGTTTGTTGATTATTTATAGGAGACGAAAACGAGACAAAACGATGTTTCGGAGTTCTTTTTAGTTAAGGTATTGCAAAGCGATATTCAGTAAAACTGATGGTCGGTTGGATGTCGGAAATTTTTCTTATTTTGCGCATATCTTTTTGGTTATGTTACCCCGATTTCGGCAGCCAAACCTTATTTTCGGAGTAATGCGCAAAGATACAAAAAATCCCAACATATTCATTGTGAATTTGTTGGGATTGGTTTTTTATTTACTGAATATCCCTATTTACTGAATATCTCTAAAAAAAGCCGCCCAATTAGAGCGGCTCCCTATAAAAAATTCAATAAAGTTATTCGGCAATTACCTCTAAATTAACGGTAACTTTCACATCTTTATGAATATTGATTTGAGCGGTATAATTACCCAACTCTTTAATATGCTCAGCAGGAAGAGTAATTTTCTTGCGGTCAATCTCAATGTCGTGTTGTTCTTTCAATGCCTGAGCCACAGCAATGGTATTTACCGAACCGAAAATAGTTCCTTTTTCCGATGCTTTTTGTGCAATTTTTAAGGTTAATCCGTTTATTTTGCCGGCCAAAAATTCGGCTTCTTTGCGAATTTTTTCGGCTTTATAAGAACGTTGTTTAATAGTTTCGGCTAACATTTTCTTATTCGGAACGGTTGCAGGAACAGCTAATCCTTTTGGGAGTAAATAGTTTCTCGCATAGCCGTCTTTCACTTTTACGATTTCGTCAGCGTATCCCAATTTTTCTATATCTTGTTTTAAAATAACTTCCATAGTATTACCCTCCTTATTGGTTAGTTTTTAAATTATCGGCTACAAAAGGAAGCAACGCAAGGTGGCGCGCACGCTTTACCGCTTGAGCTACTTTCTTTTGAAATTTTAAAGAAGTTCCGGTTAAACGTCTCGGAAAAATTCTACCTTGCTCGTTTACAAATTTCTTCAAAAATTCGCCATCTTTATAGTCAATATATTTGATACCGCTTTTTTTAAAGCGACAATATTTCTTGGTTTTGAAATCCACCGCAATGGGGGTCAAATATTTAATATCGTTTTGTGCCATGATTATTCCTCCTTATTTTCTTGAGTTTGTTCGTAATTTTGCTCTTCTACGGGCTCATTTACAAGCTCGTATTTTACTTCATACTTTGGTTCACGCTTCAATTCATAAGCCGACTCCAGTTTCGTTTCTTTTTTCTGGCCGAAGTTATGCGTACGTCTTTTTTCTGCGTAAGCAATCGCATCTTTGTCAAGCGTAACCGTTAGATAGCGCATAATTTTTTCGTCGCGGCGGTACTGTAATTCAAATTCAGCCACCACAGCTGGTTCAGCTTTAAATTCAAATAATTGGTAAAATCCTGTGGATTTTTTTTGGATTTGGTACTCAAGTTTTTTGAGCCCCCAGTTTTCTTGATGAATAATCTCAGCGCCTTTATCGCGGAGAATATTTTCAAACTTTTTTACCGTTTCCTTCATCTGTTCATCAGACAAAACGGGCGTCATAATGAAAACGGTTTCATAATGTTTTAACATACTTTTTTAATTTTTTATTAATAAAACTACACCCCATTTTTGGGGCGGCAAAAATATAAAAAAATTGACATGACTACTTTCGTAATCATATCAATTTTTATTCTAATTTTTCTGTTGCTGATTTTGTTCTTTCTCTAGGAATAGGATTGGTGAAAATATCCGCTATCTGCTTAGGGCGATACACATCTAACCAACGAAAATCTTTTAATATTCTGTCATCCATTGGAAGTTCCTTATCCGCCCAAAATTTTCCATCTGGATAATCATAGAATCTAAGTTCTTCAATTTCGTTGTCTTTTAAAAATATTTTCATCTCGTTCGTTTCCATTTTATTAATACCTATCAACAAGGTATCTTCATCCATCACATAGTAGATGAGTTCTACATTATGAATCACATTTACTTGTGTTAATTGCTGGTTTTGAATAAATCCGATAATATTTTTTCCTTTTACCTGATTAAATTCCATCTCGTCATATACATCAACAATCACAAAAGCATTTAGTAATAATTCTATTTGCGATGTTAGGGAATCAATCAGAGTATATCTAATGGTATCTCCAAAAAGTTGATTTTTTTCATTCCACACAATAGGATTATAATACATCATCCCTATAGAATCTATCACATTATACATCATAGAATCACACACCCCTTGAAAATCTTTGCTAAAAAACTTCACATGAAAGTAAGCAAGCATCAGTTGTGGGTTCTGCACGGTATCAAAGTACATTTTCAAAGTGTCGGCATGCAAATAGAGTGAATCCGTTTTTTCTTTATCAATCATTATGAGCAAAGCGTTGTCGGTAATCCATGTCCAGCCTCCATTTTCAAAATATTCACCGTAATTGCCTTTCACAATAAAACTTCGCGCCGTATCAATGAGTGTAATGTTGTTTTTCACAATTCCAAATGCTAGATTTTTATCATAGTATGCAGAATCGGCGGTAAGTTCTTGGTCTTTATTGATAATTTTAACACTGTCATACAAATGTGAATAATTATTGCGCGTATCGTACCAGCCGGAATGTGTAAAAATATCGTTTTCTTCCGAAATCAAATGTGTTCGGCATAAAAAGTAAACTATTTCCGTACTTGTATGATAATTAAAAGAGTCGCATAACATTGTATATGTTTGGCTCTTTAGAATCACATTACGTCGAAAATTAGCTAAATTCGTGTGGGTATTATATGTTCCAAATTTGCTGGTCAGGGTGTCTTCTTTTGAAATCATTTTTCCTCCGGTAACATAATACCCTATACCTGCATTCGTATTATAAATCAAGCTATCAGTATAAAGTGTGGAGGTGTTATCTTTTAGAATAACATTTTTTGAAATGGTAGAAATTTTCGAATTTCCATCATATATTGCTCTGTTTCCGTGTAATGTAACCGTATCATTTACAAAAATTTTAACAGGCCTGCCAAAGGTTACCATTCTGTTTTCGTGTTTATAAAAATAAGCACTATCAGCATATCCTATAGTGTTTTCGTGTGTAAAGACTACATTTCCTATTAATCTATCTACGCCCGGAAGTTGCTCCTCATCATGAAAACTCCAATCAGCACTATAAAGAATTTTTTTACCTTGTTGTTGGGAAAAAAGTAAAAAAAAATTACAAAAAATAAGTAAAAAAGTAAAAAAACGTAACATTACAAATTCTCGACAGGTATTCCATTAATTTCAATAATTTTATCTTCTTTGAACAAAAATGTTTTTTCTATTTCACCAGAAGGGAAAAAATGAGTTTCCAATCCTTCTTTTTTATTATTTACATAATTTGTTTCTGATTGTAAGCGCCCCATTTCATCGTAAATAGTGCGTTTACCGGTTCCTTCTACAAACAACCCTTCACCGACTAATAGTCCCCTCTCGTCAAAATTTTCCCAAATTCCATCAAAAAAGTCGTTTAAAAAAGTGCCACTTTCTTTAACAACTCCATTAAAATGCCACGAAGTTACGGGTCCGTTTTTTACTCCCTTAATGTAATGCGTTTCTAAAGAGCGGATACCGTTTCTATGATAATGTGTTTCTACCCCATCTAATAAATCGTTTTTGTAATAAGCCGTCAGTTCTATCTTATTGTCGAAATAGCGTTTAATAAGTTTACCGTGTTTTTTCCCTCTTTTCATTTCAACCTCCATAGTTTTGGTAGGATACCAAAAATGGTAATACACGGTAGTTCCTGTTTCTTTTCCACAACGATAGTGTGTTTCCGATTTTAATTTTCCATTGTCATAATATTCATATTTTACTTTGGTGCAACCTGCAATTAAAAAGAGGATGCAAAATAGGGATATAAAAAGGTGTGTGTGTTTCATTTTCAACATTGTGCTATTAATTCAGTTCGTTTGGCGCAAAAATAAATAAAAAAACTATTAATCAAAAAAACTCTGTACTTCCATATTCGTAAAACTCCTTACTACTTTTTTTCCCGAAGGGGAAGTGTGAGGAAGTTGGCATTGAAGCCATTGTTTTATAAATGCTTGTTGTTCCGGCTCTGATGATATTTGTATTTTAGAGCTGCATTTTTGTTTCGCTAAACTTTTGGCAATGGCGCTATTTTTATCTGTTTTGTGTAAAAACTGATGCGTTTTATACATTTCTACGAACTGTTCAATAATCTGTTGTATATCTGATACTTCTTCCATAATGGGAGTTCCGTTTACAGCAAACGATGTTCTGTCTATCTGCTCTAAATCGTAACCCAACATACGCAATTCCGACAAAATGTCGTTTACCATTTCGGCAGCGCTTGCCGATAACGTGATAGTATCCGGAAAAATAGATTGCTGAATTACGATGGGCGTATTTTCCAAAGCGTTCAAAAAATATTCAAATAGAATACGTTCCCGTGCCGCTTTAATGTCCATGATATTTAAGGCAGCATTCCATAAAAAAACTAAATATGAATCGGAAAAAAGAAAACTCTTTAATTGGATTTCATCAATAATAATCTCCTTTTTTTCATGTTTTTCCGCAAAAAAAAGTTCCTCCGTTTGAGCAGTCTGCGGCTTTATGGTTTCGTTTTTTAATCCCGATAAAAATTGTTGCCACGAATCGGAAGAAGAAGGTTTTTTGTCTGATTTGGCAGAATGTGGATTATAATTCGGATTTAACGTTAATATAGGTGGTTTTATCTCATTTTTAGGTTTTATTCCTGAAAAATCGTATTGCGAATCGTAATTAAAATCTATTTGCGGTACTAATGAAAGTGCACCTAATGTTTTTTTTATTGCTGCATGTAAGAATGCGTATATCACTCTCTCATCTTGAAACTTAACATCAATCTTAGTCGGGCTGATATTCACGTCAATGGTAGCAGGCGGAACCGTAATCTCTATAAAAAAAGCGGGTTTGTGCCCTTCCGGGATTAACTCTTTGTAAGTAGTTTCAACGGCATGAGTTAACAAATAATGTTTTACAAATCTGTTGTTTACAAATAAATACTGTTCGTTTTTTTTCTTTTTTATGTTTTCCGGTTTCGCAACAAAACCTGTAATTTTTACAGTTTCCGTATCTAATTCTACCGGATAAAGTTTTTCCTTATAGTGAACGCCAAAAACATTAATAATGCGTTGTCTTTGGTTGGATGCGGGCATTTGTTGCATCAATGTTCCATTATGATAAAATAAAAACTCAATATCGTAATGAATCAATGAGATGCGATTTAGTTCTTCTTCAATATGTCCTAATTCAACAGCATCTGATTTGAGAAAATTTCTTCGTGCCGGCACATTAAAAAACAGGTTTTTTACCGCAATTGAAGTTCCTGCCTGTACAGCTGCAGGTGCATGTTCTTTAATGTGCGAACCTTCAACAAGCACCCGTGTTCCCGTTTCTTCTTCTTCGCGTTTTGTATTTAATTCTACTTGAGAAATAGCAGCAATAGAAGCCAGCGCTTCTCCCCTAAACCCCTTAGTTGTTAATTGATATAAATCGTCAGCGGTAGTAATTTTTGAGGTAGCGTGTCTCTCAAAACATAAGCGCGCATCGGTAAAACTCATTCCTTTTCCGTTATCTACTACTTGTATGAGTGTTCTACCGGCATCTTTAATAATGAGTTGTATTTTAGAGGCACCTGCATCAATAGCGTTTTCCAACAATTCTTTCACTGCTGATGCCGGGCGTTGAATTACCTCGCCGGCAGCAATTTGGTTGGCAACAACATCTGGAAGAAGGTGAATAGTATTCATTTCTTTTTTAAAATTTCCGCCATGGTTTTTTATCAACTACAATCCCACTTTCCAATATAATTAATCCCGGATTGGAACGAATGGCATCGCGTACAATAAAAGGACCTTTTACCGGGTCAATCGGATTATAATAAATGGGGAAAACAATATCGTATTTTTCAATAAAATCATGAATTTCATCAGGAGAAGAGTTTGTTATCGCTACAAAATCAATATTATTTTCCTTACAATGGGTAATAATGCTTTGCAGTTTTTCCGATTGTATCGCACGCTCGTTAACCTCATCCAAATCATGCATAAAAAGTATGTAAACACACACTCTATTTGTGTTAAGATAAATACTTGCAAAATCTTTTCCTTGATTATCTAACATGGAAAAACCCTCTTTTTTAGCTTTTACTGCTTCTAAAATAACAGAATCAATACGGTCCACATAACTAAACTCTTCATAAAATTTAGGATAAGTTTCCGTAATATTGTCCATCTCTTCCAAAGATAGTAATTTTTCTAATCCGCTTTTATTTTGATATAAGAAAAGAATTTCTTTTTCTGCAGGTTTTTCCACAAAAAGTTCTACAACATCATTTCCTTTTTTCCAATTGCTATAATCAACTATCGGCAAATTTTTCAAGCAATATATTTGTAAAAACAATGCCATGCCGGCCCCTATAGCAGCAAATAACCATTGACCAATAAGGGTTAATCTAATATCGGGAATGGTGTTTCGTTTGGCAAAAACGATGAGCGTAACAATAAGTAGCGCTACATTTTTTAGAAATGTTTCCAAATTGCTCATGGCAATCGCTTGCCCAAAGCATCCGCAATCCTTTACTACGCCGATGTTATACCCGTAGTTTACTTCTAAATGCTCTGCTACAGCCAGCCATGCTGTTAAAAAGAAGAAAAATATCATAAACAAAAGGTATCCCAATGTGGTGAGGCGCACCCTAATTTTAAAAAGGAGCATAAAGCCCAGCGTAAACTCCGCAATGTTTGCTAAAATGCCTATCCACAATGAAAACTGATGCATAAAGCCCATCCCAAAGGAAAGAAAATATTCATCCATTTTTATTCCGGAAGCTACAGGGTCAATGATTTTTGTTAAGCCGGAAAGTAAAAAAACGCATGCCAATAATATGCGCATAATCATAAGCCAAATGGGTTCTTTTTGTTTTCTCATATTCGTATTTTTTTTGTTTTTTATAATGTTAATTTAATAAGTGCAAATACAGCATAATTAATAATATCATAATAATTTGCATCTAACCCTTCGGAAACGATAGTGTTGCCTTCGTTGTCTTCAATTTGTTTGATACGTAACAACTTCATTAAAATAATATCGGTTAATGATTCCACTCGCATATTGCGCCACGCTTCGCCGTAATCGTGATTTTTGTTGAGCATCAATTCTTTGGCATTATAAATATATTTTTTATACAACAATGATGCTTCTTCGGCAGAAATCATCCCCTCAAAAGAATCAGCCACTCCTATTTCCAACTGTATCAACGCCATTACGGAATAGTTTATAATGCCGATAAATTCCGGAACAATCCCTTCCTCTATTTTCGCCACTCCTTTTTCTTGAATGCTTCTAACCCGTTGCGCCTTAATATAGATTTGGTCTGTTAATGAAGAGGTGCGCAAAATACGCCAAGCTGTGCCATAGTCCACCGCTTTTTTTGAAAAAAGGTCAAAACATATTTTTTCTATTTGGTCAAATTGAAAGGCGGTGTTCATTAGAGTTTTAGAGATTTAATATTTCACAATTACCGTTTCACTACTTTTTTGTGATATTTGACAAACGTGACATGTTAGTGTTTTATTACAATCGTGAGCATTGTAATAAAACATTTCAATTATTATTGATAAAAAAAGTGGAAAAATTTGGATACAGTTAAGAAATTCCCCCATATTGCACCTCAAAGTTAATTCGTGTAAGCAGGGAACGACCCAAAGTCACTTCATTAATGTACTCCAATTCTTCGCCAATACCCACCCCCCGTGCCAACAAGGATATTCTCGGTACTTTTCCCGTACAATTTTTATAAATGTAAAAGTTGGTGGTGTCTCCCTCAGCGGTGGAGGGGAGTGCTAAAATTATTTCTTCAACGCCGTGGACTTCAATCCGTTGGAAAAGTTCTTTTAGTTTTAGTTGTCCGGGCCCCACCCCATCCATAGGAGAAATGACCCCGCCAAGCACGTGATATACACCATGAAACTGATGGGTATTTTCAATTGCAATTACATCTCTTATATCTTGCACCACACAAATAATATTAGCGTTTCGTTTCGGATTGCTGCAAATATCACAAACTTCACCATCTGAAATAGCAAAACAGTGTTTGCAAATTTTCAATGACAACTTTAGCTCAGTTAAGGCATGCGTCAATATTTCTACTTCTATTTTTTCCGTGTTCACCAAATGTAAAGCCAGTCGCAAGGCAGTCCTGCGCCCAATGCCCGGTAATTTGGCAATTTCATTCACTGCATTTTCAAGAATTTTAGAATAGTTCGTTAACATTTCAAGAAATGAATGGCAAATTAATATGAAATTTTTAAATTATACAAAAATGCAAGTTCTCCTTCCTTCAAAGCATTAAGAAAACAATGTGTGGATATTGGATTGAAATATTTTTCCAAGATGTTTGTATGCGTTTTCGGTAGCTTCTCTTCCGCGTGGAGTTCTCATTAAAAAACCTTCCTGGATAAGAAACGGTTCATAAACTTCTTCAATAGTTCCGGCATCTTCGCCCACAGCGGTAGCAATGGTGGTAAGTCCAACGGGTCCGCCTTTAAATTTTTCAATAATGGTTTGCAAAATTTTGTTATCCATTTCGTCTAACCCGTGGGCATCTACATTTAGTGCTGCCAGCGCTACTTGGGTAATATCGTAAGTAATGGTTCCATCGCCTTTAATTTGTGCAAAATCGCGAACACGACGCAACAACAGATTAGCGATTCTTGGGGTGCCACGACTTCTGCGGGCTATTTCAAAACCGGCATCAGCATTCATTTTTATTTTTAAAATATTTGCTGAACGATTAATGATACGTGCGAGCGTTTGGGCATCGTAATAATGGAGTCGCAGGTTAATCCCAAAACGCGAGCGCAAAGGCGCGGTTAATAGTCCTGAGCGCGTAGTAGCTCCCACCAATGTAAAAGGATTTAACGAAATCTGTACGCTTCTGGCATTCGGGCCTGAGTCAATCATAATATCAATCTTATAATCTTCCATTGCCGAATACAAATATTCTTCCACAACAGGGGAAAGCCTGTGAATTTCATCAATAAAAAGTACGTCGTGCGGTTCTAAATTGGTGAGCAATCCGGCTAATTCGCCGGGTTTATCTATCACCGGACCGGAGGTAACTTTGAGATTTACCCCCATTTCATTGGCAATAATATGCGATAGCGTAGTTTTTCCCAATCCGGGAGGACCGTGAAGTAACACATGGTCTAACGCTTCTTTTCTTGCCTTTGCGGCTTTTACAAAAATAACGATATTCTCAATGACTTGCTCCTGCCCAAAAAAATTGGCAAAGTCGGAGGGACGAACTGCACGTTCAAACTCTTTTTCGGCTGCCGACAAGCGCCCACTGGAAGCATCTAAATTGGGATTTAACATGGATTATTTTTTCATTTTATCTAACCTGTTCAGTCCATTAATAGCGCATTCGGAGTCAGGATTTATTTTTTTAGATTGCAAATAGTCTGCGCGCGCTTTTTGCCACTCTTTCAAATATTCGTATGCAATACCTCGGTTGCACCAAGCCTGGTCGTACAAAGAGTCGAACTCAATGGCTTTGCTAAAAAAGCGAATGGCTTCTTCATAATTATCTTCGTAAACCAAAGCAATATATCCCAAATTATTATATGCAGGGAAACTTCTCGGGTCAATGGTAATAAGGTTTTGATATTGTTCTTTCGCCAACTCCAACTCGCCCAAATCTTGATACAACATTCCAAGATTGTAGTTTAAAATTTTGTCGTTCGGAGTTATTTCTAAAGCATTTTTATAATAACTAATAGCTAACGGGTTAAGTTTTTCTTGAAAATATTCTGCCAACGATGTATAGGCAATTACTTCTTTAGGGTCTTGGTCTATTACAAGCTGCATCATTCTTAGCCATCCAGTAGTATCACCGATTTCTTTTAACATAAAGGCTTTGGTTAAAAACGCTTTAGGGTTGTGATTTTGCAAACGAATTGCTTTTTCCAATGTTTCACCACATTCCGTATACATGTATTGATACAAATATAACTCTGCCAATTTTAAGTATGCTTCATTACAATTATCAATGGCAATTGCTTTTTTTAACATTTCTTCCACCAAATCGGTTTCACTTGTAGCCAAATAGATATCTGCCAATGTTATATAATAAGTGGATTTATTATCATTAATTTTAATGGCTTGCAAAATATCTGCCAATGCTTTATCCACTTGTTTGTTCCGGTAAAAATATTCGGCGCGTTGTTGATATAAATCGCTATTTTTAGGATTTTTATCAATTTGTCTGTTTAACTCAGCTAAAGGAGCGGGAAGATTATCATATTTTTTTGAATTGCAGGAGAAACAGCAGATCAGTGCTATTATAACACTTAAAAAGAGATTTTTTTTCATGAGCAAAAATAATTATCGTGCAAAAGTATATATTTTTATAGACGGCTTGAAAAAAACACAATTATCCAATAAATAAACCCTATGGGAACTGCAAACAGCATGGAATCAATTCTATCCAAAATTCCGCCATGTCCGGGAAGAATGGCGCCGCTATCTTTTTGACAAGCAAAGCGTTTTACCATTGATTCGGCGAAATCGCCAAACGTTCCTGCAATAATTACTGCAAAAGCAAAACCCATCCAAATAGATGGATTAGTAAATACATCATTTTGAAAATACGGAATACCTATCAAAACCCAAGTTGCCGCCATTGTGCATAATAAGCCTCCGAAAAATCCTTCCCAACTTTTTTTGGGCGATACCCGTACCCATATTTTATGTTTTCCGAATAGCGATCCAAACACATATGCTAGTGTATCATTCATACATAAGATTATAAAAAGCGCCACCATAATATTGGTGGCATCCAGTACAATACACCAGTATATTAACAAAGCAACCGGAATAATAATCCAAATGATGGGTAAAATTTGCCTTTGAATAATGCGTTGTGTAATATTTTTGGGTGCAGGAAATTTTTGCGCCAAATTAATATACTCAAATAAAGCTAAGAATAAGAAAAATGAAAAAACTACAATGAGAGCTGTTGTTGAAAAAAAGAGAGCAAATCCAACAAGGCATAAATAGACAATCCCTGTTATGGTACGGATAAATAACATTTTCATTTTCTTATTGAATTAGTAGTAAAATAAATCGAGGTTCAAGAGGAGAATAATCTTCTCCTTTTTCAGAGATTGGTTTTGTTGGTGTAATGACTTCTACGAAATCATAAAGATTTCCTTGATTTTTTTCTTGTTGCAATGCAAAAGCATCTTTTAAATCAAATACTATATTTTTTTCAAAAGCTACAACAATAATATCTTTTGTAATGTTTCTAACAGAAGGATATAATGAGAATTTTTGTGTAAACAACATACTTCCCGTTTTCGCAATAAGTATGTCGGCATAAATAATTGCCACATCAATTTGCCGGTGGCTATCCATACAGGTAATATAGTTTAAATTTCTTTTAGTAAGTGCCGGAGAAATAGATTCGTTTGTATTAAGAATCGTTGTATAACGTTGTCCTGCAATTAATTTATGTAAAATATCAACAAAATTATCTCTCTTGCATGCAATAAGTTTTCCTCCTGCTCTTCTAAAATTATAAAAAAACTCAGTTGCCAAGTTTTCTAGTTTTTCAAAAGGATCAGCGTGAATGTTAATATGTGGAAATTTACTCGTACTTTTTTGGGTGAGAGCGTGGCGAATTTTTCTTCGCATATTTTCTTTAGAAGTGATACTGAATGTATCGAAAGTGGCGGTTGGAGTCATTAGGCTAATATTTCCGGTTCTTGTTTACGTTTTCCAAAAATCGTTTCCAAATTTTCAGCAAAAATAACTTCTTTTTCAATAAGAAGTTCTGCTAATTGTGTTAATTTTTCCCTATTTTCCTTTAAAATATCTTTTGCACATTTGTATGCTGATTCTATAAGTTTACTAATTTCTTCGTCTATTTGTTGCGCTGTTTTTTCACTGTAAGGCTTAGTAAGTGCGTACTCTTGTTGTCCGGTAGAGTCGTAAAAACTTATATTTCCAATCGTTTCATTCAATCCGTAATAAACTACCATGGCATAAGCTTGCTTGGTAACTTTTTCCAAATCGCTCAGCGCACCGGTAGATATTTTTCCAAATACTACCTCTTCGGCAGCACGTCCCCCTAAAGTTGCGGTCAATTCATCAAACATTTGTTCGGTAGTGGTAATGTGTCGCTCTTCGGGCAAATACCACGCTGCACCCAGCGATTTTCCACGCGGTACAATGGTAACTTTTACTAATGGCGAAGCGTGTTCTAAGAGCCAGCCTACTGCCGCGTGTCCTGCTTCGTGATAAGCAATTATTTTCTTTTCTTCCGGCGAAATCATACTTCCGCGTCTTTCCAATCCCCCTACAATTCTGTCAATAGCGGCTAAAAAATCGGCTTTCTCTACCTTTTTTTTGCCGTTACGTGCAGCAATCAAAGCCGCTTCATTACAAACATTGGCAATATCAGCACCTGAAAATCCGGGTGTTTGTTTGGCAAAATATTCTAAATCTACGTCAGGGCACAGTTTTAAGTTTTTTACGTGCACTTCAAAAATTCCTTTACGTTCGTTTGCATTAGGAAGTTCTACATGAATTTGGCGGTCAAAGCGTCCTGCACGCAGCAAGGCTCTATCCAAGACATCTGCTCTGTTGGTAGCGGCTAAAATAATTACACCTGCGTTGGTAGAGAAACCATCCATTTCTGTAAGCAGCTGGTTTAATGTGTTTTCACGTTCATCGTTTGCGCCGGAAACAACATTTCTTCCTCGCGCACGTCCAATAGCATCAATTTCATCTATAAAAATAATACAGGGAGCTTTATCTTTAGCCGTACGGAAAAGGTCGCGCACACGAGAAGCGCCAACTCCTACAAACATCTCTACAAAATCGGAACCGGAAAGTGAAAAGAACGGCACTTTTGCTTCACCTGCAACAGCCTTTGCCAACAATGTTTTACCGGTTCCGGGAGGTCCCACGAGTAATGCACCTTTTGGAATTTTTCCGCCCAGTTCCGTATATTTTTTCGGATTTTTAAGAAAGTCAACGATTTCTTCTACTTCATATTTGGCGCCTTCCAAACCGGCAACGTCTTTAAACGAAACATTGTCCTGCTTTTTACCGTCAAACAGTTGCGCTTTCGATTTTCCAATACTGAAGATTCCTCCAGGACCTCCACCACGCATACCTCTAAAAGAAGAAAACAATAATAATAAAATTAAAATCATCGGTAAAAACCAAAGAAATTCAAAACCCCAATTTTTACTTGTATCTTGTTTTATATCAAAATTATACTCATTTCTAATTTCTTTCTCATTGGCATCGGGATATTTTTTTAAGTATTCTTGAACTGCTTGGTTTTGAATATCCTTAAGATTCGTGTTAAAAACACTGAAATCGGAAACCGTCATAAAATATTGAGGTCCTTTTAAATTTTTTTCGCGAAACATCTCAAATTCCGTCTTTGTTTTTACTGATTTTTCTTTCAAAAAAATGTCAATGCGGTTATCTTTTTGAATATAAAGCGCAGATTCAATATCTTTATTTATGGTTAAACGCTCTAATTTCGTGCTGCCAATCTCTTCTTTTATACTCGATGAGCCTGCATTTTTCGTGAACAACAACAATGCGATAATAATAGCAGAATACAACCATATCATGTTGAACTTGAATTGATTTTTCTTTTTATTTGGCTGTGTGTTGTTGTTTTTTGTCGGTTTAGAATTTTGTTGTGGCATATTTTGGAAAATGTAACTAAAAAAATTTCGGCAAAATTATAGAACTATTTGATTTGAGCTATTTTTTTTTATTTTTTAGCAGAACTCATAGGTCAAGGCAAGACGCCAGCCCTTCGTTTCATCACCAACCGTATTTTTCGGACTGACCTTGAATATCCCTATTTACTGAATGTCCCTCGTTCATCATCGCTTATCAATCTGCGACAAACTAAACCCCACCATTATCACCGACATTCCTGAGAGAATGAGCATCGGTTTAATGATTTCCATAAAGGTAGCTCCTTTTAGCATCACGTCTTTTATAGCAATAATAAACCATTTTGCGGGAAAAATATCGGCGAACCACTGAAAAAAGAGCGGCATGTTGTCTAACGGAAATAAGAATCCCGAAAGTAACACAGTAGGTAAAAATAATCCCATCATAGTAACCATCATGGCATCTAATTGCGTTTTTGATATCGCAGAGATAAGCAGTCCGAAAGAAGCGGCAGTGAACATGAACACAATACACAAAAAAAGCAACAACCCAATGCTCCCCTTAATCGGCATTTGAAAAACAAAAACGCTGATGAGCAAAATACAAACCGTACTGAGCAAAGAAAGAAACATATACGGAATTACTTTCCCAATGGCGATGTTAATCTTTTTAACGGTAGTTATTAACATCATATTCATGGTATTAGTCTCTTTTTCGCGGGCTAAAGTTATGGACGACATGAGCGCCGTGATAATAATCATAATGAGCGTAATAATCCCCGGAACAAACATATATACACTATTTAATTCAGGATTATATCGCATGGTGGTTACAATAGAGATTGGCGTTTCGGGTGCATTGTTTTGAATATTGTATTCGGTAATAAAATCATTGAAAATAGCCCTCAAATAGTTATTTAGAATAGACGCAATATTAATATCCGATACATCATTAATAATCTGGATGTTCGCGAGATGTTCTATTGCCAATGATTCTTCAAACCGCGGCGGTATAATTATCGCAATTTTTATCTGCTTCTCTTTGAAATCATGGTCAATCTCTGCTTCGTTTTCTAAAAAATTCACTACTTGAAAGTACCCGGATGCCGTAATATTTTCAATTAATTGTTTCGATTGTGAATCTTTCGATTGGTCGAGAATAGAAAGTTTAGCGTTTTTTATTTCCGTACTAATGGTAAATCCGAAAAGCAAGATGAGCGCAATGGGCATTGCCAGAACTAAAAATAGCGATATGCGGTCGCGCCCAATATGAATAAACTCTTTTTCTAAAATTGCTAAAAATGCTCTCATAGATTATCTGTTTACAAATTTTACAAAGAGGTCATCAATAGTTTGTACGTTCATTTTTTCTTTCAATTCGGTAGGTGTGCCCATGAGTTTGAGTTCTCCTTCCGCCATGATAGAGATACGCTCACAATATTCGGCTTCATCCATATAGTGTGTAGTTACAAAAATAGTGATGCCTGTAGCGGCGGTTTTGTAAATCAATCCCCAAAATTCTCTACGTACAATAGGGTCAACACCGCTGGTGGGTTCATCCAGAAAAACAATTTGCGGACGGTGTAATAAGGCAGTCGCAAAAGCCAAACGTTGTTTCCAACCCAGCGGAATGGAGCGCACCAATTTGTTCGAAAAATCGTTCATGTTCAAATCTTTCAAACTATCTTGGATGCGTTGTTTTAAAATCTTTTTCTCAATTTTATAAATAGTACCGAAAAGTTGCATGTTTTCATACACGGTTAAGTCATCGTACAATGAAAACCGCTGGCTCATATATCCGATATTTTTCTTTATTATTTTCGATTGGGTAGCTAAATCATATCCGGCAATTTTGGCGTTTCCGGAAGTGGGCATAAGTAATCCGCACATCATTTTCATGGCTGTAGTTTTACCTGCACCATTCGCACCAAGAAAACCGAATATCTCTCCTTTTTTTATAGAAAAAGAGAGATTGTTTACCGCAATAAAAGTTCCAAATTTTTTAGTAAGATTTTCAACAACAATGCTGTACATGTAAGGTTTAAGGTTGAAAGTAATTGCAAATTTTTGGCAAAAATACATAAATTGTTTTTATGGCTTCTTGTTTGCTTCTATTTGGCAAAAGCATCTCGGTTTTAATTTTTATCTTGAATGAAAGAGACAATTCCCTTCAAAAACTCCATTAAATCTTTAGTAACAACTTCTTGTGAATATTTATTTTCTATTAATTTTCGAGCGTTTTTGCCGATTTCTTCACATTTTTCTATATGATTTACACAAAAATCTATAGTTTGTATCATGATTTCGGGGGTATCTGCAATGAATATATTTACTTTATCGGAAATATCTATACCTTCTGCACCAATGGTTGTGGTAATAATAGGTTTTCCCAAAGCTAATCCTTCCATAATTTTAATTCGCATGCCACTTCCCGACAATAACGGCACTATCATAATATCGTATTCATTGATAAACTGTTGAGCGTCTTCTACAAAATCGAAAATTTTCACATTGCTTCTACTGAATTTTTTTTCAAATAATCGCTTATTTCCTTTTCCGGCAAGAACCAAAGAAAGTTGCGGATATTTTTCTGTAATTTTTTCCCAAATATGAGTTAAAAACCAATTCATACCTTCAATATTGGGTTGCCAATTCATGCTGCCAATATGAAACAACGATACCTTACTTTCACTGATTTTATGTTTCTTATAGGGATAATCAGATAGCTCTATACTAAAAGGAATCACCTTGCTATTGAGGTTAGGAAATTTCGTTTTGAAAAATATATGATCCACTTCGGTAATGGGCATATATCCATCAATGTGATTAAATAAAGATAACTCAAAACGTTTCAGTGAATTGGCAAGATAATGATACATTATTTTTTTTATAGGATTTGTTTGCTTGGACAATCGCTCCCAAATTAAATATTCAACATTATGTACACGCAAAATAATACGTGCATGTGAGTATTTTTTTATGATTTTGATATAGTTTCCCATAAAAATCGATTCTAAAATTACTATATCAAACTCTTCTTGTAAAAATAAAGTTTTCAATTTTTGACCCATCTCTTTTGAGAAGAAACGGTAGGCTTGCAAGGAATTCTTAAATGACTTTACTATTTTAATTAAGGTAACTTTTGTATCTACAAAAACCGATTCAAAGCGAGTTTTATCGCAATATTGTATAAATTCTTTTGATTGAACAATAGGGTGTTTGGCAGTAGTTAACGATATTACTTTTACGTCAGCACCAGCCTTTAATAAAGAGTTGGTAATTTGGCGCATTGCCAAACATCCCCCATCAATACCGGGAACCGGTGGTTTGTGAGCTATCTGCAGTATTTTCATTTTTTTTCTTTGTAAATATTTTTTTCAGGCTAATTTGTTGTATTTTTTTATGTATTTCTTCCGAAGATAATAGTGCAGAATCTACCGACGCTTGATAAGTAAGGAATGTTCCTATTGGAAGAAGTACAAAGGTAGAGAGCCACATTCCGAACCAAACGGGCACGGCACCACCTTTCGCTATTTTTTCTCCAAAAATGGAAAGCATAAAATAGGTAGAAAAAAAAGCTACTGTAATTACCAAAGGCACTCCAATACCTCCTTTACGAATTATGGAACCTAACGGAGCTCCAATAAAAAAGAATAAAATACAAGCTACTGCAAAAACATATTTTTTAAACCACTCTGTCTTATATGAGGCTATATTAGTATAAAGGTATTTATTATATTCTTTATTCATATTTAACGCATTTTTAAAATCATCTTTCAACACTATAACCCTAGCAAGCACATCTTTTTTTTCTTGTGTACTCAATTCACCGTATGGAATAATAGGAATATCCGGTATATCTTGTTGAGCATCATCGGAAAAGACAAAATGTTTAAAATAATAATTTGAATTTTTAAAAGCCAACATGATTTCATTGTTGTTTTTATCTACTGAAACCATAATGGTGTCTATCATTTTAGTAAGTTCAGTGTTGGAAAGTGCTTGGTTGGTTTTAGAGTAGAAATCATCTTGTGATTTTTCAAATTTAAAAGAGGAAACATCAAATCTTTTATACTGTTCTGAAAATGTAGAACGAGTCAATGGATTTTTTGCTGCAGAAGTAGAATTAGTAGTTTCATCCCAAAAAAAACCATCGTACAAATAAAAAAGCATATACGCTTTATCATTGGTCATTTCCATTTTACCTTTTTTGGCATAAGTAAATGTACTATTTCCTTGATATTTTTTATGATCGAATATTAAAATATCGTAAATATCAACATTATTACGGTCTTTCTTTCCCACACGAATAATGAAATCATCAAAGCCGTTGTAAAAAACGCCCTCTTCAATACTTAACGCCGGTTTTTGATCCATAATATTTCTCAGCAGCGCGCGCATTTTAAAATATGATTTTGGGGCTACATTATCTGAAAACCAAAAAGACCCACAAGCAATAAAAAAAGCAATTAGCGATAGCGAAAAGATAAGTTTATTGATGGAAATCCCAGCAGATTTCATGGCAATAATTTCATATTGTTCTCCCAAGGTTCCAAATGTCATAAGCGAGGATAATAATACAGCCAAAGGAGCAGCTAAGGACACGAAAGTAGCGGAAGCATAAAAAAGTAGTTCTAAAATTACAGTAAGCTCTAATCCTTTTCCTACCAAATCATCCACATACTTCCATAAATATTGCATTAACAAGATAAATAATGCAAAAAAAAATGTAAGGGCGAATGGTCCTAAAAATTTCTTAAAGAGGTATCTATAAATTATTTTCATGACCTAATGAATGATTAATAATCGCAAATAGTCTCGGGAAGTTGATTTAAGGCGATTTGTGTCTGCTCGTTGTTTGGAGGTGAGCCGTGCCATTTATGGGTTCCCATCATAAAATCCACCCCCATACCCATTTCCGTGTGCATAATTACCACTACTGGTTTAGATTTATGGGTAATATTTTTTGCTTCTGTCATTTGTTTTAGCACATCTTCCATCACATTTCCCTGCATTTCAATTACATTCCAATCAAATGCTTTAAACTTGGCGTGTAAATTTCCTAAATTACACACATCTTCAAGAGAGCCGTCAATTTGTTTTTGGTTATAATCCACCACAAGAATAAGATTATCCATTTTATTGGCTGCGGCAAACAAAATCGCTTCCCAATTTTGTCCTTCTTGCAGTTCGCCATCCCCACACAACACATATACGAGATTTTGGTCAAGGTTTGCTTTTTTAGCTAACGCTGCTCCTATCGCCACCGATATTCCTTGCCCTAATGAGCCTGTGGCTACCCGTATGCCGGGAAGTTGATAGTTGGGCGAAGGGTGTCCTTGTAAACGTGTTTCTATAAATCGAAATGTAGCCAACTCTGCTAAAGGGAAATAGCCTCTTCGTGCCATAACACTATATAGAACCGGCGCAATATGTCCATTGGAGAGAAAGAACATATCTTCTCCCACCCCATTTTTGGAGATATTTTCAGGAGTAGTGTTCAAAATATTAAAGAACATGGCGGTCATAAAGTCGGTACAACCGAGCGAACCGCCCGGATGTCCTGATCTTGCAGCATGTACCATGCGAATAATGTCGCGACGCACTTGGGTTGCGATTTGTTCAAGTTCCGGAATTGTTGTTTTCATACATTTAATCTGATTGTTTCTGCTATCTCTTTAAACTCTTCATCTGTAAATTTCAAGATTTCTTTTCCGTGATTCATATCACCTTCTACGCGAATGGGAATCAGGTGAATGTGCGTATGCGGTACTTCTAAACCAATCACTTTAATTCCTATTCTTTCACACGGAATTGATTTTTTTAAGGCTTTTGCTATTTTTTTTGAAAAAAGTATTAGTCCGCAAAGTTGTTCGTCAGATAAATCAAAAATATAGTCATTTTGTGTTTTAGGGATTACCAAAGTGTGTCCTTTTGAAGTAGGGCTAATGTCTAAAAATGCAAAATAATTATCATTTTCTGCAATTTTGTAACAAGGAATCTCACCTTTAATAATCTTTGTAAAAATAGTTTCCATATTATCTTGATATTTTAACAATTTCAAATTTTAAAGTTCCTGCCGGCGCTTGAATTGTAGCAATTTCCTTTTTCTTTTTTCCTATTAAACCTTTGGCAATAGGCGAAGTTACAGAAATTTTTCCCGCTTTAAAATCAGCTTCCGATTCCGGCACAATGGTATAAGTCATCTCCATATTATTGGCTAAGTTTTTGATAGTTACAATAGAGTAAATCAAAACTTTAGAGGTATCAATTTTCGATTCATCCAAAATACGTGCATTGGCAATAGTTTCTTTTAATTTCCCGATTTTAAGTTCTAATAATCCTTGTGCTTCTTTTGCAGCGTCATATTCCGCATTTTCAGATAAATCGCCTTTATCTCTTGCTTCTGCGATAGCTACTGAGATTTTTTTCCGTTCAACTGTTTCCAAAAAAAGAAGTTCTTTTTTTAAAGCAACTAAACTCTCTTCCGAGTAGTATTTAATGTTATTCATATTTTAATTATTTATTTTTTAACATTGATTGAATAAGAAATTAAAGAGGCTTATAGTAAGCCTCTTTAATTGTGGACATAAAATAGATTGAAATTTTTACAAGCAGAATTTCAATCCAATATAGTGATTTCCTTTCCAAAGATGAGAAAAGCGATAAGCATAATCAATTAAGAGTTGTTGGTTGTTTCCTTTTCCTTTTTTAGTCAAAGGTATCCCTACAGTAACACCGGCACTTGGTCCTAAATATAAACTTTCCGCATTGGCATAGATTTTATTTTTACCATCAATCGTTCTTTTAGTGAAACTTTGGAGCATATATCCGGCGCGTATTTGTAAATATTGTTTAAATCCATACTCAACTCCCAAGGAAAATTGGTCGCGTGAGTATGCATTGGCAGTAAAAGAACCTGCCAATGTAACACGATGCACAGCGTCTAAACGGGTTAACCCTTCAGCTTTTCTATCTTCTTTTGTCATACTTTGGTATTCTTCGTCAAAGATAAGAAAGTCGTAAGATAAACCAATAGTAAGTAAAGCGGGGAGTTCGTATTCAGCCTGACGTCTTTCAAACATAGATAGATAATTCGCACCTTCCAATATTCCTTTCGATGATATACCATCACCTTTAAAGCGCGTAGCCACGCCTAAATTTTGCAACGTTACTCCGATTTTAAAGTTATCGTAAGCACCGGAAAGATATTGTACACCTATATCAATAGCAATACCATTAGCGCGAAGGTCAGAAATACTTTCGTTTACAATTTTAAAAGAAACGCCACCGTGAATAAATCTATTAAAAGATTTTGCATAGTGAATGCCTATATAATTTAATTTCGGAGAAAATATTGCCACGCCATGTTCCGGAATATCTACTGTAGTTACTTGAATATCTCCAAAGCCCATGGCAAATACGGAAATAGCTACTGTTCCCAAATCTGTTTTACGTCCGGTTTCTTTATTTTTGGCAAACAAACCTTGCGCAACGCCGAAAGCATTGATACTAATTCCACCTGCCGAACCGGCAAGATATTGGGTATGTGAAAAAGAAACTTCTGTTCTTTTAGTGAAAGCAAGACCAGCAATATTGCTAAATACGGATTCTAAACCCCGTGTTTCTGCCACACCACATGAAGACCACCCCGCAGAACGCGCCCACGGGTCTATAAGTAGATGTTGTGCTCCGGATTGACCTGAACGGTCTTTGTTTCCTGCCATTACGGTAAGCGTAGTGGCACAAAAACCGAGCATGATACAAATTATTAGTAATGTTCTATATATTTTTTTCATAATCTAAAATTTTTAAGGTTACTAATTAATAATGATTAAAATGTATTCAAGTCGGTAGGACGCATTGTACAGAAGAATTTCAGCATTCTTTCACCAATGCCCGGACAATTTACATGAATAATATATACACCGCCTGCAACCGGAATATTGGCAAAGTTTTTCAAATCCCAATCTATAAAAGATGTTTCCGAATCACCCTTAGTTAAGGTACGAACTAAAATTCCATTTACTGTGAATATATTCACTGTTACGGGAGAACCATTCTTCAAATCAGTAGGCAAGTTAATAATCTTAACTTTGGTATCAAGTGCATTTCTTTCATATAATGAGCCGCCATAGTATGGATTTGGCACAATATTGATATTATCAAGTACATGTTGATATACACGAGTATCATTATGTTTGGGTGCTAATTCTTTGGTGGACATTTTATAAATAGGGAAGCCCCGGTTATCCAATTCTTGCGGAATATCATCTTTATAAGACCGTTGATCCGGAGACTCGTACCATCTTGAAGTGTATCTCAAATAGGGACGAGTAACCCTTATTTTATAGGTCACATCTCCACTCAACCATTGGTTTTGCAATGTAATATCTGCTGGTTGCATTGGAATATGCGTGTACATTACATTATTAAATAACTGCATTTTGTTATTTCTGCGATCTGAGTGGGGAAATCTACCGTTAGCCCAAGGAGGCCCGGGTTTATAATTGTCTGGTTCCGGTCTGTTAATAAATTGTTTAAACTTTTGAACCAACCATCTTCCTTCATCATAAGGTCCACAATCATACACAGGATATTTATTTTTATTTGCTGCTGCAATGCCCTCATAATAAATAAAACCACCATATTTAGCACTATCATAAACAAGAGGTCTAGCAGGTGGAGGAGCTGTGCTGTATTGATAATATTTAAACATTATTTCAGCATCGTTGAGGTTATGATTACGCCTTGCATCATTTAAAAATTGATCAAAATCTTCGGTTCCATTCATATAATAGATGGGAGAAGTGTTTCCTGCGCTATTACAAACATACACATAATGCATTCCTCCCCATACTCTTTCAATTCCAAGGTCTTTTAACAATCCAAATGGTGAAATAAGGTCTCCTGTTTTATTATCAATAACACCATCAAAATTATAATAAAGATTATCATAAACATTTTTTGAAATAATATCTCCTTCTTTAGCAATAAAGCCAAAAAAGTTTATATCTCGTGTAGCAATTGCATACGCTGAAGTAGGATTAAAGACCATATCGGCACCTTTTATATATTGATTAAGTTTTGGGTTTTGTGAAAATGTTTTATCAGAATTTTCTGAGAACATAATATTTAAACGTTCACCCGTTTCAATATTGATAGCATATCCCGGGAACCAACCCATACCTTCATCGCCATTTGCGCCGAATCCGTCTGTAGAACCATCCGGTTTACCGTCTTTGCCTACCGATTTGGCTTTTCTTGGTTCATTTTTCAATGCACCACCTTCTGATTTTGTCTTATCCGAACATGATTCTAATACTACGCATCTTGTCCATAAATCTTTATTTGGAGTAAGAACAATGTCAACAGAATATAAATTAGTCATGGTTTGATTATATCCTGGGTGAATTGCCGGTTGTTGTATCCATGGAAATTGTGGAGATTTTCTATCTGGAAACATTGGTTCAAATGGATAAAGCCCCCACTGAAATTCATAGGTCCAATAATAAGATATACCCGGCTCTAAAATTTTATTAGTTTCGGTATATGGTTCAGGGGTTGTATATTTTGCCTGTGGTCCTCCGTCGTATGGAGATGTTAACACGTAAGGCGCCCATGTTCCGTTACAAAGTGTTCCAAATGTACCTGAATAATCTTTAAAAGCACGGTCTATGTTATAATTGGATGTAGTCACAGGTGAGTCCTGCTTAGCTATTTGCCAAGAGGGGTAAAATGCGTCTTCTAACCTTGCTTCGTGGTACCACTTCGATTTATAAACGCCACCGTCGTGTGTTGCTGTATTACCGTCTGCCCATACATTCACATTATAACTTCCGGCACGTATCCAATTTGATGGAAGCGGCAGGTTATCATCCTGTAAACCAGTAATCCATGGAATACCATTTGCATAAATGATATCCTTATCTATGTTAATTTTTTCAGATTGGCAGTATCTAAGTTTTGCTTTGTACGCATTATTTTTGCATGCCTTTAAAATCTTATCCCAATTTTTAACCACTTGCTGTTGACGGTTGATAAAATCCGCGTTTGAAATAGCAACAGAAAGCCCCAAAGGAAAAATAATATATTCATCATATTGTCCAATTCTTCTTATTGCCACACTATCTTTTCCATTTACATCTTTTAGATAACGATTGGGAACAATTTCACGGAGTACATTTCCTTGCTCATCAACTAAACCTATGTTTTGTAATTCTTCATCAGTTACATCTTCAATTCTAATTACCCAATATGAATTTCCAGATACATCAGATGAATTAATATTCATTATACTATCCTCTTCTCTAATAAAAACAGTATATTCATAGGGTTTTACACGAAGTGGGTCAATCACTTTTATATTAAGAGGTCCTGCATTTTTTTCATATTCAAGTTCCCTTACTCTATAATCTCCCTTGTCTCCTCCGCGTACAATTTTGTCAATAGTTTCTTTTGTGAGTTCTAACGCAACACCTCCATTTCCTTGTCCATCAATACGTGTAATATTCGGAATACTACCATAATCGCTGTAAAGCGTAAGTGCTCCGCCATGTACGTATGGTGGGTGTGGAATAGCCGGAATCGCAGTAACGGATTTTCCTCCCGGCGTTTTTCTGCCTCTCAAATAGGGAAGTTTTTGTCCGTACAATCCCACTAAGCTGGTTTCGTCAATATAAAAGGGTAAATATTCATTATATGCGTATGCAATGGCGATGAAATAATAGGTTTTATAATTCACTAATTGACGAGCTCCCGATGCAAAGGCATCTTGAGTTACTTCAAAAGAGTGTTTAATACCAGTATTCGAACCGTTCACTTTTTCCCTTGGTACCGAAACTTGCAGATCTTCGTCAAATTCCCAATTGATAAGTCTTCCTATTGGGGCACCCTTTTTATCATAATTTACTATATCGCATTGAAATATTAATCGAGCTAAACTTGGATTATCTAAATCATTAGAACCCACTTCCGGTCCTGAAACTTGAAATATTTGATATCCTTCAAAGCGATATTTTTTATCTATGTCATTTTTTTCCAAACCACCTAAAGTGTACATCTCCTCTTTATGTATAATTTGAGGGTCTTTTTCTTCATAGTATTCACTTTTGTTATTACTTATTGGAGGGTTAGATAATAATAATATAAGTTTTTGGTCATATTCTCTAATTGTTAAAACCGGTGCATCAGGACCATCAAGCATTTTAAAGCAATTTTCGAAAAGTGCCTGACATTTATCATCGGCTACCCTTAACAAAGCAATAGAAGCTTGTACGCCACCGGTTGTGGCGCGCGCCCATGGAATACCTACTGTAATATAGTTACATGCACCTTTTCCTAATGTAAATGGTCCTGCAGATTGCATAAAACGACGGTCATCCGGTTTATTTGCCGTAGAGCCTTCACCTGTAGGAGCCTCTTCCGACCAGTTTCCTTTATTTCCACCACCAAAATATGAGGTTCCCGGGTCTTCCCCTTGCGTGCCCCAGTTACAAAAGTCGGTATTTCTGGGAAACATAAAGTCAGCGTAAAGCGTAGAGCCTGGATTATAGCCGGTTCCACCGTAAGTCATCGGGGTATTGTTTTTCCAAATACCTTGCAATAATCTATAATAATCCCAAGCAGAACTTGGGTCTCCCGTAGCAGGATCGGAAGTATTACTATGATATACAAAACGACGCATTCCAAAACGTTCATTATCTATAATTCCGTCACCAAAATTTACTCCATTGATGGCATATTGATTATTCCAACGTATCGGAAGAGTGTCAAATACACCTTTTTCATTTTCTCTTTCAACTACAATTTTATGTGTTTCAAGCGTATCCTGTAAGTTAGTTGGACCATTTTTTCCCCATTTTTGAAATATATAATGTACAAATTTTTTACAATATTCTTCTTTATCAGTACCTACCGCTAAAATATCTGCCTTATTTTTATCAAATTTTGGGTTATCTGAGCCATCGGCGTCAATATAGGGACCTTGGAAGAAATCCACTCCTACTGCCGGAGGATTTGCACCATACGCAAAAGTTTGTCCTGTTCCATCAATTTCTGGACCATTGTAGCAGTATCCCAAACCTCTGTTTACATCACATCCTACATAATCATCCCATGCATATCCCAAATCAGGGTCCACCCATTGGGAGAAAAAGGTATTTTCCAAGGTGGATGTACCGCGGTTAATAATTTCATAAGAGTAGAAAGTCATTTTATTCATTTCGTCATTTGTAGAAAAGGCAAACGCTTGTACTCTTATCTCAAGCCCGATAGGAACCCCCTTCGTTTCCCCATGTGGTCCTCCATTGTCATTAAGAAACCAAAAAACAGTTTCATCTCCTTTAAGCACATGGTCTGCATATATCATCTTGTTATCCCATCCAAAGTCTTTATGTTGTCGTGTCCATACACGTTCCGGAGTCAAAGGTAAAGCTTTGGGATTTGGGTAGGTTCCTAAATCGTTGACATTTCCATCCGGTTTATCAAGCCATGGTTTAATCTTTGCTCTTTCTATATTTTCTTCTGTCCAAGGACAAAGTTCATTGGGCAAGTCATAATAAGGAAAGTCGCCTAACTCGGGTTCATATTTAGTAGGGTCGCCTCCCGGATTTAATTCTTTACTGAAAGGTGCTAAATAATGAGACATTCCTGCTTCCGTAGCAATAGCGGGCCATTCAAGAATAGATTTAGGAATATTGCTTTTGTAATCACTATCGTTATTAATAAAAGCGTTTTTATGTCTTTCTACTTCAATACGAGACATGCGATAAAATTTATCATATTTGGCACATATAGAGGGATTAATACTGCCGTCTGTCATTTTCAGTGGGCCAGTCCAAAAGTCGTTTCCTACTTGGGCAAATCTCATTGCTGCCAAATAAAGATTACCATTTGCCACCCCACCAATCCAAAGTGCTGAGGAAAACATAGAAGTTTTACCAGAACCTTTTGGAATTTCATATTCAGCCTGTTCTTTAAACCACATCGTTCCATTGGTTTTTAAGAGCGCGCGCACCATATTCAAAGAGAGTTCTGTGGTCTTTGAGGGTGCCAAACAACTAGCATCTTCCTTAGGTGCTTTTTGGGATTTCACAATAGGTCCCTTATATTTTTCAGCTTGCACTTGTATAGTTGCCAGCATAAAAATAAGAGACAAAACAATTAAAAATTTACATTTATTATTCATATATTATACATTTTACAAGGTGAAACATTAAAAGAAAAATTGTAAGCCCAGATAAACTCTAAAAGGCTGAGTAAAATTAAGGGGGTTTGCAATCATCATTTCATAGTAATTAATAGCGGAAGATACCGGCATGGTTAATGCGGTCATTTGGGTATGAAATAATGGAGAAGATAAATATCCGTCATCATTAGCGCTTCCTGTATAATCATAAACAGAGGTTACATTTTTTAGATTTAAAAGATTTTGAAAATCTAAATATACGTTAAGCATACCGGGTTTCTTTTTACGTTGTCCATTTTCGTTTTTATCATTTTTATTTGCTAAATTAAAAGAGAAAGATTTATCAATACGCAAATCGCATTTAAAAATCCAAGGCATATTAGCTCCATTAATAGTTCCTTGTAGCTGGCGAGTTCCCCCCCAGCCTATTTCGGAGATTACAGTACTAGAACGAGAATATGGCATCCCTGAAGCAGCAGAAAGGAGTAATGTTGCGCCTGAATTTTCCAACCATCTAATCTCTTTTTTAGTATCTGTACCTTTCTTTTGTTTTACAGTTACTGGTCCATTGTAGTTAACACCTTGGTCGAAGCGGAGATAAATAGTTGCTCCAATATTGTGGCGTTGGTCAAACGATAAATTTGTGAGTGTTCTCAAGTTTGGTTGTCCTGAAGCAATAATGGCAAGGTTTGAGTTAACGCTCGAACCCGTTCCCTTGGCAAACTGTAATGTGTAGTTTGCACGGAACGACAAGTTTTTCGTACCCCTCATTTCAAGTCCTAAAATAAATCCTTGCACTGTACCAAAGTCTTGATTTTGATAAGAATAGTATGTGTTTGGATAAGCACCTGTGAAACGATACGACTGAATTTGGTCTCTTTGTTCACGGTAATAAGCGGCAATATTAAGTGCTGCATTTTCTCCTACTTTTTGACGGAATCCGATTTCATAGTCCACAGTTTTTTGTGCGCGCAAATTTGGATTTGCAATAATTCTGTTCGAACTTTGATATTTATCAATAAATAAATACGCAATCGGGTTAATTTGTAAATTTGTTGGACGATAAGTAATAATATTATAGTGCGCATAAAATAGGGAGGTGGTAGATACAGGGAAAGAGAAAGAGATACGGGGCATTACACTCCATTGAGGTATATATTTTGTAAAAGCATTGCCAGAAGCTTTCGACCCTGGTTCGGGAACATCTACTAAAATGGGGCCTCCTGCTCCTAAATAAGAGCTGGGATCCACAACTTCTTGTCCTAAATGATTGTACCATATTTTTCCATTTCTATATGCTACAATATCCTGCGGTGCAGTTGCAATAGTATTATCGGCAGCAGATACATAAGGTACCCAATCATCACTCACATTATCAGGAATATTTTTAAGATAGTTTTTCCACTCTGTCTCATTTCTCAATTCTCCTACTTTTACAGCAGCTTTGAGCAAAAATGGGTCTCTTAATACGGGTTGATTCGCATTAAAATAGTCCACACGCAATCCCACATTAAAAAGAAGGTTCGAAATAGAGAATTTATCTTGTAAATAAAGTGCCATATATATTGGTTCAAATGCCCCAATGGCAAATTTGTCTTGTTCGTGCAAATTTGGGTTTCCGTTTTCATCTGTACCTCTGAAAAAGTTGTTTAGGTCAATTTTTTTCTTAGAAGGAGTACCGGTATAATCGTATCCACTATAACTAATTAGGCTATTTCCTCCATTAAACAACTCGTAATTAGAAAACATGTTTAATCTAAACTCACTCGGATCATAACTGTCAACGTCAAGATATAATGGATTTTGTCTACCATCTACAAGTTTATATCCTAATTGCTGTTCTTTAAACGCTCTAAGTTGTTTATCAAAATAGTTGGTATTAGGCAAAGCATTATACATAAATGTATCTACTATAATTCCCGTTTCCATTAACGGATACATAAAATCATAATCCGGATCACCATGCAACCAATAGCCGTTTGTGAGGTCAAGTTGTAAAGGACTGTCGGTTGTGAGCTGTCTCATAAGCGTCCACAATCCACCCGGAGCAATTCTGTAGCTTCTATCTGTACGTTTATCAAGGTCAAATCCAAATTTTATTTCATGGTCTTGAATATTGAGGGATAAACTTAATTTAGCACCAATTGTTTCAGTTCTACCTTTTCCATATCCTGAGTTTCTTACTCCCGGCGCACTATATAGCCCCAATCCAATATTACCCGGTTCATCACCATTTCTAAGTGCGTAGTATATGGGAAGAATTGGCAAAGTAAATGAACCAAACCCGAGCAGTTCATAAACTTTATTTCGATTTATTCGGGCAATTTCTTCTGCTTCAGCACCATTTAAACCGCCGGATATATTGTTCACATCTACTCCTGTTTTATCAAATATAAATTTAATAAAATTTTGTGTGTAGGGTATTAAATCGGGATTATATGGATTTCCGTTATTGAGGTATGCATTTTGATCAAATGTTACCCACATGGGAGATTGATAATTATCCAAATATGGAGTATAATAAAATTTTCTTGAATCTAAGGTGTCTCCTATAGAATTTATATGGTATAGTTGCATACTATCTGCTACATTATAAATGTCTCTTCTTTCTGTAGTAAATTTACCAATATACCCATAAGCGAAAACATTATCTTTATGATTTCTATCGTACCATTTTTGATTATATAATGTATAATTAATATTAATATCGTACATTATGTTTTTAAGAATTGTATTGGCAGCGGTATCGGTTTTTACGCGATGGTTTAGTCTTGCATGTAAGCGAAGGGTGTTACTTATAAAAACGCCATTTTGTTTTGAGTTAAAGAGCGCTGTTTGATTCCAGTATTGACCGGGAGCCCAATCGAGTGAGCTTGTATATTGGTAAGAGCCACCTAAGGAGAAACGAAGATTATTTTTTGATTTTCCGCGTGCATCTTTTCCGCCACCCATAAAATCAATTTTTGCTTGCGCAAGAAATCCCCACGATTCTGCATTTTGGCGCACTCTTATTTTTTTAAATGCGTCACTACCCAACTCGTCTGCTCTGTAAGTGGAAGTATAATACCCGCCGTCATATCTATAATCCACCGGTTTAGCAACAATACTATTAGGATTCTTGGGGTCAATAATTTCCGGCTTTGCCACCCAAGTTCCGCCGCGGAAAGGATGATCATCAATATCATAATTACCTTCGGCAGAAATCATGAATCCTATGCGTGCAGGGTCTTTGGGTGTTTTACCTTTAAGGATTGGGCCTGAGATGCTGGCTTCTGCTAACATTTGTCCATATCCTTCAAGCGAACTTTGAACACCGAAACCTCCGTGAAAGTCTTTAGATACTCCACGAGTAGTGATTACAGTAAAACTTGTACCGTCGCCAAATTCAGCAGGAATACCTCCTTGAATAAGTTCAAGACCTTCTACCGATTGCATAACGACACCTGTATTTCCGCGCACACGTACTCCGTCAATAATCATTTGTTGACCATCGCTACGGGCACCGCGCACGGATGTCATACTTCCGTCAACGCTTGCAACTCCTTCCAAGTTTGAAAGAGCAGCAGTAATAGAACGTCCGGGTGTTCTACGCACATCATCACCGCTTATTGTAATAGAAGACTTGGTATTGTCTGCATTAAAAATAGGATTTTGCCACTCTACTACTATCTCCTCCAATTCTGTAGAAGAGCAGTTTATCGTAAGATTAACAAACTTAACCTCCGAACTTGATACATAAATACCAGTTTGAGTGAAAGGGGTTGGGCAGTTAATTGCTGCATTGGTACCAATGTCATACGTACCGGAAAAAATTCCAAAGATTTGGTAATTGCCGTTGTCGTCAGTCATAGCTCCATTAATAACCTTTCCTTCCTGTTTTAACAGGATTTGAAGGTATGGAATTGGATTGCCACTCGGATCTTTTACCACCCCTTTAATGGTACTCTGAGCGTAAAGCACGCTTCCAACCATCATACACAAAGAAAGTGTAAAGAGTAATTTTTTAATCATAGCCATTAAATTATATTAAACATAAATTTTAAATATTGCTTTTAAGGGCATAAAAATAAAATTAATTCTTTTCTATAATAAAAAAATAACAAAAAAAACAAAAAATTAATATAAATACTTAATTTATAGTATTTTTAAAAATCTCACTATATAAAAACGCTTTTTGAATTTCTGTACCATCGAAATCATCCAATAATTCGCTTTGATTTTCTAAATCAGCATTTTGTAAAATATTTTTTTGGTTTTCTATTTGCAGGTTGGTTGTTTTTATATTTTGGGTATATTTGTCTTTTTGGTTCTTTTTTGTAGAAATTTTAGTATTTTGTGGCAAATTGGCCATGCTATTTTGTTCAAAAATCACCACAGGCTCTGAAATATCATAGGGGGATTTCTCTTGATAAAAATCATCATACACTTCTTCATTTTTAGGAGAAGATTGCTTTTGTTTTTTTGCTTTTCTATACATACTAAAAAGGGAAAGCGCAATAGCAATGATTAGGAATAATATTTGTTCTATGTCCATAAATTTTGATTAAGAGATTGAAAGATTTAGGGTGTAAAAATATTGAGTTATTGAATTGATTTTTAAATTATTTATCTCAATCGCACTTGTCTATATATTCTTGAAATAATTTTTTTCGTATAAAGCGGGAAATCGGCTTTCATCATCCAGTCGTAGTAAGGAGGTTCTATTGCAAACACTTTTGTAACGGGCACACCTTTATACTTTCCAAAATTAAAGACTTCTTCATCATTTTCATTAAAAACAATATGTCCGGCAAAATCAACGGTACGATTTTCACGCGAAAAGTTGCTGAGTAATTTTACATTGCTTTCTATTGTTGTAATTTTACCTGTTTTGGTATCTTCGTGTGTTTTTCCTTCATATTTAGATAATTGTCCTTTCAGTATTTCAAAAGTAGCTCGGGCGTCTGCAAGAGCTTGATGTGCATCGGTTAGCTCTTTTTGGCAATAAAAACGATAGGCCGCACTTAAATTGCGCGGTTCCATTTTATGGAAAATATTTTGTACATCAATACAGTTTTTGTCTCTTAGGTCAAATTCTTTATCTACTCTTAAAAATTCTTCCACCAACAAAGGGAGGTCGAATTTATTGGAATTATAACCTGCCATGTCGCAATTTTCGAGAAACCGAAGCACATCGTCTGCAATTTCAAAAAAGCGTGGCTCATGCATCAAATCGGCATTACTGATTCCGTGTACCGCTTCCGCTTCCTTTGATATAGGGATTTCCGGATTTATGCGCCACACTTTTGCTTCTTCACTACCATCAGGGTTAATTTTCAGCAAAGCTAATTCAATAATTTTATCTTTTCCGACATTTAAACCGGTAGTTTCCACATCAAAAAAAACAATAGGGCGGGATAGGGATAAATTCATTCTTTACTCTTAGTTCTTAATTAATTTAACTGTTTGAAAACTATTGTTATCATTAAAAATTCTTACAAAATAGATTCCTGCGGGTAAATGGGCGATATTGATCTCCCATACATTTTCATCTTTCTGCTTTCTGCCTTCTGCTTTCATCTTTCTGCCCATCATATCAAAAATTTCCACACTCGTAATTCGTAATTCGTAATTCGTAATTTCAATCCAATCTTTTGCAGGATTTGGCTTTACTTTAGCTGTAGCCGTTGGTGTACAACATATTGAATGGTTAATTTCACCGAAAACCGGTCGCAACATAGGGGTACCTCTAAAAACAGACGTTTTCCAAGTACCGTTAGTATTGTATTTAAAAAATGCTGAATCTGGATTACTATTGAGCATAAAAAGGTCTGAATCAATATTCTGGTCAAATCCTATATTTAATTGTACGTTACCTTGTTGCTGAAACCCTACCCAAATATTTCCCGAAACGGGGATTTTTTTATCAAATTGATATTCGACAAAATCAAGAAATTGTTTTTCAAAACGGGGTCTTTTTACTTCTGAAGTATATAATATTGAGTCGGGTTGCCCATTTTTATCTTTCCAGACGATAATAAAAAATTGTGCTTCTTTATTTTCAGCGTTTTTTGTATGATTAAACCACATTCTAACCGCACTTAATTGATCGGAAACTTGTAAGGGAAACTTCAGGGCAAGATAGGCTATATTAAATTCGTTGTTAAGGCAATATCCATATTCGGCAGTACCGTCATCATACGCATAATAGTTATCAAATTTTTGCTCATAAATGCAAGTATCATTAGCAAGGCAAAAATCATGATCAATACCGGCATCGTTTTGAAAAATGTGTATTACTTTAAAAGTAGCGGTATCATTTAACTTTGAAAATTTCTTTTGCTCAATCTTCGCAAACTTTTTATAAACTCCACTATCAAGAGAATTGGAATGTGGAGTATAAGGAAAAACTTCTTCGGCAATGGGAGGAATACCTGCATTATAATCTGCAATTATATTTCCATTATGAGTAATATAATATTGGTATGTAGAAATTAGCTCGTTGATATATAAATTGGTCAGTATGTTTTTAAAATCAGTTCTTACATCGGTTGGGCGAAACTGTTTCCACGGCATTGATTGAAAGTTTTTTAAAAAAGAAGTGGTAGGATTTACAAAAGCGAGGTCATTCGTATAAATATCATTAACATTTCTATTCACATCCAAACGAATATAATCAATATGCCATTGATCAACATTGCCTTCCCAACCTTGAATACCTTGCTGTGGTTCAAGGCTTGCATAATTTCTAAATCTAAACTGAAAATGAGTGCATAGATATTTTTCATCGGTAATGGGAATCATTATTTGTTTAAAATAATGAAGCGGGTTTTCCGAAGTCCATTTACTAATATTGAATCCGGGCGTAGACCAAATATGATCCCAAACAGTATAAGCGGTATCCGGTAACACGCGCAGGTATCCAAATTCCAGCACCAGCGAATCGTTTATATCGGGTTGGTTTCCAATAGATTCCCATATATTTGAACCCACAACATTACCGCCGCCGGGTTGAAAATAGAAACTGAAATACAACGAATCTTTCGGTTTAATTTTTTGCATATTTCCGTCACGGAACAGAGAGTCTAACCTAATGAAACGTGAAGTGAGCGTATCAGCTCCTCTTGATGTTGTAGTCAAATGAGGGTAAATTTCGCCGTATTCGTTCAGGGCATCTAATGTAACCACGCCCATAGTAGGAGGACGAACAGGAAAGGTTTGGTTTACAAAAGCCTGCCTGTCCCTAAAAAGTTTTTCATTAGGATAACCGGTATAATTTGAAAAATCATCAAAAAAAGGCAACGCCAACGGTGTGCGCTCAGATTCGGATTTATCTTTAGGAGCGAGCCATTTCTGTTGTTGGGCTTCTTTGATAATGTGTACATTTTTTCCAAGCCCTGTTAAAAACTCTTGCGCTTGCATAGAGTTTACCAAACCGAGCAAACCAAGCAAGAGCAGTGTCTTGTATGAAAATTTTTGCAAAAAGTTACAATAAGTGTTCATTATTCTATGAGTTTCATTTTAATAAGATAAATCTTCCGGGTTTTTTCCCACAACTAAAGTGATGGTTTCTCCTGCACTGATTTCGGTTCCGGGAGCAATGATTCTTCCTTTATAAAGTTGCTCTAACACAGCATTTTCATAAGGACTTGGTTTCAAAATAACCGCTCCCAGTTCAAGACCAATCGCTTTCAACATAATTTCGGCTTGGCGCAAAGAAACATCTTGCAATTGAGGCATCATTACCTTTGGAGGCACATCCGAAGCCACGGTAACATACACTTTTCTTCCTTTTTTTACCATTTCGCCCACATGAGGGTCTTGTTTCAATACTGTTCCGGGTGGTGTTTTTTTATTGTATATATAATCGGAAATAACAATAATGTAATCTTTTGAAACCCCCTCTTTATTCAATAACTCTTGAGAATCCATGCCTATAAAGTTTGGGGTTGCCTCTTCGGTTCCGTGTCGCGTATAGGAATCCAGCACAAAAAGAGCTATGGTACAAATAATAATAAACACGGCTACTGCCAACAAGATATGAAAACCTAATTTACGAGATGAAAAGAAAAAAGTTCGCAATCCGGACATGATATTACATAATATGTTTTTAAAAACAGCAAAAATATATTTTTATTATAATTGGGTGTGTAATAAAAATTTTGTTTTTTTGTCAATAGTTATTATTTTAATCATGAATTATGAATCCGTTATTTGAATCACACATTTATCAAGAGAGAAGAAATAAATTAAGCGTAGCCTTTTCTGAAGGTGTTGCACTTTTTTTGTCTAACAATGAATCTCCGGTAAATTATCCGGCAAACACTTATCATTATAGACAAGACAGTAATTTTCTATATTTTTTCGGATTGTCGCTTCCTAATATTATAGGTATTATTGATTTTGAGCGAAAAAAATCAATATTGTTTGGAGATGATTTTACTATTGATGATATTATTTGGATGGGCGACCAACCTAAATTGTTGGATTTGGCGGCAAAAGTTGCGGTAGATGAAGTGCGTCCGTTAGGAGAATTAGCTTCATTCTTAAAAGGTAAACACGTACATTTCACACCGCCTTACCGAGCAGAAAACAAAATTGAATTGGCGCGATTATTGAGAAAAAATATTGAAGAATTAGCACCTTCTATAGCATTGATAAAAAAAATTGTATCACTTCGCGAAATAAAATCATCGGAAGAGATTATTCAAATGGAAGATGCTAACGAGATAGGAGTTTTTATGCACCAAATGGTGATGAGATATTGTAAACCGGACACGACAGAGCGGGAACTTTTCGGCATAGCGGAAGGTATTGCCTTAAGCATGGGTAACGGTACTTCGTTTCCCATTATTTTATCGCAAAACGGACAAACCTTGCATAACCACGAGCATCACTTAGTTTTAGAAAAAGGCAGACTATTAGTGATGGATGCCGGTGCTGAAAATGTGATGAATTACTGTTCCGACCACACCCGTACTTTGCCTGTTTCCGGAACATTCTCAGCCAAGCAAAAAGAGATTTACGAAACGGTGTATCGTGCTAATATGGCAGCAATTGCTAACTGTAAACCCGGAATACAACATTTAGAAAACCATAAACTTGCTGTAACAATTTTAACCGAAGGGCTTCAAAACATCGGATTGATGAAGGGGAATATTGAAGAGTCGGTGGCTTTGGGGGCACACGCGCTGTTTATGCCTCACGGATTGGGGCACCAGGTAGGTCTTGATGTACACGATATGGAGGATTTAGGCGAAAACTATGTGGGTTACGATGAAACCATTGAACGAAGCAAGATTTTCGGATGGGGCGCGCTACGTATGGCTAAAACATTGCGTACCGGACATGTTGTAACCATTGAACCGGGTATCTATTTCATTCCGCATCTGATTGATATTTGGAAAAAAGAAAAGAAATTTGAAGCATTTATCAACTACGACAAGGTAGAAACTTATAGAAACTTCGGCGGTATTAGAATTGAAGACAGCGTATTGATTACCGAAGATGGCGCCCGTGTTTTAGGTTCTCATTTGTCTAAATCGGTAGAGGAAATTGAAACTATCTTACAATCGTAGATGTAGTTATTAACTTAAAAAATCTAATTCATTATCCCCAAAAGTAGTTTTTAATATTTGTTCTCTTTTAGCCCCTCGAACTTTTATTTGAAGAATTATCTCCGGTTCAATGATAGCCATCTCTTTTGAAGCATCTTTTACATTTATATATTTTTCAGGATAAGTAATAACATCAATGAAGTTCATTTTAAGAGTATTGGCAATCAAGGCAACTATTTTTAAGTCAGTTTTTGTAGCCCCACGTTCAAAACGCGCATAAGAAGATTGGGTTATACCCATCATTTCTGCCATGTATTCTTGGCTGTATCCTTTTGATTCTCTTAAAGTTCTTATATTTTCGATGATGTTTTTCATAATAACAAAAATAATTTTTTGATTTATAATATACCTATCGAAAATCAAAATAAAAAGGTGCATTTCTACAACAAAAAGAATGTATTTTTAATTTTAAATATTTGACATTCAAGATATTTAAAAAAAATGATTATAATGAATAGCTTGTTTCATTTTTTGATACTTTTGAAACAAAAATTATTACCCTTAAAGAATAGTTTAAATCATCGTATTATTTTTAAAAGTGGGTTAAAATACTATAATGTAGAATCTGATTTTTTTCATTTCAAAAATCTTGTAGGCGAATTAGCATTTGCATCAAATGACACAATTTTAGAAAAAAATCCAAATAAATTTGCTATTGGTAAAGATATTTTTCTTGATAGAAAAAACACAATGCTTTTGAGCTTTTCCGATACTACTATTACACTTTTTGATTCCAATAATGTATATGATACGACAGGTTTTACATTCGTTAAATCATTGAATACATGCAACGGTTTTGAAGTTTGTTTAACAGTGGATAGTCTTGAATATGCATTTCTTTTTGATACAGGGTCCAAAGATTTTCTTGTCATGCCACAATATAGAAGGCATCGAAAATGTTTAATTGTTGATGGCAATGTCAAGTGTGATTATTTTTACATACAGTACGAAAAACATAAAAAAGAAAATGATATACTTGTAACAAGTTGCAAACAACGAAATGCTATTGATACACTTATTGTTCAACAGACAAATGCAATAAAAATAGGTAATTTAGATTCTATAGTAGGGAAAATTATTTATACTAAGAAAACGATGCAACCTACTATAGGAATGCCATTTATATCGCATTTCGATTGGATTATTGATATAAACAATGGCAAGATGTATGCAAAACAAACAAAAAATAGTGTGAGATGAATTTATGTTAAATGCTTTTTTATAATTTATTGATTTATAAGAGCTAATAAAAAGGAGTAGATACGGGCACTCCTAATAATTAACGCACTGATATTCAAAAATATATTCCTTGCAAACACCGAAGGTGTTTAATGTTGATAACCCCGTGCAAGCGAAGCGCCAATGTCATTAAGTTAAGCCGTAAAAAGCTCTGAAAGAGCGTAATCAATAGCGTAGGGCAATGCCCTACGAATGAAATGCGTTCATAATTCATAACTAAAGCCCTGAAAGGGCGTAATAAAAAAATCTGTCACCCCCTTGACAAACGGCATTTCAGAATCTATATTTGCAGCGCATCTAATTGAAAAACCAAACCCTGAAAAAGCGCAATAACAATACCAATAATCACTAAAAACAATCATCATGGCACAATCACTATCAAAAGTCTATCTACACATCACATTCAGTACCAAAAAACGCCACCCCCTCATCGACAAAGAAATTAGTCAGGAATTATGGGCATATCTCGGCGGAATTTGTAACGGATTAGAATGCTATCCTGCTCAAGTTGGTGGATACAACAACCACATCCATATTTGTTGTTTGTTATCTAAAAAAATAACGCAGATGAAATTATTGGAAGAAATAAAAAAATCATCATCAAAGTGGATAAAAACAAAAGGGAAGAAATATGAAAAATTTTACTGGCAAGACGGTTATGCTGTCTTTTCGGTAAACCCATTTGAAGTAGAAAAGGTTGTAGAATATATTAAAAATCAGGAAGAACACCATAAGAAACGTACATTACAAGAAGAATTGCTGGCTTTTTTGAAAAAATACAATATGGAATACGATGAACGGTATTTATGGGATTAGATTACGCCCTTTCAGGGCTTTGATTATGAGCGCATTTCGGTCGTAGGGCGTTGCCCCACGCTATTGATTGCGCTCTTTCAGAGCTATTTGTGGCTTAACTTAATGACATTGAGCGAAGCGCAGCTCGGGGTAGGAAAAATGCGCGTGTCCTCTCACAACCCCGTAGGGGTTGAATGTCAATCAAATACTTGATATTCAGAAGAATAATGTATCTTTGCCGCAAAAAACGCTATGTCAGTATTCAAATTCAAACAAACCGGTCGTATTAGTTTATTCGATAAAAATGAAACATCAGAGAGATTGTCAAAACTTGGTAATCCGTT